>Ga0299912_10005746_pt1:5000-10183 | contig 10183 bp, 5 predicted proteins | sample RVTome_2_FD_207667 | JGI IMG/M metagenome (GOLD analysis project Ga0299912, IMG submission 207667) | Soil microbial communities from uranium-contaminated site in the Upper Colorado River Basin, Wyoming, United States - RVT95D214 (version 2) ...
TGACAAATTGTGCACAACAGATTGCACCGAACAATATCTCAGTACACTCATAGCCGGAAGCGCAAAAACTGAACCCCTCGTCTATAAACGCACCTACTTATCATTCGGATGATCTGCAGAGACAAAGTAAAACGATGGTGCCGATCGCTTACCTTTTAACGGTTTCAGGTACTTTTAACTCTCTTTTCAAAGTTCTTTTCATCTTTCCCTCACGGTACTTGTTCGCTATCGGTCTTTCGTTAATATTTAGCTTTGGATGAAGTTTATCACCCTATTAGAGTTGTATTACAAAACAACCCGACTCTACAAGCTGGCTAACATATTCGACCAGCTGGTTACCTTACGGGGCTGTCACCCTATGTTGCGCCCCTTTCCAGGGGACTTCAAGTAACCAACTAACCGAGAAAGCCAGTTGAAACGCTACATTTCGGTGAGGAGCTTAGTCCCCACAGATTCGGCGTGAGCTTTTCCCTGTTCATTCGCCATTACTAAGGGAATCTTTGTTAATTTCTTTTCCTCCGCCTAATAATATGCTTAAGTTCAGCGGGTAATCATACCTAATTTGAGTCAGTGAAAGCAATAGTCAAAAAAAAACTTTTTAACTAGAGAGAGTTTCTAACCATAAAGGCTAGTTCTGGGTTTTTTTACCCTAACAATTTTTTTTCCCTTAAGGAATGTCTTCGCTTTTTTTTGCCTCCTTTTGTGTGTGTGTTTAAAAATTTTTAAGGATTTTTTTAGCAAAAAAAAGTAACTCCAAATATAATAACGAAGACGAGAAAAAAATTTGAAAGAGTCTCACTTAAAGGGATAACTCTAGTCGAGTTAACGCCTCAGTTCCCCTTAGAAAAGGGATATTAATTATTAAAAAACCGAGCTCAAATAGGTATACCCTAGTAGTTACACCAGGGTGCAGGATGCATTCAAAAATTCGATGAGTCGAAGTATTCTGCAATTTCCATCAGTTATCGCATTTTGCTACGTTCTTCATCGATACGAAAGCCGAGACATCCACCGTTAAAAGTTGTAATATGTTTTTTATGTTTTTTATGTTATGTGGGGGGGGGGTTTATAGTTTACCGAGATTTTTTGAGAAAAAATACTCGTTAAAAATACGACATCTTAAGGACTCAGTTCATTTTGAGAAGGAGCGCCTGTGTCTCGAGCCACAGACGTCCCTTAAAGCAGAGTCCTTTGCCTTGGGTTATTGGGGGGTAAGGCAAACCCCCCCTGACATTATTTAAAAGTTTTTTTATATGTGTTTTTTTTTTTTTAACCTTTAATGATCCTTCCGCAGGTTCACCTACGGAAACCTTGTTACGACTTCTCCTTCCTCTAAATGATAAGGTTTACTGCTCTTCTCTAAGTTCTCGGCAAGTTGCCCTGCCAAGGGTACTCGGATCTGAACATTTCACCGGACCATTCAATCGGTAGGAGCGACGGGCGGTGTGTACAAAGGGCAGGGACGTAATCAACGCAAGCTGATGACTTGCATTTACTAGGAATTCCTCGTTCACGACTAATAATTACAATAATCGATCCCTGTCACGACGAAATTTATCAGATTACCCAGTTACTTCGAACCAGGAAAAATAACTCTTTGAATTCGTCAGTGTAGCGCGCGTGCAGCCTAGGACATCTAAGGGCATCACAGACCTGTTATTGCCTCACTTCCATTCACTAAACGTGAACAGTCCCTTTAAGAAGTTTTATGTCAGCAGCAAAACATCAAGGATCCACTAGCAGAAACACGAAAAAGCGATCACTCGCTCCCTCGGGAATCAAACTAACTTCACCCATATAGAAGCTTACTACCACTAGTTAATAAGATGAGGTCTCGTTCGTTATCGGAATTAACCAGACAAATCACTCCACCAACTAAGAACGGCCATGCACCACCACCCATAGAAATTAAGAAAGAACTATCAATCTGTCAATCCTTGCTATGTCCTGACCTAGTGAGTTTTCCCGTGTTGAGTCAAATTAAGCCGCAGGCTCCACTCCTGGTGGTGCCCTTCCGTCAATTCCTTTAAGTTTCAGCCTTGCGACCATACTCCCCCCGGAGCGTAAAGACTCTGATTACTCTCAAAGTGCTGGGAGAGTTGTACAAATAACATCACCTAATCCTTGGTCCGCATCGTTTATAGTTAAGACTACGACGGTATCTGATCGTCTTCGATCCCCTAACTTTCGTTCTTGATCAATGAAAGCGTCCTTGTTAGATGCTTTCGCATAGGTTCATCTTTAAAAAATCTAAGAATTTCACCTCTGACAGTTAAATATGAATAACCCCGACCGTTCCTATTAATCATTACCCTATCCTCTAAAACCAACGAAAAAGAGAACAGAGTCCTATTTCATTATCCCATGCTAATCTATTCAAGGCATAAAAGTAGCCTGCTTTAAACACCCTAATTTTTTCAAAGTAAACGATCCAAGGCACCTGCCCCACTCAATTAAGCGCAGGGTAGCGTCTCGGAAATATAAAATACAGGGCACCCAACCTCTGCACTTACCTACCGGCAAGGCAAAAAGTCAAAGTAACCCTAAAATTCAACTACGAGCTTTTTAACTGCAACAACTTTAATATACGCTATTGGAGCTGGAATTACCGCGGCTGCTGGCACCAGACTTGCCCTCCAATTGTTCCTTGTTAAGATATTTACATTGTACTCATTCCAATTACAAGTCCGTTGAAGGACCTGTATTGTTATTTCTTGTCACTACCTCCCTGTATCAGGATTGGGTAATTTGCGCGCCTGCTGCCTTCCTTGGAAGTGGTAGCCATTTTTAAGGCTCCCTCTCCGGAATCGAACCCTAATTCCCCGTTACCCGTCAAAACCATGGTAGTCCAATACACTACCATCCAAAGTTGATAGGGCAGAAACTTGATTGACTCGTCGACGGTGCAAAGACCATATCGATCAAGTAAATTGTCCAGAATCACCATGCTAGACGGAGAGCAAGCCCCCCGCCACTGGTTTTTATAACTAACAAGTTCAACCCTTCCGAAAAGTCGGGTTTATTTTTTCACGTATTAGCTCTAGAATTACTACAGTTATCCGAGTAATGTATTTGTCAAGTAAACTATAACTGATTTAATGAGCCATTCGCAGTTTCGCTGTATAATTACTTATACTTAGACATGCATGGCTTAATCTTTAAGACAAGCATATGACTACTGGCAGGATCGACCAGGTAATTAATTTTAAAACTTCCTTGAAATAAGCGATTCCCATCCTAGCCCCTTATTCGATAAGCAGAAGCCTCTTGGAAATTCTAACCTCATTCACCGAGTAAAAACTAGTGGAAGAGGAAGAGCAACCGTTAGTGAAGCTACTACCCACCAAAAAAGAAGAGGAATTGAGTATCGATTTCAAAGAAACAAAAAAAAGGGGCTTAAAATAAAGGACCTTCTTTTTTTAGCTAGGTGGTTGCCATTATATTAATTCCCAGCTACTTTTCAAAGCCCCTCCACGACAAAAGGAGCAGAGAAAGTAGGGTTGGGAATAGTAAAAGTCGGATAGTAAAAGAGTTGGGCAAAAGATTGCGTCTACGCTCGCAACCTATCGCTTTTTCCCCCGATAAAACCCTTGTGTCGTCGCCAATTTATCTTGTTCGCTCAAGTTACCGAGCTTTAGATTTCTCAACTGCTAAAATTGCCTTAGGCACAGGGCCAAAAAGACAAAAGCGTAGCGCGATCGCTCATAGAGCGTCATTTTTTGGTCGCCAGAAGGAAAAGGATAAAAAAATCCTCTTTTTCAAAGCAATTTGCCCAGCCACCCAAGTTTGAGCCTCCTATGTGACAACCCCCAGCGAAAGCCAGACTGAAGTCAGGAACCCACCCGAAAAGTGACCGATAGTGTCGGTCTTGATTGACCCATTAATAAACAGCCTAGTTTAACGACATCTGGTAGGTCGGTATTCATTACCCAGCTCACTAATTTGAGGACCTTTAGGTCCCCTTTATTTTTCTTGTATTACTGTACATGTTCTCTATAATATAACCTGTTTTTGTGCTAAGTCCAGATACCCTTTTTTTACATCCTCGGTACTTTACCGGACGATTTTTTTTGGATACTCGGTACTTTACCGGACGATTTTTTCTCTTCTCTACTTTTCGGTCCCAAACCCCGTGCTAAGTCCGGATACCTTTTTTTTGCATCCTCGGTACTTTACCGGACGGTTTTTTTCTCTTCTCTACTGTTCGGTCCCCTAACCCCGTGATAAGTCCGGATACCCTTTTTTTGCATCCTCGGTACTTTACCGGACGGTTTTTTCTCTTCTCTACTTTACCACATACATAGTGCCCATTTGACTTTTTACGGTAGGGTAGGCTCGGTAGTGGTATGAGTTATAGGGTTAGGTAGTGGATGGGTTAAGGTAGTGGATGGGGTAAGGCTGGGTAGTGGTAGCCGGTAGGTTAGGGCTGGGTAGTGGATGGGGTAAGGCTGGGTAGTGGTACCCGGTAGGTTAGGGGTAGGGTTAAGGCTGTGAAGTGGATGGGGTAAGGCTGGGTAGTGGTACCCGGTAGGTTAGGGGTAGGGTTAAGGCTGGGTAGTGGATGGGGTAGGGCTGGGTAGTGGTACCCGGTAGGTTAGGGGTAGAGTTAAGGCTGGGTAGTGGATGGGGTAGGCTCGGTTAGGGTTAGGGGTAGATGTAGGGTAGGGTTAAGCTAGGTAGTGGATGGGGTAGGGCTGGGTAGTGGATGGGGTTAGTGTAGGGTAAAATAGGGGTACACGGTCAAGTACCAGGAAAATTTTTGCGAACTCAGGCGCCTTAAAAAGGTCCCGGTCACGTACCGGGGTCCTTGACCCAAAGAATTTTGCGATTTCTGGGTAAGGGAAAAGTCTTTGTAAAAATTTTACAAACTCCGGCGCCCTGAAGGGTAGGGGTAGGGCTGGGTAGTGGTATCCGGTAGGTTAGGGGTAGGGTTAAGGCTGGGTAGTGGATGGGGTAGGGCTGGGTAGTGGATGGGGTACACGGTCAAGTACCGGGGAATTTTTTGCGAACTCAGGCGCCTTAAAAAGGGTCGGGTCACGCACCGGCGGCCTTGACCCAAAGAGTTTTGCGATTAGCGAGGATTTCTGGGTAAGGGAAAAGTCTTTGTAAAAATTTTACAAACTCCGGCGCCCTGAAGTGGATGGGGTAAGGCTGGGTAGTGGTAGCCGGTAGGTTAGGGGTAG
>Ga0299912_10005747_pt1 | contig 10183 bp, 11 predicted proteins | sample RVTome_2_FD_207667 | JGI IMG/M metagenome (GOLD analysis project Ga0299912, IMG submission 207667) | Soil microbial communities from uranium-contaminated site in the Upper Colorado River Basin, Wyoming, United States - RVT95D214 (version 2) ...
CGCGCGTGAGTGGAAAGGCGATCTGGTGCTGCTGCACGAACTGGCGCAAGGCCCGGCAGACCGCAGCTATGGCCTGGCGGTCGCGCGGCTGGCGGGCGTGCCCCAGCCCGTTTGCGCACGCGCCAAAACGGTTCTCGACCGGCTGGAAAAGACCCGCGCGCAAACCGGCGGACTGACGGCGGGACTAAGCGACCTGCCGCTGTTCGCGGCGGCCATGGAAGCGCAGGAAGAACAATGCGACACGCTGCGCGAACGGTTGCAGGCGCTCGATGTCGATGCGCTGTCCCCGCGCGAGGCGCTGGACCTGCTCTATGAACTGAAGCGCGAAGCGGGCACGGATCGTTAACGCAAAGCCTCTATTTTCGCGCCCATGTTCGGGCCCAGGATCGGAAATGTCTTCAAGAGCCGCTGGCAGGCGCTGTGGTGGGCTGCCGGTATCTTGCTTACCGCCTATTGCACCGTCCCGTCCGAGGAGCAGACGGAACGGGAACAGCAACAACAGCAGGCGGAAAAGCACGTGAATCCCTGGGCGAAGGACGCCCGGTAGAGCGCGGCACTTGCCTTTGCCACTTCGTCATTGCGAGAGGTGCGGCCCCGAAGCAATGACGATTCATATCAGCGCGTCGGGACGGGCTTCTCGCCGGAATAGTCGTAGAAACCGCGTCCGGCCTTCCTGCCGACCCAGCCGGCTTCGACATATTTCACCAGCAGCGGAGCCGGACGATATTTCGGATCGCCGGTGGTGCCGTGGAACACGCGGATGATTTCCAGCAGCGTGTCGAGCCCGACGAAATCGGCGAGCGTGAGCGGACCCATCGGGTGGTTGAGGCCGAGCATGCAGCCCTTGTCGATATCCTCGACGCCGCCCGTGCCCGAACCCAGCACGAAGATCGCCTCGTTCAGCATCGGCACCAGGATCCGGTTGACGACGAAACCCGGCTCGTCGCCCGCCAGCACCACCTGCTTGCCCAGGCTTTCGGCAAAGGTACGGGTGCGATCGGTCGTGGTTTGCGCGGTGGCAAGGCCGGGGATCACCTCGATCAGCTTCATCACCGGCACGGGATTGAAGAAATGGATGCCGATGAAGCGCGCCGGATCGGGCGAGCTGGCGGCCATGCGGGTGATCGGGATCGAACTGGTGTTGGAAGCCATGATGGCATCGGCGCCGAGCACTTTGCCGGCAGCTTCGAAAATGCGCAGCTTAATGTCCTCGCGCTCGGTCGCCGCCTCGATGATGATTTCGGCATCGACCATGGGCGCGTAATCGGCGATCGGCGTGATGCGGGCGAGCAGCGCCTCGGCATCGGCGCTATCCATCTTGTCCTTTTCGACAAGGCGGCTCAGTGCCTTGCCGATCCCGGCCTTGGCCTTTTCGGAAATGGCGAGATCGACATCGGACAGCAGCACGTCATAGCCGAACTGCGCCGCTGTCTGGGCGATGCCCGAACCCATCTGGCCAGCACCGATTACCGCGATTTTCCCCATGTCGATTCCTTTCGCAATTGCAGCACGGCGCGCTGCCTAGCGAGGATCAGGATAGATGGCTAGTGACCTGAATCCAAAGTTCGTTACATAATCCGCCGTCATGCTGAACTTGGTTCAGCATCCATCGCGCCGCCGGGTCCGGCGGTTCATGGGGAGAAATGGACCCTGAAACGAGTTCAGGGTGACGGAAGGGATATGGTGTGAACTTCGATTCCTCCATACTAGCGGTGGAATACCGATTGGGTCAGCGATTCTGGCCCGGCACCCAGAGCACGTCGCCATCGGCGGCGGCATTCACCGCGCGGGCCAGAACGAACAGATAATCGGAAAGCCGGTTGATATAGGCCAGCGCGGCCGGATTGACCGGTTCGCCAGCTGCCAGCGCGCAGACCGCCCGCTCTGCCCGGCGCGTCGCGGCCCGCGCCACATGCACCCGCGCCGCCGCTTCGCTGCCGCCCGGAAGGATGAAACTGGTGAGCGGGGCGAGATCCCCGTTCAGACCATCGATCGCCCGTTCCAGCCATTCGGCCTGGGCCGGCACAAGCCGCAGCATCATCCGCGAAGGCGTGAAATCATCGCCCGGTGTAGCGAGATCGGCGCCAAGATCGAACAGGTCGTTCTGGATACGGGTGAGCGCCTCGGCATGATCGCTTGCACGATCCATGGCCCGCAGCGCCACGACCGCAAGCCCGATGGCGCTGTTCGCTTCGTCCACGGAACCGATCGCTTCCATGCGCGCGGCATGTTTATGCGTGCGGGAACCATCGACAAGGCCTGTCGTCCCGTCGTCGCCGGTACGGGTATAGATCCTGTTGAGCTTGACCAAGGCGTCAGCGACTCATCGCCAGCAGCAGGACCACGACCAGCACGGCGGCAAGCTGATACTTGATGCGTGCCCACATCATGCGGTTCTGCTTCAACTGCAATTCGGTGGGGCCGCTGCCCGGCGCGCGATCCGCATCCTCCCGCATGCCTTGCATGAAGGCATGAAACCCGCGTCCCAGGCTGATAACCACCAGGACCATCAACACGAGGATGATCGGAATGAAGAAATATTTCATGCCGGTATGTCTACGCCTTGTGCCAGCGAAACACCAGCCGGGAAGCGATGGGCGCGCAACGCCTCGGCCAGCGCCAGCCCGTTTTCCCCGGCGCGGCGGCGATCCGCCAGCGAAGACGATCCGCGCCGCTTGGCCAGTTTCCTGCCGTCCGCTTCCACCAGCAGGCCGTGGTGATGCCAGCGTGGTACCGGCAGGCCCAGCAAGGCCTGCAGCAGACGATGGATATGGCTGGCGGCGAACAGGTCCGCGCCCCGCGTCACCAGCGTGATGCCATCCGCCGCATCGTCCAGCGTGGCGGCAAGGTGATAGCTCGCCGGCAGATCCTTTCGCAGCAGCACGACATCGCCGAAAATCCGCGGGCAGGCCTGTTGCTCTCCCGCCAGTTCGTCAACCCAGACGAGCGGACCGGCCAGCGCCACGGCTTTCTCCATGTCGAGCCGCCATGCCGCGCCCCTGGGGTCGACATCCCCGCCCTTGCAAGTGCCGGGATAGATCGGCCCGTCCGGCCCCATCGCCCGTGCCGCGCCGGCCACTTCGGCCCGGCTGCAGCGGCAGGGATAGAGCAGGCCCATCGTTTTCAGCTTTTCCTCCGCTTCGGCATAGCGTGCCAGCCGCGCGGACTGGAACGCCACATCCCCATCCCATTGCAGCCCCAGCCAGCGCAGATCGGCCAGGAATTCCTCCACCAGTTCCGCCCGGCTGCGTTCGCCGTCAATATCCTCGATGCGCAGCAGGAATTCGCCGCCCCGCGCACGGGCAAGATCATGCGCCACCACGGCGGCAAAGGCATGGCCCAGATGCAGCGGCCCGTTGGGGCTGGGGGCGAAACGTGTGCGGATCATGGCCCGCGTTCCTACCACTGCCGGCCACCTCCGCAAGCGCAAGGCCCGAATTGTGGATTCCCCCGAGTTGTCCCCTCTTGACGCCGATTCGCCATCATGCTGACTTGCCGCCATGATTTGCCATCAAACCGCAATATCCGCCTGCGACAGGGAGCCATGCTCAAGACGGAGCTGATCGAGCGCGCGGCCTGTTTCCGCAGCGCAGGGGGGAATCCTTCCCGCAACCTCGCCAATTGCCCTGCCCTTGTCCTCAATGCCGACTACACCCCGCTGTCCTATTACCCGCTGAGCCTGTGGCCGTGGCAGACGGCGATCAAGGCCGTGTTCCTGGAACGGGTGGACATCATTTCCAGTTACGACCGGCGCGTCCATTCGCCTTCGCTGGACATGCGGATCCCCTCGGTGATCGCGCTGCGGCAATATGTGAAGCCCAGCGAATTTCCCGCTTTCACCCGGTTCAACGTCTTCCTGCGTGATCGCTTCACCTGCCAATATTGCGGCAGCCCGCACAATCTGACGTTCGATCACGTCATCCCGCGCCGGCTGGGTGGCAGGACAAGCTGGGAAAATATCCTCACCGCCTGCGCGCCCTGCAACATGCGCAAGGGCGGACGCACCCCCGAACAGGCGCGGATGCCGCCGCTGATCAAGCCGATCCGCCCGACAAACTGGCAATTGCAGGAACGCGGCCGCGCCTTTCCGCCCAATTACCTGCACGAAAGCTGGCGTGACTGGCTTTACTGGGACGTCGAACTGGAAGCATGATTCCCCGGCAACGGGGCCTTTACGGCCAGTGCATGCGCCAGTGCCAGTTCCGGTGCCAGTTCCGGCAACCAGCCTTTCGAAAATCCGCCTGACAAGCGACGCATCGCGGCCTAATCAGATGCCTTGGGCAAAGCGATAGGAACAAAACGGCGTGGCGAACCTGCATCATCCCCTGCCCCAGCGTTATACCATGATCGCGCTGACCGGCGCGCTCATCCTGGGACTGGTGCTGTGCTATTACGTGGCCCTGCCTTTCATTCCCGCGCTGGTCTGGTCGCTCACGCTGGCCGTGCTGTTCGCCCCCGTGGAACGCGCCTTGCGCCGGAAAGTCGCATGGCCCGCGCTCTCCGCATCGCTGACTCTGCCGCTGGCCGCGATCATGGTCGTCGTTCCGGCCGTTCTCGTTTCCACCGCGCTGTTCAACGAATTGCTGAGAAGCGCGGACCTCGTCAGCCAGCTCTTCGCAAAGGAGCCGTGGCACGATCTTGGCCGGCAACACAGATGGCTGGCGCCGACGATCAACTGGATCGTCAATCACACGGACCCGGCCGACGTGCTGCAATCCATCTCCACCCGCCTGGGCGACTGGAGCACGAGCCTGCTGCAAGGATCGGTCACGGGCATCGCCAACCTGCTGCTGACCTTCTATTTCCTGTTCTATTTCCTGCGGGACGGCCCCCACCTGCGCGCCAGCCTGGAACGCATGCTGCCGCTAACTCACGCCGAATACCGGACGCTGTGCAACGGGGTGGTCATGACCATTTTCGCATCGGTTTACGGCACTGTGACAGTCGCCGTGCTGCAGGGCGTGCTTGCTGGCCTGATGTTCTGGTGGCTGGGCCTGCCTTCGCCCGCCTTCTGGGGCGTGATCATGGGCCTGCTCGCGATCGTGCCCTTCCTGGGCGCCTTCATCGTCTGGGCACCGGTTGCCGTCATGCTCGCGCTTAACGGCCAATTGCTGGAAGCGACCGCGCTGGCGCTGTGGGGCACGATTATCGTCGGGCTGGTGGACAATATCATCTATCCCATTCTGGTCGGACGGAGGCTCGCCATGCATTCGATGCTGTCCTTCATCGCCATCATCGGCGGCCTGGCCCTGGTCGGCGTCCATGGCATCGTGCTGGGGCCGGTGATCGTGGCGCTGTCGCTCGCGCTCATGGAAATCTGGCGCAACAGACTGGACATGCTGCACGCCGTTCCCCCCGGGACAGACCGCAACGACGGCTGATACCGAAGTGCCGGGATGCTGACGCATCACACTTTGGAAATGCTCAAGCGCCGCACGGGCTTGACCAATATTCGATGAGTCGCTCTCATCGAATATTGGTATGACATCGCCCAACCTTTCCGCGCGCAAGAAGATGCAATGACCTGGGAAATCCTTTCTGTGCTGACCGGCAAAGCCCAGCCTTTCCGCGCGCCTGACGAACCCAGCGCCATCGGCAAGCTGTCGGTGGAAGGCCCACTGGAAGTCAGCACCTTCGGCTTGGCGGGTGACGAACAGGCGGACCCGATCAACCACGGCGGACCGGACAAGGCGATCCATCATTACCCGGCCGATCATTACCCCTTCTGGCGGGAAGAGCTGGACGACCATCCGCTGCTGGCCAGCGCGGGCGCCTTTGGCGAAAACATTTCCACGCAGGGCCTTCTGGAAAGCGAAGTCTGTATCGGCGATCGCTTCCGGCTGGGCACGGCGCTGGTCGAAGTGAGCCAGGGCCGCCAGCCCTGCTGGAAACTGGGCCACCGCTTCGGCATTGCCGCCGTTACCGCGCGAGTCGTCGAAACGCGGCTTTCCGGCTGGTATTGCCGTGTGCTGGAGCCGGGCAGGGTGGCGGCGGGCGATATGCTGTCGCTGGTCGAGCGGCCGCTGCCCCAGTGGAGCGTGGAACGCACTTTCGGCCTGCTGATCGGCAACGATCACAAGCGCGAGCCGGAAGCCGTGCAGGAACTGGCCGCGCTGGACGTGCTGGCCGAGCCCTGGCGGAAGCGCGCCGCGCGGCTCATGGGCTGACTTTGCCGGCAGCAGTTTACACGGAGTGACAACACCCTTTCGCTGCGACATAGACTTTCCCGGCAAAATCGCAGGATTCAGTATGAGCAGGCAGTATTTCGGAACCGACGGCATTCGCGGACGCACCAATGCCGGAGTGATGACAGCGGCAGTCGCCATGAAGGTGGGGCAGGCGGCGGGCCGCCGCTTTCTGCGCGGCGATCACCGCCACCGCGCCGTGATCGGCAAGGATACGCGGCTTTCCGGCTATATGCTGGAAAACGCGATGGTGGCCGGCTTCACCAGCGTGGGCATGGACGTGGTACTGCTGGGGCCGATGCCGACACCGGCGGTTGCGCTGCTGACGCGTGAGTTGCGCGCCGATGTCGGCGTGATGATCTCCGCCAGCCACAATCCCTATGAGGATAACGGCATCAAACTGTTCGGCCCGGACGGCTTCAAGCTTTCCGACGAAGACGAAATGGCGATCGAGGCGATGCTTGAAGCCGATCTGCCGCTGGCGCTTTCCGAAGACATCGGCCGCGCCCGCCGGATCGAGGACGCGCGCGGACGATATATCCATGCCGTCAAAAGCTCGCTGAGGCACGATATCCGGCTGGACGGGCTGAAGATCGCGGTCGATTGCGCCAATGGCGCGGCCTATCAGGTCGCCCCTTCCGCGCTGTGGGAACTGGGCGCGGAAATCGTCGCGGTCGGTATCCAGCCCAACGGCAAGAACATCAACGACAAATGCGGCTCCACCCATCTTGACCTGATCAGGGAAACCGTTGTCGCTTCCGGCGCGGACATCGGCATCGCGCTGGATGGCGATGCCGACCGTCTGATCGTTATCGACGAAAAGGGCGAAACCGTGGACGGCGACCAGATCATGGCGCTGATCGGCAGCCAATGGGCACGGCAGGGGCTGCTCAAGGGTGGCGGCGTGGTGGCCACGGTGATGTCCAACCTTGGCCTCGAACGCTTCCTTCAAAGCGAAGGGCTGGAACTGGTGCGCACCAAGGTGGGCGACCGCCATGTGCTCGAAGCCATGCGCGCGGGCGGCTATAATGTCGGCGGCGAACAATCCGGCCACATGATCCTGCTGGACCATGCGACCACCGGAGACGGCACTATCGCCGCGTTGCAGGTGCTTGCGGCGCTGGTCGAATCCGGCAAGCGGGCCAGCGAATTGCTGCACCTGTTCGATCCCGTGCCGCAACTGCTCAAGAACGTCCGCTTCGCCGGTGGCAAGCCGCTGGAAGACGCGAAAGTGAAAGCCGTGATCGCCGAGGCCGAAGCCGCGCTTAACGGCAAGGGACGGCTGGTGATCCGCGCGTCCGGCACGGAACCGGTGATCCGCGTGATGGCCGAAGGCGACGATGCCGGCGAGGTGGAAGCCACGGTGGACGCCATCTGCGCGGCCGTCGCGGAAGCGGCTGCGTGAGCAAGGCGGGCGTCCTGCTACAGACTCAGGACAAACGGGGTTTAGTCCTGGCACCTCGTCCGATCATGCTGAGCTTGTCGAAGCACACGCGCGACACCCGGTCCGGGCGCTGATATGACCAGCCCGCCCCGCATCCTTTCCATCGCCGGTTCCGACAGTTCGGGCGGTGCCGGGATTCAGGCGGACATCAAGACGATCTGCATGCTGGGCGGCTATGCGATGACCGCGATCACCGCCGTCACCGCGCAGAACACCATGGGCGTCAGCGCCGTGGAAGTCCTTTCGCCGGATATGGTCGCGGCACAGATCGCTGCCTGCGCCGAAGACATCGGCCTGGATGCCGTGAAGATCGGCATGCTGGGTTCGGCCGAGATCGCGGGCGTGGTGGCGGACCGGCTGGAAGGGCTGGCCGTACCTGTCGTGTTCGATCCGGTGATGATCGCCACCAGCGGCGCCGTGCTGGCCGATGACGCGGCCATTGCCGCTTTCGAGCGGCTGATGGCACTGGCCACGCTGACGACGCCCAATGTTGCCGAGCTGGCGGCGCTGGGCGGCGAAGAAGCCATGGCGCGCAGAGGCATCGCCTGGCTGGCCAAGGGCGGCGATGCCGGAGGCGACATGGTGGAAGACCGGCTCACCATGCCCGGGCGCGATCCCGTGGTGTGGCGCAGCCCCCGCATCGCCACGCGGCACAACCACGGCACCGGCTGCACGCTGGCCAGTGCCATTGCCACGCTGCTGGGCAAGGGGCAGGCGCTTGAAGAAGCGATCGGCGGCGCGCGGGAATTCGTCCGCGCGGCACTGGCCGCAGCTCCCGGCTTCGGACAGGGACATGGCCCGATGGGGCATCACGCCTTGCGGCCGGACTGGATACTGCCGGGCGGAATTCAGCCGGCCTGATTCACCCGCGATCAAGCCCATAGAATTCGACGATCTTCGCCCAGGCCTCTTCCGCCGTTTCCACCCAGTGGAACAGCTTCGTATCCTCGGGATTGATCACGCCTTCCTCGGCCATGGCATCGAAATTGATGATGCGGCTCCAGAATTCGCGACCGAACAACAGGATCGGGATCGGCTTCATCTTGCCGGTCTGGATCAGAGTGAGCGTTTCCAGGAATTCGTCGAGCGTGCCGTAACCGCCCGGAAAGGCCGCCAGCGCCCGCGCGCGGATCAGGAAGTGCATCTTCCTGAGCGCGAAATAGTGGAACTGGAAAGACAGGTGCGGCGTCACATAGGGATTTGGCGCCTGTTCCTGCGGCAGCACGATGTTCAGCCCGATCGATTCCGCGCCCGCCTCCGCCGCGCCGCGATTGACCGCTTCCATGATCGAAGGCCCGCCGCCTGAACAGACGACGAATTGCCGCTTGCCGTTTTCCATCGGTGCGCACGTACTGGCGATCCGGCCCAGCTTGCGCGCTTCCTCGTAATATTTCGCCTTTGCGGCCAGCCGCTCGGCCACCTTGCGCCGTTCGGGCGTTTCCGCCGCATCGATCAGCGCCTGGGCCTTTTCGGGCGAAGGGATGCGCGCCGAGCCATAGACGATCAGCGTCGACCCGATCCCGGCTTCCTCCAGCAGCATTTCCGGCTTCAGCAGTTCAAGCTGGAAGCGGATTGGCCGCAGCTCCTCTCTCAGCAGGAAATCGGTATCGAGAAAGGCCAGACGGTAGGATGGATCCTGTGTTTGCGGCGTGTCATGCGTGCGCGCCTCTTCGAAAGAGGCTTCCTGTTCCGCCTTGTAAAAGCGGCGCTGAGCCAGCTTGTTTTTGTTATCAGTCATATCCGCATGATGGCGCGGCATATCCGCCGCCGCAAGCCTATGCCCCTGAAGCCCAGCCTTGCGCACGGATCGCATCCGCCAGCAGCGCCGCCACCGGCAGGCAGGCGGTGGGGCCATTCACGCTCCGCGTCGTGCGGATACGGTCAATGCCGGCCGCCTTCATGCGGGCAAGGTCCGCTGCGCAAGCAAGACTGTGCGCGGCGAGTGCTTCCACGCCCGATGCCCCCGCGAGCAGCGATTGCCCGGCCGCTGCGATCATGGTCATGCCACTGGAAATCACGTCATCCACTAGGACCACGGGCCGGCCCGCGACCCGTTCAATCCCCGCGATGACGAGTTCGACGTCGCGGTCGCCGTTGCGCTGCTTTTCCCCGACCAGCACATCGAGCCCCAACGGCCTGGCGATGGCTTCGACCCATGGCCGGGATTCGCTGTCCGGTCCGATCAGGACTGGCCGCTCTGCCGTCACAATGGCGGCAGACAGCACCGGGGCGGCAGACAGGCTGAGCGCGGGAATGCCGCGAACCGCCTCATCCAGCCTGTCGATCCGGTGAAGGTGCGGATCGATGGCGATCAGTCCGTCGAAATGGCTGGCGATCAGGCGGCCGATCACCTGCTGGCTGACCGCCTCGCCCGGATGGAAAGCCATGTCCTGACGCATATAGGCCAGATAGGGCGCGACCAATACCACCCGCCGCGCACCGTTGTCTCGCGCGGCGGCGGCGGCAAGGATCAGTTCGACCAGCTTGGCGTTGGGATTATCGAGCGGGCGATACAACAGCACCGTTTCCGCAACCGGCGAGGGCACGCGCACCA
>Ga0299912_10005748_pt1 | contig 10182 bp, 14 predicted proteins | sample RVTome_2_FD_207667 | JGI IMG/M metagenome (GOLD analysis project Ga0299912, IMG submission 207667) | Soil microbial communities from uranium-contaminated site in the Upper Colorado River Basin, Wyoming, United States - RVT95D214 (version 2) ...
GTCCGGCTCTGGAGGCAATGGAGAAGGAGAATGAACTCCTGAAAGCAGAAAATGCCGAGCTGAAGGAGGAGGTGGCGCAGTTCATTCCGCGGTGGCACACCCTTGATGGGGACGCCGTGAAAACCCTGGTATATCTGTCGCAGTACGAACGCGGGCATGCGGGTGAGATCGCGCAGGCCTATCAACTGAATATTCAGATCGTGGAGATGTACCTGAACAATCTCGCGGCGGGCGGCTACATTCACGCTCCTCTGAATGGGGCGGGACCCCATCACGCCCTGGCGCAAAAAGGCAGGCGTTACCTTCGTGAGCGCGGGCTTCTCAAGTGAAGCGGCCGGAGGCGCTATTTCGATGAGCCTGTCTTTTCGTGATCTTCAACCAGCTTCCGGTAGCGGTGTGTAGTCACCTCGATCTGGCCCCAGTCGATAGACCCTGTGGTGCCGTCGAGCTTTACCGAGAAATCCCCGAGGTCCCATTCCGCGAATTGCGTGGGAAACCTCGAGCGTAATGCGTTTTGCTTTTGCTGCCTGGTGCGTGTCGGCGCGCCGTATTTTTTGGTGAGCGAAGCGAGTGCTCCGCTCTGAGCTTCGAGGCCCCAGGTTCCGATTTGCACGGATTCCACGATGCCCTTGACCGTGGAGACTCTGACTTCGCCGCGGACATATGGCGGAGTCCCGGCCCCGGGAAGCGATACATAATGCTCGTCAGCTCCCCATGCCTTATGGTTTATCAAGGCGCTATTGAAGCAAAGCCTGGCCGGAAAAGCACCGTCTCCGGGGCCGCATGCCGGCACGAGAAACCGCGTTCCGAGTTCTATGCCCAATACCGTCTTATCCTGGGCGACGGCAGACGCCGTCGTTACCGGCAGCAGTAAGAGCCCGGCGAGCAGGATCTGGTGAAATGGTCTCATGCCACGCATGATACGTTTCTTTTGAAGATAATGATAAATTCTTCAGGATCGGCTGCAAGCTCGGGAAGGGCGGTTGGCTGGATTACGGCATGTCCTGCAGACCGTCGTGCTCGCGGCCCGCGCGAAGGAGCCAGCCCCCATCGCGGGCTGCCCGGATATCGCGCGGCGTCCGTCTTGCGAGTATCCTGAGCGGAGGCCGGTCTTCGGGAAGCCGCTTATGAGCCACAAGCACGAGCACCTGATCCGCACCATTTTCCATGATCCGATCAGCGGCAACATCCATTGGCGGGAAATCGAGTCGCTGCTGCATCACCTGGGGGCCGCAACGGAACCGCTTGCGGGGGCGCGGCTGCGCGTGAAGCTGAATGGGGTGGAAGGCATCCTGCACCGCCCTCACCACAGCAATACGCTCGACAAAAACGGCGTCAAGGCACTGCGGGAATACCTGGCACACGCCCGGGTCACGCCGTCGCTGTATGAAGCCAGGACCAGGGACTGAACGTCATGCACATAGACCGCGACCTCAAATTCGACTTCAGCGACGTTCTGATCCGTCCCAAGCGCTCGGCGCTGCCTTCGCGCGCGGAAGTCGACATTCACCGCGAGTTCACCTTCCGCCACTCGAAGCGCAAGTACCGCGGCATCCCCATCATCGCCGCGAACATGGATACCGTCGGCACCTTCGAGATGGCGCGCGCGCTGGAGCCGTTCGGCCTTTCCGCAGCGTTGCACAAGCATTACCCGGATGACGGGCTTGCCGGGTTTTTCGGTTCCCTCAAGGTGAAGTCGAGCGCGTTCTACTCGATGGGCATCACGAAGGGCGATGCCGGGAAGTTCGACCGCGTGGCGCAAAGGGTCGGCGACGGGATCGAATACGTGTGCATCGATGTGGCCAACGGCTACACGGAAAATTTCGTCAAGTTCGTCGGGAAATTCCGGCAGAACTATCCCAAGGTCACCATCATGGCCGGCAACGTCGTCACCGGCGAGATGACCGAGGAACTCATCCTGTCCGGCGTCGATATCGTGAAGGTCGGCATCGGCTCCGGCTCGGTGTGCACCACGCGCAACATGACCGGCGTGGGCTTTCCGCAGCTCTCGGCCGTGATCGAATGCGCCGACGCCGCGCACGGCCTCGACGGACGCATTTGCGCCGACGGCGGGTGCGTCGTGCCCGGCGACATTGCCAAGGCGTTCGGTGCCGGGGCCGATTTCGTGATGCTGGGCGGGATGCTGGCCGGCCACGCAGAATGCGGGGGTGAGCTCGTCGAGAAGGAGGGCAAGCAGTACAACTGCTTCTATGGGATGAGCTCGCGCACCGCGATGGAGAAATACGCCGGCGGCGTCGCGGAATACCGCGCGGCCGAGGGCAAAAATATCCTGGTGCCGTATCGCGGGCCGGTTGCCGACACCGTGCGTGAAATTCTGGGCGGCGTGCGCTCCGCCTGCACCTATGTCGGTGCGCGCCAACTGAAGGAATTGACCAAGCGCACAACCTTCGTGCGGGTGGGGGGACGGGGGAACGACGCGTACGACGAAACCTAGGAATGCGCTGATCAAGTATAGTTTTGGCATTCCGGGGTTTTAATCCTGTTCATCCCGTCAATCCTGTCCATTGCCTGTTTTTGAGACAGGTTCCGGCAATAAAAGAGGGCTGTGCCATGCAATTGCTGACCGTGAAAATCGAGAAGCCCGAGGCGGTGAACTTCATTCTCGGGCAGACGCATTTCATCAAGACCGTGGAGGACATCCACGAGGCGCTGGTGGGTGCGGTGCCGGGGATCAAGTTCGGCCTGGCGTTCTGCGAGGCGTCCGGCGCATGCCTGGTGCGCTGGTCGGGCACCGATCCCGCCCTGGTGGAACTGGCGCGGAAGAATGCGCAGGCGCTGGGCGCGGGACACACCTTCATCGTGTTTTTGGGCGAAGGCTACTACCCGGTGAACGTGCTGAACGCGCTGAAAATGGTGCCGGAGGTATGCCGCATCTTCTGCGCGACCGCCAACCCGACGCAAGTGATACTCGCCGGGACTGAGCAGGGGCGGGGCATACTCGGCGTGGTCGACGGCTTCAGTCCCAAGGGCGTGGAAGACGAGGCCGGGATCGCCTGGCGCAGGAACCTCCTGCGGCAGATCGGCTACAAGCTTTGACACAAGCCGCGCGGCTGAGCCGCAGTCCGCCTCCACGCATAGCCGCCGATGAAAAATCTTCTGATCGTGTTCCACTCGACGACCGGCGGCGCGCGCCAGATGGCCGAGGCTGCGGCGCGGAGCGCATCGGCAGAGCCCGGGGTGCGCGTGCGCCTGTTGCGCGCCGCGGAGGCCGGGGCGGAGGACGTATTGCAGTCGGACGGCTACGTGTTCGTGACGCCGGAGAATCTTGCTGCGATTTCCGGCATCATGAAGGATTTTTTCGACCGCACTTATTACACGGCGCTGGAACGCATCAATGGCCGGCCCTATGCGACGCTGGTGTGCGCGGGCAGCGACGGGCGCAATGCCGTGCGCCAGGTCGAGCGCATCTGCACCGGCTGGCGCCTGAAGCCGGTGTGCGAGCCGCTCATCGTGTGCACGCATGCGCAAACACCGGAAGCGATCCTTGCGCCCAAGACGATAGCGGCGGATGAACTGCGCCGCTGCGAGGAGATCGGCGCGGCGATTGCGGCCGGACTCGCGCTCGGTATTTTCTAACTCCAAGATTAACCACAGAGAGCACAGAGGAAAAAATAGCGAAGATGAAGAAGAGGGCATTGGGAGTGACATTCCTGAGCGCAACAACGGGCATGCGGCTGGTCCGCGGCCTGGTCACGCTGCTCGCCCTCGCCGCTGCAGCCTGCGCGCCGCTGCCGCAGCTTCCACCGCGCGCCGGCGTGCCGGCCGAGGCGCGGCCCTCGCCCAACTTCGACGAGCGGCGGCCGAATTTCGTGATTCTTCACCACACCAGCGACGATAACGCGGAGCAGGCGCTCACTACGCTGACCGATCCGGTGCGCAAGGTGAGTTCGCATTACCTGATCGCGCGCGACGGCAGGATCTATTATCTGGTGGATGAGCTGGCGCGCGCGTGGCACGCCGGCGAGTCGTACTGGGGCGGCAACCGCGATCTGAATTCGGCATCGATCGGCGTCGAACTCGACAACAACGGCGAGGAGCCCTTTGCCGAGGCCCAGATCGAGGCGCTGATCGCGCTGCTCGCCGACTTGAAGGCACGCTACGGCATCCCGACCGCGAATTTCATCGGCCACGGCGATGTCGCGCCGGGGCGCAAGGTCGATCCGAGCCGGTGGTTCCCGTGGCAGAGGCTCGCCGGGCTCGGTTTCGGCCTGTGGTGCGAGCCGCCCTATCCCCCCGCCCCGCCGGACCTCGACAGCGCCACGCTGCTGGCTGCATTCGGCTACGACGTTTCGGATTTCCATGCGGCGGCCGCGGCGTTCAAGCGCCACTTCGTGCCGCACGATGCATTGCAGGAGATGACGGAGCAGGACCGCGCGAGCCTGCAGTGCCTCGTTTCGCGCAGGCAGGAGTAGGGAGGCGGCGGCCCGAAGTCGGGGCCGGAGCTTTGATTTCCATCTGATCGGGATTTTTCCCGTTATCAACCGGCTTTGCGGCCACCGCGGAGCCGCTCGCCGGTTTGTCTGGTTTGACCTTCCCCAAGGCATGGATAGAGGCTGGGGATATCGACTTAAAAAAACTAATGTGAAACGTTATGATAAATATCATGCTGCACAGCAACAATCTAGTGCGATATATGGTATAAAGAAGCTGTAAATCACATTGATATTGGTGGCTTACGAAAGAAACTAGATTTGTTCTATACAGTAGATTCAACTGAAAGGAGATTCCACTATGACACGCATCGGTAAGAATTTAAAGAAGTATTCTAACGTGAGGCATCCCTTGGACAGCGTCAATATGAAGCGCTCCGACCGGTCGATCGCCAAAGCCCACATGGAAAGCGCGGAGGTATTCGCGGATCTGGTAGTTCGCGCAGGATCTGGCCTCTGGTCCATGGCTGCGGCGTTCGGGCATGGTTGCAGCGCGCTGGCGTATCGCATCAGAGTTGCTTTCGGAAAACTTGCACATCACTGATCCCCGGCGATTGCAAGGCGTCTTTCTTGCAAGGAGAATGACCATGAATTTCGGCATTACGTCATCCGTTGAACCGCGGTCCTGCGTCGAGCGGGCACATGAATTGCGCAGAGAATATATCGCGCAGCAGCTTGACGCCGGCATGGCAGTCTTGTTCCGCCTGATCCGTGGTTTGCGGAGTGCGGCCGCAGCGGCCGCGGGTGCTTCCACCAAGCCGCAACGCGGCTCGCCCATCGTCATGCGGACTGCGCGCGAGGGTTAGTTCGCGGCTGCCGCGGCATCTGCCCGGCATGAAGCGCAATCGATATCGATATGAGCTGGCTCGATAAAATCCCGCTGGTGGTGGTAGTGTTGTTTGCCGTGTTTCTGGGCCTGGCGCCTTTCGTGCCGGAGCCGCATCTGTGGGGAAAGCTGAAGATGCTGTTTGCCGGCACCCTGACGCGGCCGCTCGATATCTTCGACCTGTTGTGGCATGCGACGCCGTTCGTCGTCCTGGTCCTGAAGCTGATTCGCATGGCGAACCTGGGGGACGCTGGGTGATTTGGGTTCCGGAACATGCTGTTGTAGGATGGCTGCCAGGGGCGTTGAGGCCAGAATGGGGTGGCTGCCAGGAGATGATATGCCGTCGAACGATTCGCGACCCGGAGCGAGCAGGTTGGACCGGGTCATTGCCGAAGCCAACCGCAGCCGCGCGGAACGCGAGCGCGGCTATCGGGAACGCGCGCTGAAAATCCAGCCCTGGAGCTGTACCCGCTGCGGGCGGGAATTTACGCCCAGGACCGTCAATCAGCTCACGGTCCATCACAAGGACCACAACCACGACAACAATCCGCCCGACGGCAGCAACTGGGAACTGTTGTGCATCTATTGCCACGACAACGAGCATTCGCGGCTGCTGGATCATGCGGCGGCGGCGAAGGCCGGCGTGACGCAGCCCGCGCCGCAAACGACGACCACCTATCAGCCATTCGCCAACCTGAAGACCTTGTTGAAAGATAAAGACAGCGGGGAGCCGTCGCCATAGAGCCCTGGAGCGTCTACATGGTGCGCTGCGCGGACGGCAGCCTTTATACCGGCATCGCCATGGATGTGGCGCGGCGCATCGAGGAACACAATGCGAACAACGTGCTGGCGGCTAACTACACCCGCGCCCGGCGCCCGGTCATGCTGGTATATCGGGAAGCGGCGGCCACCCGCTCGGCGGCGGCCAGGCGCGAGTATCAGATCAAGCAGATGAGCCGGCAGGCGAAGGAAACGCTGATCGCCCGAGCCGGAAGAGTGTGAGCGTCGGACAGCCCAGCGACCCGCGCGGCGCCGCCCGTTGCGAAAAGTTTGTTCCAGATCAATACAGCGCGATCTGCGGGGCGTAGCTTTACAAACTTGAGGGCGAATAAGGCAACTCCTTTCGGGAGAACAGGCGCCCAGCCAAGACCGGCTCCCGGCCCTCCGCAAGTGGAAAGGAGGCGTTATGGATTACCTCACTACTTTGGTCCTGCTGGCTGCTTTTGCCACTGTCGCTTCGCTCGCGTCCGGTATTACCTCCATGGCATATGATGGTGAAGTTGCCCACCGGAACAGTGCGCAGTGGATGATGTGGCGGGTCGGGTCCCAGGCACTGGCTTTCGTATTGATCTTGTTGGCGCTTTCCGGCTGGCAGTGAGCCGGTAAGAGTCCGGGAAGGTCGTAAAGCGATCAAGGCCGCATGGGCGCGGATGGCCGTGCCCATGCGGGAATTGCGTTCTGGGAACTGGAACGACTGGGATTGCCGGGGGGATCGGGTCCGGCGGGCATTAGCCGCATCACCGGTAAGCCGACAGGCTGCTTAAGAAAGAAGCTTTGCGTGTCAAAACGCTGGCTGTCCGGAACAAACGTCACTAGCATGGCGTCCTTTTCGTTTCGTTCCTTGTTGTTTTCCATTTCAGGGGTTTGTCCGGGCTAAGTCCGACAAACTCCTGGCCTAAGGTTTCTCCCGAAAAGTCCGTTTATCTAATTGATTGGGCGCGGATTGTCCCGTTGTTCTGCGTCGCATTTCCCGGGATGGTATAACGTATATTGTTGATATTGAAAGAGAATAATGAATATGTCAGCAGCAGTCTCAATGACGGGCCACGTTGCGGTGGCGCCTGGGGTGAGCCAGGAGGCACCCCCTGCGGCACTGACATTCCGGCTGAGTGAGGATGGCGTCAAATTGCTGGCGGTGTTCGATCCGGCCGGGCCAAAAATCGAACTCGACCTTATCGCGATAAGGGAAGCACTCATGATGCAGGGCTTGTCCAGCCTGTTCCTCGACGAGGACGCGCTTGCCCGCCTGGTCAAGCAATACGGCAGTGCCACCGCGGCGTTTACCCTGGAGATCGGCGAACGCCAGGACGGCGAGTGCATCGTCAAGGAGTCGGAGGACAAGATGACGGCCTGGCTTACCCTGACGTGGCCCCACGGCGGCGAGCCCGTGACCCGCGAGAAAATCAATCAGGTTCTGCGCGAAAAAGGCATCGTCAGCGGGATCCTGACGCAGGAAATCGAAGCTGCTCTGGCGGAAGGCGTCGCGGTGGAGCGCGTCATCGCCCAGGGAAAAAAACCGGTGAACGGCACCGACGCCGTGTTCGAGAATCTGGTGCCGGAAATCAAGGAGCGGCGGCCTCAGGTCGACGAGAACGGCATCGCCGATTACCGCAATCTGGGCGAACTCCTTTTCGTGAAACAGGGCGATTCCCTGATGCACCGCATTCCGGGAACCGCAGGGGAAAACGGCCAGGATATCCACGGCCAGGTGGTCCTGGCCAGGGCCGGCAAGGACACACCGTTCGCCCCTGCGCTCAAAGGAGTCATGCCTGATCCGGCCGACAGCAACCTGCTGCGGGCCGAGATCACGGGTCAACCGGTGCTGATGCCTCCCAATGGCGTCATGGTGGAACCGACAATAACCCTGCCCCAGGTGAATCTTTCAACCGGGAACGTGACTTTCGACGGCACGATCAACATCAAGGGTGACGTCAAGTCGGGGATGAAAATCCATGCGGCGGGCGACGTGGTCGTGGAAGGAACGGTCGAATCCGCGGAAATCGAAGCCGGCGGAGACGTCATCGTCAAAGGCGGTGTGATCGGCAGCGGCGAATCGCGCGGTACCGCGGGCAACGCGCCCGGGGCGAAAATAAATTGCAAGGGAACGTTGAGCGCGCGCTTTCTGGAAAACGTGCATGCCAAGGCGGAAATCGACATCATCGTCGAGGAGTTCTGCATGCACAGCGAGCTGATCGCGAGCAATCAGGTCGTGGTCGGCAAGCAGGGGTCGAAAAAAGGGCATATCCGGGGCGGGCGCGTTTGCGCAGCGAACCTGGTCAGGGCTGCGGTCATCGGGACGGCCGGCGGCATCAAGACCAAGGTCCAGGCCGGCTTTAATGCTTCCATTCAGGAGCAGCTGGAAAAGACAAAAAGCGATCTCGAAGCGAATGAGAAGGAGCAGGAAAGCCTGGAGAAACTGGTCGCTTTTTTCCGCCTGCATCCCGAAAGGAACAAGGGCGGCATGATGGAGAAGGCCCAGCATACGCTGAACAAACTGTACGCCGATATGGCGCGGCTGCTGGAAGTGCAGAAGAGCCACCAGGCGGCGCTCCTGCTCACCGATCAGGCCCGGATCATCGTGGAACACAGTATTCAGGGCGGCAGCGAAATCCAGATCGGCAACAAGATATGGAGGACGGCGGAAGAGCGGGGCGCGGGCGTCTTCTGGCTGAAGGACGACGAACTCGAGTTTGGCATGCCTACGGGGGAATAGCAGCGGGGCCGCGCAGTCTCTTCCGGTCCGGGGCCGTCGTCGTGGCTTCGTTCCGGTTGGTGTTCATCCCGCGTCATGTTGTATCCTCACGCGCATTATCAATGCGCAAGAGACAATCATGAGCCACTGGTTCGAGTATTTCCCCGGCAACCACATGTGGTCCCAGGGCATGATGTTCGGCATCGAGATGCAGACCTGGGGCGCGGCGGCTCTGGGCGAAATCGACCAGGTCGGCCAGAAGCTGAAAAGCCACGTCGGCGACAACGAGAAGTGGTGGCAGGAATGGACGGCGATGGCGAGCCGCATCGAGGGCTTCGGCGAAGCCGAGGAGCGCGCCGGCCACCAGCTTACCGCGGGCAGCTACTACCTGCGCGCCGCGATCTACTATTTCTGCGGCGAGCGTTTCATCCCGCCGTCGGCGCGCAAGTGGGAGACTTATCGCAGTTGCCTGCGGTGCTTCCGCAAAGGCATCGCGCGGCGCTATCCCGACATCGAGCGGGTCGAAGTGCCGTATCAGAATACGACGCTTCCCGCATGGTTTCTCAAAGCGGATGTCGTCGGACCGGCGCCGGCGGCGGTGATGTTCGACGGCCTCGACAATGCCAAGGAGATGAGCGTGCTGTTCGGTGGCGTCGAGATCGCGCGCCGCGGCATCCACGTGCTGGCGATCGACGGGCCGGGGCAGGGCGAAGCCTTACGCCTGCAGGGTATCCCCAGCCGCCATGACTACGAAGTGCCGGGCCGCGCCGCCTACGACTATATGGCGGCCCGGCCCGAGGTCGATGCCGGGCGCGTCGCGGTGATGGGCTTCAGCATGGGTGGCTACTACGCGCCGCGCGCTGCGGCGATGGAACCGCGCTTCGCGGCGTGCGTGGCGTGGGGCGGGCACTTCGATTACCACGAAGCGTGGGTGAGAAGGCGCAAAATCATGGAGTCGGGCGGAACCAGACTTTCCGCGCCATCGTTCCAGCTGCCGTGGGTGCTGGGCATGCCGGACATGGAAGCGTGCATGAAAAAGCTCGAGGGCTACCGGCTGGCGGGCGTGGCGGAAAAAATTCAATGCCCGTTTTACTGCATCCACGGCGAAAACGACAACATCGTGCCGCTGGAATTCGCGCAGCGCCTCTACGAAATCGTGGGTTCAAAGGACAAGACGCTGAAGATCCTGACCGCGCACGACGGCGGCAGCGACCACTGCCAGGAAGACAATCGCCAAGTCGGCGTCAACCTCGTGGCCGACTGGCTCGCGGAACGCCTGCGGGGGCGGCTAGATTGACCCCGCCGGAAATTTCCGCGTGACGCCTGCGCCGCGCTTATTTGTCAGCGGTTTCCTGTTGTTTGCGTTTCTGTTCGTTGCGCCAGACAAAGTAAAAAAAGCCCACGACCATACCTAACAAAAATATGGCGAAAAC
>Ga0299912_10005750_pt1 | contig 10181 bp, 6 predicted proteins | sample RVTome_2_FD_207667 | JGI IMG/M metagenome (GOLD analysis project Ga0299912, IMG submission 207667) | Soil microbial communities from uranium-contaminated site in the Upper Colorado River Basin, Wyoming, United States - RVT95D214 (version 2) ...
TCTTCTCGTGCTCCTGGCGGGCTGACCCTTGAGGTGCACGAGCACAGCGTGTGCGTCCTCGTCGAACTTGTTCTCGACCAACCTGTCGAACATACCACCGGTCTCGATGGCTATGAGGAAGTCTGCGTCGCAGTCGATGAAATTGATCTTCTCTTTTTCGACATTGTAAGGGATGCCGTAGCCAGAGTCGCCAACATCGTCCCTGCAGTTGATCTTCTTCTTCTTGCCCTTCCTGTCCATCTCCTGGATGGTCACGTTGCCGATGACTCTAGCGCCGTCTTCCTCGGGCCTGAGCTTGAAGTCCTCTCTCATGCAGGTGGTGATGATTTCGAGGTCCTCCGCGAGCATGTTTGATTCGTCCTGGGCGTTGAACTTGCCCTTCGCCCAGCCTTCCGAGATGTAGTACATCTCCCTGAGAGTCGAGCTCTTCTCTTCCTTGATCATGTCCTCGATGAACTCGAGCATGTACATGGTCCGGAGGAGCATCTGCGCGCCTGTCAGCTTCTTCGCGGACCTCGCCCCCATGGCCTTGCCGTACTTCCAGACCGCGGATTTCGAGTCGAATCTGATGTTGCTCTTTGTTCTGAGCGGTATCATCATCTTCGGGATCTTGCCGTCGTCGATCTGGTCATACACGCTTCCTGCGATCTCGGTGAGCTTCTCGACTGCCCTCTGGTGGCGCTCCTCATTCCTCATTGTTGATCACTTCCGCCCCTTCGTCGTAGTCGACCTCGCCTTCCTCGCCATCCTCACCGGGCTCCGTCTCGCCCTCTTCCGTGATCCTAAGATGCTCCAGATCCCAGTCGCCCGGCAGGACCTCCGCGCCGATGATGGATGCCGCGTCGATGCCGCTCACATAGATCTCGTTGTCATCATACTGCTCCAGCGGTACTCCGTGAAGGTCGAACGTCAACTCGAAGATGTCGGTAGACGCAATGCGCTTGACGTCCCAGGTCAGCTTGTTCGTTTCTCGGATCTCAAGCGGTTTCTCTTTCAAAGTCTTCTGGTCTATCTTGTCGTACGGGACGAGCATGTGCAGGTGGAAGCTCTGCGTCTTGGGTGTGTAGTTGTAGATCTTTACCGAGATGTGGTGCCTGTTCTTCTCGGACTTGATGCTGTCCTCTATCCAGACGACGTTCATGATCTTGGTGATTGTTCCAGCTAGTCTCGGGACTGGTTTTCCCACGATCTTCGCGCTCTTTTCTGCTATCATCGGGATTATGTCCTGGACGATCTCGAACTTCACCTTCGTCTTGCTCCTTTTTTCGGCCTTGTTCAGATGTGTCTTCAATCTCCTCGCGCACGCCTTCAGGGCGAGTTCGATCTCCTCTTTGATCTCCGGGATGTTCGCGATCGCTTCCTTGGATTCCGATGTGAACGGTATCTTGGTCGACGCGACATGCACGAGCACGATCGCGGGACCGAACGGGATCCCTTGGCCGCCGCGCTGTTCGAGGCCGTACCTTCTCCAATCGACTGCCTCGATGGCCTGTGTTATCGCGCAAGCGCCCTGCTGGTACATCAGCGGCACACGGTTCGCGAATCTCAGGATCTGGACTGTTTCCTCTCTGTTGAGCTGTCCGCCATATACGATTCCGACCTCGACGATGAATGGGTTGCCCGCATAGACCTTCGGTTCTCTTGTGATCGGAGGGGCGTAGAACTCCGCCTTCAGCGGGCCGAGGACGTTCTTGAGGCCCTTCCTGATGAGTGTCTCCCCGATGGGCGAGAGACAATCGGTCTCGGGTGCCATTATCTTGACTTTCTTGATGGCTTCGAGTATCGCTCCCGCCTGTTCGAGAGCAAGGCGATCCGGTCTCAGATCAGGCTGCACCCCCGCGAGCTCGCATATCTCGCGTGCAACTCTGTATGATATCCTCGAGAATTCGGAGTTGAGGAAGCTCGTCATCTTGAGGGATTCCGTGTACTTCGCCATACTGAGCAACTCGCCCAGCTCGACGCCCTCAGGATGCGGCTTGACCTCTTTCGTCGTCGGCGGAACGTTTTCGGATGCGCGTTCGAAAACGACAGTGTTCCCCTCGGGCGGGACGAATGTGATCTTGACATGTGGGTTGACGATGGCGACGCCTTTCAGGTACTCGAATATGGACTGCTTGCCTCCGATGTACTTCCCCCTGACGTACACCTGGAAGCTAGTGCCATGTGGCCGGTCCCAGATGACGAAATCCTCTTTGATTATGTCCGGTCGGTTCTTCTTTGTGTCAAGGATCAGCTCGCATTCGTACGCAACGTCCTCATCCGATATCTTCGACTTGACTTTCGTTGCCTTGCCTGTCGTAAGCTGGCCGTACATCACGACCGCGGAGACGCCGATGCCCTGCTGGCCTCTCTTCTGAGATCTCGTGTGGAATCTCGATCCATAGAGAAGCCGGGCGAACACGTTGGGCACCTGCTTCTTCACTATGCCCGGGCCGTTGTCCTCGACTGTCACCCTGTACTCGCTGTTGTCAACCTTCTCCACGCGCACTAGAAGGTCTGGGAGAACCGCCGCTTCCTCGCAGGCGTCCAGACTGTTGTCCACGGGCTCCTTGACAGAAGTGATGAGCGCGCGCGTCAGGGAGTCGAAGCCGAGTATCTGCTTGTTCTTCTCGAAGAACTCGGAGACAGAAATCTCCTTTTGCTTCTTTGCTAGCTCATGTGCTATAGATGACAAGTAAACCGTCCCCCGCCCATCTCGCGGAAACGCAGGTGTTCTGAGTACATCCCTGGCTGCTGAAACAGTCTACCGAGATAAATACATAATTGTGGGGATTTGGGCGATAGGACATTTAGCGTCGAATGGCTGGCTACACCCTTCTTCCGAACTTCCCGTATCCGTCAACTACGTCCTCGTCGTAGTGTCTTTCGCCCTCCGTGCGCCGCCTCCACCTACTTCCCGGTGGTCCTTTATTGCCGATCGACGCGAGCAAACCCAGGGCAGCCAATCCCACGCCGATGTCCGCATAGATCGCCAGGATGAGCCACCATCCGTATGGTCCTTCGTGGTCGATGGGGTTCGTATTTGGAGCGACGGAAGCCCTGATCGTGACTATGTATGTGCGTGAATTGCCAGCTCCGTCCACAGCCTCGAATGTCGCGTTTTGTATCCCTGTTTCGGGAACGATCCGAAACCAATCGCATGAGCTGAACAGGTTGTAAATGGAATAGTAGCTAGGCGGGTCGCGCCGTGTTTCCAAATAGCCGACGCCGCTCTGGGTGTCAGTGAAGTTCGCATAGATGTATATGGTGTCGGCGGTCTTGGTCCTGAACCTGTATTCTCGTTGGAGATTACTGGCAAGGGACGGTGCTTCCGTGTCCACCCTGACTTCGATAGTTTTGGTCTCCTCCGAGTTGCCTTGATCATCCTCAGAATGGAATTGGAGCAAATGGATCCCATCCCCTGTCACTAGTATCTCCAAGGTGTATGGGCTCCAAGGCCCCGAGTCCAGGCAGTAGCGAACATCCAAGGATGATGTATTGCTGTCGAAGGCGCTGAGGGCAACGCTCACACTGGATGTATACCACATCCTCTCTCCAAGAGTACCGTTGCAGAATGCAGTCGTGACCGGGGGCAATACGTCTTGGACGTCGACCGGCTGCATCCGCGGATAATTGTCCATTTCTCCGCCTGATACCTGATAGGCAGTGTCCCCAAAACCGTCAGGGCCCGGGATGTCTTGGTCCGGGCCGCTCATCAAATCCTCTCCGATGTAGGACGACCAGTAGTTGCCACCATAAGGGTACCCCGCATCCCAATAAGTCGGGGAGCCAGAGCTCCAGCTGTTGATGGTGACCCCTGCATGGAAGTTGTTCTGCTGGAAGGTAGTAGTCCATCCCCAGTAATTCGTCGCGGACAGGTACCATGAACCGTCGAAAGTGTTCGACCTGACCGTGAGGTTGTCGCAGTATCTCACTTCGACGGCATCTGATATGTTGTTGCGTTCGAAGGTTGAGTTGCTGCACATGTACAGATGGACGCCAGGGCGGGCATCATATCCCTCGATGGTATTCGAGAATATCTTGTTGTACCGGATGGATAGGTTTGACCCGTATGCCCTGAATCCTGCGCTGTCGGCATATGAATTTCTTCGGGAGTTGGAGTGAATGACATTCCCCTCGATCGTCATGTTGACTCCAGACACGTCCAATCCAGCTGCTGTGTTGTTTACCAAGACGTTTCTCGAGATTGCTAGGTTGTAGCATCCAGATGCCACCATCCCTCTGAAGGAACCCGAATAGTCGAAGTATCCAGCATCCGCAACATAGTTGTCGTGCACCCAGCTGTCGCGAGTGTCAGCAATCCCTATCGCACCGCCCTTGATGATCGCATTGCTTGAAATGACTGTATCGACCGAATTCGAGACGTATATTCCGGGGAAACCCGAGTAGTACGCTCCGTGTAGCATATTCGCATCGACAGACGCGTCGGAGCAATCCACTACATATATTCCGTCTCCCCTGGATATCTCGTTGCGAGATATCAGAATGCGCGCACATCTCTCGGCAATAAAGTCGTACTGGCCTTGGCACTCGGCGCTGTTGTTCGTGATGGTGGCATCTTCAGTATCGACGACCAATACGCAATCGCTGTAGTCTGAGGCCGTGATATCGTTCTCCTCCATAACGTAGCCAGTCACGTTCTCAATTCGGATGGCCTTTGCGTTTAATCTATAGTAGGAGTATGAATCCACATCGATTTCGTTGAATGAACAAACGACTGACGAGCAGTTGGAGATGCGTAGGACGCGGTCATTGACAGCGAAAAAGAAAGAGTGGGTCACCCTGCAATCAGATGTATTGCTGACTACTACATGCTGGCCGGTGGATGTGAACGTGCACCTGGATATCTCGATGCCTTTGGTGACTCCCAGGATTCCATTCGCGCGGACTCCCGACTGAAGGCCAGATATGAACGAAGACTCTATCCTGACGTTGCTGGCATTGTCAAGGGATATCCCAACTGGGCTGCTCGATTCTCCTAGAGCGGAGCGTAAATATGAGGACCAGGAAGCGGCGACCGAGACGTTTCTAATCACGAGGTAGGCATCTGTGTTGTTTACTGCTATGCCGTAGGCTCCGGCCGGGAGTATCTCCCATCCTTCGATTACGAACGGATCAGTCTTGGTTCCTGAGCCACTCGACACGCCGTCCTCCAATCCGAAGTCGGCGTTCCCATCTATGAATATGGGCGAGTGCGGTATGAGACTCGGGGCGGTGAAGGTTCCCTCTGCCATTTGAACGAAAGCGAATATAGACGTTGTTAGAATCGCAAATGCTACGCCCAGCGCGCAGACGCTCTTCTTGGCGCGCGACCAAGGTCTCCCTCCTCTCGCACCCAAATTATCGTGCTGGAATACAGGTCGAGATGTATGAATCTTACCCTGATCTCCCTATTGTCAAGAATGGAAACCAACGAGACAACTCAGTCGAACTTCTCGCCGCACTTGGGGCAGACCTTCGCCTCTGCGGGGACGTCCGCCCCGCACTCGGAACACACGAAGTCCTCTCCCTTCTCAAGCCCCATCGCTTTCGCGAGGCTCGGAACTTTCTTGTCTTCCTTGGGGATGTCCTTCGTCTCCTTTTCCTTCTCCGAGACTGCCTTCTCGTAGGATTCGACCCTCATCTTCCGAGCCCTCTTCGTCCACCAGATCATCAGAAGCAGGAGCGCGTAGATGGGGTAGAAGCTGACGAACACCTGCACGATTACACCGGGTACCAGCGAAACACCAAGTGCGAGCGAGTCCTTGTAGACGGGACCGATCAATAGGTACTCTAGATTGTCTTTGTGATATGTTGCGTTTATCAAGCTGTTGTTGACCTTCGCCTTGAACATGAATTGATTCGCAGGTGTCGATACGGTGCTACTGTAGTAGTACAGGATTGTCTTGTTGTCCGTCGAAGGCGCTCGAAGCATGGAGTAGCTGTGATTCGCCGATGGGAAGCCGATGTTCGCGCTCTCCAAGCGGACCTCTTCTATTGGCCATGTGGTGTTACTGTCCGGCAGATTGAACTTGACTGTGAAGTTGAACTCCGTAGAGCTCGTTCCGAAAAGCGGCGTGACCGAGCCGTCTGCCATCATGGGCACCGTGGTTCCGTTGGAAACAACAGTCTTGGTGCTTGTTGCCGTTACAGGGTCAACATGCTGGTAGAAGTCGGTGAAGTACCAAGCCCCGACGCCGCTGAACACGAGACATGAGGCAGCACCGATTATCAGAAGCTTCTTGACGCTCTTGATCCCGAACTGCCACATGACTCCGAGCAGTGTCACAGGCACGATTAGTCCTGCTAGGCAGAAAGTGCCTGCGTAGAACAGGACAAGAGCGTGGACCCCGGCGGCGATCGCGATGCCAGTGGGGATGACATAGGGCGTCTTACGAAACTTGGCCAGGAGCTCGTTCAGATACTTCATCATGCGCTGAGCTGGCGTTTCCATCTCGTGAGGCAACTTGCTCATCGGATAAATACCTATTTCCCTGTGCCATGTTGCCGCAACAGCAGTTAAATACCAGATTTCCCCATCGAATGCCCTTCCCTCAGGGGGTTCCAGCGTTGAAGACCGCGGTCATAGCGATCGGAGGCAATGCAATACTGCGCTCCGGGGAGAAACCCACCCAGGAGAATCAGATGCGCAACGTCGCCGTCACTTGCAGAGGACTCGCGGACCTGATCGAGAAGGGCTACGACATCGTCATAACGCACGGGAACGGCCCGCAGGTGGGGGACATACTTCTCAGGAACGAGCTCGCCAAGAACGAGATCCCTCCGATGGGCATGGACGTGTGCGACGCCGAAAGCCAGGGGCAGATAGGCTACATGATGCAGCAAGCGCTGTCGTCCGAGTTCGTCGAGCGCGGCATGGACAAGGTCGCGGTCTCCCTCATCACTCAGGTAGTGGTCTCCGAGAACGACCCTGCATTCCAGAACCCAACAAAGCCCATAGGCAAGTACTACACCGCGGCCGAGGCCAGGCTTCTCCAGAAGGAGAAGGGATGGACGATGGTGCTAGACAAGAAGCGGGGCGGGCATCGAAGGGTGGTTCCTTCCCCGAATCCAATCGGCATTGTCGAGAGCAAACCCGTCAGGCGATTGGTGTTCGGCGGGGAACACCAGGCCGAGGTCGTCATCGCTTGCGGCGGAGGCGGCATCCCTGTCGTGAGGCGCGGGAACAGGTACGTCGGCGTCGAGGCAGTTGTCGACAAGGACCTTGCGGCGGCGATGCTGGCAACGAGCATCAAGGAGCGGCTGTTCGTTATCGCCACAGATGTGGAACATGTGTTCCTCGACTTCGGAACCATCAATCAGCGACCATTCATGCGCTCAACGCTCTCGGAGGTCAAGAGGCTCCATGATTCCGGGCAATTCCCGCCAGGCAGCATGGGCCCGAAGATACTCGCAGCCATCAGGTTCTTGCAGGGAGGCGGCGAGGAGGTCGTGATTTGCGCCACCGAGAAGCTCGCACAGGCGCTCGAGCAGGGCGCTGGAACTCATATCTACAGGGACGACACAAAGGTTTGAACCCATGGCCAACATCGAGGAGCAGATCAAGGAGATCGAGGACGAGCTCGGTCGCACAATGTATAACAAGAATACCCAGCATCACATCGGCAAGCTGAAGGCCAAGATGGCCAGGCTCAAGGACGATCTCGAGGTCAGGCGGTCGAAGGGGCCGAAGACTGCCGGGTACGCGGTCCGCAAGTCCGGGCACGCGACCGTTGCGTTGGTCGGGTTCCCCAGCACCGGGAAGTCGACTCTCTTGAACAAGATCACGAACGCGCAGAGCGAGGTTGCCGCGTACAAGTTCACGACCCTGACGGTCGTCCCCGGCGTGATGGAGTACAGAGGCGCCAAGATCCAGGTCCTCGACCTCCCGGGTCTGATCAAGGACGCATCGAAGGGCAAAGGCCGAGGGCGAGAGGTCCTCTCAGTCGTTCGGTCTGCCGACCTCATCATCCTCATGATCGATGTCTTCGAGACCAACATCGAGGTCCTCGTCGACGAGCTCAAGACGGCGAACCTCCGTCTGAACCAGAGACCTCCGGACATAGTCATCTCCAAGAAGACCCGAGGCGGCATAACGGTCAACTTCACTTCGAAGCAGTCAACGCTGGACGAGGACCTCGTCCGCGAGATGATGAACGAGTACGGCTACGTCAACGCGGACATCGTGATCCGCGAGAACATCGTCGAGGACCAGCTGATCGATTACATTTCGGGCAACAGGCTGTTCCTCCCGGCGATCGCGGTCATCAACAAGACGGACCTTGTGAACGACGCCTACCTGAAGCAGGTCCAGAAGCGCATGAAGGGTTGGAAGCTCGTGCCCATCGCGGCAGAGAAGGGGAAAGGCCTCGCCGAGCTGAAGGAGGAGCTCTACGATGCGCTCAGGTTCATCCGCATATACATGAAGCCCCAAGGCGAGGAGGCCGATATGGTCGAGCCCCTCGTCATCAAGGACAGCTCGGACATAGGCATGATATGCGACTCCATACACCGGGACTTCAGGAAGAATTTCAGGTACGCCCAGATATGGGGGAAGAGCGCGAGATTCCCTGGTCAGATAGTGGGCCTCGACCACAAGGTCTCCGACCAGGACATTGTCACGATCATAGTGAAGCGCTGAAAACTAGAAGTTAAAGGGTTTGATTGATGGAGAAGACAAGTTTTTCGTCGCCTATGTCTTCTTCATCAGCTTCATGAACCCGCCGCCCTCATGGATCTCGAGACCCTTTGAGGTGACGATCTGCTCGAACTCGGGCCAGTCGATGACGTCGACCCTTGGGCTTCCGCCCCGGGTGAACTCGACCTCGGTTGTCCCTCTAACCTTTCCAGGCCTGAGGTTCTTCTCAGTCGCGATCTCCTTTGCCCTGTCGAGAGATATTGGCTTCATTGGCACGTGCATCCCTCCGTGTTGCCGGATTCCTTCCGACAGTCAGTAGATGCTCGTCGGACATATATATACCTTTACTGGCCTATGGGAATGACTATGCTGGCTAGTCGTCAGACGCACATCTGGCCATTCAGAACAGCCATAGCAGCATCAACGTCGATACGAACAGGGTTGCCATGGCTATCGGGAAGCCCACCAGCGTGAACTTCCAGAAGCTGATCTGAACCCCCATCCCCTCGGCCTTCTCTGCCACAATCACATTGGCGGCCGCGCCCAGTATCGTCGCGTTGCCGGCCAGCGTCGAGCTAGCTGCCAGGGCAAGCCAGAGTTCGGTCTGATGGATCGGGATCATTTCGCTGAGCAGCATCACCGCGGGCACATTGCTGACGAGGTTCGAGAGGAACGCGCTCAAAGCCGTCAACCACTCCAGACTCGGTATGCTGCCGTCGTGAAATCCAGGGAATCCGTTCTTGATCTCGTCGAGCAGCGTGGAGTCCTTCACGCCCTCTATCACGATGAACAGGCCGACGAAGAAGAGTATGATCGACCAGTCCACCCCGGCCAACATCTCCTTCGCCTTGACGTCCGTGATCAACGGCACGACGAAGAGCGCGGCGACCCCGCCGAGGAACGCAACCACGGCTATCGGAGTGCCGAGCACATGGCTCAGGATGAACGCGAGGAATGTCAGGGCCGTGATGCCGGTCAGCGCATAGAGCCCTTTCTTTCTCTCCCTGAGCTTCTTGATCCCAGAGGTGGTCGCGGCGTCTCCTTTCACCAGCTCGTCCTCGAACGCCTTCCATCCCTCCGCCAGGATCTTCCTTCTGAACTCCTGGGCCGCTCCCTTCTCAATGTCCTTCCTGTAGAACAGGTACAGCATCGCTATCGCGACGAGCATGCAGACGATCGAGACAGGGACAAGCCTTGCGGAGAAGTCCACGAACGATATGCCTGCCTTCGTGGCGATGAAGGCGTTCTGAGGATTGCCCACAACTGTCGCGACACTGCCTATGTTGGCTGCCAGCGCCTCGGCAACGAGATATGGAACAGGATTCGATTTCAGGAGCCTGCATGTCCGGATGATTATCGGCGTGAACAGCAGGACGATCGTGTCGTTGAGGACGAGGGCCGAGAGCGATCCGGTCACGACCATTGTCAGCACCAGGAATGTGAACTGGTCCTTCGAGTACTTGATCATCCTGAGCGACACCCATTCGAAGAAGCCGCACAGCTCCAAACCGGCAACGAGGATCATCATCCCTACGAGTAGAATGATGATGTCCAGATGGATCGC
>Ga0299912_10005751_pt1 | contig 10181 bp, 8 predicted proteins | sample RVTome_2_FD_207667 | JGI IMG/M metagenome (GOLD analysis project Ga0299912, IMG submission 207667) | Soil microbial communities from uranium-contaminated site in the Upper Colorado River Basin, Wyoming, United States - RVT95D214 (version 2) ...
TGTTGAACTGCGGGGCGAGATCCGCGTTGCTCCAGAGCTCTTTGGTCGCAAAGTCATTCCCCTGCTTTTCGATCTTCACTGCCTTGGCGCCGCGGGCCGCCCCTGTGTAGATTACCGTTTGCCCATCTACGATTGGCGTGGCGGCATTATAAGCCATCCTCTGGGGCACAAACGGCAGTTGCCACAGCAGCTTTCCATCGGCTACGGCGACCCCTACGATGCTTTTGTTGGTCAGCGTCACGACCTGTTTTGTTCCCTGCACCGTCAGCAGGACGGGCGAGGCATACTCCGGGCCTTCGCCTGCCCATTTCCACTTCACGTTGCCGGTCGCCAGGTCGAACGCCATTATCGCCCCATTATCTTTTGCGCCCAATTGTGCGATGCACAAGCCGTCCACAATAATGGGCGACGTCGCCGTGAAGAACTCCGGCACGACCTTTGGGAACTCGTCCTTTCGCCAGAGGAGCTTGCCGCTGGCGGCGTCCAGACAAGAGAGTACCCCGCCCACGCCGAGGGTGACGATTTTTCCTTCCGCCACCGCTGGCGAGCTTCTGGGCCCGGGATGTCGGGAGGGCGCCCCGGTCACGGCCTGCGCCTCGTACTTATCTCGCCACACCTCTTTGCCGTCAGCCGCGTTCAGGCACAGGGTAACCTCCTCTGCACCTTGTCGCGCAAAGACATAGAGTTTGTCGCCCACCAGGGCGGGCGTGGCATCGCCTGGGCCCACCGTCGTTCTCCACTTCTGTGTCAGCTCCTTCGGCCAGGTCGGGGGGGCGGTGAACCCGCTCACCTTTCCATCCCGGTTGGGTCCTCGCCATTGCGGCCAATCCTGCGCGAAGACACAACTGGCGCTGACCAGAATCACACTACCCACAATCCATCCGATCGATTGATCCATCTTTTTCATAGTAGCCTCCATTTCAATTTCTGCTTACGAGTCCGCACCGCACTTACAGCAACAGAATACCACGGCGGACGCTTCTATTACACTCTAATCCGCTCTGAGTGACGTGTCAATATATTTTCTGACCTCAAATCGTAATGTTCGATAAGTAGATACTCGCTGTTCTCTATTTTGCGCTTGACTGCTCGCACGTCTCTTAGATTAGCCCCCGGACCCTTCGACAAGCTCAGGGCAGGCTCTGTGCCGGGGGCTAAAGTCTTGTTGGAGGAGGTCAAAAAATTTTCACCTGTACCCTTTTTTTATTGAAAGGAATGTATCCAGCAATCAAAATACGTCAAAATCGGAATGACGGTTAGGTTATTCTCAGGAAGAGAGCAATGAGTATGAGAGGTGAATCTATTCTGCCGACTCCGCCGAAGTCCGCCGACGGCGGACGAAAGCCGGATAGGATTTCGCAGGTGATTGTGCTGGTGGGATCGGTTTTTTTGGCAGGTTGTTCCGGGAACACTCGGGCCCTTTTCACCAAGCCGGAACTAATTGTTTACGAGCGCCTCGCGGTGTTTGGCCTCGAACCCGAACAAGAACAGATATTTATGGCCTGCTATATAAAGACATTTCCCGAGAGAGTCATAACCTTCATAGAAAGGGGCAGGCTGAGAGAGGTCATCAGTGAGCAGGATTTGTTACAGGGGCGGTTGGATGAGAACAAACGAGCCCGAATAAAGAAAATCCTTGGCGTCGAGGCGCTTATAATGTGTGATTACCATTCTGTTGCGGAAGGTCGCGGTGACAGAAGGAAATTGCGGGTGCGGATAGTGGACAGTGAAACTGGAGCCATAGTCGGCTCAGTTGTGACCGAGGCCTACGTTCAGTTTGAAGATCACGCCCGGGCTGCGACAAAGGCACTCAAGGCAGACCTTTTGAGTGGAGGGCACAGAGGCTACCGCATTGATACAGACCGCTCCGGGAGCAGCCCAGCCCCGATGATGTAGGTAGTCCGCTCCAGGCTGGCGGCGCTACGAAATGCAAGGCCGTGGTTTCCTTTCAAGGTGTTTTATCGCCCTTGCCATACATCTCGCTTGAAGATGAATACTCAAACGGGCATAGCAATCGTCAGATTTTACGTTTGTTACTCGGCGCCGTCGCCAAAACGCTGCTGCATTACTCTTAACAAGAATAGCGGGCTGTCGAGATTGCGGCGCCACATCCGTCTTGGTTCTTTCGCAAGACGGTATGCCCATTCCAAGCCAAGTCTGCGAAGCCATGCGGGAGCCCATTTCACGTTTCCGGAGTGAAAGTCGAAGGCGGCGCCGACAGCGACCATCGCGGTTGCTGTTATTCTGCCCACGTGGCCAGACATCCATTTCTCCTGCTTGGGCGACCCCAAACCTACCCAGACGATATCGGGCCTGGCGCTATTTATGTCCTGGATGATCTTGGCGTCCTCCTGGGGTGTAAGCTTTCTGAATGGAGGACTGTAGGTTCCTGCAACCTTCAACCCGGGAAACTTCTGGGCCAATCGCTTGGCTAACATATCAGCCACACCAGGTGATCCCCCGTAGAAGAAATGGCTATAACCTTTTGCTCTGCCCCAATCACACAGTTTGAGCATCAGCACGGGTCCAGTCACTCTACCGCGATGAGGGTGCTTCAACAGGTTCGCCGCCAGTATGATTCCTACGCCATCAGGTAAGGTCATGTTGGCTCGGTCGGTAGCCTTGCTCAACTCATCGTCCGAGTCGCACATCAGCACACTGTGGGGGGGGCTGAGTGTGAGATAGTGCCGCTCACCGTTGCGCCTCCATCGGTCGATATTCTCCATAACGGCTCGGTAGTCCACTAAGTCAAACTGCACATTCAGGACCTTATATTTACGGTATATTATCTGGTCAGAGGACACAGAACATCCCCAAGCCTTCCCGATTTATCGGGATAGGCACTTGCTCTGTAATCGGCTAATCAGCCGGTCGCCACAGGTTTCCAAGCCGTACTTGCCCCACGCCTTGGCCGCCAGTCTTCTGAGAATAGGCCCCGCTCGCAGAAAATCTCTCATTCCGACTCTGACTTGGCCAGCATAGAAATCTCGTAAGGATCTGACGCCCAGGGTGTTCTTGTCCCTGCCTGACAGGCAGACGAGAAAGAGTTTCAGGGCGAGCGCTCTTTTCAGCTTTTTGTCATCCAGGTATTTCTCGGCAAAGAACACCTTGGCGGCGTTGTAGAGGATCAGGCGGTCATAGCGATTTGAAGAGATGGTGATTGATCTGCGGTGCGACCGAAAGAATGAGAGCACCTGGTTGACAAAGGCAAATCTTGGATAGTCCTTTGCGGTGAGCAGGTACATCAAGGCGTCCGTACCGAGGGTGTGCATGCTGAAGTCGCTGCCGATTTTATTGGGTACATCAATGAGCAGATTCTTCTCCAGATCAGTCCTCCGGAATATGGCGTTGGCTGGAGAGGTGGGCACCGGCCCATCCAGCAAACACTCGCGGATGAACACCGTGGTATCGTAGAAGCCCGTTTCTCCAATGACATACTGTGTCTTTTTCTTGCCGGTTTCCGCACAGAACAGCTCCGCCGCTGTAAAGACGAAACCGACGTCTTCATGCTCAGTTAGGTAGGGCAGGCACGTCTGCAAGAAATCACGGGTGATCAGATCATCAGACCACAGTATCTTGATGTATTCGCCGCTGGCGCGGTCTAGACACTTGCGCCAATTCCTGGCTGGGCCGAGGTTCTCCTGGTTGCGGAAAGCAATAACAAACGGATATTTGGATGCGTAGTCACGGATTATCTGGTAGGTGCCGTCGGTGCTCTGATTGTCACCCACAATGACCTCGATGTTCTGATACGTTTGGCTGACCGCGCATTCCAGAGTCTCTCGAATCACATCGGCCCGGTTGTATGACGGGATCAGAATGCTGACTTTTGGTGTGGGCACGACTTAAAGAAGTCTCCAAATGCGGCTATGATGTAGTCTATGCAGCTCTCATTCAGACCGGGCCACACGCCGACCCAGAATGTGTTTTCCGCAATGAAGTCGGTGTTTGTCAGTTGCCCCACAACTTTGTAGGGTATCTGTTGTTCTGTAAAGACGGGCTGCCTCAAGATATTGCCCGCAAAGAGTGGCCGGGTCCCAATCTTCCTTGATTCCAGGAATCGCGTCAACTGCACCCTGGTCAATCCACAGTCAGGCTTGACCGAAATAGCAAACCCGAACCAGCTCGGTTCAGCGTGCTTCGTGGGCTCCGGAAGTATCAAGTAGCTTTCAAATCTCCGGAGCTGCTCGCGGAGCGATAGCCAATTCTCTCTGCGTTTGCTGATGAACGCGCGCAGCTTCCTTAACTGGGACAAGCCCACAGCCGCCTGCATGTCGGTCACTTTAAGGTTGTAGCCCAGGTGAGAGTACGTGTATTTGTGGTCGTACCCGTGCGGCAACGTCCCCAACTGCAGGTCAAATCGGTGCTGGCAACTGTTGTCTTTTCCCGGTGCGCACCAGCAGTCTCGCCCCCAGTCACGGAAGGAATTCACGATGCGAAAGAGCTGCTGGTCGTCTGTCACGACCGCGCCGCCCTCGCCCATCGTGATGTGATGGGCCGGGTAAAAGCTGTGAGTGGCAAGGTGTCCAAAGGTCCCTGTCAGACGGGAATCGAATTGACTGCCCAGAGCGTCGCAGTTGTCTTCGATTAGCCAGAAGTCGTGGTCGGCGCAGATCCGGCAGACGCTGGCCACATCGAAGGGATTGCCCAGCGTGTGAGCCAGGAATACCGCTCTGGTCTTGTCGGAGATCGCCTTTTCGAGCTGGCTAATATCGGCGTTGTATGTGCCGATTTCCACGTCCACAAAGACCGGGACCAAGCCATGTTGCACGATGGGAGTAATGGTAGTCGGGAACGCCGCCGCGACCGTTATTACTTCATCACCTTTGCGCAGCCGTCGGCGACCTAACTTGTAAGAGGTCAGGGCAGACAGGGCCAGCAGGTTTGCCGAAGAGCCCGAGTTGGTCAGCGAGCAGTATCTTGTGCCCAGGAACCTGGCAAACTCACCCTCGAACTGCTCCGCGAATCGACCTGCTGTCAGCCACATATCCGCGGAGGATTCTATCAGGGCGTGCAGATCCGCCTCGTCAAGCACCTTACCGGATGCAGCAAGATAGCTTTGGCCCGGCACGAGTCTATTCTGCTTGTTGATGCACTTGGAGGCAAGTACAATAACCTCTACTTCATCCCCCAGGCTATCATCGACGGTGATAGCCACTTCTCTGGATTCAGCCAATTTGGCTTTGAACATCTGACAGTGCATGGACGTTTTCTTCTGCCCACAGAAGACCTTTTGTTTTTGCCGTTTGCACATATTCATCGATTTGGGACACCGTCACATCAAGGGCACGCCCGGGGCCATTCGTATAGAAAGCTCGGTACCAGGCCGCGGTCTCCCTCACGGCGTCGCGAATGGAGTAAACCGGTCTCCAGGCCATCAATGAATTGGCCTTGCTTGTGTCCAGCCTGAGCACACTTTCTTCGTGCAGTGTGTTCCGCCCTTGGGCGGACCTGACCTTGTATTCACCCTGTCCCCAGTGCTCCAGGAACATCTGCACAATCTGCTCCACCGTTATCGCTGCCTCATGGTCCGGGCCGAAATTCCAGGCGCCTGCATATTCGGGCGGATGCGTATACATAAGTGCTGCGAGGCAAAGGTATCCGGAGAGAGAGTCCAGGACAAACTGCCATGGCCTGATTGCTTTGGGACTTCGCAGGGCGATTGTCCGGCCTCGTGATAGGGCTCTTACGCAATCCGGCAGAAGTCTATCCTGTCCCCAGTCACCGCCCCCGATGATGTTTCCGGCGCGTACGGTTGAGATCGCCGCATCGCTACCGCTGGTCTGCAGCCGGCCATCAAGAAATGATCGTCTGTACGATACTGTGACAAGTTCAGCACATGCTTTGCTTGCGCTGTAAGGGTCGTAGCCTCCAAGCGAGTCCGTCTCGCGGTAGCCATAGACCCAGCCTTGGTTCTCGTAGCATTTGTCACTGGTGACAATGATACAGACCCGTACCCCGTGCCCTGCACGGATCGCCTCCAATATGTTGAGAGTCCCGAGCACGTTCGTTTCAAACGTCAGCTTAGGCTGAGCATAAGAACGTCTGACCAATGGTTGCGCCGCCAAATGAAAAACAACCTCTGGATTATGCCGGTGAAAGGCCGAAAGCAGCTTCTGGCTGTCCCTTACATCACCGACGATATGCTGGTCGATCTTCGAGCCTATCTTGGCCGACTGGAACAGACTCGGCTCACTCGGAGGATCCAGCGCGTAACCGACCACGCGGGCGCCCAATCGCTTGAGCCAAAGGCAAAGCCAGGAGCCCACGAACCCAGTGTGACCAGTCACAAGGACAGTCTTGTGCCGGTAAACAGCCATCGAGGCTTTCGACAGTTCAGTCGCCGATGTATTTGCTTGCATTCGACCTTCGCAGCAACTTCAGACACGGATTTACACGGATTCACACTGTTACAAAGGAATTCTGTGTAATCTGTGAAATCTGTGGTTTCCTTCCCGGCATAGTACAGGCTTCTCGCATTTCATTCTGTGCGGCCAACGATACGTTGGAATTCTGCTGGCAAATTCAACCACGGATTACGCGGATTTGCTTTCCCGCAGTGTCAATCCGTGTAAATCCGTGTCTCAAAGTATTTTCCGTGTTAGTCTGTGGAATCTGTGGTTTCGTTGTTGCGTTGATCCTTTTCGCTCCAGATTCTCCACGGCGGATGGCCGGAATCCCACAGTTTTTCGAGCTGGCTTTTGTCACGTAAGGTGTCCATGCACATCCAAAAGCCGTAATGCTTATATGCAGTTAGCTCACCGGCCTGGCACAGATTCTCCAACGGAGCTTCTTCCCACGGCGTCTGGTCTCCTTCGATGTAATCGAAAACCTCGGGCTCCAAAACAAAGAAGCCGCCGTTGATCCACCGTCCGTCGCCAACGGGCTTTTCTTTGAAGCTGATCACACTGCCGTGTTGATCCAGTTCCATTGCTCCGAATCGGCCTATGGGCTGGACCGCGCTTAAGGTTGCGAGTTTGCCGTGTTTGCGGTGGTGCGACAATAGTTCGAGGATGTTTATGTCGCTCAGGCCATCGCCATAAGTGAGCATAAACGTTTCATTTCCGATATACGGCTTTATCCGCCTGATTCGGCCGCCCGTCATCGTATGTAGACCAGTATCTATCAGAGTCACTTCCCAGGGCTCGCAGTTGACGGTGCGGGGCATGATGCGACTTTGGCGCATGTCGATAGTGACATCGCAGTTATGCAAGAAGTAGTTGTGGAAGAACTCCTTTATCACATAGCCCTTGTAGCCCAGGCAGATAACAAACTCGCGAAATCCATAATAGTTGTAGGTTTTCATGATGTGCCAGAGGATGGGCCTTCCGCCGACCTCCACCATCGGCTTTGGCTTCAGGTGGGTCTCTTCTTCAAGCCTTGTTCCGAATCCGCCAGCTAAGATTACTACCTTCATCTAAATTGAAAATTGTAAATTGACAATTGTCAACTGAAACAGGCACGTTCCTCGTCGTTCATCGCTCGTCCCTCGTCGCTCGAGTGACGGGTCACGGGCGACGGGGCACGATTTCGGGGGGCGGCGAGCGGCTTCCAAAGCCGGCTCAGATCGCTCCTCAGGCTGCCCAGACTGTATTTCTGTGCGATGCTCAGTGAGACATCATTTGGAGTCTTAATCTTCAGAGCCTGGGCCATGGCTGTGGCGAATAGTCTTGGGTTTCTGTCAGGGACTACGAAGCCATTCTGCCCGTTAACAACCATGTCTCTGGCGCCACTGACGTCGGTTGAAACGACCGCTCGCCCACAAGCCAGAGCCTCAAGCATGGCTACAGACCAACCCTCTTTATAAGAACCGACGACGACCACATCGGCGGCATTTAAATACTGTACGACCTTCGCAGGAGGCTGAAACCCCGTAATCAGGACCGAACCTGCAAGTCCCTGCTCGTGGATTGCCTGTTGCAGGATGGGCCGGTCCTCGCCGTCACCAACAAAGACCAAACGCGCGTCCCTGTGCGCACCTCGAAAGAGGACGAACGCCTGAACCAACAGATTCCACCCTTTGACCTTGTTTATCCTGCCGCAGGTAACGATGACGGGGCCCGGCCCGCCTACTCCGCCGAAGCGGCTGCGAAGGCCGGAATCAAAACCGAGCGCTTCTCGCGCTTGTTGTCTGGGCATTGGCCTGAAGACGGACGTGTCGACTCGGGTCGAGAACTGGATGATCCGATCGGCCGACAGAAGCCCTCTGCTTCGCTGAGCCAGAGCTGTGATGGCCCTCTTGTCGGCGCAGGCAAGGATGACATCTGCGGACTTCAGCGCGGCAAAGAGCTTGACATCATACAGCGGGGCAAACGGCCTTGCCCAGATGTATCTTGCCATCTTCAGAGGATTGGCGTGTCCTGGTGACATGTAGCACAGGCTGTCCCATCCCCACTTCGAAATCGCCATTAGTGTCTCGGGAGATTGCGTAAACACCGATCGAATCCCGGATTCAAGTATTTGCTTTCTACACTTGCTTATATCCAGATACGCCGTCACGCGCGCCGGCACCAACGGTCTTGCGCCGGATGCTGCTCGGCGCCCCACCGCGAGGAAGCTGTATCGCCGGCCGTCGAACTGTTTTGTGACCCAACGTCCCGTAGGGGTGTCATCGGTACTGATCCCTACGAGAGCCAAATGGTTCCCAAAGGCCGTCATCATTTGCCTGGCAAACGACAATTGCCCGCCAACCGGGAAGCTTTCAAAATCACACGGTTCGATAAAAAGCACTTCCGGCATAGCAAAATGGTTCCCAGTAAGAGCTTCGGCCCGCCCAGAATCCTAACGCAGCATAGCACATTGCCAAAGACGGGTCGTAAAAACCGCCTTGCCCAAATGAGATAACGATGAATATGACCAGGGCTGAGAGTGCACCTTGAAATGCCGGGTCCTTCAGTTTGAGCAGGTAGCTTGTGAATCTCATTAGTTTGAAGTACCACCAAACAATTGCAGCCAAGCCAAACATGCCGAATGCGTGGGTAAGACCCAGCCAGTCATTGTGGGCGCCAATAGATTGGCCGAGATGCTCATCCATGATATCTCGAATGCTCTCCATTCCCTCGCCCCCAATCTGCGCACCTATGGCGCGATCTACAATATGGTCCAGGGAAATACACCAGAAAATATATCTTCCAGACCCACTTCCTTCACGCGGATTGAGCTCACCGATTCGGGCCAGCAGGTCTGCCCCTGCCTGGGTCCGTAGGACAGCAGCAGTCAAAAGACCAAGAATTAAAATAGCCAACACGACCTTGCCGCAAGAGGCTCGGGTCTGGAGCGTGGCCACGAACCAAAGCAGAACAAGAAGTAGAGCTGCAAAAGCCGCAGCCAGCTCGGTACGCCTCATGGTGAAGAAGACCGAGATTAATAAGAGCAGAACACCAAAAACAGAGTGGCCGCGGTCCGGAAAGAACCTCAGAAAAATAGGTAGAGTTGACACAATCAAAGCAGCAGTAACTGCAGGCTGATCAATGAGGCCAGCAGTAGCATAGCTGCTCTGATACGTGGCTGCGGTATGTCCGGCTGCCAATCCGACAGCTTGAGATATGACCATGAACAGCAGGACAGTCCAGGCACTGAGCGTAAGCCAATACTCGCTGCACAGCCTGCTTTCTGCAAGATGGAATGCGTTTGCGAACACAAGCGAAACGAAAATCAGTTTCACAGCGAATACGATGTTCTCATAGGGATAACGCGCCACCAATAATGTCACCATCGCATAAGTCGACAAGAATATCAGAGGCCGAATGAGCGGGTGACACAATAGGCCAAGACGCCCGGAGAGGAATAGCGAAAGAACCATTGTTAGACAGAGGATGCCTCTGAGCATCTGCGCTAGGCTGAGGCTGCCCACTTGCACATCGGGGGAGCCTGTCACACGATACACGGTAGTGATCAGGGGCCCAGCAACCACGGCGAGGGTGCAAGGAACTACTTGCCAGCTCCACATGTCATTCCAGACTTTTGCTTTCGTTATTTTTGCAGCTAAAAAAGTACTCATATTGTACCTAAGTTGCCGATTTAATTCCTAATCGATAAAAATCATGGAAATTTTACAAACACAATCATCTTTCCAATCTTTGATGACCACACAAGGATTCAACAGACAACAAGCATTCAGCAGTTCTGTGCCTGACCGGAAGAAGACATTGTCCTTGTTGATACCATAATTCTCACTATTC
>Ga0299912_10005752_pt1 | contig 10180 bp, 9 predicted proteins | sample RVTome_2_FD_207667 | JGI IMG/M metagenome (GOLD analysis project Ga0299912, IMG submission 207667) | Soil microbial communities from uranium-contaminated site in the Upper Colorado River Basin, Wyoming, United States - RVT95D214 (version 2) ...
CTGATCACGCCCAAGAAGCATGGGGACGAGCGGGGCTTCTTCTCGGAGACCTATCGGCGCGACGCCCTGGCCGAGCACGGCTTCGACAAGGACTTCGTGCAGGACAACCACTCCATGTCGGCCCAGCGGGGGACCCTGCGCGGCCTGCACTTCCAGCGCCCGCCGACGATGCAGGACAAGCTCCTGCGCGTGGTTCGCGGGGCAGTGTTCGACGTGGCGGTGGACATCCGCGAGGGCTCGCCCACCTTCGGCCAGTGGACCGGGGCGGAACTGTCGGCGGACAATTGGCGGCAGATTCTGGTCCCCGCCGGCTTTGCGCACGGCTTCGTCACCCTGACCGCCGACACCGAGGTCCTCTACAAGGTGACCGCCTACTATTCTCCCCAGGACGAAGCTGGCCTGTTGTGGAGCGATCCGGATGTCGGGATCGACTGGTCCCTGCCGGCCCGCCTGATCGTCACCAATGCACGCGACGCCGCCTGGCCTGGCGTTAAGGCTGTCGAGCCTCTTCGAGCTTGACAGCCTGGGCGCGCGGGGGCGTGCTAGGGGCATGGAAGTCCAAGTGTCCGGCCGGCGCATCGACGTCGGCGACGCGTTGCAGACACGCATCACCGGCGAACTGAACGCCGCCCTCGGCAGGTATTTCGAGCGCGGCGGCATCAAGGCCGAGGTGATGGTCGGCCGCGACGCCCACGAGTTCACCGTGGAATGTGTGGTGCGTCTGGCGTCGGGTCAGTTGCTCGAGAGCCAGGGCGCCGGTCTGGACGCCCACGCGGCCTTCGCTGCGGCGCTCGACAAGTTCGAAAAGCGTGTCCGCCGCTATAAGCGCAAACTGAAGAATCACCATCGGCCTTCGCCCCGATCTTCCGGCGAATCGACGCCCGCCTGAGCGGCGCGCGCCTCGCCTTGGAGCGTTTCGCGTCCCGGGCGAAAAGGGGTGGAATCCGAGACGACGCCTCAGGTTATGACCGATTCTGCGGCGGTTCTGGCGGTCGCCTTGACTGAATCTCAAACAATCGTGTTCAGAAACGCCGCGCAGGCCGGGTAGTCCATGATATATCGCCGGCCCGAGGACAAATTGGGTTGGATCGAGTTGGTGCGGATCCAACCCGGGGGCCGGCCGCACGGCGGGGATCACAGGCCAGAGGCGTCCGCGCCTGCGGGCGCTTTGGCGGTAAGCGGCAGGGAGCAGCCGAGAGTACAATGGACATCGGGGATTTGTTGGATCGCCTGGCGATCAGTCCGCGCGTGACGGCGGCGTCCAAGCGCCAAGCGCTAGGCGTCGTGGCCGAGGTCGCGGCGCGGCTCTATGGCGTGAAGCCGGGCGAGGCCCTGGATGCGCTCATGGCGCGCGAGGCGACCGGCTCCACAGGCGTCGGCGCCGGCGTGGCTGTGCCGCACGCGCGGCTGGAGGGTCTGGACAAGATCCACGGCGTGTTCCTGCGCCTGGACAAGCCCGTGGACTTCAACGCGGTCGACGACCAGCCGGTGGACCTCGTGTTCGCCTTGCTGGCGCCCAAGGGCGTCCGCACACAGCACCTGCGCGCCCTGGCCCGCATCGCGCGCGCTTTGCGCCGGCCCGAACTCAGGCAACAGCTTCGCCAGGCCCGCACTCAGGACGCGGTCCACGCGATCCTGGCGAGCGACCTGACAGCCTCCGCCGCCTAGAGCACGATGGGGTCAGGCGGAATCGCCTGACCGCTGAATCGTGCTCTAGAGTCAAACATGTAGAGCGCGTTTTAAGGGCGAAACCGCACACACTTTCGCCCAACGCGCTCTAGCGTTCAAGGGCGCGAACGAGTCTTCAGATAAGCGATTACCGCCATGCGGTCTGCCGCGTCGTTCAGGCCTCGGAAGTCCATGAAGACGCCTGGGAGCATGGCCGCCGGTCCCGCCAGGAACGCGTCCAGCTCGGTCTCGGTCCAGACCAGACCCGCGCGGCTGGCCGTCCGCATGGCCGGGGAATAGGCGAAGCCCGGCTCCGCGCCGGCCGGTCGGCCGACGACTCCAAAGAGGTTTGGGCCGGGCAGTCCCGTGTCGCGCGGATCGGTGGAATGGCAGGCGTAGCAGAGCTGGAACTGCCGCTCTCCGCGCGCGGCGATGGGCTCCGCGAACGCCGAAGGCGCAGCCACGGCGACAAGGATCGAGGCCGCTAGGGCCGCCCGCGCCCGGCCGGGAGCCCTCTCAGACTTCGAGCCCACCGGGTCAGTCTCGGCGGTAGTCCACGACCGCCAGCCGGTCGACCCCGGACTCCGCGGCCCAGGCCTCGCCCGGCCGGCCGAGCATCTGGCGCACCCCGGCGTTCGCCATATCACTGGGGAAGCTTTCGAAGGTCTCGGTGTCGGGATCGAAGCGCAGGATGGCGTTGGCCGTCCACTCGCTGATCCATACCTTGTCGCGCTCGTCCACATAGACCGAATAGACGCGCGGGCCCTCCCCAGGAGCCTTCCAGCTTTTCCAGGCGCCGGTCTTGGGGTCGTAGAGGCTGAGCTGGCCGGCGTTCCACTCGCTCACCCACAGCCGGCCTTTGCTGTCAGACCAGACACGCCGCGCGCCTTGGCCGGCGGTCGGCGGTTCGATGACCGTGGCCTCCCCGGTTTCGAGATTCACCCGGGCGATGTGGTTGCCCGCCAGCGAGGCGTAGTAGATCTCGCCCGAGGGCGTGGCCGCGATCCCGTAGGGCCCGCGGCCCCTTGGGGCCTTCCACGCCTTCATGTCGTCCTTGGCCGGGTCGAGCCGGCCGTAGATCCCGCTCTGGCCGGTGAACCAGATGCGGCCCTTGGCGTCGAAGACGGCGGTGTTGAGATTGGCGTAGCCGGTGTCGGCCGGCAGCGGCCAGACCTTCACCGCCTTGGTCTTCGGATCGACGCGGACGATTGCGTTCTGGCCGCCATCCGTCACCCAGGCGGCGCGGTCTGGCCCGACGATCACTCCGTGCGGCGCGGACTTTTCGCCAAGCGGAATCTGCTCGACGGCGCCGGTCTTGGGATCCAGCACGCCCAGCGCGCCCTGCCATTGGGCCGTGTACCAGACGGCGCCGTCCGGGGCCGCGGCCACGTCATGCGGATGGGCGCCCTTGGGCAGGGCATAGGTTCTCACCTCGGCCGCCAGGGCGGCGCCCGCAAGCGCGCCCCAGGCCAGGGCGGCGGCGATCAAGGCTCGACGCATCGGCGTGTCCTCCGTCTCGACGTCAGCCCTCCACGGAGGATCGAAGGGCCAATTCAGGCCGCGCGCAAGACAAATCAGCGCCGCGCGCCGCCTCAGTGCACCGAGACGGGCGCCATTTCGTTGGCCAGCGCCGTGCCGACGGCGGTGTCCCGGTCGGACAGCACCGCCAGCCGTTCGCCGTCGGCCCTGTGGACCGCATAGAGAATCGTCTCGGGATCCAGCTCGACGCCGCCCATGCCCTGCACGGGCGTCGAGGCCAGGACGTCCTTGGCCTTGACCGGCCTGACGTAGACCAGGTTCGGACCGCCCAGGGCGGCGAAGTCTTCGTTCGACAGTTGTTCTTGCGGCGTCATTTCGACCACCTCCACTTTACGCGTGCTCCTGCCCGTCGCCGGATCGGCCGACGGACCGGATGGGAATGCGCTTGACCAGCGTGTCCGGTTCAAGACGCTTCAGATCGACATGCAGAAGCCCGTGTTCGAGCACGGCGCCCTCCACCTCCATGCCATCGGCCAGGACGAACGACCGGATGAACCCGCGCGCGGCGATGCCGCGGTGGATGTAGGCGCGTTCGTCAGTCTCGGCGCGGGTCTCGGTCTCCCGCTTGCCGGCCACCACGAGCTGGTTGTCCTCGACGGTGACGGCGAGCTCGTCGGGGGAGAACCCCGCCACGGCGAGCGAGATGCGCAGCCGGTTCGGCCCGGTCTCTTCGACATTATAGGGCGGATAGCTCTCGCCGGCGGCCCTGGCGGCCCGCTCGATGAGCGAACGAGTCCGCTCGAACCCGAGCAGGAAGGGAGAATCGAAGAGGATAGCCCTGGTCATGTGCGAAGCCCTCGCTTGAAGCGACTTCGTCCGCAGGTCCGGCCCTTAAGAGGCGCCGGACGCTGGCGGCGCAGACCCTAGATGGCGACGCGACGGGGGTCCTTCAAGGCGTTTGGGCGCTCCCACTCGAACATACTCCCATAGGTGGGCGTATGTGGACATACACAACCTATGATGCAATATGCGCTGGTGACTCCATCAGGAAGGGCGCGCCATGGAACCGTTCATCGGTCAGATCATGCAGGTCGGGTTCAATTTCGCTCCGGTGCAGTGGGCGGTGTGTGGCGGCCAGATTTTGCCGATCTCCCAGAACACGGCCCTCTTCTCGCTGCTCGGCACCACCTTCGGCGGCAATGGCCAGACAACCTTCGCCCTGCCCAACCTTCAAGGCCGGGTGATCGTCGGCGCGGGCCAGTCCACTGGATCGTTCTTCGAAATCGGACAGGTCGGCGGCCAGGAGAACGTCACCATCACCCAGCAGGAGATGCCGGCCCACATCCACGGAGCTACGTTCACGCCCTCGGGCGGCGGATCGGTGAGCGTGACGGTGAACGCGGTTAAGACCGCGGCGACCACGAGCCAGCCCGACGCCGGCTCTCTGCTCGCCACCTTGGCGCCTCCCCGCGGCGGCACCGTGGGCGCCGTCTATGTGCCCGCGGGCACGTCGGGGACCCAGGTCGCGCTGGGCGGCGTGACCGCATCCGGCGGCGGCGGGGGTGGCACGGTGACCGTCGCGCCGACCGGCGGCAGCCAGCCGACGAACGTCCTGCCGCCCTACCAGTCGGTGCTGCAGATCATCTCCCTGGCGGGCATCTTCCCCTCGCGGGGCTGACCCCGTCGCGCGGCGCCCGTTCCCGAGGGAACGGGCGCCGGCCTAACTGAACACCGCCTCGTAGAGCCGCTCGCCGGGCGGCGACATCACGGCCGTAAGATGCATGTCCAACGGACCGAACCGCCCGCAGCGAACGGTGTAGAGCCCGTCGATCAGGAGCACGTCGGGCCGGGAGCGGAAGAACAGGCTGAACGCCGCCCGATGCGCCAGGGACGACGCCCTTAGCGGCGTGATCCGGACGAGTTGGATCGCCAGGGGCTCGGGATCGGTGGCGAACGTGAACATCCGCCCCGCCCAGGGCGCGAAGTCCTCGGCCGTCAGCAGGCGATCCAGCTTGGGCAGGTCGTACACGGGCGCATCCTATCGTCAAACGATTACATGCAAGCACTGCTCTCTAAAATGGCAAATGACGAAAGCCAAGCCCCCCTCGACCGACGCCAGGCGGTCCAGGATCCCGCGCGCGCATTCCTGTCTGAATTCGCCCGTCGCGCGCCCGCCTTCACCGCGCGGGCGGCCGGCCCGGCGGACGAAGCGTTCCTCTACGCCCTGTTCGCCGCGACGCAGGCGGAGGCCCTGCCCCTGCCCGAGCCTCTGGTCGCGATCCAGTTCCAAAGCCGGCGCGCGGCCTACGCGGCGCGGTTCCCAGACGCCATGGATCTTATCGTCGAGCGCAGGGGCCGGCCGATCGGCAGGTTCATGGTCGACTGGAGCCCGCCCGGCTACGTCCAGGGCGTTGATGTGGCAGTGCTGCCAGGGGAGCGACGGGGTGCGCCCGGCCTCGGCCTGATGCGCGCCTGGGCCGCCGTTTGCGATCGTCTCGGCAAGCCCGCCCGGCTGTCCGTTCGCCCGGGAAATCCGGCGACGTTCCTCTACCTCAGGATGGGATTCCTAAAAGTTGTGGCGTCTTCCGTCCTGGTCGTCATGGAGCGGCCGGCTACGCCAAAATCAATTTCAACGCGTGCAGGATTCTCCTGAGCCGGAAAATCAAGCCTCGGAAAATACTTATAATAATTGAAAACCACGTCGCCTCGCAATTGGAATATGCTTAATACATGGTCTATAGGTTGAGTGCGCGGGGGTTGAGTTCTGACGTTCCGTAGGAGCGTCCGGACGTTGATTGGGCGACCGCCCAATCCGATGTGGGAGCGGGCGCATGCAAGCGTCTTCAAGGCTCGCGTTCGCGCGGAGGCGTTGCGCGCGGCTGCTGGCGCTTCCGTTGTTCGGTCTGGCGCTCGCGCCGCTGTTGGACAACGCGGCGAAGGCGGCGCCGGTGCTGCCTACGGGCGGGAGCGTCGTCGCGGGAGCGGCGCTCATCGGCGCGCCCTCAGGCTCAAACCTCACCATCAGCCAAACTTCTGACCGGGCCATCGTCGACTGGTCCGGCTTCTCCATCGGTCAGGGCGGGAGCGTTCGCTTCGACAACGGGGCGGGTGCGACGCTGAACCGCGTGACCGGCGGATCGGTCTCCTCGATCGACGGGCTCTTGTCCGCGTCCGGCTCGGTCTATCTGCTCAATCCCAACGGCGTTATCGTCGGCAAGGACGGCGTGGTGAACGTCGGCGGCCGCTTCGTCGCCTCCACGCTCGACCTGACCAACGACCAGTTCCTGGCGGGCGGGGACCTCACCTTCTCCGGCGCCTCCAAGGCGACGGTCGTCAACTTCGGCAAGATCGGCGCCCTGGGAGGCGACGTGGCGCTGATCGCGGCAACGGTCGACAACGAGGGCTCCATCACCGCGCCGAACGGTACGGTCGGCCTGGCGGCGGGCTATCAGATCCTGTTGCGCGACCGGGCGCTGGACGACGGCCAGTTCCTCGTCCGCGTGGGCGGGGCGGACACCAGCGCCACCAACGCCGGAACCATCGCCGCCGCGGCGGCCGAGTTGCGCGCGCAGGGCGGCAACATCTACGCCCTCGCGGGCAACACCCAGGGCGTGATCAGCGCGACCGGGGTCGAGGACCGGGGCGGCAAGGTGTTCCTGGTCGCCCACGGCGGGACCGCCCAGGTCTCCGGAACCCTCAGCGCCCGCAAGTCCGACGGCTCGGGCGGCTTTGTCGAGACCTCGGCCGACACGGTGAAGGTGGCCGACGGCACACAGATCGACACCGGCGGCGGGCTCTGGCTCATCGACCCCAAGGATTACACCATCGCCGCGAGCGGCGGCGACATTACCGGCGCGACCCTGTCCTCGAACCTGAACGCCGGCGACGTCACCATCCTCAGCACCTCGGGCGCCACCGACGGCGCCGGCGCCGGCGACGTCTTCGTCAGGGACGCCCTGAGTTGGACCGGCGCCCACACGCTGACCCTGAACGCCTTGGGCAACATCGAGGACTACGCCTCCATCTCGGCCGGCACGGGGGCGGGCAGCGGGCTCACCCTGATCGCCGGGACCAGCATCAACATCCGCGCGGCCGTGACCCTGGGCTCCAGCGGCGCGGCGAACCTTACCTACAACACCGGCACAGGCGATCTGACGTTCAACGCCGCCGGCTCGATCAGCTTTCCGAGCGCGGCCAGCGGAACCCTGAACATCAACAGCCAAGCCTACACCCTGGTGGACAGCAAGGCCTCGATGGCCGCCATGTCCCTCAGCGGCGGCCACTACGCCCTGGCCAAGGCGGTCGCCTTCAGCGGCACGGACAGCGCGGCCATCGTCGCGGGCGGCGCCACGCCGTTCACGTCGACCTTCGAGGGGCTGGGCAACACGATCAGCGGCTTGGCGATCAGCACCACGGCGACCAACGCCAACATCGGGCTGTTCGGCGAGGTGGATGCGGGCGGGGTCGTCAGGGACGTCGTGCTGACCGGCGTGAATATCCAGGACACGGGGGCCACCGGCAACTTCACGGGCGCGCTGGTGGGCTGGCTGAACGGCGGCCAGGTGATCAACTCTTCCTCCTCGGGGACCGTGCTTGGCGGCGCGAGCGGCTCTGTCGGCGGTCTCGTCGGCCACGTCACCTTGAGTTCATTGATCCAGAATTCGAGTTCCAGCGCCAATGTGACGGGCAGCGGCGACGGCGCCGCCGTCGGCGGCCTGGCAGGCAATTTCGTGTACAGCGGCACTCCCCCCCAGGTCAGCCAATCCTACGCGACGGGCGCGGTCTCCGACGGCGGCAACCCGAACAACAAGCTCGGCGGGCTCGTCGGCATCAACGGCGGGCTGATCAGCAAATCCTACGCCACCGGCGCGGTCACCTCGACGCACGTCTCGGACGGCGTCAACTTCGCCTATGCGGGCGGCCTCGTTGGCTGGAATGCCTATTCGGTCACCGATTCCTACGCGCGGGGCGCGGTCTCGGTCGCGGGTACCGGCAGCTATGCCGGCGGCCTCGCGGGCTTCAACGACGACCCGGGCGGCGCGCCGAATACGGCGATCGCCACCTCCTACTCGGCCGGGTTGGTTTCGGGCGCCGCGGCGGGCCATGCGGGAGGCCTGATCGGCCTGAACGAAACCGGCTCGTTCATCACCAACACCAACAACTACTACGACAGCACGGTGAACTCCGGCCTGTCCGGCGCCGGCACGGACGCGGACGGGGACGCGAGCGCCACCGCCCGGACCACCGCAACCTTCCAGGGCGGCAGCCTGCCGACGGGATTCTCCGCAGCTGTCTGGGGCGCCAAGAGCGGGTTCTATCCCTACCTGGGTTGGCAGTATCCCCACGGCGCGATCCAGATTTCCGGCACTGCCTATACCGACTACGCAACCACCGCCCTCACCAGCGCGACCATCAACCTGCTGACGAACGGGGCGGCCACGGGGTCGACCATTTCGAGCGGCAGCGGCGCCTACGCTCTGCTCGCCGACAGCGGACAGGAACTCTTGGTCTATGTCAGCGGCTCGGCGACCAAGGCCAACAGCTATCTGCAGGAACCCACGCTCGACACCGCTGGGGTCGATCTTGACGGCGGTTATCTTCGGCTGATTTCGGAGGCGACAACCACGTCCTCGATGTTCGCGGGCCTGAAGTCCGCGGTCGGCGTCAACACGGGCTCGGACTTTCTCTACACCACTGGCGGCGGGCTGGTCACCAACACCAGCGTGGACGTCCAGTCCACGGCGGCCGACGGCCTATCCATAGACGGGGCCATCGACGCCGGCACGGGCACGATCGTGGTCAACGCCACGGGGACGGTGGGCCAGACCGCGCCCTTGACGGCGAGCAAGCTCGTCCTCCTGGGTTCCGGCGTCAGCTTCACCCTCGCCAACGCCAGCAACGCCATCGGGACTCTTGCCGGCAATACCGGCTCCCTCTCGTTCGTGGACAACATCGGCTTCACCGTGGGCGAGGTGAACGGGACCACCGGCGTGACCAGCTCCGGCGCGGTGACGCTGAAGAGCGCGGGCTCGTCGACCAATCTCACCATCGCCTCCGGGGCCAGCGTGACCGGGGTCGCGGCGTCGAACGCCGTGGTCCTATCGGCCACCGGAGCCTTCATCAACAGCGCCGGCTCGGGCGCGATCTCGGTCTCCGGCGGCGCCAACGCGCGATGGATCGTCTATTCGGCCACCTCGGCCGGCGACACCTTTGGGAGCCTGGACAGCGGCTTCAAGCCGGTCTGGAACAAGACCTTCGCCACCCTGGCGCCGGCCAGCGTCGCGGCCGGGAAGCACTACGTCTTCGCGGAATCGCCGACGGTGTCGTTCACAGCCGACAACAAGACCAAGACCTATGGCGCCGATTTATCCGGCTTGCTGACCTATACGGTTTCGGGCGTCCGGGGCGCCGTGGCGGGCGCCTATCTGGCCAACACCGACGCCGACGCCTACAGCGGCACGCCGACGATCAGCTCGTCGGGCTCGGCCGTCACCGCCGACGTGGTGGGCGGCGGCTACGTCATCGACCTTGGCGCCGGGACGGTGAGCGCGCTGGGCGGCTACACGCTGGGCGGCTTCAACGACGGGACATTGACCGTAGATCCCGCCCCCCTGACGATCACGGCGGTGACCAACACCAAGACCTACGACGGAGGCGTCACGGCCAGCGGGACGCCCACGACCTCGGCGCTGTTGAACGGCGACACGGTCACGGGGCTGGCGGAGACCTACGACACCAAGCACGTCGGGACGGGCAAAACCCTCAGCGTCAGCGCCTATACGATTAACGACGGCGTGGGCGGCGCCGACTACACGGTCACCACCGTCGACAACACGTCAGGGGTGATCAACAAGGCCGACCTGACGATCACGGCGGCCGCCAACACCAAGACCTACGACACGAACACCACCGCCGCGGCCACGCCCACCGCCTCGGGCCTGCAGAGCGGCGACAGCCTGTCCAGCGCCACGGAGGTCTACGCCACGGCCGGGGCGGGCACGGGCAAGACCCTCAGCGTCACCGGCTACACGAT
>Ga0299912_10005753_pt1 | contig 10179 bp, 7 predicted proteins | sample RVTome_2_FD_207667 | JGI IMG/M metagenome (GOLD analysis project Ga0299912, IMG submission 207667) | Soil microbial communities from uranium-contaminated site in the Upper Colorado River Basin, Wyoming, United States - RVT95D214 (version 2) ...
GTGATTTATCAAGCCCTTACACAATTGATCATTTCACCTTTAGGGTTCGATAAATCGAACCCCTACATTATGATTTTCAACAATAAGAAATGAAAAATCGCTCAATTTAGGTAAAAACAAAGAAAAAAACGTCCCGGTCCACCTTTGTTGGGCTAAAAAACATAGAGACCAATATTTTCACACCTTCTTCTATGTTGCGTCTGCTCGTAATCCCTTACTGAAGCGAGGGATTTCCATTATAGGCTCTGCGCTCGATTCGACCCAGCCACAGGCGGGGCTGAGAAAAACTTTAGAGCGGCAACCGCTAATTGACCCAAATCGAGAAGAGAAACTTTGAGAAGGCGATTCTGCGAGATGGTGCATGACCCATAAGATTTTAAATAAAATCGCTATCTAAATTTTTTGGAAGTCCTGTCTGTGGCGGGGTTAGACCAATTGTTTTCAGCCCACGCTTCAGTGAGGGATCACGGCTGCTCAAATTTTCTCCTTGTGTCTGTCCAGTACTTTGTGGTTTAATTTCCGATTGTCGGCCTTCTATTGAAGCAGTTGACTGAGGTAATATCTACAGGAAGAATGTTCCATCTAAACAAGTAACGTAAAAACTAAAAGAAAAAGAGCAATGGGTTGATGTTATTCAAAAGAATTTTCGAAGCTATTCTCTCTCTTAAGAAACCTCAGGATTTTTATGCTCAACTGGTAAGATTCATTATCACGGGTGGATTTACTGCAGGTATTGATTTCCTCTTACTCGTTCTTTTTGTTGAAGCTTTCTTACTACACTATTTGTTAGCGAGCGGAATCTCTTTTATCGTGGGTGTTACTATAAACTATTTGATAAGTCGGCATTGGATTTTTGAAGGAGGAAGATATCGTCATTCTGTTGAATTTCTGGGGTTCTTTGTTACGGGCGGCATTGGGCTGGTTCTGAACCAAATGATCCTATGGTTTTTTGTAGGTCACCTCTCGGTAGATTACAAAATATCGAAGACCATTTCAATATTTTTCGTATCCTTTTGGAACTTTACCACGAAAAAATATCTCGTTTTTAGGAATTGATCTGGTGAATTTCATGGAATCATATATTAAGGATGATAGATCAAAGGGGAAACATCTCCAGTGTGAGCTTGCCCTTGTGATGCCTGTTTATAATGAAGAACAATGCATTGCAGAAGTGGTTCAATCATGGTACGAAGAGTTAGAGAGGTTAAAGATTGACTTCCGGATGATTATATTAAATGACGGCTCCCAGGACAACACAGGGACCATCTTAAGAGAGTTCATAAGCTCCCATCATATGGATATCTTGAATAAGAAGAATAGCGGTCATGGTCCAACCATTTTGGAGGGGTACCATAAGGCAGTAAAATTAGCCGAATGGGTTTTCCAAACCGATAGCGATGATGAGATGAAGCCTGATCATTTTATTGAGTTGTGGAAAAGACGAGACCAATACGATGCCTTGTTTGGAGTTCGTCAAGACCGTCATCAAGTCCTGGCGCGTAAAGGAATCAGCATCCTCTCCCATTTTATGGTTTTACTCCTTTTCAGAAAAGGAGTAAAGGATGTAAATGTCCCCTACCGTTTGATCAAGGCATCCATCCTCAAGCGGATTATTGAACAGATACCTGCCGACACATTTGCGCCCAATATCATTATTTCTGGAGCTTTCGCAAAAGCGCGCCTTCGTATCTATAACCATCTTGTTCCCTGCGAAGGGCGCAAAACGGGAATTCCTTCCGTAGTGAGATGGAAACTGGTCAAGGCAACGTTGAAATCTTTCTGGCAAACGATCTACTGCCGTATGGCGATCAAGGTCTAAGAACGATTGTCTGAAAATAGTATTGTCAACCATCAAACAGCCTTATCTAAGAAGCAATGAAGACTTCTCTCTCTCCCCAATTCATAATTATCGGCGCTGGACCCACCGGCCTTGGGGCAGCTTCCCGCCTTCAAGAACTGGGTGCCAACTGGATTTTGTTTGAAAAAAATCCTTATGTTGGAGGCCTTTCAGCCAGTTTTGAGAAAGACGGATTTCTATGGGATGTGGGCGGACATGTTCTCTTTTCCCATTATCAGAAATATGATGACTTTCTCAACCGAATCATCCATGATAACGAATGGATGCACCACCAGCGGATTTGTTTCATTAGATTATGTCAGCGATGGATTCCCTATCCTCTCCAGTACAATATAGGTTTCCTCCCACAAGAAGAAAGATGGCAATGTATTCGAGAATTAATTCGCGTCTACACGCAAAAAGTTATTCCGGACCGTTCCAATTTCCTACAATTTATCAAAACCCATTTCGGTGATGGCATAGCTACCCTTTTCATGATCCCATACAATTTAAAAATCTGGGCATATCCTCTCCATCAAATGAATACCAACTGGTTGGGAGATCGAGTCGCCCTGATTGATCTAGAAAGGGTTATGTATCAAGTGATCCATCACGAGCCGGATACTACTTGGGGTCCTAATCATTCCTTCCGTTTTCCGCTTAAGGGCGGAACAGGTGAAATCTGGCGACGTCTTGCCATCAGTTTGCCAAAAAATCAAATCCATTTGAATTCTGAAGTGCTAAAGATCTTCCCCTCGGATCACACCGTCACTATGATCAACGGACAAACGATGAACTACGATGTCTTAATTAACACCATGCCCCTCGACCTTCTGGTTCGGAAAACAGATAGGGTCGATCTCCAGGGCCTCACTCATAATCTACATCATAACAGCGTGATAGTCATCGGGCTTGGCATTCGATTGCCCATCCCCGAATTAATTAGGAAAAATTGTTGGATGTACTTCCCTGAAAATCATTGCCCTTTCTATCGGGCAACCATTATCAGTAATTATAGTCCTCACAATGCCGAAGAAGGACACTGGTCACTCATGCTGGAGATTTCAGATTCTCAACATAACCCCATAAGCCAGAGAGAATTGCTGAAACAGTGCATCGATGGCTGCCTTGCCACAGGGCTAATTGTAAAGGAGAAGGATATCGTGAGCCAGTGGCAGCACCGGGTAGAATATGGTTATCCCATCCCCAATCATGATCGGGATGACACCCTTCATACCCTCTTTCATGCCTTGGAAACAAAAAAGATTTTTTCACGAGGGCGTTTTGGAGCATGGAAATACGAAGTCGGCAATATGGACCACTCTTACATGCAGGGAGTTGAGGTCATCGATAAAATCCTTCTTGGGTCCGAAGAGATTACCCTTTGGAATCCTGACAAGATCAACGAGGCAGGTCCTGTCCCCATTAACAGGTAATGGAGAAAGCACTCATTTGCTCTCTTTTTTTACCTGGTAGAGATATCCTCCACTTTGATCAACAACCAGTTCTGCGATGTCCCGAAAATCATACTTTCCATTCGTCAAAATGTAAGCAATGCCGTACTTTTGCAGCATTTTCTTGCGATCGGATTGAGTCATCTGATTTCCAAAAAACAACTGATTGATCGCTTCACGCTCACGGCTTTGGGGACGAACCTGCTTAGGCAGGTATTGGTCCGCCCATGTGCCGACGGTATGGGTCAATCCAGGATTCCCTCCTGACCAAGGAGAAAAATAGAAGACGCTCACAGGAACTAATTGGTTGATCATGGACTGCCGAAAGTCCTCTAAGAGAACCGTGGCCTTAATCCCTTCTTGATTTTGAATGAGATAGTGGGCAGCATGGATCTCCTCCACGACACCGTCCGCCAAATAGGTCAAAGGCCTCACAAAACTGGTGAATGTGGTGGCAGCCAACCCAATCGCTACGACAGAAGAGAAGGTCCAGCGTCTCCTAACATAACTGAGCCACTTTCTTCCGAAAACAGCCAAGCCCATTCCAGCAAAAATGGCCCAACTCAAACGCACCAGTTTGCCGCCTTTATGATAAAAGTTAAAAAGATTAACATCTAAACCTATCCGATAAGCCAATTGTTGGATCATCCTTGGGGCCTTATCGACAAATTGTAGATAAATGATAAAAGTGATGAACTCATAAATAGCACAAAAGGCGATTAAAAATAGAAAAGTAAACTGTCCCTCCCCCCAAGAGAATCTCTCCTTACGCGTTGCCAAATAAAAAAGAAAATAGATGCCAATCACCAACGCAGGACCGTAGTTAAGAATAAGGACCATGACATTGATCCATGGCCTTAAAAAGGTAATAAGAATCAATGAAGTCAGGAATGCCCATGTTCCTCCTTTGAGCCAGGAAGTGAGGTCTTTCTGAACCTGTGAAAGTTTATATCGTTTTTGGGAAAAAAAGATAAAGAGCCCCGTGGCCAATAAGGCAACGGTGAGAGCACTGAGAAATGATAGGCCCCCAATGATGTTACAGATCGAAAACCAAACCAAAGCGTACGAACATAGCATCAGCATGGCGACGATTCCCATCCAAAAACTGAACCGCTTGAAATAAACCAGGCCAAAAGCCCCAAACGCAGGAAGGATAAAAAAGGTGTTTGTCCCGGCCAAGGATGACAAGGCAAAAATAGCCGTCCAATGTCTGTTCGCCTCCATGAATCGAAGAGCCACCAGAATAATAATGACTGCATAGATATTCTGGGGGACATATAGGAAATCCTCAACGAAAAGCTGGTCGCTATAGGAAGTTATGATACCGACAATCATGTCTGGATCACGGGAAATGATTGCCTTGAAGAATCCTCTTAATGCACCACCCCATCCGCTGAAAGAATTGAGTTGGTTTAGGATGGCATGAAGGATGCTGGTATTGGCAATAATTTCATATGAAGCAAAGAAGAAACCGAAAAGGAGGGATGACCAGGCAATCACCTTCCTTTTGAAGATGGTTTGGGAAATGCTCCACAGCCCTGGTAAAAAGAAAAAAGCTGTCCATGTCTGACCACATTTCCATATATCGAAAAGATTATGATGAATAAAACGATACTCCGATGCGTAGGGAAAAAGAAAAAACCAGTAATATTGCAGGGGAGCTCCTGCGAAGAATGGATTTCTCGGAGGAATTCCCTGGGCTAAGGCATAAGTTGTCCCAAAGCGTTGAACACCGTCACCATAGAATTCCCGATAAATTGAGTTGCTTGAGAAATGGCTAAAGGGCAAGGCGACACTGACGAGGACATAGAGCAATGAAATGAGATAAATGGAAAAAGGGATGATATCATCTCGATGCTCCGAACTCATCTCATGAAATCCTTTCTTTGCCTTATCTCGAAATCGCCAGAGGGCGAGGAGGAAAAGCCCGCAGAATGTCACCCAAATGCCGAGCCCGAAATGGCCTAAGGCATAAACCGGTATGATGAATAACGGCAGACAGGACCAGCCGGTGAGATAGGATAATACAAGTTTATCCGCATAGGAGTTAGGTTGTTGTAGGTTAAGAATCTTCAAAACACAAAAACCAGAAAAAGCTAATGAGATGATATGAACGAGCGAAACAAGGACGGTTGCATGGAACGGGATTTTTTCAACAAAGATGAGGAGGATTCCCACGCAGAGCAGGACGAGCATTTTCCCCTTTTCCAACCACCTATTTCTAATTCTCTCTCCGCTGGCTTCTACATCGTTCACAAAGGAGATCTCATCCATTATCTTGCAACCCATTCATAAATAACATAATTCCCTGTCACGGTGACGAGGTGATAGTTATTTCCAATAAAATGCCACACCTCAGGATAGCGTGTCAGTGGATAAGCGCCATAGAAAAAGTGACCTCGATGGCTATCGATAATAAATTTCGGTCTTGCTTTACGAAGATCTTCGGTCCATAAATCGACTGCATTCCGATAACCAAGATTTTTCCCCTCTTTTATCCCCTTTAATGCCCCTGGCGTTTGATCCGTTAGAAAGCTACAGAAGATGAAACGGCTCGCATTCGGCCGATTGGCCATGACATAAAGCTCTGTCTCCCAACCCCAGAGGAAAATAGTATCCGCCGGCTTGCTATGGTTTTGGATATAGTTTGACACTTCACAAAGAACTGAGTTTTCCCGAAAAGGCCCTTCGTTCATAAAACAGTAGATCGGATAAACCAGAAGCCCCGCAGTCAAAAGGACCAGGGCTGATCGCTCCAGAAGCGTATGTACGGACTCCTCAAAGATCTGAACAATGAAGGCAGCAGCGATGACACTAACAATGGGCAGAATTTGGATGAAATAGTGACCAAAGGGACGGCCTAGCGCTACGAGAGGGAGGATGGAAAAGAAAAGCCAGCTGAAAAAGAGAAAGAGTTGGGGGGATGGGTGACTGGGTAACTTTTGACCTATCCGCTTCACGTGCCGTAAATAGGCAAAAAAACCTACGAGGGAAGAACCATACAAGAGCAGAGGACGTTTCGGGGGAAAATTAACGATCACGATATTCCCCAGCGCCGTGGCAATACGTCTGGTTAGGTTGAAATCCATTCTGGATTCGTAAAACGAGCGGAGGTAATAGAAGTTATATGAAAAGTAAAGTGAGATGAACTCCCCCATTGCCCCTTTTAAACCATAATAGCCAAGAATTCCTACCAAAGGCGTTAACATTCCTAAAGCGATCATGAGTGAATGAATCGTGGCAGCTCGAACAGGCTTCCTCTCGTTTTCTCTCCACCACACAGGAACAAACCACAGGGCGACCACTAAAAAAAGATATTGAAAATAGGCGATCTGTTTGGTGAGGGCGGCTAAACCCATGATCAATCCAGATAAAAAATAGTCTCGGCGATCATCCGTTTTTAACGCCTTAATGAAGACGCATAGACTGGATAGGATAAACAGATTCATCCATATTTCAACATTGGCAGCCAATGTGTCAAAAGGGGAGTAACCAAACGTAGAGAAGAAGGCGAAGAAAAATGCCGCAACGATCGCTATCTTTTTTTTGAAAAAGAAAAGACTCAATCGATACAGGAGGAAAGTTTCAACACCTATAACAAGCGTGGTGATTAAATGTACGGCAATCATATTGTTTCGGCCAAACAGATAAAAGATACCTGCATAGACATAACTCAGCAAGGGCCCACGGTGGCACCACCCATCTCGATAAACTAAACCTCCGTTTGAAATGATATTGGCCAAGGTGGCGAGAACGCCTTCATCCACGTTGTGAAAAGGTTTTAGATCGAAGGGAATGCGGACTAACAAAACGAGTAAAAAACTCCCCAAAACACCGTATTTCCCCATGAGCCTGCCCTTCATTTCAAAGACACCTCCCTTTTTATCATCCAGATTTCAATATTTGGGCCTGGCCGGATCACATCGCCTAAGGGAGATAAAGGCAAGAAAAAGGCATCCACTGGGTCAAGTTTAAAATGAATAGAATTGTTTTTGAGGGCATCGAAGCGAACCTTCTCCTGAATCTGCCCCCTGGCCATTTTTAGGGAAGCAGGGTTAATGCTGGCCATGGATAAAGGATAAGAAGGGATCACAAGACAAACCTCTTTCATATCGGCCAGCAGATACTCTGGATTGCGGAAGACCTCATACCCAGTGTGACTTGACCTCTCATGATTTCTCAGTTGGATCCGATAGATCTCGGAGACGACGTCCCCTCCTTTTTTTCCGTATAGCCGGTAGACATATTCGATACGCCGACGGATGGAAGCAGTCGTTTCGTAAATTTGCGGTTCACACTCAGGCCCCCCCAGAATGACAACCGGAACATCCGGGGAAACGTGATCGAGAATCCATTGCCCTGCCAAAGTGCGAGTATCATGGCAGGATAGAAGAATATCAAGTCTGATTGATTTTAAAAATCCAATCGCCACGGTCAGCACTATGATAAGAAAGATCCATAACTTGATGATATAGAAAATTGCTTTCCGCCATTCCCCCTCACCCCACCCTCTCCCTCGCTTCGGGGGAGAGGGGAAGGGTGAGGGGGCACTTAACTTGATCATGGAGTTTGACCATCTCTGGTAAAATTGAAGAACACCTTTTGAAGCAAAGACTGCCACAAAAGGCAAGGCAGGTAAGGCATAACGGTAAGGCAGGACGCGGGCAAAGAAAAGCAGAAGGAGGAAACTCAAAAGAGTCACTAAAAGAATAAATTCTTTTACAAAGGCCTCTTGACGCCACCTCATCATCAATATTCCAATCCCACAGAGAACCAACCCAATGATGCTGCCGGGGCCTTGGCACAACGGGGCCACCACCTGTCGCAACCCTGATGCGACGCTCCATCCAATCCCTTCCCCCAATGGACGATAGATGGCCTGAAGGATACCATAGATATCCCCCATGGCCTTTTTGTAATTAATAATCATGTAAGGATTGATGCTAATAAAAATGATTCCAGATACGATGAGGAGGATACAGAACTGAAGGAGTGTCCTTTTGGATACCCCTCTTTGATGTTTAAGAAGAACCGCCACCATGGAAAGAGGGATAAGCATCAGGGCCGTATACTTTGTCGAAACAGCCAGGCCGATGATGATCGAAACAAAGAGGATCATCTTACTCTCCCTATCGGATGAGCGATCAAAGTAGCAAAGAATAAGATAGATCGCTCCAGAGGAGAGAAATGTCATGAAGGTATCGGTCACACCAAAATGTGCATCTCGGACGGCGAGGGGAGCTGTTGCATAAATCAGTGCGGCCAGAAGGCCAATACGAACAGAAAATAAGCGACGACCGATACCAAAAACGAAAAACATAGTCAATGATCCAAGAATGGCTGAAAAAAACCGAGCGAGGAGAAAATAGGGCGATGGGGTTTGAATAAAATGAGCAACGATTCCATCGGCTGAAGTAAGACGAAAAAGATGCAAAATAGAAAAATATCCTTGGAAAATTACTGCGCAAAGAGTCTTCATCAAGGCTGGGTAGGCAAAATAATCATGAGTCCCCAGGGTCTCAAAAAATTGGATGGCCGGGACGACAATCAATGTCTCATCTGGACGGATATAAAAATTTGAAAGGAACGGAAGTCCAAAGCCAAGACCGAATATTCGTAACCCGAATCCTAGGATGAAAAAAATAAGGATAGCCCTCCTGTGTCGAACATCCATTCCCTGATAAATTCTTTCAGTCCAATGTGACAGGGAGCAAAACCAAGCCATACTTCCTAACCTTTAACAACAACGAAGAAATGGCAAACAGCCACAGGTGGGTCAGTCTCGGCCACCAAAGAGGAGATCAATGCTTCTTCCAGTGCAAAACGAGGGCGCCAAGGCCAGATCACCCATTGACCTGTTAATTTACGAAGGATTAAGTTAGGCACACCCAAAAAGTGGCCTAAATCGAAGAGAGCTGCGGCCCGTGGCGACATGTATCCTGTCTGCCATAACATGCGAAAGCCCACTGCTTCTATTATTTGTTGCCACTGAGATGGAGGATAGAGATGGAAATGAGCCTGAACTCTTTTAAACCATGCTTTGTATCCCTCTGCCCATTTGTCCGCCCCTATCCCCCTGAGAATCCGCACCATACCCAATCCATCGTTGAGACGGTCTGTTGGCACAGAGAGGATGAACTGCCCCCCAGGCCGAAGCACGCGATAGGCTTCGGAGATTGCGCGCACCACATCGGGGATATGTTCAAAGACGCTATTGCTGACCACACAAGCAAAAGAGGCATCTGCGAAGGGAAGGCAGGTTGCGCTTGCCTTTAATAAAGAACAGTAAATGTTCCTTTCTCTTGCCTCCCGTAGGATAGATCCATGACAATCAATCCCTACCTCTACCTGTTTCCAAATAGATTGGGCAAAATGGCCGTCACCACAGCCGATGTCTAACATCGGTCGGGGTAAGGGTCCCCGTTGCAGGAATAGATGTGCTTCCATGGCCCGGATAAGGGCACGGAAAGCCGGCAACGCACGCAGTTGACCCCAGACGATATCGGAAATCGTTTGACAACATTTAGGTGATTTGTTCTCGTCCATACAGCTTGACCAAGTTTTCAAACAGGGTTTCATAGCTCCGAACAGTCTTTTCCATCGAAAAATAATGCTCAATCTCGGCGCGAGGTCGAACATATCTCTTACGGTGTTGGATCACCTCGATCACTGCCGTTGCTAATGCATCCACGTCGCAGATCGGAACAATCCGTCCCATCTTCGTCAACTGGACAGGCACCCGTACCCCTGGAAGATCAGTGACCACAACCGGTGTCCCACAAAGCATACTTTCTACTTGTACCAATCCAAAGCTTTCAGTGCAGTTGATGCTGGGCAGCACGGTCACATCACAGACACTAAAAAAAGTCGCCATTTGCTTTGGATTGA
>Ga0299912_10005754_pt1 | contig 10178 bp, 9 predicted proteins | sample RVTome_2_FD_207667 | JGI IMG/M metagenome (GOLD analysis project Ga0299912, IMG submission 207667) | Soil microbial communities from uranium-contaminated site in the Upper Colorado River Basin, Wyoming, United States - RVT95D214 (version 2) ...
AGAAGATCGAGGGACTGTTCAATCGCTTTGTTTCGACGGCTCGGGGCATCACCGGCGGCGTCGTGCTCAATGGCGCCCAGAACAACGTGATGCACAATTACGCCAAGTGCTGCCATCCGATTCCGGGGGACGAGATCGTCGGCTTTGTTACCACGGGCGAAGGGATCAAGATCCATCGCCGCAGCTGCAAGAATATCCGCCTCATGATGCAGATGGAGGCGAATCGCATTGTTGAAGTGGGCTGGCCCGCTGAAAACGGCGTGATGTTTGTCTCCGGTATCAGGATCTCCGGTGATGACCGTCCCGGCATGCTGAACGACATCACGCACGCAATATCCACGTACATGAACACAAACATCCGCAGCGTGAACCTCGATTCACAGGACGCATTGTTCGATGGAACGTTCATCCTATATGTGAAGGATACGGATCATCTGGACCGGATCCTCGAAAAAATCCGAAGAATCAAGGGCGTTACTCGCACTGAGCGTTTCGATGAATAACGACTGGCTGATGGAGAAATAGCTCTTTCTTCGTGTGCAAGCAGCTTTCATTTGTCAATAGCTTCTGAAGTCTTCTGGGGAAAACAGAGATTCGAATTCTGGGTGTCGATTACGGCAGCAAGCGGGTAGGAGTTTCCATCAGCGACCCGTTGGGGATCATCGCACAGGGAGTGACTACGCTTGAGAATGGCGGAAGTCTTCTTGATCAGCTGTGCGAGATCATCGAGGAGCGGAATGTGCGGCGCGTTGTGGTGGGTATGCCGTACGGCCCCGACGGGGGCAAAGGCGCCAAGGCTTTGGAGGTGGATCAGTTCATCGGTCGTCTGAGACAAAAAACGGCGGTGGAGATTGATACGTGGGATGAAAGCTATTCGTCAGTGGACGCGCAGAAGGCGCTGCTCGCCGCTGGCATGAAGAGAAAGAAACGTCGGCAGAAAGTGCAGGTTGATGTGATGGCGGCACGGCTTATGCTGCAGCAATACCTCGACCATCACCAGAATGTTCAACAGACCGGATGAGAATGCCCTCGCGCGTGTGCGAGAACGGAATCATCACAATCACAAGTTGCTTGCCTCTTAGCCACCGATTATGCTGGGTCTTCAGGGCAACAGAATGAGAACCAGGATTCCGAAAATTGATATCCTCCTTGTCTCTCCACGACAGCCTCACGGACTCTGCCGGTGAAGAGCCGGTTTGTTCAATGGTTGCGGCAACACCCGGTGAGGGCCTTTTTCATTCTGCTTGGCATCTTCATTGCGGCGGAATCGTTGACAATTCCGTTCTTCAGTGTGTCGCGCCTGAACAAGGAAAACCCGAAAGAGACGGCATTGATGCGTCAGCGAATTCACGAAGCCGAGAATGAGGGGCGGGAGTTGAGAATCAAACAGAAGTGGATACCGCTTTCGCGCGTCCCCAAGGCCGTCATCGACGCTGTGATCGTTGCAGAGGACGGGACATTCTATACGCACAGCGGGATCGATTGGTTTGAAGTACAGGAATCAATTGAACGAAACCTCGATGAAGGGCGAGCAGCGCGGGGAGCGAGCACGATAACACAACAACTTGCGAAAAACCTGTATTTGTCCACATCAAAGGATCCGATCAGGAAACTGAAGGAATTGATCATTACTTTCCTCTTGGAGAAAGACCTGACAAAGGCCCGGATTCTAGAGTTGTATCTTAATCTGATCGAGTGGGGTCGGGGCATTTTTGGTATCGAGGCCGCCTCGCAGACATACTTCGGAAAATCGGCAAGCAGCCTGACGCTCGATGAGGCAGCGCGTCTCGCTGCCGTGATCCCGAGTCCGCTGAGACACAGACCGGATGTAAACAGCAGGTATGTGATGTACCGCAAGCGGATCGTGCTTGCCCGGTTGTCGGCACGGAATCTCGATTATCAATCACCAGAACAGGAGAACACGCCAAGTCCGCCAATGAAGCTGTACCCTCAGACCGAAGACGCCGGTCAAGCGTCAGATAGTACGAGAATTTCAGACACCACCGAAGTCAGTGAGGACAACAACAATGGATTATAGGGATGTCAATCGATTGATTGAAGAAGGAGAGGGTTTTGAGATTGAATTCAAGAGAAAGGTGACATCGCCTGAAAAGATTGCCCGCGCTCTCACGGCATTTGCGAACACGAAAGGCGGACATATCTTGTTTGGCGTCGATGATGATGGATCTATTGTCGGGGTCGAGAGCGAGAAAAGCGAGGTCGAGCTCATCCGACGCGCCGGGCTGTTGTTCTGTATTCCTGAAATCGAGCCCGATATCGACATCGTCCCGTTCAATGGAAAGGATGTCATCGTTGCCTATGTGCGCGAGAGCGATGACAAGCCTCACTATTATGTAGGAGAGAGCAACGGAAACGGTGAGTCGGGTGAACAAACAAAAGTGTTCATCCGGGTCAATGACAAGACAGTGATGGCGAGCAAGGAGGTGGTGAAGATCCTGCGCAGCGAGCGGCTGGATGCTCCGCCGATGCGGATTGAAATTGGAGAGAACGAAAGGCGGTTGTTCAAATACCTCGATGCGAACGAACGCATTACAGCCAAAGAATTCAGCGACCTTGTCAATATCTCGGAACAACGTGCATCACGGATCCTGGTCTCTCTTGTGCGTGCAGGGGTCGTGAGAATCCATACGCTCGAGCGGACGGACTATTACACTCTTGCGCACGAAATCTACAAGTAGCCGCTATCTTAGGGCCAACCCACGATTGCCCGAGGGGAGATGGTTTTCCATCGTGGGCAATCGCCCCCGGTTTCAGGTCGTCATCTCAAATGGAATGCCTTGACAGGGTAACATACACGATGCACGGAAGGCCGTCGTAGGTAGGATGAAGGGGGCAGGTTATGCCGTTTTCCATATCCGAAGAAGGTCGAAGAGCGCAATTCCGTAGGCCACTGCTGCGTTCAAGGATTGTTTCGTACCATGCATTGGGATTTCAATCGCCAGATCGGCACATGCGATAATCTCAGGTGAGACTCCGGTGATTTCGTTACCCACGACCAGGCACACCGGAAAATCGCTCTTGTGAATTTGAAAATAGGGCATGCTGCCTGTCGTGTGTTCCAGAACGCAGATTTTCGCACCCTGCGCCCGAGCTGCAGCCACAGCATCAAGAGGGTTCTTGAAGTACTCCCAAGGAATGGTCTCCGTCGAGCCAAGCGCGGTTTTTTCTATTTCTCTCCTGGGCGGACGGGGTGTGTAGCCACACAGGTAGAGCTTCTGGACAAAAGCTCCGTCTGACGTCCTGAATATCGACCCGACATTGTACAGGCTTCTTATGTTGTCCAGGAGTCCGAAAACGGGTGTGCGTGGAGCCTCAGAAACGGCGGCTCTGTCCAAGCGCTGTTTGGAGACCTCCTCGTGGGTCAATTTTCGCATTTTCTTGCCACATGATATGAATTGGGTGAATATAGGGAAACTGGCAGATTTCTCCAAGGTCGGTTTCTTGCGCTATTTTTGAGAATTTCGTATATTAAAATTTCTAGAGACACACGTCTGTTGAGCGGAAAGCAGCTGGTCATCGCGATGGATGGTCCCGCGGCATCGGGCAAGAGCACAACGGCACAGCTCGTTGCCCAGCGTCTCGGGTATTTGCATGTTGACACCGGTGCGATGTACCGTGCCGTCACCCTCAAGGTGTTACGGAACAGAATCAAGCCTGACGACGAGCGTGCCATTGCCAGGTTGCTGAACGCAACGCACGTCGAGCTCAAGGAAGTCGACAGTTCTTTGAAAGTCTTTCTGGACTCCGAAGATGTGACGGAGGCAATCAGAAGTGCGGATGTAACGAACGCCGTGAGCGCTGTGAGTCGACTGCGCCGGGTTCGTCAGAAGATGGTGCAGGAGCAGAGACTAATGGGCAAAGAGAAGGGCATCGTGCTGGAAGGCAGGGATATCGGCACTGTCGTATTCCCTAATGCCGATCTCAAGATCTTCATGGTTGCTGACATTGAAGCACGAGCCGTCCGCCGGCAAGCGGAACTGCGCGCGAAGGGCGTGGAAACCGATCTGGCTGTCTTGATGAAGGAGATTGAAAAGCGCGACCGTACCGACTCGACACGGTATGAAAGCCCGTTGAGGCGGGCCCCTGATGCGGTCGTGCTGGATACATCGCATCTGACGATCGAAGAGCAGGTCGAGTGTGTGGTGAGAAAAGCAAAAGAGATTCTGGAACAGCGAAAGACAGGATGAAGGTCACCATCGACGAAAATGCCGGCTTCTGCTGGGGAGTGGTCCGGACGATTGACATCGCCGAGAAGCAGTTGAAAGAATCCGGGAAGCTGTATTCCCTCGGGTCGATCATCCACAATCCGATGGAAGTCGACCGGCTTGCGCACGAGGGGCTGGAGGTGGTTGCGCACGAAGACCTTGAGCGCCTCAAAGGCCAGACGGTGTTGATACGTGCACACGGCGAACCGCCGTCTACGTATCAGCGTGCCCGACAGCACGGCGTCACGCTCATTGACGCGACATGCCCGGTCGTCACAAAGGTGCAGGAACGCATCAGGAAATTGTATGACCAGGGGTACCAGATTGTCGTTTTCGGAAAGCACGACCATGCAGAGGTAATCGGCCTCGTCGGTCACACGAACAACGAAGCGGTGGTCATCAAGTCCGTTGATGAGATACCAAAGGTGAATCCGGGCCGGAAGACGGTGCTCTTTTCCCAGACGACGATGGACAAGGCCACCTTTTACCAGATCGCAAAGATCCTGAACGAAAGGGTCAAGGAATTCGTCGTCGGAACGTTCGAAGAGTCGGCAATCGATTTTCACGCAAAAGACACGATCTGCGGTCAGGTATCGGGCCGAGACAAGAAACTTCGCGAGTTTGCACGGAAGCACGATGTGATGATCTTTGTCGCAGGCCGGAATTCATCGAACGCAAAGGTGCTGCATGCCATATGTCGTGAGGCAAATCCGGCCACGCACTTCATTGAAAATGAGACCGAGGTACAGCGCGAGTGGTTCGTGGGGAAGGAAGCGGTCGGCATTTCCGGCGCAACCTCCACTCCGCAATGGCTGATGGAACGAGTGAAGCAGGCCATCGAACAGAAGTGTGCCGTCGCAGTAGAAGTGTAAGTCATCGCTAATCAACACAATTGCAACACACAAAAAGCCGCCTTTGGCGGGACCATCTGCCGATTCGATGACATCGGCAGGGAACTCCGTTAAGGGATGTCCCGAGGAATTCGGGACGTTATGTGCAACAATAGGAGGATGAATGACTGAAGAGACAACCGTTATGAAGCAACCAAGTGTTTCTAATGAACCCGCTGCTCCGGAGGGACAGGCAAAGCGGCCGCAACGTGGAAAACAGATGTTCTCAAACGACGAACGCGAATACGGCGAGGAACAATACAATAACCTCATAAAACTGTATGAGGGGACCCTTGGCAAGATCAACGAAGGTGAAATCGTCACCGGCCGGGTCGTCGCAATTGGAGATACCGAGGTATCGGTGGATATCGGGTTCAAGTCTGAGGGCACCGTGCCGCTGGCTGAGTTCACCCGTCCGGATGAGTTGAAGGTCGGTGCTACCATCGAGGTCTTTCTCGAAAGTGTCGAGGACAAGGATGGCCAGCTCGTGTTGTCGCGCAAACGCGCGGACTTCATGCGCATATGGGAGCGCGTGACAAAGTCCTTCGAGACAGGCGAGGTCCTGCAGGGACGTTGCGTCAGACGCATCAAGGGAGGCATTGTTGTCGACCTGCTTGGGATCGATGCGTTCCTTCCAGGATCGCAAATCGACGTCAGACCGGTGCGCGATTTTGACGCCTTCATTGGAAGGACAATGGACTTCAAGGTTGTGAAGATCAATCATCCGTCCGAAAACGTTGTTGTGAGCCATAAGGTCCTTGTCGAGGAGGAGATGATGGGCCAGCGTAAAGCCATCCTGGATAAACTCGAAAAGGGGCAGATCCTCGAAGGCACCGTCAAGGCCATTACCGACTTCGGGGTGTTCGTCGACCTCGGCGGCGTGGACGGTCTCGTGCATATCACGGACCTCTCGTGGGGCCGCATCAACCACCCGTCTGAAATCGTCAAGCTCGACCAGTCGATCAATGTCGTCGTGCTTGATTTCGACATGGAAAAGAAGCGAATCTCGCTTGGATACAAGCAATTGCAGCCTCATCCATGGGACAATATCCAGGACAAGTACCCCGTAGGCACGAAGGTTACCGGCAAGGTCGTGTCGCTCGCAGACTACGGCGCCTTCGTTGAAATCGAGAAAGGGATTGAGGGGCTCATTCACATTTCCGAGATGAGCTGGACACAGCACGTCAAGCACCCGTCGCAGATTGTGTCAATGGGCCAAATGGTGGATGCTGTAATCCTGAACCTCGACAAGGAGGCCAAGAAACTGTCGCTGGGAATGAAGCAACTCGAGCCCGATCCTTGGCTCAACCTCATGCAGAAATATCCGGTTGGGTCGCGGCATAGAGGTGCCGTTCGCAATCTGACGAATTTTGGTGTGTTTGTGGAGCTCGAACAGGGAGTCGACGGCCTTATTCACATTTCCGACCTCTCGTGGACAAAGAAGATCCGGCATCCAGGCGAAGTCGTGAAGAAGGGGGAAGAGATCGACGTTGTCATCCTGGGAGTTGACGTCGAACAGCGGCGTATCTCTCTCGGTCACAAACAGATCGGAGAGAACCCGTGGGATCGATTTGGTGTGGACTACAAGGTCGGCACCGAAGTGGAAGGCAAGATCGTTCGCATCATCGAAAAAGGTGTGATTGTCGAGCTTCCCCTTGGGGTTGACGGGTTTGTTCCTGTTTCCCAGCTGGCCAGCAGCCAGGTCAAGAACATAGCCGAGAAGTTCAAGGTCGGCGATGTGCTTCCGCTGAAAGTGGTGGAGTTCGACAAGGACTCCAAGAAGATCGTGCTGTCTGCGGTCGAGTATCTGAAGGGGAAAGAAGACAATGTGGTCGAGGAGTACATGAAGGGGCACAAGCTCCCTGTCTCCACGATCGGTGAGTCGGCAACGATCACGGGCCAGACTCCGCCCGGCGATACATCGATCCCGGCAGAAAACTAATCGGACGTACGTTCACATGTGCGAGCTGCTCGACCTCCGGGCAGCTCTTTTTTATATATGCCGCAATGCCGAAAGTCGCCTTCTATACACTGGGATGTAAACTGAATTACGCTGAGACTTCCGCAATAGGGAAGCAATTCCTTGACCGCGGGTACGAGGTAGTTGGGTTTGGTGAGCCGGCCGACGTGTGTGTCATCAATACGTGCAGCGTTACGGGGCGGGCCGACCGGGAGTGCCGTCAGATCATCCGGCGTGCTGTCCGGACCTCAGGAGACCCGTTCGTCATTGTGACAGGCTGTTATGCCCAACTCAATCCGGGCGAGATAGCGTCCATCCCCGGCGTCGGCCTTGTCCTCGGTGCACGGGAGAAGTTTAACCTCTTCGATTATGTCGGAGGACTCGAGGAGAGTCTCTACCCTCACGTCTTTGTGTCTCCGATTGATGCAGTTGACAGTTTTGGTCCGGCCTGTTCGACAACGCTGGGGGACAGAACGCGCGCGTTTCTGAAGATCCAGGACGGTTGTGATTACAATTGCAGTTTCTGCACAATCCCGCTCGCACGAGGAGTTAGCCGAAGCCAGAATAGTGACATGTCCGTTGCGCAGGCTCGCAACCTGGTGGCGCAAGGGTACAAGGAGGTCGTACTGACCGGCGTCAACGTCGGCGATTACGGAAAGAAAACGGAGGTTGGCCTGGTTTCCCTCCTGCAGAGACTTGTGGAGATCAATGGACTCGAGCGGATTCGTATCAGCTCCATTGAGCCAAACTTGATCACAGAGGAGATGATTGAATTCGTTGCGGAGTCGACAAAAGTGTGCAGCCACTTCCACGTCCCGCTTCAAAGCGGATGCGACGAAATCCTCAGGGGCATGCGCCGCCGGTATACAACCGCCTACTACCGGGAGCTGGTCGAGCGCCTCTGGATGAGGGTTCCGGGTTGCGGCATCGGCATCGATGTGATTGTGGGTTTTCCAGGCGAAACGGACGCTCAATTCGAGCAGACCTGCACATTCTTGAATGAGCTGCCCTTCTCGTACCTTCATGTCTTCACCTACTCGGAGCGTCCGAATACTCCTGCAGCCAAGTTCCAGAATCACGTGGAGCCGAAGGTGCGTTACAGGAGGAACGAATTGCTGAGAATCCTCGGACAAAAAAAGAAGCATGCGTTCTATAGAAATATGATAGGCTTGATCCCGACCGTCCTTTTTGAAGGAGACACAGACGGAACGATGCGTTTCGGCTTTACAGACAACTACGTCCGTGTGGGTGCTCCTCTGGACGTTGCGGGCGAAAACGACCTGCTTTCGGTGAAGATTGTTAGAATCGACGATGGACTGTGCGTCGGCCAACTAACACGTGAGCAGGTGGCGGCGTGAAGATCGTACAGGTTGAGCCACACAGCATTGCAGGAGAGTTGGGAATCCGGGTCGGTGACGAGCTGCTCGAAGTGAATGGTCATCGCGTGCTCGATGCGATCGATTATCGCTTCCATGAGAGTGACGATACCGTTTCGCTTAAGGTTGCCCGCGGGAAAGAAGTTGTTTTCTATGATATCGAGAAGGATGAGGGTGAGCGGATTGGAATCGACTTCGAGGAAATGAGGATACTTTCCTGCGGTAACGACTGCATTTTCTGTTTCGTCGATCAGAATCCGAAGGGTCTTCGCAAGCAGCTTTACTTCCGGGACGGTGACTACCGGCTTTCGTTCATGTATGGTAATTACACAACAATGACGAATGCCGGGCCGGCAATCCTTGACCGCATCATTAAGCAGCGCCTGTCACCGCAGTATATCTCTGTCCACGTCACGGATTTGGAAATCCGCAAACGCCTCATGGGTCTGGCGAAGGACGACTTCATCCTGGAGAAGATCAAGCTGCTTCATGACAACGGGATCGACATGCACACACAGATTGTACTGTGCCCCGGCGTCAACGATGGTGATGCATTGACGAAGACCGTGTTCGATCTGTACCCCTTCCAGAAGCACATTGTGTCGCTTGCGGTTGTTCCGGTCGGCCTGACTGATCATCGGTTCGGGCTGGCCACATTAAGGAAAGTCGACTCCGCGTACGCGGGCGGTGTGGTGAGCATGATTGAGACATGGCAGAATCGCTTCCGTGAGGAAATCGGACGCGCGTTTGTCTATCCTTCTGACGAGTTCTATATCGTTGCAGGCCGAGAGGTTCCGCCTGCAGGGTACTACGATGGTTTCCCGCAGATCGAGAACGGGGTCGGCATTGTCCGCTCGTTCATAGAGGACTTCAGGAAGCAGTCCCGCGGATTTCCCAAGCGACTTCCCGCACCCAGGCGTCTGACGTTGGCTACGGCCGAACTGGCCGCGGGTTTCATGGAAAAGGAAATCCTGCCGCGCCTCTGCAAGATCGATGGACTCGATGCGAATCTTGACGTGGTGCAGAATGTGCTGTTCGGCCGGAGCGTCACTGTTGCTGGACTTCTTTCGGGGAAATGTCTATATTCAGCGCTGCAGGGAAGAGACTTGGGCGATCTGGTGCTTCTTCCTCCCGATATTCTCAACGCTGATGGCCTGTTCCTGGATGATGTGACGGTGCCTGCACTTGAGGAACAACTTCAGACGCGCGTGCGCATGTTTGACGGGAACTGGAAAGATGTATTTCGTGCTTTGAGCAATTCTCAACGGAGTCAAGCCAATCCGACCTTGGTACAAGTACCAAACAGTTGACATTTTCATACATCATTCGTCAGGGGTCTGGTCATGGCATTGACTCGTCAGCTCGCTCTCTTCCTCATTTTCGGTGGCGCTCTCTGTACGCTCACTGCGGGTGAACCTGCCGCGGCATTTCAGTCGGCTTTTGAAGTGCAACAGCATTTGTTCGGCGACGCGGCCGGTTTGCCTTTCGGGCAATCCTCTTCCGCGAGTTCATTTCAGCAGGTTCCAGGGGGAAAGAAGTCGGTCGGCCTCGCAGCCGTTTATTCATTGCTGCTGCCAGGCATGGGTGAACTCTATGCTGATGCTTTCGGGTCTGGAAAATACTTCCTGATTGCGGAGGGTCTCCTCTGGTTAACCTACACCGGATTCGAAGTGCACGGGAATGCACTTCGAGACGATGCGCATGCGTTTGCGGCCGCCAGGGCTGG
>Ga0299912_10005755_pt1 | contig 10178 bp, 9 predicted proteins | sample RVTome_2_FD_207667 | JGI IMG/M metagenome (GOLD analysis project Ga0299912, IMG submission 207667) | Soil microbial communities from uranium-contaminated site in the Upper Colorado River Basin, Wyoming, United States - RVT95D214 (version 2) ...
TTCCACGACGACGGTATAGGGGAGGGCCCCCTGCCAGCCGGGATCGATCGCCTCGATGAGGGGGTAGACGGTCTCGCCGCTGAATATGTAGTTCTTATTAGAGGCCTGGTTTTTCTTGAGGAACTCGAGCGCCTTGGCCCGTTTCTCCATCTTGTCGGCGCTTATGGAGATGAATTCGAAGTCCCGCTCGCGGTACATGCGGTCGGTCTTGACGAGCTCGGGGAACTCAGCCGTGCAGGGCCCGCACCAGGTGGCCCAGACGTTGATGAGCCGGAGCTTGCCCGAAGGGTTCGTCAGCAGCGCCTTCACGCCCGCGACATCGATCGGCTCGAGGGCTACGGGCAGGGCTGCCCACTCGCGGTAGAGCTCGTTCGTATAGCCGTCCTTCCAGGCCCACTTGATGGAGCACCCGAAGACCTTGGTCGTTGTGACTGAGGGCTTCCTTCCCGCCAGCACGGCGTCGAGGGCGTTACGAAGGTCTTCGGCCTGTCCCGTGCCCGGCTTTTCTTTCTCATCCACCCGGCCCGCGTATTGCAGGCGGCGGTCCCCGTCGAAGACGAAGACGTGAGGCGTCGCGACCGGCCCGTAGGCCAGAGCGGCCTTTTGTTCGTCCCCATCATAGAGATAGGGGAAGGGGAATTTCTTGTCCTTGGCCCGGACCTTCATATCGGCCAGGGTGTCGCCCACGTCGGTATAGCCCATTTCGGACAGGTTGAGGGCCCTGGGACTGTTGGGCGAGATCATGACCATCCCCATGCCTTTGGGCTTGTAGTCATGGAAGACGCTGATGAGCCGGTCTTCGTAGGCCTGGGCCGTAGGACAGTGGTCGCAGCTGAAGGCCACGACGAGGCATTTATGGGACGCGAGATCTTTCAAACTGTAGGCTTTATCGTCGACCCCAATCAGCCTGAAATCCGGGGCCTTCGCTCCGATGGCCAGGGTTGCAGGCTCGGAGCGCGTTTCCTGGACCGGCGGGGTGGGCAGGCACAACGCCAAAACAGCCATCAGCGCTAAGGAAGATCGCTTCATCGGACCATCTCCTGGTTTGCTTTGGCCGCCGCCCATCGGATGGCGCCTTCGAGGTGAGCGACGAAGATCGGATCGGCGTAGCTCTCCTCCGTATGCCCCAGGGCCGTCTGGAAGGCCCGGCCCCCGTCGTATTCATGGCACCAGACGAGGGGGTGGTCGCCCATCCTCTGTTTGATGCCCGGGAACCATTGGTTGTCGTCCACGTCATAGGATGACTCGTCGATCGAGATCAACACCCTTGCCTTTTCGCGCGGGTTGCGGTCGAAGGAATACCACTCGTCCTCCCGCGTCCATTCCTTCGGCATCGTCGCCGGGATCGAAGGATGGTCCCGGTCCTCGACGATAAGCCGGCCCTTCTGGCCGGGCGGATGGCCGATGAACTTCGCGCCCGCAAGGCCGACGAACCAAGGCCAGTCATTCTCCGTGATAGTGGCCGAATGGATGCCGACGAATCCTTTGCCGGACCGGATAAAGCGGGTGAAGGCATCCTGTTCGTCCGCGTCGAGGACATCCCCCGTGGTCATCAGCCAGACGGAAACGTCATATTTGGCCAGCTCCCCGTCGGAAAAAACGGCCGGATTCTCGGTCGAGGTGATCCGCCAGCCGTTCTTCTCGGCCATTGTCTTCAAGCAAGCGATCCCGGCCGGGATCGAATCATGCCGGAAACCCGTGGTCCCGGAAAAGACCAGAACGTTCGTCGGGTGGGCATAAGCGTTCAGGCAACCAACCGCAATAAGGGTCGCGATCATGCGTTTCATGCTTATCAACATACTACAACACAGGACGTTCGAAAAGGACATATCCTTAGAGGACTCCTTTTTGTTCGTCCAGATCAGGTTCATGCTCGACGACGCGGGGGATAGACCGGGAGGCGCGTCCGCAACATGCGTTCTATCTGAAGATAGTCCGGTTAATTTCCACGCCTGGGCCGACAAAGACCACGACATCCGGCTCCGACGGGCCTTTCTCCGCTGCCAGAATGGCCAGGGCCCCGAAAAGGAAAAGGGCAGCGAAAAAAATGGCCACGGCCAAGATGACGATCTTTCGTCTCTTCATGAGATTGTTCCGCTTCATGATGGATGATACTTCACATCGTGTTAAATCGTTGCGTCTCGCGTATTGCCTTTTTTCGTTGGTATTGATAGATTTATGTGAATCCATGGACCCGAAATATGGCTGTTTGGAAAAGGACCTAGCCAGGTACATGTGCCGGCGGACCGGGGAGAAGATCGCGATCGACGGTGATCTGGAAAAACCCTGCTGGCGCCGGGCGGCAAAGTCCGGCCGGTTCGTAGACCTCGTGAGCGGCATCCCCGGCTTTTTGGAGACGCGGATGGCCGGGCTTTGGGACGATGAGAATTTCTATGCCGCCTTTTGGGTGGAAGAGCCGAATGTCCAGGCCCATCTTACCGAACGGGATTCGCTGATCTGGAATGAGAATGATATCGAGGTCTTCATCGGCGGTGAGGACTGCTACTACGAGTTTGAGATCAACGCCCTGGGTACGATCTACGAGGTCTTCTACATCTGGCAGGACGCTTATCAAAAAGGCGGCCGCTTCGACAGGCCCGAATTCGACCTCCTCAGCCGCAAGGTCGATATCCTCGCCGGGTTCCAGGACGGCCTGAGGCACGGCAAGCACCCGCGTGGCGCCCGCTGGGCGTTCATGGATTGGGACCTCACGGGGCTCAGGAGCGCGGTCAAGGTCCAGGGCACGCTCAACGACTCCTCCGATGTTGATAGGGGCTGGACCGTCGAGTTGGCCTTTCCCTGGAAGGGGATGACCGCCCTCGCAGGCAGCCGTTCCCTCCCACCGCGCCCAGGCGACGTCTGGCGGATGGATTTCTCGCGGTTCGAGCGGCTGGACTACTGCGGTGTCAAGGCCGAACCACACCCCGGCTGGGCGCTCAACCGTCACGGCATCTACGACTCTCACATTCCCGAGTGCTTTGCGTTCGTCGAATTCGCGTATTAACGGGCGGGGGCCCGTTATTAAGCGCAGACGGTTCTCTTCCATTTCCGAACCATCCTTCTCGGCGGCTTCAGAACTCGCGTGTCTGATGGCCTTCGATAGCCGCGATGTCAAGAGGAGGGCACGGGAAAGGGCTTTGCTCCCGGCTCCGATCAAGAAACGCCTGAGACTCGCGTCCTTCTCGGCTCCTCAGGCCCAAGACTCCAGGCAAATCTAATAAGCTGAAGGAAACCCATCCTCCGACCTCTGCCGGAGACACGGACCTCTCAGCCCCCTTGATTGACCAAGGGGGGTTGGGGGGATTAATGGAATTCAAACGAACTCTTGGACGTGTCTCCGTCCCGAGGAGGCCTGCGGCTGCCCTCGTCGGACACTCAGCTCAGGCTGATCTCCGCATGGTCGCTGCAGCCCTTCCCCATGCCCTCCTATCACGGCCATTGAACGACGGCCCGGGAAGGAAATCCATCCTGTCCAAGCCCCCAGCCCCGCACAAAATGTAAGAGAGCCGCGCAGAATAAAGCCTGGGGACACAGAGAAAAGGCGCAGGCTGAAGCCCGCGGCTACAGAAGAGCATTAAGCCGAACGCAGGTTGAGCGGGCGGTTATAAGATGAGCATGCAGTCGCCGTATGAGAAGAACCGATAGCTCTCCTTGACGGCTTCGCGGTAGGCCCGCCTGACGAGATCGCGGCCGGCGAAGGCCGAGACGAGCATCAGGAGCGTGCTCCGGGGCAGGTGGAAGTTCGTCAGCAGCCTGTCCACGACCTTAAAATTATAGCCGGGGTAAATAAAGAGCGATGTCGCGCCCCGCCCCGGGCGCATGCCCCCCTCCCGCCAGGCGCTCTCAAGCGTCCGGACGACGGTCGTGCCGACCGCCGTGACGGGCCGGCCCTCGCGCTTCGCGGCCTCCATCGCCCCGGCGACCGAGGGCGAGATCTCGAACTTTTCCTCGAGCATCCGGTGATCTTTGACCCAGTCGACCCGCACCGGCTGAAAGGTCGCGATCCCGACATCGAGCGTGATGCTTTGAACCTTGACGCCCCGTCCTTCCATTTCGTCCAGGATCGTCTTCGTGAAATGAAGCCCGGCCGTCGGCGCCGCGATCGAACCTTGTCTACGCGCGAACACCGTCTGGTATCGTTCGAGGTCCCGAGGCCTCAGTCCCATCTGGTCTTTCCGCCGCTTGATATAGGGGGGAAGGGGAGCGAAGCCGACCTTATTGAGCTCGGCGAGGACATCCGGGACCTCGAAGCGGAGAATCCTCAGCCCCTCGGATCCCTCCCCGGCCACGGTCCCTTCGAACCCGGGACCGAAAACGATACGGTTCCCCGTCCGCACCCGCTTGGCCGGCCGGCAGAGCACTTCCCATCGACCCGCGGCCCTCTCCATGACGAACAGGAATTCGGCCTCCTTGTCCCCGGCACGCCCCCAGGCCCTGGCCGGGATAACCTTCGTATCGTTGAGGACAAGGACGTCGCCCGGTTGCAGGCTTCCGGGAAATTCCGTGAACCGGGCGTGTGTGATTCGCCCCTCTTTTCTCTCGACGACCATCATCCGGGAATCGTCGCGATGCTCCAGGGGATGCTGAGCGACGAGCTCCTTGGGAAGGTCATAATCGAAATCGCGGACTCTGAGGTCCATGCCGAATTCCCCGCATTCTACTTGTCGCCGAACAACTTCTTCTGCGGCGGCGTGCGGCGTTCTTGGGGACATTCGAAGCCCAGGTGCTCGTAGGCCCTGGCCGTGAGTTTCCGGCCCCGGGTCGTCCGCTCCAGGAAACCGATGCGCATCAGGAACGGCTCGTAGATGGATTCGATAGTGTCTTTTTCCTCATCGATGGCGGCCGCGATCGTGCCGATCCCGACCGGCCCGCCGCCGAAGCTCTCGATGATCGTCGTCAGGATCTTGCGGTCAACGTCGTCCAGCCCCAGGGCATCCACTTCCATCATGTCCAGGGCGCGCCGGGCTTCCTTGCCGGTGATGGCGCCGTTGCCCTTGACGTCGACGTAGTCCCTCACCCGGCGCAGCAGCCGGTTGGCCACCCGCGGCGTCCCCCGCGACCTCAAGGCGATCTGCTCGGCGCCGTCGTCGTCGACCTTGACCTTGAGCAAGGCCGCCGACCTCAAGATGACCTTCTTGAGGTCCTCATCCCGGTAGTAGTCCAGGCGGTGGATGATGCCGAACCGCCCCCGGAGCGGGGCCGTGATCCGTCCGGCTCTTGTCGTCGCGCCGATGAGCGTGAACTTCTTGATCCTGAGCTTGTGGCTCCGGGCGCTCGGCCCCTGGCCGATGACGATGTCCAGGCTGAAGTCCTCCATGGCCGAGTAGAGGATCTCCTCGACCGAGGGGTGGAGCCGGTGGATCTCGTCGATGAATAGGACCTCTTTCGTCTGGAGGTTGGTTAGGATTGCCGAGAGGTCGCCCGTCCGCTCGATGACCGGCCCCGTCGTCGGCTTGATGCCGACGCCCATCTCCCTGGCGATAAGGTAGGCCAGGCTCGTCTTGCCCAGCCCCGGCGGTCCGTAGAGGAGGACGTGGTCGAGGTGCTCGTCTCTTTTCTTGGCGGCCTCCATGAAGATCCTGAGGTTGGCCTTGATCGTCTCCTGGCCGACGAACTCGTCGAGGGTCCGCGGCCGCAGGCTGTCCTCGAAGAGGATATCTTCCTTCGTCCTTATGGGGCTCAGCAGGGCCGGCATCATTACACCTTCGCCAACCCGGCCAGGCAGTCCCTGAGCATCTTCTCGAAGCCGGCATCCTTGGCCGCCGACGCTATGACCTTGTCAACGGTCCGCTCGATCTCCTTTCTCCGGAAGCCGAGGTTCATCAGGGCGGAGATGAGGTCCTCTCTCTCCGGCGAGTCTTTCGCCGCCAGGACCCTCTCCTTCTTCTCCAGCTCGTCCTGAAGTTCCATTGTGATCCGCAGGGCCGTCTTCTTGCCGATCCCCGGGACGAGCGAGATCCGGGCGACATCGGTGCGCCGGATGGCCTCCTCGAGCTCGGCCGGCCCGATCCCCGACAGGATGTTCATGGCAAGCTTCGGTCCGATCCCAGAAATGCCGATGAGCTTGAGGAACGTGTCCCGTTCTTCCACCGAGGCGAATCCGAAAAGCGAGAGGGCGCTATCGGTCAGGTGGGTGTGGATGAAAAGCTCCACCGGGCCGTCAACCTCGCCGAGCTTGAAGAAGGTGGAAAGGGGGATGGCCGCGCAGTAGCCTACGCCCCCGGTATCGATGACGACCTGGTTGGGTGTCTTCCGGATCAGCTTTCCCTTGAGGTAGGCGATCATCCGAGCGACTCCTCCACTTTCCTGTGAAAGATCCTCGAGTTGAGGTGGCAGATGGCCGCGGCCAGCGCGTCCGAGGCGTCCAGGGAGAGGGCGTTGTCCTCGAGGTTGAGGAGGGTTTTGACCATCACCCGGACCTGGTTTTTATCCGCCTGGCCGTACCCCGTCACGGCTTTCTTGATCTCGAGGGCCGAGTATTCGAAAAGCTCCCGCGCCTGCGCCGCCACGGCCACCAGGACTGCGCCACGGACCTGACCCAGCGACAGGGCCGTCCGGATGTTCTGGGCGTAGAAGGCGTTTTCGATGGCGACCTCGTCGGGCGCAAACGAGACGATGACTTTCTCGAGCTCTGTCCGGATCTCGTTCAGCCGGTTTGGGAAGGAGAGCTTCGGGGACGGCTTGACGATGCCGTAGACGACGGGGATGTAACTCGTCCCGTTTTCCTCGATGACGCCGAACCCCGTGGACTGGAGGCTCGGATCGATTCCCAGGACCCTCATCAGGTTTGGCCCTCATTCCTGTGTGAGGCGTTCGATTTCCTTTTCGTCGATGTCGAAATTGGCGGCGACGGTTTGGACGTCGTCGTGGTCCTCCAACTCCTCCACAAGCTTCAGGTTCTGCTCGGCCTGTTTACCTTCGACGCGGGTGTAGTCCTGGGGGATGTAGCCGACGTTGGAGTCCGCGATCTCAATCCCGGCCGCCTTCACCGCCTCGAGGACCTTCTCGTAGGCGTCGGGTGTCGTGATGATCTCCCAGTTCGCGACATCGTCCTTGACGTCCTCTGCGCCGGCCGTCAGGGCGATCTCCATAAGCTGCTCTTCGGTGGCCTTGGACTTCTCGATCGCAATATAGCCCTGCCTCTTGAACCGGTAGGCGACGCAGCCCTGCTCGCCGATCCGGCCGCCGTTCTTGGCGAAAATGTGCCGGACCTCGGAGACGGTGCGATTTTTATTGTCGGAAAGGGCGGTGATATAGAGCGCGACGCCGCCCGGGCCGTAGCCCTCGTAGATGATCTCTTCAATTGTGGAGCCCTCGAGCTGGCCCGTGCCCTTCATGATGGCCCGCTTGATGTTGTCGGCCGGCATGTTGACGGCCTTGGCGTCCAGAATGGCCTTCCTCAGCCGGGCGTTCGATTCGGTGTCGCCTCCGTCGCGGGCGGCCATGCTCAGCTCGCGGATGATCTTGGTGAAGACCTTGCCGCGCTTGGCGTCCGTGGCGGCCTTTTTATGCTTGATAGAAGCCCATTTGGAATGTCCGGACATGATGAACTCCTTGCTGAAATACGGCCAGATTCTAGCATAAATGATATGTCCACGCAACTGGAGCAGGCCCGGCCGTGGGGCCGGTCTGCCGGGCGTCGGCGTGGTATAATAATTGAAGAGGGAGAAAACCATGGCCATAGATCCGGTTCGCGGCATGAGCGTCCGGGAGGAGGACGCGGCGGGCGCCTCCGCCGATTTCGCCGTCGAGGGCATGTCCTGCGCGTCGTGCGTCGCCCGTATCGAAAAGGCCCTGCTCGACTCGCCCGGGGTGCTCCGGGCGGCCGTAAACCTGGCGACGGCGAGGGCCCATGTCGACTACCTCCCGAGCGAGACGAACCGGCGCGACCTCGCGAAGGTCATCGAGTCGGCCGGCTACAGGGTGGCCGAGACCGGCATCGGCCCCGGGGCGGAAGACACAGAGCGCCTCCTCCGGGAGAAAGATTATAGGGACCTCCGGACCAAGGTCGTCGCGGGCGCCGCGCTCGGCATCGTTATTTTCCTCGGCAGCATGCGTCATTGGTTCCCTTGGGTCCCGCCATTCCTGCAGAACTTTTTCGTCCTTTGGGCGCTGGCGACGCCGGTCCAGTTCGTTCTGGGACGCCAGTTTTACCGGGGCGCCTGGGGGGCGCTCCGCCACCGGACCACCGACATGAACACGCTCGTCGCCGTCGGCACGTCGGCGGCTTACTTCTATAGCGTTGCGGCCACGATCTTCCCCTCGTTCTTTCATAAGGCCGGGGTCATGCCCGAAGTCTATTTCGACACGTCCGCGCTCATCATTCTCCTCATCCTTTTCGGGAAGATGCTCGAAGCCCGGGCCAAGGGCAGGACGTCGGAGGCGATCAAGAAGCTCATGAGCCTCCGGCCCAAGACAGCACGGATCATCCGCGACGGCGGCGAGTTCGACATCCCGGTCGAGGACGTCACGGTGGGCGATATCATCTTGGTCCGGCCGGGTGAAAAGCTCCCGGTCGATGGCGTTGTAACGGAAGGGAAGTCCGCGGTCGACGAGTCCATGATCACCGGCGAGAGCCTGCCCGTCGAGAAAAAGCCGGGGGACGAAGTGATCGGGGCTACTATCAACAAGGCGGGGAGCCTTCGTTTCCGGGCGACAAAGGTCGGGAAGGACACGGCCTTGGCCCAGATCATCCGGCTCGTCCAGGAAGCCCAGGGGTCGAAGGCGCCCATTCAGCGGCTGGCCGACGTCATCGCGTCTTACTTCGTCCCTGCTGTGATCGGGATCGCTGTCGTCACGTTCGCCGTCTGGTATGCCTTCGGGCCCAGCCCCAGGTTGACCTTAGCCCTGCTCAACTTCGTGGCGGTGATGATCATCGCCTGTCCTTGTGCTCTCGGGCTGGCGACGCCGACGGCAATCATGGTCGGGACGGGGAGGGGAGCCGAGCACGGCATCCTGATCAAGGGCGGCGAGAGCCTTGAAATGGCCCATAGGATCGATACCGTCGTCTTCGACAAGACGGGCACGCTGACCAAGGGGGAACCGCGCGTGACGGACATCGCTGCGGCAGCGACCTTCGCGGACCGCGATGTCCTGTTCTATGCGGCGAGCGCAGAAAAGGTCTCCGAGCATCCCCTCGGCGAGTCCGTCGTTAAGATGGCCGGGGAAAGGGGAGTCGCTCTCGAGGGCCCTCGGGACTTCCAGGTGCTCGAAGGATTGGGGATTTCAGCCATGGTCGGGGGCAAACCCGTCCTCGTCGGAAGCGCCAGGATAATGATGGAGCGAGGTGTGGACATCGGGGGGTTGGCGGCTAAGGCGGACGCTTTCTCTGGCGAGGGAAAGACCGCGGTCTTCGTCGCCGTTGAAGGCAGGGCCGCGGGTGTCCTGGCCATCGCCGACACGCTCAAGGAGAGCTCTATCCCGGCCCTGCGCAGGCTAAAGGCGCTCGGGCTGGAGCTCGTTATGCTGACCGGCGACAACCGGAGGACGGCCGAGGCCATCGCGGCTCAGGCCGGGATCACGACGGTCGTCCCGGAAGTCCTGCCCCAGGACAAGGTCAACGAGATCAAGCGGCTCCAGTCTTTGGGAAAGAAGGTGGCCATGGTGGGCGATGGGATCAACGACGCGCCGGCCTTGGCCCAGGCCGACGTTGGGATCGCCATCGGCACGGGTACAGACGTGGCCATGGAGGCTTCGGACATCACCCTGATCAAGGGCGACTTGGGCGGCGTAGCTTCGGCCATCGAACTCAGTCGGAGGACGATCCGGACGATCAAGCAGAACCTGTTCTGGGCGTTCATTTATAACACGATCGGCATCCCGGTCGCGGCCGGCGTCCTCTATCCGTTCTTCCACATCCTCCTCAGCCCCATCATCGCCTCGGTGGCGATGGCGTTTAGCTCTGTTTCGGTCGTATCCAACTCGCTCCGGTTGAGAAAAAAGTAGGGGGTCAAACCTACAATTTTAATAAACTTAGTGCTTTCTTATTTTGTGCGGTTACGGGGTGGAGTCTGAAATCGAAGGACGGTCCGTTCAGTCCGTCCCGTTCAAGCTCCCAATCCATGCCGATTATATGAGAACCATAATAGTGCTATGGTGTTTCGGCTCGGGACCCGGGGCTAGGCAAAAGGCGTTTGATCCTGTAAAATAGCAGAGGTGGGGATGCTTACCTACGTTAA
>Ga0299912_10005756_pt1 | contig 10175 bp, 8 predicted proteins | sample RVTome_2_FD_207667 | JGI IMG/M metagenome (GOLD analysis project Ga0299912, IMG submission 207667) | Soil microbial communities from uranium-contaminated site in the Upper Colorado River Basin, Wyoming, United States - RVT95D214 (version 2) ...
TATACTAACGGCGTTAGGAGGAGGATCCGCCCATGAAGGCTTCGATCATTCAAATCATCCAAACGATGCTCGCTCCCGGGGTCATGGTCTCGGCCTGCGCCTTGCTGCTCCTGAGCATGAACAACAAGCACTCTTCCATCGTCAACCGGATCCGTCTTCTCAAGGATGAGGAGCGTCGGATCGAAGGCTCGACTTCGGCCGATCCCAAGGGCGAGCGCCGGGAGAATATCGCCGCCCAGCTTCCCCTCTTGATGGCCCGATTGCGGCTTGTCAGCAATATCGTCACGGCTTACTCGGTCGGGATCGTCTTCTTCATTCTCTCATCGTTTTTCATCGGTCTTCAGTTCCTCACGGAATCCATGATCGTCCAAGTAGGGATGGTCTGCGCTTTTCTCGCCGGCATGATCTGCATCCTGGCGGGGGTCATCCATAATTCCGTCGAGGCGCGGCGGGGATTAGAGGTCATCAGGATCGAAGCGGACCAGAACCTCTTCGATTTGGAAGACGGAATGAAAGACTGAGACCAATAATTCCAGGGACAGATCACTTCTATGATGATGTACTACAAGTCTCTTTTGTCTTTTCTTTTCTCTTCATGCCTTGTCTTTCGGTTGGGTGAACCACGCTTCTATCCGTGCCGCTCTTTGTGAGACGCGCAACTAGAGGTGCATCACATCATCATGCTGTCTTAATTGATGCTTCGGCGGGAATTAAGTGATGTGTCCCCAGAATTATGGCGATGACCATCCAGCCCACGTTGACCCCGAGCGTTCCATTCATGTCCGGCCTCCAGGCTTCATGGCTGTCAGCGGGCCAGGACGGCCAGCGTTTCGAGGTGGGGCGTGTGGGGGAAGAAATCGATCGGCGCGATCCGGATCGGGCGGTACCCTTTGTCTCCAAACAGGGCCAGGTCCCGGGCCAGGGCGGCCGGATTGCAGGAGAGATAAATGATATGGGGGACATCCAGCGATAAAACCAGCTTAAGCCCCGGAGAGCTGATCCCGGCGCGGGGCGGGTCGAGGACGAGGATGTCGAACCGGCCGGGCGAATCTCCCTTCAAGACGTCCTCAATGCGACCTTCGATGAACCGGGCATTCCCGGCGCCGTTGGCCATGGCGTTCTGGCGGGCCATCTCGATATTGGCGGCTTCGGAATCGATCCCCACAACTTCGTCCATGGCCCGCGAAAGGAGGATTTCGATGGAGCCCGGTCCGCAATAGAGCCCAAGCGCGCGGCGGCGCCCGAGCCGTTCGGCTTCTTCGATGATCATCCGGTAAGCGAGCGTTGCCGCTCCCGGATTGGGCTGGAAAAAGGACTCGGGAGAAATCCGGAGGCTCAGGTCGGCGACGCGGTCTTGAATGGACTGTTCGCCGTCCACGAGTCTCAGGCGCGAGAAATCCACGACATCGGAAACACGGTCGGTTTCGGCCCACCACAGGCTGCGAACCTCGGGGGCCTTTGCTTTGAGCGCTGCGGCCAGGCCCGCGACGTCCGGGGCTCCGCCGCTCCTTGTCACCAGAATGGCCAGGACTTCGCCGGTCGCCTTGCCCTCCCGGAGAACGAGGTTGCGGAGAAAGCCCTTCCCGGTCATCGGGTCGAACACGAAAAGCCCCGCCGTCCGGGCCCAATCGAGGACGACCGGGAAGATCTTCTCGGCGGCCGGGCTGAAGATGAGACACTCCCGGAGCGGGACGGTTCGCCGCTCGTAGCGGCGGAAGGGAGTCGCCCTTTGGCGCAGGCCGAGATTGGGCGCCTCTCCCGGCCCGCCGAAGGCGAACTCCATTTTATTCCGATAGCCGAAGAGCGCCGGCGAAGGCGCGATCGGATCGATTCGGACCTTCTCAGTCTCGATCCGGCCGATCTTGCGCAGGGTCGCGCGCAGATAGTGTTCCTTGAGCTCGAGCTGCTTGGGGTAAGCCAGATTCTGGAAGGCGCATCCGCCGCAAACCTCGAAATGGGGGCAGGGCGCCTCGGTCCGGAAAGGAGATTGTTCCTCGATCCGGATGATGCGTCCGAAGCGGAGCTTCTTCTTGGCCCGGACAATCCGGACACGAACCCGGTCGCCCGGAACGGCCCGAGGCACAAAGACGACGACGCCGCTCTCCAAGGTCCCGACCCCCCAGTCGTTGGGGAAGGCGATATCGGTGATATCGGTCAAGGCCTCCGGATGGACGAATTCGTCGAACAGGGCGCGAACCTTGGCCACCGGAAGCCCCACGACGTTATCGTAGTCGCCCTCGAGGATCTTGACGAAGGCGTCCCCGATCTCCTGGACAGCGTAGCTGCCGGCCTTGTCGGCATGGCCGCCCGTGTCGAGATAGGCCTCGATCTCGGCGTCGGAGAGCGTCTTGAAACGGACGCGCGTCGTCTCATGGCCAGCCAGGAGCCTATCCTCGCTTTTCTTGTAGAGGGCCACTCCCGTGATGACGCGGTGGGCCTGGCCCGACAGACGCCGGAGCATGGCCCGGGCGTCCTCGCGATCCTTGGGCTTGCCGAAGATCTCGCCGTCCAGGCAGACGACGGTGTCCGCGGCAATGATCAGGGAGGCCGGGAAGCGCTCGCCGACCTCGCGGGCCTTGGCGACGGCGGCCTCGGTCGCGAATCGAACCGGATCCCTTTCGCTGAGCGTGGATTCGTCGAATCCGCTGGGAACGACCCGGAACGACCGCAGGATCTTCTTGAGCAGCTCCCGGCGGCGCGGGGATTGGGAGGCGAGAATGATTCGCATCGGCCACTATTTTTTGAAATAAATATCCGGGATGGGATGATCGGGGGTTTCGTCCTGCCATATAATGCTGACGATCCACCAACGCCGGCCGTCGTTGATGAGCTGAAGGCTGTTGATCCCCCTGACGAACTCCTCGGGTTTCATCGTGTTCAGGCCTTTCCGGTAGACGCTGAAGACCTGGGCGATCGATCCGAATGCTTCCGTCCTCCGCGCGATTTCTTCCTCGACGAATGTTTGGATCTCCCCTTTTCGAATCCGGTCCAGGAACGAGGATAAGAATCCGTCCAGGTCCATCCGGTTGGAACCGTCCTTGGTCATTCGGACAAGCCGGGCTTCGGGCAGGTAGAGCGTCCTCATCACCTCGGTTCGGGGCGGTCTCCCCGGGCCGCAGCCGATCGAGCCGTAAAGGGCCGCCAGAATCCCGTCGATGGAGCCGTAAGCCGGTTCTTGCGGTTGGCCCTGAAGTCCGGCTGAAGCCGTCACAAGAAGAAGTGCGATTAGGGTGCGTTTGACCGTGATCCGGCGGTTCTTCATGGCGAGCCTCCTTGCCGGCTCCGATTGTAGCCCAGGACGTTCTTGGATGCACGCTAATTGGTGACAGAGATGTCTTTCCCCTTTTTCCGGACGACTGAGAAATTGGGTAAATAGATGTCTGCCACCTTTTTTCAGGGAAATAATTCGCCCCGGCTTCTCGGGACACATTCACAATCGAGAGCGATCCCAGTATAATACGATCGGCCCTGAAGGGATTTGGGATATGAAAATAGACCTTTATGCCTTCGGACGGATCCTTGTCGAGGGCCGCGAATACACGACGGACGTCATCATCTACCCCAAATCCGTGGACGCCGCCTGGCGTCGCAAGGAAGGGCACCGCCTGTCGACCGAAGACCTGCGGGGAGTCATCGAGGCCGACCCGGAAATAGTCGTTATCGGCACCGGCGCCTTGGGGAAAATGACCGTTCCGCCCGAGGTCGTCGCCGACCTCGAAGTCCGGCGGATCCGCGTCGTCGTCCTCAAGACCAAGAACGCCGTCGAGACCTACAATCGGATTCGCGGCACGGGCCGGGTCGTGGCCGCCATCCATTTAACCTGTTGAGGAACGCTCCCGCGCCCCTCGGGTTGTGGTGTCGTATTATTCGCCGGACCGCCGGCCCTTGGGGCCGCCCGAATCCGCCGGCCTCGGCTTGAGCTTCCGCTCGGCCTGGGAGCAGAGCCCGTAGATCATGTTGTATTCCCAGGTCGTCAGGCCGGACCGGCCGATGACCTGTCGGATGTTGCGAAGAATCTCGGCCTCCAGGTCGCGGTCTCCCCGCGAGGCGTATTCGAGAAGCCGGATCGTCGACCGGACCCGGCGGAAGAGCCGCCGAATCTCCGCCTGCGTCACGAACTTCGGAATTTCGCCCGGCGCGGGAAGCCGGCTGATCTCGTAGGCCGTGAGGAGGACGCTCTGGGCGAGGTTGACGGAGGGGGCGGCGCCGTCGGTCGGAATCGTCAACAGAAAGGCGCAGGAGGCGAGCTCGCTGTTGGTCAATCCGTTGTGCTCATTTCCGAACAGGACGGCGACCTTATTCCCGGGGGCCGCCCGGACGATCCGCTCCGCGCCGTCCTTGAAGGGGAGGAAGAGGCCCCGGTTCCGGCCGCGCCGCCGCGTCGTCCCGACGACGAGGGTCGCGTCGGCGATCGCCGCCTCGAATGATGAGTGGATCGGGGCCCTCTCGAGGACGTCCTTGGCACCGCAGGCCATCGACCTGGCCTCGAGCGAGAGGTGTTCGACCGGCTTGACGAGCTCCAGCCGCAGGAAACCCATGTTCTTGATGGCCCGGGCCGCGGCTCCGATGTTCCCCGGCTCAGTCGGTTCGACCAGGACGAAGGCGATGTGATCTTTCCAGCCGCTCATGGCCCTCCGGTCCCCGCTCCGCTATCCGAACACGATACCGGCGTAGCCAACGAAGCTTGAGTTAGGCGACACGTCGTAGCTCGTGTAATAATCCAGGACCTCCCCCTTGGTCGCGCCCAGGAGCTTGGCGAGATGGACGGCGGTCGAGGCCGCGCCCATGCAGCAGGCGTTGTGGCGGCGCAGGGCTTCCTCGCGGAGTCCGGCCGCGTCCAGGGCGGTCATGAGCTCGACGGCCTTCTTATCGTTGACATCCTTGACCCAGCGGACCGCTTCGGTCCCGCTTCCCTTAGGGGTCATTCCGTAGTTGGGTCCATAGTGGGTCAGATCCGTCGACCCGATCGCAATGATCCGGCGATCGAGAGCCCGGGCCGTTCCGACGATCGCTTCGGCGATCGCGAACGAAACGTCATCGGGCGGCGCCCCGATCGCAACGACCTTGGCCGCGGGGAAATAATGCTTAATGAAGGGCATTTGGAGCTCGATCGTGTTGTCCTCGTCATGGTCCTCGGGCGATTCCTCGCTGAAGCGGAACGCGGCGAGGAGCGGGGCGGCCAGATCGGCGTCCACGGCGAGGTTCCCCAAGGGCGTCTCCCATTCGCCCGCGGGCATGATGACCGGCTTCATGCCCTGACCCAGGTGGCCGCCGAGGATTATGACGGTGTCCGGACGGGAGCGCTCGGATAGGACTCGGATGACGTTCGCGGCGAGGCGGCCCGAATAGACCCAGCCGGCGTGGGGGACGATGCCGCCGATGAGGTTGGCGGCCAGGGACTTGGGCCGGACGGCCGACTGTTCGAACGATTTAATGGCCTTGAGGATCCCGGCTTTATCTCCCGGATACCATGAGCCCGCGAAATCCGCCCGCCTGACATTTGTTGTCCGCTCTTTCATTGGAACGGCTCCTCCCTCATCCGTCTTCATTGTAGGGTCGGGCCCGGATTCCGTCAACCTCATCCACCATGCCGGGGAGTCGAGGATTTGACTTTGAGCGCCGGCGCAAATATAAATACCTTCAGAACTCGTAGCGGAGAGGAGAGCCGGGGATGACCCGATTGCGTCGGCGATTTAAAACCCTTTGTTTTGCGGTCCTGCTGGTCGCGCCGGCGGCCTCCGGCCAGGTCCTGCCCTTCGAGATCCTGGGGCTCCGCGACGGACTCCCCCAATCCCAGGTCGCTTGCTTCGCCCAGGACAGGGACGGATACATCTGGGTCGGGACATGGGGCGGTTTGGCCCGTTACAGCGGCGTGGATTTCGTCAGCTTTTCTCAAGGTCCTGAGCTCTCCAGCGATCGAGTCCAGGGACTTCTGGCCTGCCCGAACGGGGATCTCTGGGTCGCGACGGCCGGCGGGCTCTCCCTTTATAGGGACCATAAGCTCGGCCGGCTCAAGGATCCCCTGGTGGCCGATGTTCGATGCCGGGCGATCGCCATCGACGGAAAAGGGGTCATCTGGGTCGGAACGGATAAAGGGGTCGTCCACGGGCGCGGGGATTCTTTCGAGCGATTCGCCCTGGGGGCGGAGACGGGAAAGAGCATCATCTATGACATCCTGGCCGGATCGGACGGTCTCTATGCGGCCGGGGAACCCGGCCTATGGCGTCTCAGAGTGGATGCCGAACCCGAAGCTCTTCCCGGGCCGCCCGGCGTAAGCCCCGCCGATTTCCGGGCCCTGGCCGAGACGGCCGAAGGGCTTTGGCTCGGCAGCTACTCGAACGGTCTCTGGCTAAGGGACGCGTCGGGTTGGCGTCGGGCGGCGGCCGTATCCGCCCGGTCCGTCTATCGGGTCATGTCCGGCTTGTCGGGAACCTTGTATGTCGCCACGAACGGAAACGGCCTGTTCCTGAAATCTGCCGGCCGGGCCGAGTTCAGCCGCTGGGACACCTCGAACGGACTGCCTTCCAATGTCGTCAATTTCGCGGCCGAGGACCGCGAGGGGAACCTCTGGGTGGGGACCGATATCGGCGGTCTGGCCCGGTTGGGTGGCACCTCCGTCAGCAACCATACCGTCAAGCAGGGACTTCCCGATTCCTGCGTCTTCGGCATCGCGGCCGGCGACACCCCCGACAGCTTGTGGGTGGGCACGCTCAAGGGCGCCGTCCACTATCGGGTCCGGCCGACGCCCAAGGTTCTGGAGGTCATCCAATCGGCGGACGGCTTGGTCAACGAGTGGGTCTGGAAGGCGAGGCGCACGGCCGACGGAACGCTGTGGATCTTGACGGACACGGCCGTTCAATTCCGGCTGCCGGGCGAGAAACGTCTTCGTGACCCGGCTCCGGACATCCCGCTGCCCCGGGCCGTCCCTTGGGACATGGCCGAGGATTTTGAAGGCCGCCTCTGGTTTTGCGGCTCGGGCCGCGACGGCGGATTGACGATGCGGGACCAGGACGGCCGCTGGCGCGTCTGGAATCGGACCGATGACGGCCGCGTCTTCGACTACTGCCACCACCTCGCGCCCCGCCGCCGGGGCGGCGTCTGGGCGGTCTTCGGGCGCGATATTTATTCTTGCGACGGCCGGACGGTTAAGCCGATTTCCGAATCGGCGCCCTTGGGGGAGAGCTCCCAGATCAACGCCCTGTTCGAGGATTCGCGGGGGCGGCTCTGGGCCGGGACCGACGCCGCCCTGGCCCGGATGGGAACGGACGGTCGCTGGGAGATCCTCAACGACAGGCCGGGACTCACGAACCGCCATGTCTTTTTCCTGGGCGAGGACAGCCGCGGTACGGTCTGGGTTTGTACCGCCCGGGGCGTCTTCCGCATCCGGCCCGACGATCGGATCGATCCCTTCACCCCGGACGACGGCTTGGCCGATTGGGAGATGAATCAGTACGGATTTTATTGCGATCCGCGAAATGAAGTGTGGCTGGGGACGGTCAGCGGCCTTTCCCAGTATGCGCCGCAGAGCGGTTCGGAGAATCGGGTGCCTCCCTTACTGACGGTCGAGGCCGTCGACCTTCCCGGCCGGACCGTCCCCTTTCCGGACGCCCTCGACTTAAGCTGGAAGGAGCGTACCCTGAATTTCCACGTCGCCATCCTGTCTTTCCGGAACAGGGCCATGACGGTCTACCGGGCCAGGATGGAAAACCTCGAGGAGGACTGGACATCGCCCCGCCGTCTCGCCGAGCTCCGCTATACGAACATGCCGCCCGGCCGCTTTACGCTCCTGATCCAGGCCGCGAACGAGTCGGGGGCCTGGAGCGAGCCCCTCCGTCTTCCCCTACGGGTCCGGCCTCCCTTTTGGCGCACGGCGATTTTTCAAGGAAGCGCGCTCTTTCTCCTCCTCGCCGCCGCCGTCGGCGCGCACAGCTGGCGGATGGCCCTGATCCGGCGCAGGAACCGCGAGCTGGAGGCCGAGGTCGCCGTCAGGACGGAGGACCTCAAACAGGCCAACGATCGTCTGACTTACCTGGCGACCTACGATCCGCTGACCGGTCTCCTCAATCGGAGGGCCGTGATGGAGACGATCGCCCGGGAGGCCGAGCCCGAAACGGGCGGGAATCGGCAGTTCGGTTGTGCTCTAATCGACCTCAATAAGTTCAAACAGGCCAACGACACTCTGGGGCACGCCGCGGGCGACCAAATTCTCAAGGATATGGCCCGCCGGATCAAGGCCTGCCTGCGCGATTCGGACTCGCTCGGCCGCATCGGCGGCGATGAGTTCCTGGTTGTCCTTCCCGGGGCGGACATCGAGGCGGTCAAGTCCGTCTGCCGGAGGATCAGCGCCGCCTCGAGCGCGGCTTTCGGGGACAATAAAACCGTCGTCGTTACGGCCTCCTGCGGAGGGATCGTGGTCCCGAGCAGGGCCGGGGCGACCGCGGCCGTCGTCCTGGCCCAGGCTGACGCTCTCCTCTATAAAATCAAGCGAGCGGGCGGAGGCAGCGAAGTGGGCGTCTTCGATCCCGGCTGGGGGGCGGGGGAGGCGGGCGGATAAAGACGGGGCGGCGTCAGCGATCGGCGCCGCAGCGCGCGATCGCGTCATCCAGCGCCCGTTTCTCCTGCGCGGAAAGAGTTTCGTAGACGAGATCACGGTAGCGGGACAGGAAGCCGAGGGCTTTCGCTTTCTCCCCTTGTTCGAGCAGCGTCAGGCCGAGGTTATAAAGGGGAAAGACGAAATTGGGCTTGAGCTCGACCGCCTTGGTCCAGGCCGCGATCGCGCCGTCCGCGTCGCCGGCCATTTTGAGGGCCGCCCCCAGGCCGTTGTAGGCCGCCGGGTAAGCGGGATCGGCGGCGATGGCCTTCCGGTAACTTTCGACGGCAGCGGCCAACGTCTCTCTGGACCGGGTCCGAAGATAAGTCGACAGGTCGAGGGAGCCGACGTTGGCGATGACGATGGCGTCATCGGCGTCGAGGGCGAGGGCCCGCTCGTAGGCCTTCCGGGCTTCGGGGAAATCGCCCTTGTTCCAGAGGGCGACGCCGAGATAGTTCCAGGCTTCGGGGTCGTAATCGATGATATCCAGGGCTTTGGCGAGAAGTCCGACGGCCTCGTCGAAGCGTCCGGCTTCAACCAGGATGATCCCGTAAGCGGTCAAGATCGTGAAGCTCTCCGGGTTGTCGGCGACGGCCCGCCGGAGAACCTCGACGGCCTCTTCGAACCGGCCCCGCTCCTTGAGAAAATGGGCCAGGTAGGTGAAGGCAAGGTCGAAATCCTTGCGGGCGGCGACGATCTCTTCGAGGAGCCTGATGCCCTCCTCGGTCCGTCCTTGATCCCTGAGAAGCATGGCCTCCATCCACTTTTGGTTGAAGGGGAGCAGGGTCTTGAGGTCGTCCGCGGCCGTAAATGTCTTCCGGGCCGCGGATCGGGAGGAAGCCACGTAGCCAAGAGACCGAAGCTTTGCAAGCGTCTTGCCGTCCATGGCCGTCGCCGCCCGGCCTTCGCCGGGAGCCGAGAGCGAAGTCAGAAGCCGGCCGAAACGTTCCCGGAACGAGCCGAGGTCGCGGCCTCCGGCGAGGTTCCGGATTTCGTCGAAATCCTTGTCCAGGTCGTAGAGCTCGGGGATGGGGAGGTCGATGAACTTCTCGTTTCCGTCGATAAAGCCCCGGAGCGGCGCCCAGCCCCGGCTGGTGTAGGCGTTAAGGGATTCGAAATAAATGGGCCGGGAGGGGGCTTTCTTATTCTCGAGGAGCGGTCGGAGGGACGTCCCCTGGATGCCGGGCGGAAGCTCGAGCTTGAGGAGATCGCAGACGGTGGGCAGAACGTCGACATGGCCGACATTAGCGGGGATCCGGGCGGGCTTGATTCCAGGGCCGCAAAGAATTAGAGGGACCCGGAGTGTAGCGTTATAGGCGAAATAGCCGTGGGTCAGCTCGCCGTGATCGCCCAGCGATTCGCCGTGGTCGCCGGTCAGGACAATGAACGTCCGTCCCTCCAGGCTGAGGTTCCTTAAATAGTCCAGAAGCGTTCCGAGGGCGCGGTCCGTGTATGCGACTTCACCGTCATAGGGCGCGGAAGCGTACCGGGTTTTATAGGGTTCGGGCGGCAACCAGGGTTGATGGGGGTCGAACAGATGGATCCACAAGAACCAGGGTTCGGCCCTTTTCGGATCTCTGAGCCA
>Ga0299912_10005757_pt1 | contig 10175 bp, 8 predicted proteins | sample RVTome_2_FD_207667 | JGI IMG/M metagenome (GOLD analysis project Ga0299912, IMG submission 207667) | Soil microbial communities from uranium-contaminated site in the Upper Colorado River Basin, Wyoming, United States - RVT95D214 (version 2) ...
CTGAGCAGAATGTAACTATTGGCCTGGGAAGTGATTACATGGGAGAGGCCAAAAAGGGGATGTTACGCATGGCTATGTATAAGGCCAAAAGGAAGGGAATCCTGGGCATCCATGCTGGCATAAAGATAGTCAGGGCCTTTGATGTGGTCACAGAGAGTTTGAGACGCTATGGTGTAGCGATCTTCGGCAACTCCGGGACAGGCAAGACTACTAATGTTGGTCATAGTCACTACTTAGATATGGAGGGCGAGCAGGCCTTGGTGGTGCAGGATGACTTTGCGGGTATGCGACTTAGGGACGGCCGGATATTAGGAACAGAGCAAGCAATGTTTTTGAAGACAGACCTAGATGAAGACGACCTGCTCCTTCGCCCGGCAACTGAATCCCCGGAATTCGTGTCTCAGAATCTTTACATAGATTATGATGGGGAATTTCAGTACCTTGAGGAAGACCTGTGTGCCAACGGGAGGGGAATTCTGCCCTTGCGAGCCCTGCCCAAGGAACGACGTTTTGGATCCATAGACCTTCCGCCTCTGGAGGAGTTGGATGGCCTATTTATTATATTGAATACCCGAATGAACACGGTGGTCCCCGTTATGCAGGAGCTAACACCAGAGCAATGTGCTGCCTACTTCATGTTGGGCGAATCTGTGGAGACGGCGGCTGGTGATCCCACGAGGGCAGGGCAATCTATAAGGGTGGTGGGGATGAATGAGTTCATCGTTGGCGATCCCGGAGAGGAAGGCAACATGTTCTATGAGTACCTTAAGCGGTATGAGCATAAGGTCAGATGCTTTTTGATGAATACGGGTGGAGTAGGGGAGATCCCAAACCCACAAAATCTCATATTCCCTATGCAATATGCAAATCGACCGGGGAAAAAGGGGATTGGCTATATGACTCGCGCCCTATTCCGTAACACAGCGATGTGGTCGGAGTGCCCCTATTTCGGCACTCAAGTTGTCATTGGTGGTGTTTATGATGAAGATGGCGACATCTTCGATATGGATAGATTCGATCCGTATCAGCTCTACGATGCAGCTACCAGAGAGGAGCTTGTCAGGAATCTGAAGCAAGAGCGGATACGGCGTCTCGAGCAATTCCCCAACTTGGATCCAAAGATTAAGCAGGCGATTATCTAGTTAGAGCAAGCTGGCTATTCTACTAGGTTCCGTTCTTTTGGTCCTGGTCTGAACAAGGGCATCAGACCTTTTTAGCTCAGTGACGATATATCGGTCTCTTCTCTGCCCTGACATCCAATTTCTGCTTGCTTTCTTGAATCGTGGCTGCAACCCAGATTACATCGGGGCAACTACCTTGTGTAGACGTTTCTACTGAGATTGAAAAGCTGCCGTTCCTGCCGTTGGCCTAGGCCTTCTGGGGTTATGCGAACACGCTCAAACACTGATATAATATATAGACAATAGTATGGAATGTGAATGGTGTGCAAAAGGCGATGCTTGGATTCGAAGGCATGGGCAAGTTCTTGATTATTGCGGGGGTGGTTCTCATCCTGACGGGATTGCTTGTCACCGTTTGGCAAAGAGTTCCATTTTTGGGGAAGCTTCCCGGGGATATAAACCTCCAGAGGGGCAATTTCCACTTTTTCTTTCCTCTGGCGACCAGTATTATCATTAGCCTATTGTTAACCGTAATGCTCAATATTGTGGTTAGGTTATTTAAGTAAGGTTTTTAATGCATCATCTGCTATGATGAAAGACTGAATGAAAGACTGATAGGAGGGAATGGTAATGAATTGTCCTGTATGCGGAAAAGAGGCTAGGGCGAGGGTTTACCGGTGCGCAAAGTGTGCAACTTTAGTTCACGTCGCCTGCTGGCCAAAGCATAAGGCAACGGTTCATCCTGAGGCCGAGGTCGAGAGCAAAACAAAGCCTTACGGGAGGAGTGGTAGGAAATGACCGCTCTGAATCTAGGTAGCTTGAGTTTGTCTGATAAGGATGTGGAGTTTGTAATCCAAAAAACCTTTGAATTTCATTTCTGGACATTACCGATCAGAGAAAGCTTAAGTTGTTTGAAGTTCAATAAGGGGTTTAGTTGAGGGATATGTCACAGGATTTAGGAAAGATAGAGAAACCAGCAGTTGAGGGTTTTGGCGCTGGTAGGAAGTTGTATTTTGTACCGCTTGTTTTCTATCCCCAAGAACCTGAATCTGGCTTCTTGGAAATTGTCAACCGCTATTGGGAACAAGTCGAGGCCCATCTGAGCAATCTGGAGGGGAAGCTAGACAGCGTGAAGAGGATATATCATGAGCTTGTACCTCTAGGTGGTGAAGACGGAGCCAAAGTAATTGAGGAGTTAAATAAGGATAGTTATCGAATTGTCAAAGGCCGGTTGGACAGAGGTGCAGAGCTCCAGCCCCTGGAGGATGAGGAAATTCTAACGGAGTTCATGGATTGGGGCAGATGCTTGGCAGTAGGACTTCAAAATGAGAAGGTGTTCACTATGGTCTTCGAGTTCTATGTCGAAGCCCAGAAACAGAGAAATGATCAGCTCGCTAAGAGTATAGACGAGACGTTAGCGGATGGTGAGATCGGGATGCTGCTGATGCGGGAGGGACATCAGATCCAGTTCCCATCAGGTATACAGGTGTTTTATGTTGCTCCCCCCAGCCTGGATGAGATCAAACGCTGGGTGAGGGCACGTGAGCAAAAGCAGTGAAGGAGGGGATTTCCACGGCGTTTTGGCTAAGAACCAGAGTTGAAGATGGCGGGATGGCATGGAGGTGTGGTGATGGCGGTTAGGCTTCGTACAGAACCTAAGCTGGAGAATCCGGTTTTGATAGCTAGCTGGCCGGGTATCGGAAATATCGGACTAATAGCGGTGAATACCCTGGTGGGAATGGTCAGGGCGGAAGAGTTTGGGGAGATAGAGCCCTGGGATTTCTTCTATCCCAAAAAGGTCTCGATTAGAAACGGCGTGTTGGAAGATTTGGAGTTCCCCGCCAACAGTTTCTATTTCAAAAAGACCGAAAAGAGAGATCTGCTATTCTTTATTGGGGAGGAGCAGCCCACCAATGGCGGAAGAGCCTACGCCGAGGGGACACAGGCCTATCAGATGGCGAACCTTGTTTTGGATGTGGCAATGAAGTTTGGGTGCCGAAGGGTTTATACTTCGGGAGCGGCTGTGGCCCCCATTCATCATACCCTGAGGCCGAGGGTTTGGGCAGTGCCCAACACCGAGGGATTGATAAACGAGTTAAAGGGCTATGAGAATACAGTGCTGATGTCGGACATAGAGGGAAGAGGTGGACAGGGTAATATCACCGGCCTAAACGGGCTTTTGCTGGGAGTCGCTAAGAGGAGGGGATTGGAGGCGGTCTGTTTCATGGGAGAGATCCCTATTTACTTACAAGGATTCCCCATTCCTTATCCTAAAGCCTCGAAAGCGGTGCTGGAGGTCCTAACTGCTGCGCTGGGGATTAGCATACAAATGGACAGGATCGACGCTGTTGTTGAGCGCAGCGAGAGAGAGATCGAAAGGTTGTACGAGATGGTTCCTCAGGAAATAAAGGAGCAGCTCGACAAACTGAAATACGTCAGCTCCGCCGGGCCGTCTGAAGAGGGTCCCATAACTGAGAAGGATAAGAGAAGGATCCTCGAGGACATAGACAGATTCTTCAAGAGAGAACCTAAGGAAGATTGAATTGATTGAGAAATATCCGTTAAGAATCTATGTTGAACCAAAGATGCAAACCTCGTCCCTAGTGGTGGGTTGGAGCCAAGATGCTGGTGATTTGGGAACAAAGGTAATCGATTATCTGATTGAGGATCTGGGATGCCAAGAGTTCGGAGAGATAGAACCCGCGGATTTCTTCCCCTTGGAGGGGGTCGCCGTAGAGGACGATGTGGCTCAATTCCCGGAAAGCAGGTTCTATTGGTGCCCGGAGAAGAATTTGGTGGTTTTTAAGAGCAACCCGCCCACGTCCAGGTGGTACAAATTCCTAAACTGCATCTTGGACGTGGCTCAAGATTATTGCCATTCTAAAGAACTATACACTGTCGGTGGCATGGTTTATTTCAGTGCTCATACTACGCCCAGAGAGCTGTTAACCACCGCCAGCTTGCTGGAGATGAAGCAAATTTTGAGTCGGTATGATCTGGCGCGAGATACAAATTACGAAACTCCACCGGGCCAAAGACCGACTTTGAACTCGTTTTTGCTGTGGGTTGCCAAAAGGAGAAATGTTGCCGCAGCAAACCTGTGGGTGCCCATACCTTTTTACCTGGTGGGAGCCGAGGACCCTGGAGCGTCGTGGAAGACCATTGAATTTCTTGATAGAAGGTTAGGATTGGGCATCGATTTCAAAGATCTTGATGAAGAGATGGCAAGGCAAAACGAGCGGATAGCGCAACTAAGAATCACTCTGCCAGAGATAGATACTTATATTAGTCGGTTGGAAAGTAACCTAAGTCTAACTCAGGAGGAAAGCGAGAAGCTAGCCAGGGAAGTGGAAGAATTCCTGAGAAAGAAAGATTGAAGCTGGTATTCCAACTTGGCTCGTCCGCAAACTCTGTTTTGCCGATGTATTTCCCCAGTGTTCTTCGACTACTAGGCTTAGCCTGCCTTAAAGGTGTCTTTAGATCCCAGTGCAATTGCTAATTGGGTAGCTTCATTGGAGTCAGTACATTTAAGCCAGCTCTAATCTTGCTGGATTACGACTTCTTTGCAAGTTTGTTAATAGAAGGATTACTTAGGTCAGTGCGGGCGGATTCTGACCGATGCCGGTAGTGGAGTAGACAGTGACAGGCAGCATGGCGAGGACGTTTCACCTCACCGATTACATCAAGATCAGCGTCTATGGCTTCGGCCTTTCAGCGCTGGCGAGTAGTTTCAGTAGTATAATTCTGCCGGTCAAGATATTGGGGTTGGTGCCAGAGGCTCATAAGAATACCTATCTGGGCAGCCTTACCTCCTTTGGCTTGCTCCTGGCATTGCTGGTGCAGCCCATAGCAGGAGCTATAAGCGATAATTCACGCTGGCGCTGGGGCCGGCGTCGCCCCTATATCCTGTTAGGCACCCTTTTCGCAGTTATATTCTCCTTAATGTCCGTCCTTTCCAGCAGCTATCTTTCGGTTTTCATTGGTGCCTCCCTGCTGCAAATCGCCTCTAATACCGCTCAAGGACCTTATCAAGCCTTTATCCCTGATCTGGTACCGGACGGAAGGAGAGGGACGGCTTCGGGGGTTAAGAATGTGGTCGAGTTGTTGGGCATCTTAGTTTGCTCACGTCTAGTGGGGTATTTGGTGGACTGCAGGTTGATCAAGGGTGGAAACGCATGGCTTGTTGCGGCCGCAGGTTTTCTGGGTGCTGTTTTATTGGTGGCTATGCTGGTGACTGTTATCGCGGTTAAGGAACAACCAGCCACTCACTTGCCACCGGTTTCTCCGCTGAAGGGACTGCTGAGTGCGTTCAAAATCGATATAAGAAGACGTTCCAATTTTGTGTATTTCTTGCTTTCTCGTTTGTTCATGGTCGTGGCCGCCGGCTCTATTCAGGCCTTCATGTTCTACTTCGTCAGGGATGTTGTGGGTGTCCCAAATCCGGCCAGATTTGCTACGGACATATTAGTGGCCGCTGCAGTCTGCGCTGCAGTTGTAGTTTTGCCTGCGGGCCGTCTCTCCGACCGGGTGGGACGCAAGGTGCTGATCGCCCTTTCCGGCTTTGGTGGCATCGTTGCTTTACTATTGTTGCGCGTTGCTCGAAGTTACGGCTCTCTATTGTTCTCCGGTGCTCTTGCGGGACTGTCGGTAGGAACTTTCATGAGCACTAACTGGGCGCTGGCTATCGACCTGGTGCCGCGGGAGGAAGCAGCACGCTACCTTGGACTCACCAATATCGCCACTGCAGGAGGGGCCGCTCTGGCGCGACTTCAGGGGCCTGCAATTGATTTCCTTAACGCCCGTAGGCCGGGTTTTGGCTACTCAGCCCTTTTCATCGCTTGTATGGTGTATATCCTGATGGGCATTGGCTTGATCTTCGGAGTTCGAACACAGAAGGCGAAGACTTCACAGCAACTGCAGTAAGGTTTTCTACCGGTTGTCAGGACTTAAGGTCAAGTAAGATTCATGTAATGTGGGCATTCATGAGCCTATCGTTTCCAGCAGTTGTTCTAGGGTCTCTTGCCACCTGAGCCCTAAGCGCCTCTTGTCTAAACGTATCTGGCTTAAACCGATCCTCACCTTATCGCCGAGGGCCTTTTGTAGGATTGGCCGGTTGATCTCGCCCTCTGGTTTGACCACGATCTGGTTTCCCTCGCTGGAGATAGATACTACACCCGCCCGGATGGCCAGCATTTTGATCTTCAAGAGATAGAGGAGACTCTTGACTGGCGTTGGCAGCTCGCCAAAGCGATCTCTGAGCTCTTGGGCTAATTCCTCCCCTTCCTCCAAGGAAGCCAGTTTGGCCATGCGTTGGTAAAGGGCAAGACGGGTGCCTTCATCGCTCACATAATCGGCTGGAATATAAGCGGCTAGAGGTACATCGATAGTGGGCGATGGCAGGGCGAGTTCGGCCCTTCTCAGGCCAGCCTCTACTTCGCCGCCTTTCAGTTTTTCTATCGCTTCGGCCAGCAATCGGGTGTAGAGTTCGAAGCCCACCGCTCCGATGTGTCCGCTCTGTTCGGCCCCCAGTAGGTTGCCAGCGCCGCGAATCTCCAGGTCCTTCATAGCGATGCGGAAGCCCGCGCCCAGCTCGGTAGCTTCAAAGATGGTTTCCAGGCGCTTTTGCGCTGCCAAAGTTAGGCGTTTACCCTTATTGTAGAGAAAGTAAGCATAGGCCCGGTTAGAGCCACGGCCTACCCTGCCCCGTAACTGATAAAGCTGGGCCAGCCCTAGCTTATCGGCCTCGTTGACGATGAGAGTATTGACGTTAGGCATGTCTAAGCCCGCCTCGATAATGGTGGTACAAACAAGCACGTCGCTTCTGCCTTCCCAGAAGTCCAGCATGGCTGACTCCAGTACCTCCTCGGGCATCTGGCCATGAGCCACGGTTATCTCGGCCTCGGGCACCAGCTTTCTCAGCCTATTGGCAATGTAGGAGATGCTTTGCACTCGGTTATGTACGAAGAAGACTTGGCCGTTGCGATCCAACTCTCGCAATATCGCCTCCCTGATTAACCTCTCATCGTATTCAGCAACATAGGTCTTGATGGGCAAACGCTCCTCGGGAGGCGTCTCCATGGTGCTCATGTCCCGTAGTCCCACCAAGGACATGTGGAGGGTACGAGGGATGGGTGTTGCCGAAAGGGTGAGAATGTCCACCTCTTTTCGCATCTGCTTGAGGCGCTCCTTGTGAGCTACCCCGAAGCGTTGTTCCTCGTCGATGATCACCAAGCCCAGATTCTTGAAGACGATGTCTTTTTGCAGCAAGCGATGGGTTCCTATGCAAATATCGACGCTGCCGTTGGCCAACCCATCCAATACAGCTCGCTGCTCTTTCTCCGAGCGAAAGCGGGATAACAGCTCCACTCGGATGGGGAAGGCCTCCAGACGCTGGCTAAAGGTGGTGAAATGTTGCTGGGCAAGAACCGTAGTTGGCACCAAAACCGCTACTTGCTTGTTGTCCATCACCGCCTTAAAGGCGGCTCTGAGAGCTACTTCTGTCTTTCCGTAGCCCACGTCGCCCAGGATGAGACGATCCATGGGCCGGGGCTTCTCCATGTCCTGTTTGACCTCTTCCACCGCGCTCAGTTGATCGGGCGTTTCCACATAGGGGAAGGAATCCTCCAACTCTTGTTGCCAAAGGTTATCGGGTGAGAAGGCGTAACCGGGGGCGACCTCTCGTGCCGAATACAAAGCCAAAAGCTCTTGAGCAATATTGCCTATAGAATCTCTGATCCTTTGTTTGGTTCGTGCCCATTCCTGGGTGCCTAGTCGGCTTAGGGTGGGGACATAACCGCCGGGGCCGATGTAGCGAGTCACCCTATCAGCCTGATCAATGGGTACATAGAGCTTATCCCCGGCGGCGTATTCCAGTAGTAGGTATTCCCGTTCTACCCCGTTTAAGGTGAGGTTGACGAGGCCGGCAAAGCGCGCGATGCCGTGCTCTATGTGCACAACATGGTCTCCTGCGGCTAATTCGGATAGAAACTCCTCTCGGCGCATCGCCCTTCTCCTCACTATCCGCCGCTGCTTGGAAAAGCCAAAGATCTCGGTATCGGTGAGGAGAGTAACCGTTGCCAAGTCAGAATCGAGCAGCCCTGTTTGCACTTCTAGCGTCTCTGGTCCCTCTTTCATGATCCAGCCCTCCGCCAGAGAGCCCTGGACTACGGTGAGGGAGCCCGGAGGAGTCAGCTCATCTACGTTTTTTAGGGGCGAGACAAAGATATTCTCCTCTTTAAGTAGCTCCGATAGCCGCTTTGCTTGCTGTGAAACGATGATGACGCGATGGTCATCTTTACATAAAGACGGCACCTCGCGGAGAAGGGTATGTAAGCGGCCACCGTAGGTGGGAGCCAGAGCGAAGTCCAAAGCGTGGTAGCTGGATGGCTCGATGCCTTCCTCTGCGCCCCATCTGCTGAGCGCTAAACGCTTGTGAATTCTACTGAAGCTCACGGTTAGTTCTGCCCAAGTCAAATAGGGTACTGGGAAATTCTGCGGCAATTCCCCTCGCTGGATCTGTGACTGTCGCAGTTCTTCCCCCTGAGTATCGAGGCTTCTGGATGCCGCTTCGAGTTCCGCGGGCTCATCGAGGACGAGGAGGGCCTTCTGCGTCAAGTAATCGAGGATGGTGGCGCTGTGAAAAACGGGCGCGTAGAATTCAGAGCCATCGAAGGGCTGCCCAGCCAAAAACAGAGCTAACTCGTGGGCTAGTTTCTCCCTCATCTCGCTGTTGCAGGCAGATAGGTCCAGTCTTTCTAGTATTTCTTCCAGGCTGGCGTCCATAGGTGTAGGGGTCAGTACCTCCTTAGCTGGTACAATGGTTACCGAATCCGTAAAATTCAGCGATCGCTGGCTGGTCGGATCGAAGGAGCGAAGGCTTTCTATCTCGTCACCGAAGAGCTCTATCCTGACTGGCAGGTTGTCATTGGGGGAATAGATGTCTATGATACCCCCTCGTCGACTTACATTCCCAGGCACCTCTACCGCCTTCACCACTTGATAGCCCATTCTCATCCACTGGCTGAGCAACTGCTCAAGATCAACCCTTATCCCTACTTTGAGAACGTGACTGGTAGAGGCGAAGATGTCAGGAGGTATCGTCTTTTGAGCTGCTGCGCGGACGGAAGCTACGATGAGCGGAACCGATGACTCTTGGGTAAGAATCGACAGTCCCCGCAATCGCTCTTGGATATTAGCAGGGTCTGCGGTAAGGCGTTCATAAGGCAAGGCGTCTGGCTCAGGGAAAAGCTGAATTGGAGCCTCGCTACCACACCAGCTTAATAGCTGGTCAAACAAGCGCTTAGCCCTATCCGCCGAGGAGGTGAGCGCCAGCATTGGCAGGTCCATTTTTTGCCACAGACAAGCCAATAGGTAAGGCTTAGCAGCCTCCGGTGTCACCGCCCTTTGTTCGCTGCTTTCTCTACCTAATTCCTCGGTCAGATCTCGGTAAGAAGGCATATTATGGATTAAGGAGAACAAGCCGGATAGCCTCAATGCTGCCTCCAACGTGAAAACACCCATAGGGCTAGTCAAGCGGACTAGCCCTGTTGAAAAATTATATCATCGCTGGCGACGAATCACAAGTTGATGGTCCAGTGGAGTAAGTAGCGTCAATGTCTGTCTGGGGTGTTTGAGGATGTTGACATGCCTTGTATGATAGGCCTAGATATGATCACTGGCGGGGTGCCGCCGCATGGGGATAAGCAATCCTGGGTCTGAGCAGGTCTTAGGATGGCTAACAAAGAACTTATACGCAACGATCAAAGCCTGGGGTCTTTTCGGGCACGCCTTTTCTCCCTTTGGCTATTGCCCTTCGCCCTTTTTTGCCTAGTATCCGGCGCAGCTTTGGTATCCTACTCCAATGCCTCGGAGGTCTATGTCCTGGAGGTGAAGGGATATATAGGCCCACCGATGGCCGACTATGTTGAGCGCGGGGTAAAGGCTGCCGAGAACAACGATGCTAAGTGCCTGGTGGTGCTTCTAGACACGCCAGGGGGGCTGGATACGTCCATGCGTAGAATCGTGGAGGCGCTTCTGGGGGCTAAGATGCCAACG
>Ga0299912_10005758_pt1 | contig 10175 bp, 8 predicted proteins | sample RVTome_2_FD_207667 | JGI IMG/M metagenome (GOLD analysis project Ga0299912, IMG submission 207667) | Soil microbial communities from uranium-contaminated site in the Upper Colorado River Basin, Wyoming, United States - RVT95D214 (version 2) ...
GGGTGGTCGTCGGCGAAAACGTCACGTTTCAAGGCCCGGAGGAATACGTCCGCTCGCAGGGGGTGCAGGTTGACGTGCGGCAAGACCCGACATGCATTCAGTTGATGCGTGATTTCATCGCCGCCAGGCCGGAGCTTTGGAACGAGGATATTGGCGTATAAGACCGCGCCGGGCTTGCCGGGGGACACAAGGCTGGGCGGCAAGCGGGAAAGCTGTTGCATCCCCGCAGCTTTTCGGGTAAGGAAACGCTCATGCAGATTTCCAAATGCCTTCTCGTATGCTGTGCCAGCATGTTTGGTTTGGCCCCATTGTGCGTTTTGGCCGCCGATAGTCCGGCGCAGGCCAAGGCCCGGGAGGCGTTGCGACAGAAGATAGGAGAACTGGACGGCCAACCGGTCGTAACACAACCGCAACCAGCCGCGTCGCCGACTGCCGCCACTCAACCATGGACGCCCGCCGTGGCTGCATCGGCAACCGCCACGCCCGTGGATTCTGCAGCAGTCGAGAAAGCACGGCAACAGATGCGCCAAAAGATGATGGAGTTGGGAGACCAGGAGGCCGTGTCCCAGCCGATGGCGGTCGAAGCCGAGCCCGCCATGCCAGCAGTTGCGCCAGCACCGGCCCCAACACAGGCTGTAACCGAACCGGTCGTTGTCCCGGCCCCAGCCGCAGCGCCCGCCGAACAGCCATCCGGGATGGTCACTGTGGCGGATCCAGCGGCTGTGGAAAAGGCGCGGGAGGCACTACGTCAGAAGATGATGGAGTTGGGAGGCCAGGAGGCCGTGTCGCAGCCGATGGCGGTCGGAGCGGAGCCCGCCGCGCCAGGAGTTGCGCCGGCGTCCGCCGCACAGCCGTCAGGCGTGGCGACTGCAACTGATTCTGCGGCTGCGGAAAAAGCACGCGAGCAGTTGCGTGAGAAAATGACGGAGTTGGAAGCGCAGGAAGCCGGCTTTGGACCTCAGAAAGCGGTTGCCGGAAAGCAAGCCGTTGAATGGCCGTCCACGCAGGTCCCGCCGCCTTCGGATTCAGACCAGGTTCGGCGCGCCATGGAACAGATGCATCAGAAGATGGCGGAGTTTGAGACGCAGGAGGTGGTGGAAGCACCCGTTCCGGCGCCGACAGCCGCCCCGGCAGCAATCGTAAAGAAAACGGCAAGCCCGGAGGAGGCCAAGGCAGGGAAAGCTGAGGCTGAAGCCGCTCGCAAAGCGGCGCAGCAACGCAAGGCTGAGGAAAAAGCGCGCGTCAAGGCTGAAGCCGAGGCGAAAGCTGCCGCCGAGAAGCAGGCCAAAGCCGAAGCAGAAGCAAAAGCTGCGGCCGAGAAGCAAGCCAGGATGGAAGCCGAAGCACGCCAGGAAGCTGAGAAACAGCCAATGAAGCAAGCGACGACCAAGGCTCTGGTCGTCCAACCCGCGTCGGCTTACAAACCACTTGAGGCACCGGCGCTGCCCATCTCCGCCGTAAAGCAGCACCGGTTGGCGGAGTTGCTGGCGAAATACAAGGCGGACCAGATCACCCCGGAGGAGTACCACCGGGAACGGGCCAAAATCCTGGCGGAACCGTGAAATGGTTCTTACAGCGCCCGCCAGGTTGACGCGCCCGGCGGTTTTTTTCTTGCGTGAGTCGCGCAGATTGAATTCGCGCCATGCACTATTTCAGTTATATCGGCGACAAGCTTTACTGTGAAGGTGTCTCGGTTCGGGCGCTCGCCCGTCGGTACGGCACGCCGCTCTACGTCTATTCGCAGGCCACGCTGTTGCATCATTTCCAGAAGCTCCAGGCGGCGCTGTCCCTGGTGGAGCACCTGATTTGCTTCTCGGTGAAGTCCAACTCGAATCTGTCCGTGCTGCGCGCCCTCGCCAGTCTCGGCAGCGGATTCGACATCGTGAGCGGAGGCGAATTGCAGCGGGTCATGGCGGCCGGGGGTGAGCCGGCCCGATGCGCTTTCGCGGGTGTGGGCAAGACCGAGAGCGAAATCGAGTTTGCGCTCAAGCGCGGCATCTATTGTTTCAACGTGGAAAGCGAGGCGGAACTGGCACGCATCAACCGCATCGCCGCGCGGTTGAAGAAGACCGCGCCCGTCGCCGTGCGCGTCAACCCTGACGTGGAAGCCGGCACGCACGCGAAGATCACCACCGGCACGTACGAAAACAAGTTTGGGATTGCGTTCGAGAAGGTTGAAGGCGTGTATGCGCGAGCGAACAAGCTGAAGCACGTCCGGTTGCGCGGGCTGCAGATGCACATTGGTTCGCAAATAACGACGGTGGCGCCGTTTGAAGAGGCCGTGCGCAAGGCCGTGCCGTTGTTGGAACGGCTGAAGGGGCAGTATGGCCTCGAATTCTTCAGCCTCGGCGGCGGCATGGGCATTGTCTATCGACCGGCGCTGGCCAGCGGTTCGCCGCGCTGGTGGGAGTCGCCCGAGGGGAGGGAGTTGCTGACGCCGCAGCGATACGCGGCGCGGCTGGTGCCTCTGCTGAAACCGTTGGGCCTGCGCATCCTGATCGAGCCGGGCCGGTTCATCGTCGGCAACGCCGGCATTCTGGTGACGCGGGTCGAGTATGTGAAACGGACTGGGAAAAAGAACTTCGTCATCGTGAACGCGGCGATGAACGACTTAATGCGTCCGGCGTTCTACGATGCCTATCACGAAATCGTGCCCGTCGTTCGGGGGAACAACTCCTTGATCGGGTCTGATGTTGTGGGACCAATATGCGAGTCGGGCGATTTCTTCTGCAAGGACCGCCGGTTGCCCCGGGTGAAGGAGGGCGACTGCCTGGCGCTGATGAGCGCAGGGGCGTATGGGTTCGTCATGGCATCGAATTACAACTCCCGTCCGCTGGCGGCGGAAGTCCTGGTGAACGGCAATCGCTCGGCGGTCGTGCGGGAACGCCAGCCGGTCAATGCGATCTGGGCCGGCGAGAAATTCGCGCCGTGGCTGAAATAGGCGGAATCGAGCAATGCAACGGGCGTCCGGCCCCATCAGGCCGGAATGAAGGGGCAGACCTTGAACGGGAAGCAGATGTTTCTCTACTTTGACCGACGCCCGAGAGTTGCTTTTCACAGAGGCAGGTCAACTGTGGCAAGACTGGAATGAAATTCGGGCGGGTCCGGCGCAGCCTCCAAGCGCGCGGGATGAGCATGAAAGGAAGGAGGAGAAAACATGAAGGCGAGATTGGCAAAGGAACTGGTTGTGCGGGTGCGAAATGAAATCGGTGTGTTGGCGCAGCTTTCGAAGATGGTCGCCGACAAGGGCATCAACATCCTGGCGGTGAGCGCACGGGTCGAAGGCATGGATGCAGTCGTCCGGCTGCTGACCAGCGACAATCTGCATGTTCTGGATACGTTCCGGAATAGGAGACTCAACGTCCGGGAAAACGATGTCGTGGTGACGGAAGCCGCGCACAAGCCGGGCATGCTCCGGCACATTACCGAACAGCTGGCGGCGCAAGGGATTGAATTGTATCACCTCTATGGCACCGCCGCGGCAGATCAGGACAAAAGCCTGATCGTTTTCTCCTCCACCAACAACGACCGGGCCGTAGTGCTGCTGAACGAAAAGGCAGCCTGACGCGAAGACCACTCGGCTGAGCTGGAGAAAGGCGTTGGCGTGGCGTCGGGGTTCCCAGCCTGAACGTTTTATAGCCGCGCGCTCAACTCCTCCAGCAATGGAATTTGCGCCGGCTTGATTTTGCGTCTGGCGTCGGCGAGCGCGAACCACTCGGCGCAGTCAATTTCAGGAAACTCCTCACGGCGGCCGGAACGTGGCGGCCATTCCATCTCGAATCTGTTGCTGCGAAGCGCGCGCGGGTCGCAGTCGCCCGCGCAAGCCCAGGCGTGAACGACCTTGCCGCCTTTCTGCGTGATGGGCGGCAGTGCGATAAATGGCGGGGACGGCTTGAAGCCGGTTTCTTCCTCAAATTCACGTTGTGCGGCGTTCAGCAAGTCCTCGCCGGTTTCGATTTCACCTTTTGGGATGCTCCACGCGCCCCCATCTTTCTTCTGAAAGAACGGCCCGCCGGGATGGACGAGCAGCACCTGCAACTTGCCGTCCGTCACGCGATACATCAGCAAACCGGCGCTGACTTTTGGCACGTGCAAAACCTATCCGATTCGCAGTCTTAAGTGAAGCGTGTCGGTGGCAAATCAGCCGTCGCCTGATGGACTTTGACAGTCGCCCGTGGCGCAGGTAATGGTTGGTTGTGAGACAGCAACTGTTCCCGTCCGGGCCGTGGTTAGGTTTCTACAATTACAGCCCCGGGGACAAGCACCGGATGGAACTCGAGTTGACTTTTGCGGACGGCAGGCTCAGTGGCGCGGGCAGCGATGATGTGGGCCGCTTCCTCGTCAAAGGCCGATACGATGACGCCATGCTCGAATGTTGGTGGACAAAAACCTATCCCAGCTCGCATGACATTCTCTATCGGGGTTTCCGCGAAGGGAAGGGCATTTGGGGCACGTGGGAGATCACGGCATTCGACCACGGTGGATTTCACATTTGGCCGCGCCGTCTGGGCGAAGAGGCAACCGAAACCGGGTCGGCGCTAGCGGAGCATCCTGCAAAACTCGTCTCCGCTGAACCTGTTCGCGACCCGAAGTCCGCGTCCTGATTCAGCGCGCCTCGCCTATTGCTCCGCCCGATCCTTGGGAGGGACGGCGTCCCCGCCGGCCGTTTTTCTCGACCCACGCGGTCGCGTTTGAAGGCTGTGACCAAGCGGTCCGCCAGCCGTGTCGGTTCCGGCAGCCGATGGCGAACGGCGCAGGCAAGGACAATTTCTTCGGCAGTCCGCAGGTCAATCTTGTGACCGATGCTGACGTAAACCGGTTTGATGCCGGTTTGCGTCCGCAGCACAGTGCCGATGACCTCACCCTTGTCGAGCAAGGCAGCGCGCGAACCACGGGGGCGCGGCAGGCCGGTGTGTGTTCCAATCAGCCGGCTCTTGGCGCAACCCAGCGACGGTAGGCCGCAGATGACGCCCAGATGACAGGCGAGCCCGAAGCGGCGCGGATGAGCCAGCCCTTGTCCGTCGCACATCAGCAGGTCCGGTCGGCACTTCAATTTGCGCAACGCTGCCAGGAGCGATGGGACTTCACGAAACGAAAGCAGCCCCGGCACGTAGGGGAACGCCAGCCTGCGCGTCGTAGTGTGCTGTTCGATGACGCGTTGCCCCCGCATGTCCCAAAGCACAGCGGTGGCAAAGCAGAGTTGGTCGTCCTTGGAGAAGGCAGCATCTAGGCCGGCGATAAACTGGATTCGATGACGCGTCAGGTTTGGGGAGACCAGACCCGCCATCTGCTGTTGGAGCGCGATCGCCTGGCGCGGCGTCAGCGACCAGGAGTGAGGCAAGCGCGGCAGTTTCATTGGACCGGCCCAAGACTACCTGCCTCATGGAGATTGTCATGCCGGCAATTGCCGGTTGAGCTTGCTTGGCCCGTGCGCCAGCCCAAAGCTCAGGCCATGGTTTATCAACGACAAATCGTTCTCAATACCAACGGCCACCAGGACATGCACGACATCACGGACGATGTGGCAAAGATCGTGAGGGAATCCCGCGTGAAGACCGGCATGGTGCATTTGTTCAACATCGGCAGCACGGCGGCACTGGGCACGATTGAGTTCGAGCCGGGCCTGCGCCGCGATCTGCCGGAGATTCTGGACAAACTCGTTCCGCTCAGCCGCAGCTATGGCCACGAGCAGGCTTGGCACGATGGCAACGGTCATTCTCATTTGCAGGCGACGCTGCTCGGGCCATCGTTGACCGTGCCGGTGAGCGAAGGCGGATTGGCGCTGGGGACATGGCAGCAGATTTTCCATTTGGAATGCGATGTCAAAGTGCGCCGGCGCGCGGTTGTTGTGACGGTCAACGGCGAGTGACCGGGCGGCAGGCCGACGAATGATTTGATTCGATTTCGCCGTTCGCCTAGTCTAACCAAAGTGCCGACGATGGAATCGGCTTGGTCGCGTCCGTAGCTCAATTGGATAGAGCTTCTGACTTCGGATCAGAAGGTTGCAGGTTCAAGTCCTGCCGGACGCGCCAGCTTTTTCCTCGCGGTTCGGTGATGCTGTCAGGGCAGGCGAGCGGCGGCCTCTGCAGTCTTACCGATGCTAACCTGTGTCTAAACCGATGCGCATCATGATCGCCACAGTCACGGCTGGCGCAGGCCACCTGCAAGCAGCCGGCGCGCTCGAAGAAGCGTGGAAGACTGTCCGCCCACGCGACACTGTTGAGAGAATCGACCTGCTGGAGCACGTGTTCAGGCTGCAACGGAAGGTGTACATCCAAACCTACGTCAAGCTGGTCGAACATGCCCCCGAAATCTGGGGCATGATGTTCAACAAGACCGACAACAGTGTCGCGGCGAACAAACTCGGTCGCCTTCGACGTGCATTCGCCAGGCGGACAAACCGCCGCTTTGTCAAACACCTGAAGGAGTTCAACCCGGATGTCGTTATTTGCACTCACTACCTGCCAATCGAAATCCTCGGCCACCTCAAAAGCAAAAGACGCTGCGTGAGGCCGTTTGTTGCCTGCGTAGTCACCGATTTTGAAGCGCACGCGTTCTGGATGGATGACTTCGTGGAGCTTTACTGCGTCGCTGCGGCAGAAACCAAAGCCAGCCTTGTGGCCCGTGGCGCCAGTCCAGAGCATGTCGTGGCTACGGGCATCCCAATTGCCGCGAAGTTCTCAACCCGCCCCCAGCCACGATCTGTCCGAAAAACCCTTGGCCTGCGCGATGATGTGCCGGTGTTGCTGGTTCTCGGCGGCGGTTTTGGCATGGGTCCCGTAGCGAATATTCTCGACGCCCTCGACCGGGTCGAGCGTCCACTGCAAGTGCTTGTCGTGGCCGGTCGCAATGAGGAGCTGCGTCGGACGCTGGCCTGCCATGATTACCGCCACCCGACACGCACTTTCGGATTCGCTACGAACATGCACGAACTGATGGCCGTGGCCAATCTTATCATCACCAAACCAGGTGGATTGACATCATCCGAGGCACTGGCAATGGGCAAGCCGTTGTTCATTCTGAATCCAATCCCCGGCCAAGAGACGGCGAACAGCGACTTTCTGCTCGAACGCGGCGCCGCTGCAAAAGTCAACCGCATTGACGACCTGCCTTTCCGACTCGAACAACTGCTCGCCTCTGGAAAACTCTCGGCGATGGCTCGGGCTGCTCGCAAGCTTGGACGTCCAAACGCCGCCATGGCCATCTGCCGCCAAATCACCCAGCGCATCAGCCGCCCGCGTTAGGTTGCGGGCGTTCCGCGCGTTGCGACACTCCAGCGGCGGAACAGTCCCAGCACACAGGCGGCCAAGCGCTTCTGCATTGTAAAGCCGGAATTTCAACCGTACGCTGCAAGGACTTTGGGGCGCGATGCTTTCGGCTCAACAACAAAAGACATTGGCGGCGGCGGATTGCCATGTGGCGTTCGACAATCTCACCCGCCAACTCTACGCCACCGACGCCTCGATCTATCAGGTCGAGCCGTTGGCCGTGGCATTCCCGCACAACGCGCGTGAGGCCAGCGCCATCATTCAGGCCGCGGGACAGGCGGGTGTGCCGGTGAGTCCGCGCGGGGCGGGCAGCGGGCTGACAGGCAGCGCGCTGGGTGACGGCGTAGTGATTGATTTCTCGCGGCACAACCGGCAGATCAGGGAATTGAGCACGGAAAGGCGCACCGTGCGCGTCGGCGCGGGCGTGGTGCTCGACCGGCTCAACAGCTTCCTCAAACCGCACGGGTTCACGTTCGGGCCGGAGGTGGCGACCTCGTCGCGAGCGACGCTCGGCGGCATGATCGCCAACGATTCGTCCGGCGCACGCGTGCCGGTTTACGGCACCACGGCAGATCACGTTGTATCGCTGGAAATCGTGTTGGCCGACGGTCGGATTGAAACCGTCGGGCCGCAGTGCGACACGTTGCGGCAGCAGCAGCAGGTCATCTCGAAATTGGTTCAGGCACAAGCGGCCCAAATTGCCGAGCGCATGCCGCCCGGGCTGCAAAAGCGCTGGCCGGGTTACGGATTGGAGCGCTTTCTCCGTGAGGGCGGGAATCTCAACTACATTATGAGTGGCAGCGAAGGCACGCTGTCGGCGATCATATCGGCCGAGGTGAGAATCGTTCCGCTGCCGCGGCAAAAGGGCTTGGGCCTTGTCTTTTTCGCCTCAATCGCCGAGGCGATGCAGGCCACGCTTGACTTGCTGGATTTGCAGCCGGCGGCGATCGAGCACGTTGACCGGATGCTGCTGGACCAGACGCTCGGGCAGACCGCTTTCAAGGCTGCACACGACTTGCTGGAGTTGGATGTGTGGCCCTGCGAGTCGGTGCTCGTGGTGGAATTCTTCGACGAAATCGAGGACCGGTTTGCAGCGCTGGCGGCGAGACGACTCGGCCTGCACACCAAACTTCTCCGCGACACCGCGGAGCAGGAGATGGTCTGGGGGCTGCGCAAATCCGGCCTGTCGCTGCTCACGAGTTGTCGCGGTCGCGCGAAGCCCGTGGAAGGCATCGAAGACGCCGCCGTGCGTCCGGCGCAATTGCCGAACTATGTGAAAGGGCTACAAACGATCCTAGGCCGGCACGGACTGCGGGCGTCGTTCTACGGCCACGCGGCTTCGGGCCTGTTACATGTGCGGCCCGTGTTGGACTTGCACGATCCGGCGGAACTGTGCAAATACCGCGAGGTGGTCGATGAGGTTGCGGCGCTGGTGCGGCAGTACAAGGGTTCGTTCGCGGCGGAGCACGGCCTTGGCATGGCGCGAACGGAATTCCTCGCCGCACACATCGGGCCGGAGTTGATGGCAGTCATGCGGCAGATCAAGGCGGCATTCGACCCAGCAAACCTCTTCAATCCCGGGAAGATCGTCGGCGATGGACAATTCCGCATTGACACGAACTTGCGCTGGACCTCCGGGCGGGGAATCGAGTTGCCATTCAAGCCCACCCTGGCCTATGCGGCGCGCGACCGCTCGTTTCTCTCCCACCTGGAGCAATGCAACGGCTGCGCCGGCTGCCGCAAGTACGTCCCCACGATGTGTCCGACCTTCATCGCCATCGGCGAGGAAATCATGTCCACACGTGGCCGGGCCAATGCCATTCGCGCGGCGCTGGAATTACGTGGACTGGAAGGCCACGACCCGCTGCACAGCGCGGAACTGGAGGCGGCGCTGAGCAACTGCCTTTCGTGCAAGGCGTGCACCACCGAATGCCCGTCCAATGTGAACATGGCGTTGTTGAAGGCGGAACTGCTCCACGCGCGGATTCGGCGGGACGGCCTGTCGTTACGCGAGCGGCTGGTCAGTTCAGTGGATTTTCTGGGCAAGCTCGGGTGTCTTGCGCCGGGCTTTGTGAATGCCGCGTTGGACTGGCCCTGGCTGCGCGGGCTGATGGCCCGGGGGCTGGGCGTTTCCGCAAGGCGACCATTGCCACATTACGCATTGGAACGCTTCGACCACTGGTTTGCGCGGCGCGCGGCGACGAACAGCGGTCTTCGCGGCAAAGTAATCCTTTGGGACGACACGTTTGTGCGTTACCACGAACCGCACATCGGCATCGCAGCGGTGAAGGTGTTGGAGGCCGCTGGATTTGAGGTTGCGCTGCCGGTCGGAAGGAAATGTTGCGGCCGGCCGGCGTTCAGCCAGGGGAATCTGAGCGAAGCACTGCGGCTGGGACGGCACAACCTGGCCGTGCTGGCTTCGACGGACCCCAACCTGCCCATCCTTTTCCTCGAACCATCCTGCTGGTCAATGTTCACTGAGGATTACCGCGAGCTGGGTTTGGCCGGCACTGAGAGCATTGCGAAACGCTGTTTCCTTTTCGAGCAGTTCATCGCCGACCTGCTCAGCCGCGAACCCGGGGCACTGCGTTTCGGAGGCAAGACCGAATCGGTGGCGATCCATGCCCATTGCCATGCGAAATCACTCTTGAACCCGGCGTTCATGGCGCAGCTCGCGCAGCGGTTGCCGGAGAGGAAAGTGGCGTTGCTGGAAACGGGCTGCTGCGGCATGGCGGGCGCGTTCGGCGCGCTCGAATCGAAATACGATCTGTCCGTCAAGGTGGCTGGGCCGCTCGTGGACCAAATCCAGGACCAGCCGAAGGACGCCGTAATTGTCGCGTCGGGCACGAGTTGTCGGCAGCAAATCGGGCACCTCACCTCGGCGCGGCCACGACACATGGCCGAGCT
>Ga0299912_10005759_pt1 | contig 10175 bp, 18 predicted proteins | sample RVTome_2_FD_207667 | JGI IMG/M metagenome (GOLD analysis project Ga0299912, IMG submission 207667) | Soil microbial communities from uranium-contaminated site in the Upper Colorado River Basin, Wyoming, United States - RVT95D214 (version 2) ...
CTCTAATGGCTCACAATTTTATTTAACAAAAATAGTAAGAGCTGCTGCTTAAGATATATTTTTATAATAAGATAAATTTATTAATATTGATTTCTTAGAATTTCTATGGAAAAGAATGATGACGGATTTGATTGTGATATTTTAGTAAGTGAAGAAAATCTTGAAGAAGCATTAAGTTTCTTAGAGGGGAAAATAGATTAATATGGCAAGCACAAGAGGGCAAAAAGAAGTTAAGATTAATTGGCCTGTTGAAGAAGGCACAACTTTCGGAACTACAAAACAGACAGGGGATAAATATTTGCATGCTAAAGAGGGCTCTATTGTTTTGCAATCTGAAAAAATAGGCATGGGCGACTAATGGCAAAGAAACAAATCAAAGAAGTAAGAACACCGATAGCAACAGAAATGTATTTGCCAAATCTTTCAGGGCTTAGAGGAAATCAATCAGCTAAAAATATTCTAGGGGATTATGTGCCTTATACAGGTGCAACTTCTAATGTTGATTTAGGAGCAAATAATTTAAAATTAGCCGGGCAAATAGGGGCAGGAAACACATTTACTTCTTTTGACAGCGTTAATGATATTCTGCATGTAAAAACAAACACTACAGCACCTTATATGATAATTCAAAGTTCAGGAACAGATAGTTATCCATCAATAAGATTAAAAAACGATGTTCAGAATTGGAATTTTTATTTAGATGGAGGATTAGGAGATATTTTTGGATTATGGAATGGAAGCGCTTATGTTTTAAAAGTTACTCCTGCAGGGAATTTTGATTTTTTGGCAGGAAATTTAACAACAACAGGCACAGGAACTTTTGATATGCTTGGGGTTGGTGCAAGTCCAACATCAACAAATTTTATTAATTTAGCAAAAACTTATACTACTAATAATACAGCACCAACAGGGATAAATTATACTTATACATATAGTGGAGATTGCACAAGCACAATTACATCGAAAACAGGTGCACTTTTTACAATCAATAAATCAGGTTCAGTTACTAATTATTATGGAGGATATGCATTAAAAGGTTTTAGTTTAAGTATTAATGATACATCTGTTTTGGGAGGAATAGACCATCCAACAAACGACCTTATTTACGGGCAAATAATAACTATCACAACAAACCCTACAAGTCAAGATACAGGAGCAGGGACTTATGACGTTAGAGGGCAGGATATAGTTCTCTCAGGGAATATTGATACTACTAACGGCAATAAGTATGGAGCAAGATATAGCATTTCAGGGACTTGTTATTTAAACAGGGGAATTTATTTAAGTATCAGCGGGGGAACATCAAGCTCAGCAGTTTTTGAAGCGATAACAACTTCAACAGCAACAGATGCCTATTCTTTTAAATGCAGTTCGACAGGAGCAGCAACAAATGCCTATGCTTTTTATTTATATAATATGTCAGGAGCAACAAATAAATGGTGTTTGTATAATAATACCGCTGTCAATAATTTTATGGGATTGGATAATTCAAAAACATTATTCGGAACTGGTGCAGATGCAAGTATTTATTATAACGGAACTAATTTATGTATTAATACTAAAGAAGTTGGCTCAGGAACAATTAACATAAATGGGACTAATGCTGTTGCTGACGGAACTTATAATACTGGAATAGGTCCTCTTGGAAATATGGGGACTATCACAACAAAGGCAGGGATTATAACTGCAATCACACAAGCAACATAAGGAGGTAAAATGGAAACAATAAAAAAAATAGCTGAAAATAATGTTGAAATTTCAGAAGTAAAAGAAACAACAGAAACTCAAAGCTATGGACAAGATAGAATTAACAGCGAGAGAAATAGTCTTAATACTGAACTTGAAAGAATAAATAATTTTGATAAGATAAAAGAATTAGAAAAAATAAATTTAAAAATTCAAAGACTTAATCTTATTGAAGCTGAACTGAATAGAAACATTTAAATACTTAGTTTCCTAAGTTATTCTATGGTAAATCATATTATACTGCATCTTGATGAAGAGTTTTTCAATAAGGTGAAAGTTGATAAACTCCGTCGAGAAAAAGAATATGGAAGAATGACATGGGAAATTTATGTTGCAAGATTATTCGGATTAGCAAAATTAGGAGATAAAAAACTATGACAGCTGAATTTAATTTATCAGAGAAAATAACTTTAATGAAAGAATATAAAACTTATCCTTGTCCTTGTGATGAACATACTGGAATTTCAGTTAAAGACATCAAAGAATTTATACGATTATTGAAAGAAGAATTTATTATTTGTAGAGATAAAACAGATATTTGGGCAGATGAAGAAAGATGGAATAAGTTTGAAAAGATGTTTAAAAATAAATTAAAGGAACTTGCAGGAGATAAACTAATATGATAGAAGATAAAAAACTTGGAGTGAAAATTGCAGAAAATCCTATTGAGGCAAAATGGGAAAGCATAAAGAAAAGGGCTATAGAGGGAATAGAGCAAAGCAAGATTGAGATTGAAATTAATCAAGCTATTGTTGAATTGGCTGAGAGGAAACTGAAAAAATGAAACTAACAACAAGATTTCAATTATGGGATGTAAAAAGAGAAATTAAGTTTTATGAAAGTAAAATAAAATTCCTAAAACAAATTATAAAACATCTCAAAAAAAACTCTTAAATTAGCATAGAGGGCTAAACATGAAAGGAGGTATAAAAATGAAAACACAAATAAAAATTATAAAGCATGAAGATAAAACTTCTGAAGGCGGAAAAGACTATACAAGATTTTCAACTTCTAAAGGATGGATGTCTGCTTTTGAAAAAGATATAATTGAAGAACTAAAGAAATGTGATGGAAGAACTGTAAGTGTTGAACTTCAAAGCTCTGAAAAAGGAGATAGAGTTTTTCAAAATATCAGAAAATTCTATGGACTTGTTGCGCCCGGATTGGAAGAACTTAAACAGGCAAATGAAGAAAGTGAGGAAATAATAGCTGAGATTGTTAATCCTCAAACAATGAAACCTATAGTGAAAAGTCGAGAATTATCTGATAATTCTCATTCGTACAATCCAACTTCAATGTATGTCAGTTATGCAAAAGATATATTCTGTGAATTAATTGGAAACACAGAAAAAGAAAGTGAGGGAGTTATGCAAAGAAGCATAGAACTTGTCAAGCAGGCACATAAAGCTTTTGAATAAAACATGGCAGACTACGAAGAATTCAAAGATGCAGATGGAAATTATATAATGTGCCCAATTTGCGGAAGCAAAGAACACACTGATGGCAGATGTGAGCAAGGCACAAAGTATGATAAGTATGAGCAATATGCCTAAGTAATCTTAATTGTTTTTTTTCTTTTTTTCTTATCTGCAAGCAAACCAAAAAGCTTAAATATTTCAAAGCCTTTGTTTTGTCGCAACAAAACAAAAGTTCGCACCATTCAATCTATTGGCTTTTTGCAGATTGTGCGAACTTTTTACGAGGGAAATTGCAAATAGGCACATCCGTGCTTGTAATTGGACTGGCTCAAGCCAGCAGATGGCTTATATTATTAATGCCATTGGCTTATGGGACAAAAGCCAAAGATAGCTTATGGCATATGCCTCACTCCGTTCGGCGACTATTGGGCTTCGCCTTATTCTATAGCAGCCTCACTCCGTTCGGCTGCTGATTGGCTCGCTTTGCTCGCCTAAACATAATGGCTCAGCCTTTGGCTTCGCTTATGCCTTAGCTTAGATAACCTCACTCCGTTCGGCTATGGCATTGTCCTCGCCTCACTCCGTTCGGCTCGGACTTAGTCGTCCTCGCTCCGCTCGGACGACGACTATTTCTATAATAACGCCATGTGTTTCTTTTATAAATGTTTCTATTACTAATGAGGGATTACGAGGGACGAAAGGTTTATAAAGTGAGTGTCACACTTCTAGAAGTAAGTAAGTAAGTATATAGATAGATAGATAGATAGATAGATATAGATAAGTATATAAAGCCTGTTTTCTTAAAATAAGTATGGCACAAAGATATATTTATCTCACAGAAGAACTTAATCAAAAACTTAAACAAGAAGAAAACGCATCAGCATTAATTTCTAATCTTCTAAATCAGTATTACATCAATCTAGAAAAACCTGAGATAGATATTTCTAAAAAGAAAAAAGAAATTGAAGAACTGAATAATAGAATTATAGAACAAAACAAAATTATAGAAACAACAATTCAAGAAAAAGAAATTCAAGAACAAACAGCAAAAGAGAAATTAGAAATACAAATTAAAAGAGATGAAGCATCAGCAATGTTAAGAAAAGAAATTGAAGAGGAAATAGAAAAACAAAACAATGAAACCTAAAACCTTTTGGATAATCTATTTTATATATCTCTTCTTATTTGCAGAAACATGTTTGTATTTGAGATTAACAGGATGGATAATCACATAAGAAACTATTGCCTCAAACCTAAATGCATTTATTGGGCAATTCCAAGAAGTAAGTATTGCAGGAAGCATACAATAGAGTTAGAGTCTAAATCAGAACTATACTACAATGATTTACAAGAGAACACCGAGAAGCAGGATAAAGGGAATGTTAAGACAGATGTTCTTAAGAAGCTGTGAAAGAAATCAATGTCTTCAAAGAGATAAGTATACTTGTCAGTTGTGCAATAAGAAACAAACAATGAAGAAAGGACAAGAGTTTAAAGTTGAATGTCATCACATCATGGGTATTGATGTTTGGGATAACATCATCAGCTTAATACAAGAACAACTATTATGTGATGTTGATGAACTGCAAACACTATGTCGTGATTGTCATGATACAATAACAACTAATCAATAACATATGATTGAATATATATAATGATTAAAGCAATGACTAAGCGAACTTCAAGAGTAAGAGAGTTAGTATGCATTGAGGTACCCACAAAAAATTTCATGGAAAATAAAGAACAAAGTCAAGAGAATAAAAATAATTTTTCTGGTGAAAATCCAATAATTGCTGAACAGAACAAAACTGGCTCTCTTGACAATTTTGATTTAAACCGCCCTTGGCTCAGCCTTGACCCATGGCAGCAGGAATATATAGCAACACCGCCTGAAGTTGATTGTTTTGTGATGACACCGAGGCAGATTGGTGGCAAAACAACAGCTATGAGCATAAAAGCTGTTGAACTATGTGTTAATCATTACAAAGAGGGCGAAATTGTCTTGATTAACAGCCTGACAGAAAAACAAGCTATGCTTATGCTGAAAAAAGCCCAAATATATGCAGAAGCAAAATATCCCAAATTAATTTGCAGAGATAAGGAAAACAGACCCACAATGCACAGGCTCTTATTCAAAGATGGAAAATTAAACAAAGGAATTTTATGTTATGCCGCAGGAGAAGAGGGAGAATCTACAAGAGGATATACAATAAAAAAATTAATGATTGATGAAGGCTCAAGAATGAAAGAACTTTATTTTGTTGCTGCACTCCCAACATTAAGCGTAACTAAAGGAAGTATAGATATTTCTTCAACACCCTTTGGAAAAAAAGACAAAGAGGGAAATGAAAAGTTTTTTTATAAATGCTACAAAGATGATTCTTTTAAAAAATTCTTAGTTAATATTGAAGATTGCCCAAGAAGAGATTTAGAACAAATTGAGAAAATGCGCAAGAGAATGACAGAAAATCAATTTAAACAGGAATTTTTGGCAATGTTCATTGACGAGTTATATCAGTTTTTTTCTGATGAATGGATAGAAAAAGTTTGCTGCCTGAAAAAAGAGGGAAGAATTATAAGCAGAGGAGAGAAAAATTATTTAGGGGTAGATGTTGGAGGATTTGGAAAAGATGTAAGTGCATTTGTGGAAGTTGGAAAATTGCTTAACAAAGAAATAGAGCAGAGAGAAGGATTAAAAGAGCCGCACAACAAAACAACAGAAACAACAAACAGGGCAATCGAGTTAGATGATAAATTTAAAAATATAAAAATTGGTGTTGATGATGGGGGTATTGGCTTCGGTGTTTTCTGTGAATTATTAGATAATCCAAAAACAAAAAGAAAAACTATTGCTCTAAACAATGCATCAAGAGATAAAGAGAGAGATTTAGAAACAGGAGAAATGAAAGAAAAGAAATTATTAAAGGAAGAAATGTATGTAAATCTAAAAATGCTAGGAGAACAAAAAAGATTAAAACTTTTTAATGATGATGAATTAAGAGCAAGTTTAGCCTCAATTCAGTATGAAGGAGATAAAATTTTTGGTTCAGATTCTCACTACACAGAGGCAACTATGAGAGCTTGTTGGTTAGCTGAAAAAGACAAAAGTTTAAATATATTCATTAATTCATTTTGAAATGGAAACTGAAGAAACTATTGAGGACCCTGTAATTGATGGGGCAGAAGAAGCTGAAAAAGGAGCTGAAGAGGAAGAATAATGGCTGACACTGGAATTTTTGCAACAACCGCGCAAATCGGTTATAAAGCAGGAAGCACAAAGTCAGCAACAAGTGCAGCAGAAGCATACACGAATTTCTACATTGCTCAGGCAGAAAGTTTTATAAATGTTTATTGTAAGTATAATTTTTCTGATGCTTATTCAGGTTTAAATGTTGATGTAAAATATATATTGCAGGATATAGCCTCAAATTTAGCTGCAATTTATGTTATAGAGTATGATATGTCAGGCACGACAATGACTTCATTACAAAGAATAGACAGCGAGGATAAAATCAATGTTTTATATAAAAGAGCGATGGATTGCTTAGAATTGCTTAATAAAACTGATAGAAATGATTTTATTAAAGGAGCATAAACATGGCTCTTGATTTAAGAGGACAAGATTTATTTGACAAGCATAATTTATTTAAGATTTCTCCTGAAGATGGGCAGGGATTAATTTTTTCAGGAAACAGGCAGATACCGGAAGAAATACCGGGGATTGCAAACACTAACTCAGACAATTTTAATGATGCAAGTTTAGATACAAGTAAATGGACTTCGACACTAACAGGAAGTGGGGCAGTTTCTTTAGCGTCGGGAATTGCAACCTTAACAACAGGCGCAACAAATGGAAGCTCCGCGCAAATTGTTTCTAAATTTTCTATACCAAATGCAAGTTCAGATGAAATCACTGTAAATATGAAATTCAGGTTTAATAAATCTATTGCATCAGGAGGAGTTTTCAAAATTGGTGTTCAGACAGCAGGAGATACAAACCATATAATAATATGGGCTGACGACAACGAATTAGCAGATAATCTCTTGGAAGAAATTAACCATGATGGGGGAACAGACAGCGGGGATATTGCTGGGGCATATGATAATGTTTGGTTTACAGGAAAAATAAGATTTAGGCCTCCAAATGGGTTTATTTATAATGTTAATTCAGGGGCAGATTATTTTGTTGATGGGCTAACTTTAACAGGAGATTTTTATTTGTATGCAAAAGTGACAAATGCAGTAGCAGCTGCTCAAACTATAGAAATTGATTATATTGAAATAACAGCAGTATAAAAACATTTAAATACATGTTATTGCATAGATTTACATGACAACCTTAAGAACAGGGCAGACAACTGATTTCTCAAATCAAGGAACAGAATATAGTGTTTCTTTTCAATCAACTGATGGCGCAGAAATTAATGGAACTGCTTATACTCCTAATTTTAAAAAGTGGCATGGATATTATAGAAAAATTGCTGAGGGAAGAGCTGTTATTAATAAATTTGCATCATGGACTTTTGGAAGAGCAATTAAAGCTGATGCAAAAAATCAGGCAAAGCTAGACAAGATAAAAGGTTTTGGAAAAGATACTGCAAGAGGTGTTTTAAAAAATCAGTGGAAAGTCGCAATGATATGCGGCGATAGTTTTGCTCATGAAGTGAGAGATAGTCAGGGAAGATTAACAAATTTAAAACCTTTAAATCCTGATAAAATAGCAATAATCGCAAACAGCGAGGGCATTGTTGTGGGATATGCACAGCAGGGAAGAGAAGAACTTTATGGGCCTGAAGAGATTTTTCATTTATCTTATGAAAGAACTGCTGATGAAATTCATGGCATCCCATTTTTTGAAAGTTTAGAAGATATGATTTTGGCGAGAAATGAGGGATTAGGAGATTTAAGAGAACTCTATCATAAAAATGTTTTTCCAACAGATATTTATGAAGCTGAAACTGATGACACAACAAAATTAACTGCTATAACAGCAACGCTGAATAATGCTTTTAAGAAAAGAGAGCATATTGTTATTCCTGCAGGTGTTTTCAAAGAAATTAAAAAAGTTTCAGTTGCTCAATATTCTACATTAGATAGTCTGCCTTACATTCGATTTTTAATAAGAAATTTTGTAACTGCTTGCGGTATGCCTGAAGTTGTAATGGGATGGGGTGCAGAAACAACTGAGGCATCATCTAAAATAATTATTGTTGCGTATGAACAAGAAATATGGGATATGAAACTTTATAATGAAGAGCAGGCAAAAGAGCAGTTAGGAATAGAATTTAAGATTGAGTCTGCACCATCTATTATGGATGAATTGCAGAAAGATAATCAAAAAGACAAAGGACAAGTTAAAGAATTAAATGTTAATCCAAAAAAAGATGGCTAATCAATACACAAAAAGAAAAGAGAATAATAGAAGAGAAATTATTTGGAATTTAATTAATGCAGGTTTAGCAGGATTGTTAGTTTTTGCAGGAGCATTTGCAGATGGAAATATTGGATTAAAAGGAGTTATTGCTGCACTAATTGCAGGCGGAATTGTTGCTATAACAAAATTTAAAGGATACTGGGAGAAAGAGGAAGGGGAATATTCAAGTAAAGTTTTTAACTTTATTCACTAATTAGCAAATCTTCGAAATATCCTTTTCCGAAATTTGTTAAGTATCAATATCTAAATAAATGGAGGAGAAAATGGAAAATGAAAGCAAAGATACACAAACATCAGCAGAAGCAGAAAAAGCCCAGCCTGAGCCATCTGTGGAAGAAACAGAAGCAAGTTTTGTGGAAGATGCTAAAAAAGCTGCATCTGAGATAAAAGCAGGTTTGGAAGAGAGAAAGAAAATACTTGAAAGAGAAGAAAAACTTATAGCAAGACAGGAAGCATTAAGGCAGTTAGGCGGCGGAAGTATGGCAGGACAGAAGCCAAAAGAGCCTGAAAATATAAGCCCTGTCGAATATAAAAAGCAAATTGAAAGCGGTGTTATACCTGAAAAACCAAAGAAGTTATAGTTATTCGGTATAACGAAAAGTTTATATAGTAGGATTATCTCTATTTTAGCATGGCACTTGAATGTACACTTCTTGTTGAAACTGAACCATCTGTAGCTTTTACATGTGATAATGCAACAGCAATCGCAAAAGGTGCTATTCTTAAAATTGCTGACCCTGCAACCGTATCAATAGCAGGAACAGATAACGATGCTGTTATTGGAATTGCTGCTGAAGAAAAAATAGCTTCTGATGGAAAAACTAAAATTGCTGTTTATCTTAGAGGAATTTTTAAAGGAACTATTGGAGCAGGCGGATGCACAGCAGGAGATGCTTTAATCTGTGATGCTTCTACTGGAGATGATAACGAAATGGCAACTGCTGATGTTAATTCTGAACACATCATAGGTATTGCTTTAGAAACAGGCGCAGATTTAGAAACAATTAAATTCTTATTACAGCCACTAACTGTAAATCTTGCTTAAAATGGCTGATACAAATGCTGAGGCTGATATAAGAGGAATTGATTTAGATTTACTTGCTTATGGATATGCTGATGAAATGTTTGTTCTTAAAAAATTATGTTCTTTTTCAACTACATCTGCAAGAGAAATTAGATGGCAGAAGAAAACTGCTGGAATATTAGATAGTGTTGATACAACTGGAATAACTGCATCTGATATTGCTAATACTGCATTTAAATCCCGCCCTGTTGTTGTTGAGGATAGCTGGACAAGAACAACAAGCTATGTAAGAAAATATTTTGTTGAAAGCCCATGGATTAGCGACGAGGATATTAAAGATTCTCAGGTTGATATATGGGGTGATAATATGAGGCAATTAGTTAGAGCTGTCAGTAATCAGGTTGAAATCAGAATTTTAGGAGTATTAGGAGATACATTAGGAACAGGCGGAAATGTAAATACTGCTGCTGCTACTGCTGACGGCTGGAATGATACTGCAACAGGCGACCCTATCGCTGATATTAATACTGGAATTGAAAACATAAGGGCTTAT
>Ga0299912_10005760_pt1 | contig 10174 bp, 12 predicted proteins | sample RVTome_2_FD_207667 | JGI IMG/M metagenome (GOLD analysis project Ga0299912, IMG submission 207667) | Soil microbial communities from uranium-contaminated site in the Upper Colorado River Basin, Wyoming, United States - RVT95D214 (version 2) ...
TCGACGATGTAAGGGCGAGCAAGGCCTACGAGGTCACCTTCGAGGCGGGGAACAGGAAGAAGGCCGACGCGCTGATGGACGAGATGTGCCGGAGGCTCCTCACCAACCCCACCAAGGACGACTACAGGTTCGAGATAAGTGAGGAAGGATGAGCAGGGTAACGTCGGGCGGCCTGCCCTTCAGCCACCACCTTGTGGACCTCATGAACGCCGGTGATGGTGAGCTCAGGGAGGTCGCCGAGGAGCTGGGCCTGGGGCTGAGCCTGGACGAGCTCAGGTACATCAGGGACCATTACCTGCTGCGGGAGCGGAGGGCCACAGACATCGAGCTCCAGACCTTCGACCAGACCATGAGCGAGCACTGCAGCCACAAGACCTTCAAGGGGCGGATCAGGACGCCGGGGGGCGTCATCGACGGCCTCCTGAAGACATACTTCAGGCGGCTCATCGACGAGCTTAAACCCGGCTGGTGCTTCAGCGTCTTCGAGGACAACGCCGGCATCGTGGACCTGACGGACGACGTGGCTGTGGCCATCAAGGTGGAGACTCACAACCACCCCTCGGCCATAGAGCCCTTCGGAGGGGCCGCCACGGGGCTGGGTGGCGTCATCAGGGACATCATGGGCGTCTGGGCTGACCCCATAGCCAACACGGACGTCCTTTGCTTCGGGCCCCCGGACTACCCGTACGAGCGGCTCCCCGAGGGCGTGAAGCACCCCAGGTACCTGTTCAACGGGGTGGTGGACGGCATCGGCAGCTACGGCAACAGCATAGGCATCCCCACGGTGAACGGGGCAACCGTCTTCGACGACGACTACACGGGCAACGTGGTGGTGTACGCCGGCTGCCTGGGCGTACTGCCCAAGAACCAGTACGTGAGGAAGGTCAAGGCCGGGGACCACGTCGTGCTGGCCGGAGGGAGGACCGGCCTGGACGGCATCCACGGAGTCACATTCGCCTCCGCGGAGCTCACCGAGAAATCCGAGGCCGTGAGCAGGCCCGCCGTACAGATAGCCAACCCCATCGAGGAGGAGAAGATCAAACGCGCCGTGAAACAGATCAGCGACCTGAGGCTGGGCTCGGGCATCACTGACATCGGGGGCGGCGGCCTCAGCTGCGGGGTCTGCGAGACGGCCGAAAGGTACGGGCTGGGCGTGGAGGTGCACCTGGACAGGGTGCCGCTGAAGGCTGCGGAGATTGCGCCCTGGGAGGTATGGATCAGTGAGAGCCAGGAGCGGATGCTGCTGGCCGTACCGCCGGGGAACCTTGAGAGGGTCCTACAGATTTTCGGGGACGAGCAGGTGGAGGCAACTGTCCTAGGCCAGTACAACGAGACGGGTCTCGCCAAGATACACTACAGGGGGGAGCTCATAGGGAGCCTGGTGCTTGAGGCGCTGTTCAACCCGCCCAAGGTGGAGCGGGAGACGAACTGGAAGCCCCCCAAGCTTTCCGACCCGAAGGTACCAAATCCGAAGAGCTTGGGCGAGACTCTGCTCCGGTTGCTCAAGGCGTACAACATAGCCAGCAAGGAGAAGGTCGTGCGCCGCTACGACCAGGAGGTTAAGGGACAGACCGTCATCAAGCCTCTGCAGGGGTGGAGGGCGGGGCCCGGCGACGCCGCGGTGCTGAAGCCCCTGGACGAGTCGTGGAGGGGCGTGAGCGTCGCCTGCGGCGTCAACCCCCGGTACGGGAAGATCGACCCCTACTGGATGGCGGCGTCGGTCATAGACGAGGCCATCAGGAACAGCGTCTGCGTCGGCGGCAGACGCTGGGCGCTCCTGGACAACTTCACGTGGGGCAACCCCGAGTACAGCGACAGGCTGGGCCAGCTCGTGTACGCGTGCCGCGGCTGCTACGACACGGCTAAGGTCTATGGTGCGCCCTTCGTGTCAGGCAAGGACAGCTTATACAATGAGAGCCCCCTGGGGCCCGTGGCCCCCACGCTGCTTGTCACGGCGCTAGGAATAGTCCCGGACATCAGGAAGGCTGTAAGCATGGAGCTGAAGGAGCCGGGCGACGCGCTGTACATGGTGGGCGTGACTAGGCCCGAGCTGGGCGGAAGCGAGTACCTCAGGCTCCACGGTGAGCTAGGGGCCTCAGTGCCCAAAGTGGACGCGGAAGCTAACGTCAAGGCGTACCGGAGAGTGCTGGACGCCATGGATGGGGGCCTGGTGCGTGCGTGCCACGACTGCAGTGAGGGGGGCCTGGCCGTGGCCGTAGCCGAGATGGCGTTCACGGGCGACCTGGGCCTGGATCTGGACATAGGTAAGCTGCCTGTTTCAGAGCCCATGCGTGACGACTTCGCCTTGTTCAGTGAGAGCAACGGGCGGCTGCTGGTCGAGGTGCCCGCGTCCAAGACCGAGGCGTTCAAGACGCTTATGGGCGACTCGCCCCACACGTGCATAGGCGCCGTGAAGAAGGATAGGAGGCTCACAGTGACCAAGGACGGAGCCACTCTCTTGGAGGCGGACCTGGACGCGCTTATCGGGGCATGGAAGACGCCACTGGAGGCGAAGAGATGAAGCGGGAGGACATACGGGTGCTGCTCATGAGGGCCCCGGGCACCAACTGCGACCTGGAGGCCGTGCGCAGCTTCAGGGACCTTGGCCCCAAGGTGGACCTGGTGCACACCCAGAGGATTTTCAGGGACAGGAACCTGGAGGACTACGATGCGCTGGTCTTCCCCGGCGGCTTCAGCTACGGCGACTATGTGCGCAGCGGCGCCATCTGGGCCAAGGAGTGCGAGTACAGAATCGGCAAAGAGCTTGAAGCCTTCGTAGACTCGGGTAAGCCCGTCATAGGCATCTGCAACGGGTTCCAGCAGTTGGTGGAGATGGGATTCCTGCCAGGCTGGGAGGGCAAGAGCAAGTACCCCGAGGCAGCACTGGGCAACAGCACCCACGGGTACCAGAACAGGTGGATCAGGATGAGGTACGTGGGCGGAGGCAGGTGCGGGATGCTGGGCAGCCTGGAACCTGGCTATGTACTGCAGTGCCCCGTGGCCCACGGCGAGGGACGGTTCATACTGCCCCCGGAGAGGCGCGAGGAGCTGCTGCGGAGGCTGTACGACATGGACATGCTGGTGTGGCGCTATGTGCGGGCCGACGGCTCGTTCGCGGAGGGCGACTGGCCCGAGAACCCCAACGGGGCTTACCACGACATAGCGGGCATCTGCAACCCTGAGGGCACGGTGCTGGGGCTGATGCCTCACCCTGAGCGCGCCTTCTACGGGTATCTCATGCCAGAGTGGACGAAGAGTGGTGCCCCCGCTGAGCACGGGGACGGGTTCCCCTTCTTCAAGTCCATAGTGGACTACGTGGAGAAGAGGTTCTAGTCCCCCTCTTCACGGTCTTTGCCAGCCTAGAACTCCTCTCGCCTGAATCTCCAGACGGCGATAGCCGTGAACACCACCGAGAAGAGAGCCACAGCTACGAAGGGCACTAATGAGGTGACTCCGCCTCCCTGAGCCAGCTGCAGCCCCTGTCCCATGAGGCTCTTGGGTAGCAGGGGTACCAGCCAGGGCACGTACACTGAGGCGAGCCCCGCCACCAGGTCCTGTAGTATCAGGAAGACTATGGGGATGCCCAGGACGGGACCCCTGCTATGGAAGGCTGCACCCAGCATGAGGGTGAGGGTCAGCCAGAAGAGGAGGTGAAGGCAGTTCACTGCCAGCCCCGCGGCCATGTTGATCGCCGGCACCGTCGGCAACCCGAACGCCACCAGTATCAGGTTGAATGCCACGCCCTGCAGCAGCACCATGGTGGCGAAGATCCACACCGAGTTAGCCACCAGCTTGGACAGCAGGAACGCATCCCTCGACAGGGGCGCCGAGAGAACCCACTCCGCCGTCCCCGACTGCCTCTCGCCCACTACGTCGCTCTGGGTAAGGATGACCACGCCGAAGGGGGTGAAGGAACCCAGTAGCATGAAGAACAACTGAAGAGCGTCCATCGTGATCGGGGGACCAGACTGGGTGAAGCCGATGTAGAGCACCAGGGTCACTATACCGTTCACGAGAGCTAGCCAGATCACGCTCTGGGTGAGCCACTCGTGGGTGCCGACCCAGCGGCCATTCTCCTTCCTGAGCATGTTCCTGAAGCCGCTCAGCCAGCCGCCGCCCTTCGCCGGTATCAGGCTCTGCTCAGTGGCCACCGTTGCTCCCCTCCACCATCTCGACGAAGACCTCTTCAAGCCCGTGTCTGCCTCTCCCGAACTCCGTCACCACGGAGCCGCCTCCCACTGCGAGCCGAAGTAGCTCGTCCTCGGCAGCCTGCTCGTCGGTCACGTTTATCTGGAGCCTAGTCCGCCCGTTGACCTGGACTACGCTGACACCTGACACCCAACTCTGGCCAGTGATCCTAGCGTACGCGTCCTCGTAGCCCCCCTTGACGGTCATGTTGTAGACTATGCCGCCTGCCCCGGACAGGAGCTCCTCTATGGGCGCCTGCGCCAGTAGCTCCCCCCTGTTCAGTATGGCCACCGTGTCGCTTACCCTCTGGACGTCGTCCAGTATGTGGGTCGAGTAGAAGACCGTTGAGTGCTTCCTGAGCTCCTCCATGATCCTGAGCACGTCCCTCCTGCCCATGGGGTCCAGGTTGGCTGCGGGCTCGTCAAGTATGAGCAGGTCTGGGCGGTGTATCTGGGCCTGGGCTATGCCGAGGCGCTGCCGCTCGCCCCCGCTGAATCCCTTTATTGGGCGGTCGGCCTTGTCGTCCAGCTGCACCATCGCCAGTGCCTCCTCTACGCGCTCCTCCAACGCCTTCTCCGGCCCGCTGTAGTAGAACCTGGCCTTGAAGCGCAGGGTCTCCCGGGCCGTCATGTGCATGTAGTAGCTGGGCACCTGGGCGAGGTAGCCGACGCGCCTCCTGATCTCGATGCTGTCCGCGGCTATGTCGTGGCCGAAGATGGTGCCGCTGCCCGACGTGGGGCGTATGAGGCCCAGCAGCAGCTTTATTGTGGTCGTCTTCCCCGCCCCGTTGGGGCCCAGGAACCCGAAGATGCTGTTCCTGGGGACGCGGAGGCTCAGCCCCTTCAGGGCTGTCGTGCCGTTGAAGGTCTTGGTCAGGCCGCTTGTCTCTATCACATACCCGTTACCGGATGACTGAGTGCTTGATTCACTCAACTGCGCCGTCTCCATAGCGTTCACGTTCTCAGGCTGGGAACGGTGAATGCGTTTTAAACCATTTTTCAGGATTGCATCAGAATTAAGCCAGAATCTACTCTGGGTTGACGCACCTGTCCCTGTTAAACTGCTTCCCTGAATCACTTCAATCAACTTCATTGAGAACTGTGCAGGGTTCACCTGTAAAAAGAGTGCTTTGCACCGGTGCTGAAAAGTATTGAACGCTGCTTCAACTTCCTCACTGGTTTTGCGGGCCGTCCCTGTACCCTCTGAAGAGCCGCCACTCCAGCCACTCGATGAGCCACAGTAATCCAGCGCCCAAAAAGTAAACCACGAGCCACATTCAGATCACCGACTAAACAAGCCCCCGTACGCCGACCTTGGACCCACGGTGATGACTAACCTCCGACCATCGCCGCCTAAGGACCCTGAAAAAGGCCCCGAACCAGGAAACGAGCCTGAATACGTGGAAAAGTGGTGGCGGTGATGATACCCCCCCTCCCCCCAACGTGCACACACACAAACCAACAACAAAATAAGCCCCACACAACACACCCTACACCATGCCCAAAGTAGCCATCATAGCCGGAAGCAAAACAGACCAAGACCTATCAGACAAAGCCGCACAGACACTGGACGAGCTGGGCATCCCCCACGAGCAACAGACAATATCCGCCCACCGCAGCCCAGACACGCTCACCAGCTACGTCAAAAACAGCGACGCCCAAGTCTACATATGCATAGCCGGCCTATCAGCCGCCCTGCCAGGCGCAGTCGCCGCACACACAGTCAAACCCGTCATAGGCGTACCCAAGGAAGCCAAACTCATGGGCCTGGACAGCCTCCTCAGCATCGCCCAGATGCCCCCCGGCGTACCCGTAGCCACCGTCGGCATCGACAACGCCAGGAACGCGGCCCTCCTCGCCGCCCAGATACTCGCCCTAAACGACCCAGCTCTAGCCAAGAAGCTCCTCAAACAGAGGGAAGAACAGGCTAAGGCCTGAGATCAGTCCTCCCCAGGGCGGCGCCGCAGCTGTGGCAAACCTCGTCGTACCACGAGGTCATCCGCCCACAGGACACGCACCTCCACCTCTCACCCTGTTCGCGGAGCCACCTCTCAGGGTCGCGGCTCAACTGAGCCACCGAGGCCCGCACATCCTCACCCCGCTTCAGGCAGAAGGCCGCAAGCCTCTCATAGCTCTCACAGGAGCGGCCCGCGAACTCCCCGCACTCGGCGCACGTCCTGTACTCCTTCTCGTCCAGGCACCCCCGCACGGGGCAGAGGCGGCAGTTGACCCACATCTCCTCCGGGGGTCCGCCGCAGCCCATGCAGTGGACCTCCTCGGGCCTGACCTTCTGCCACTCGGCCACCCGCCTCAGGTACTCGCCGCCGTCCCTCTCAGCCCTGTACACGTAGCAGGCGCCGCAGTATATGCCGCACCGTGAAAGAAGCTTGGCGTCACCCATACCCCAGTCAACGCCTGTAGTGTAGAAAAAACCTCGTCAATAACGATCATGGGATGTAAAGAGGGGGCTAGTACCCCTTGGGCTCGGGGTCCCTCATGATGCCGCCGCAGGTGCACTTGATGCTTCCGCTGTTCCTAGGCCGGACTAGGGTGCCCACCTCCACCTCCACCACCTCGACCCTCATGCCCTCGAACCACTTGGTGGCCGCCGGGTTGCCCGAGGGTACAAGTATCTTCATGGGCTTCAGGACGACCCCGGTGTTGGGCGCCCTCTTCACCACGGGCATCAACGGGTTCCCGGTGTGCACCTTGACGCACACCTCCGTCGGCGGGTCGATGAACTGCCACCCCATCTCGGCCTCCATCCAGTCCCTCAGGTACGAGTCCACGGTCCTGGGGTCCTGGACGCTCACATGCCTGTCGATGAGGCTGTAGTGGCTGGTGCCCAGGCTCGTCCCGTAGCCGGGGCATATGCGTACGTCCACCTCGGGGTCCTGCAGCTTCACTATGTTGGCGAACTGGTGGTGCCCGGACTCGTTGGCCCTCATCAACCCGGGCTCGCGGGTGTTGGCCCTGGGGAAGTGGACAGCTATGAGGAGGTGCTTCTCGTCCAGCCACCCTATGCTGCCGCCTTCGGCCATACCCCTGTCCTGGATCATGCCCACCACGGGGCACCCCAGCTCGGCCAGGGTCTGGTACGTGTACAGCTCCTCGCCCCTGCGCATGTGGTCGTACATCCTGAGGATCACCTGCCCGTAGACGGCGGGGTGGCACACGTCGTCGGTGTAGATGGCCTTCACCTGGTACGGCGGGGCGTTCGCCTCAGGCTTCCTTATGACCACCTCCACGCCCTCCGCCTTGTACGCGTCCACCAGGTTCTGGTGGTGCAGCTGGAGCTCCTCCAGCTTCATCTTCTCGCTCACCCTCCACTCGGGGAGGCCCCTGCCGTGGGGTGGCCATGGCGTCGGCTTACCCACGGAGAGGAACTCCCTGCCTGGGCGGTGCAGCAGCACCACCCGGAGCCTGCCCACGTTAGTGTTGGCCTTCCACTTCCGGCCCCACACCTTCTCCAAGTCGTCCTCGAAGCCGCTGAGGACCTGAGGATGATGCTTGACGTACTGCTCGCGGAGGCTGAGGCCCGTCTTCTCCTTGAAGTAGTCCTGGTCGACGGACACCTCGGCCTGGAACTCGCCTTCAGACATACAGAAACCCTGTATACGATGCTGCTCTGAGGGTATTAAAATGAGGGGCCTGTCACTTGGCGAGTAGGGAGGCGGAGAGCCAGAGCCACCCCCCGCCCTCCTCGCCCATCAGGTACTCGGCCAGTTGATCAGACTCCATATCCGCCTCCAGCTTGGTTGGGGTCTTCTCTAGTTTGTTATCACTCATGGCGCAGAGCCTCCACGGGGTTCAGTTTGGACGCCCTAATGGATTTTTATTCGGAACGTTGCTGAAGGTTAAGCATGGATCAATGGGGCGTAAGCCTAACGATGGCTCGACTTTAGGATTTATCGTATGAGCTGGGAGCAGGGCTCCGTGGGGGGTTCCAACTGTGGCGTTTTCCTGCTCCCAGTTCACCGTGTGCATCTCCTGGGGGGGTCTACAGCGGCGGGCGCCCGATGGGCTTCAGTGCCTTCTTCATCACGCTGCTCAGGGTTCTGAGTGCGAGTTCAAGGGCTGTGGGGTGCTCGGCTTTATCTTTTTGGGGCTTCTGCTTCTGCATGGGTGTCTGTGCCGCGTGTTGGTTTTAAACGGTTTTTCAGGATTACTTCATAATCTGTTCAGAATCTCTTCATGGTGCAGTATGCTTTAAAGCGCCATTTGCGTGAGTATGCCCATACCGTCGGGGTGTGGGTATGTCCTCCAAGAACCGGTACCTTAAGCATGTTCTGCAGTGGCTGATTGCTGGTAGCCGGGGCGGGGGGAACAGGGCTAAGATCATCGTGGCCGTCCGGGATGAGCCCATGAACGCTAACCAGTTGTGCGATGTCTTGGGTGTGGACTATCGTACCGTAAGGCACCACCTTGATGTGCTTGAGAAGAATGGGCTGGTTACGACGCTCGGTAAGAGGTACGGTAAGATGTACTTCGTGTCGGCTGAGCTGGATGAGTCCTACGGGGATTTTGAAGAGATTCTGAAGAGAATTGGAACAACGGATAATAGTGATGGTGGAGGGTTGTGAGTTGCAGATGAACAGGAAGCGGCAGGTCGCGGTGGCCATCATGGTCGTCTACTTCGTGGTGAGTGTTCAGGCTAGCCTTGCCTGGGTTTTGCCCAGCGAGGAGGACATCCTGTTTAGGTTTCTGGATGATCCGCGTCTGCTGGTTGACCCTAACCTGGAGGATCTGAGCTATGAGCAGTTGAGGGCGCTGAGCGGTCAGCTGGCTTCGTATATGAGGGGTAAGATTTTGATCGGGTTGGTGAACACTGTGCTTCTTGTTTACCTTTTCGCGACTTACCTTGACATGTATAGGCACACGAAGGCTGGGTTCACGTTGGGGCTTGTGTTTCTGAGCGGTGCGTTGCTTAGTTATAGTTTGTTTACGAATCCTGTGTTTCTGAGTGTGTCTGGTGGGGGGTCTGGTTTCGCTGTTGTTCAGTACTTTAGTTATCTGCCTGACTTGTTTACGACTGTGGCTTCGACGATTCTGATCTACTTGAGTAGGCAGTAGCTTGGGTTTCCGGTGTTTGTACCTAGTGGTTAGGTATCCCTGTTTTTGTGTGTGTGCACGTGGGGGGGAGGGGGTGTAGTCGCCGCCGCCACGATTACCCGTATTCAGGCTTGTTTCTCGGTTCGGGGCCTTTTTCAGGGTCCTTAGGCGGCGACGGATGTCCGTGGACCATCACTTGTTCGACAGCGGCCTGAAGGCTGCGTGGATGACTGTGGATTTTTCAGGTAGTATTTTAGGGGTTGAATTACTGTGGCTGTACAGAACGTGAACTTTTTTTGGGTTGCATTTAGCTGAATCTTCGTCACTTTCAGCGTCTGGCTGATGGTTTTATATTGACTAGAACTTAACATACTCTGAAGCCGTAATTGGGGTCTCCTCTATGACGTACACCTATGATAACGTGAATAGGATAGCCTCGGCAACGGACATGGGCTTCACGTGGAACGATAACGGTAACCTGCTGACGTGGAACGACGACTCTCACGATTGGACTTATCGTCACGACTCCGAGGACAGGCTCATCAAACCATAATGAGGAAAAAATATGAATGAATTTGAGTTTGACACTCGGGTCTTATTGTCATTCCAGAGGGCGTTGTTAGGTGAAGTCCCATGTACGTTACGTGGTTTGACAGTAGGCTGGACCAAATCTGAAATCATTATCCATTGTTTTTTTGATGGTGAAATAAAAGACGACAACCGTGAGGCAATGGAGGTCGTGGCAAGTGAAGTTGTCGCAGATTTCCCAGAAATTACTGAAATTCACGTTAAATGCATTAGGAAAGATGTTCCTGAAGACATTAATCCATTCAACATTAAAGTATGGATATATCGAAGAAAAGAATAGATAATTATCTTGAATATCGTATCCAACAGCTCGGGCACCGTGGAGTACTACCACGTGGATCACCTGG
>Ga0299912_10005761_pt1 | contig 10174 bp, 10 predicted proteins | sample RVTome_2_FD_207667 | JGI IMG/M metagenome (GOLD analysis project Ga0299912, IMG submission 207667) | Soil microbial communities from uranium-contaminated site in the Upper Colorado River Basin, Wyoming, United States - RVT95D214 (version 2) ...
AATATCTTTTTGATCAATTCTTTTCCAGGCCAATCTTTTGGATGCGCCTTTCCGGCAAAAATGAACTGAATCCTTCCCACCTCTTTCGCAATATGTTTGAGCCTTTCGATATCTGAAAATATTAAATCCATTCGTTTATAAGTCGTCGCTCTTCGAGCAAATCCTATCGTAAATGTATCATACTCCATCCCGATATTCGTTTCCTTATTGACATAATCGATAAGTAATTTCTTTGATTCCATATGGGCGTCCCAGATCTCCTGCTTTGGGATGCCCAAGCTGTATCTTAATGTGAACGAATCGACAGCCCATCCGGGAATGTATTTGTCGAAAAGCCGTCTGAAACTCTCCGAAGTCCATGTATGCGAGTGGACACCGTTCGTGATCGAATCGATCGCATATCCAGGAAACATCCCTCTTGAAACTTCACCATGCTTTTTGGCTACACCGTTTACATAATGGCTCAGGTTCAAGGCAAGGAACGTCATATTCAAACCGTTGTCGCCTCCCAGCATTTTTACGATCTCCAAAGGTAAGAATTCTTCTCTTAGAACGCTTTTGACCAAATCGTAAGAGAATTGGTCATGGCCTGCTGAAACCGGGGTGTGGGTGGTAAAGACGCAGGATTGTCTAACCCCCTCAAAGTCCCATGTGGCCTCTTCGATTTCTTTCCGCTCTCGCAAGAGTTCAAGAACCAGAAGGCTGGCATGGCCCTCATTCATGTGGTATTTTTTGATCTCTGTGTAACCCAATTTCCGAAGCATCCTTATTCCGCCGATCCCCAGAATAATTTCCTGGGCAAGCCTGTATTTCTCATCGCCGCCATAAAGGTAACTGGTAAGTCCTCTGTCATAATCACTGTTCTCCTTTAGATCCGTATCCAGGAAAATGACGGGTAGGGAACATCCGGTTACTCCCATGATGTCGTATTGCCAGGCTTTCACTCCCACTGATCTACCCTCAACCTGAACTTCGATCTTCTCAGGCAGAGGCCTTAAATAATCTTGGGGAGTCCATTGCACAGGCAGTTCGTATTGGTTGCCCTGGTCGTCCAATTTCTGGTAGAAATAGCCTCGTTCATATAATAAGGTTACTGCCACAACAGGTACTTTTAAATCAGCGCACGATCTGAGTGTATCCCCTGCTAGGATACCCAAACCACCGCTATAGGTCGGTATCTTTGAATCGACTGCAATCTCCATAGAGAAGTAGGCAATGCTTCTCTCCTTTTCCATACCCGGAGCTGCACAAGGTTGGATCAGAAGAACATATTTTTCAGGGTTTTTCTCAAATAGATTTTTACAGAATTGGGAACAAAAATAGTAGGTCTGGCCCTGGTAATCAAGTCTTAATCCTTTTTCTTCCTTAACCGTCATTCCGCAAATTGGATCCTTAGCCATTTTGCATTTCCTCTTGTCAATCTCATTAAGATTTCTTCGAATAGAATCGTTTGTACCTTTTCTATGGTTCGATCCTTTCGAAAAGATAAAAAATACGAGCTACAATAAATTATCTCCCGAAATAGCACATGAAGCAAATGGAGTGAACCCTGTATATTCTAATTAGAAATACTGTAGTTGAGACAAAACTCACCCCTCCCCTTTCCCCAGCCCCGTACCAGCACGATTCAGGACTAGACGGAGAGGGAGGGGGGATGAGGCCTCCGACTTGGAGGCCAAGGTCTAAGTTCATTGGTCACTGGCTGGGGTTTCAGGGCCCTGATGTCTCGAATCTCCATCACCTTGATGGGTTGTCATCCCCATCTCCCCCATCATGCCTCCAGTTGATAGGCCATGGGAAGAGGATTGATGTGATTGCTGATGGAGAGAAAAGTGATGATGACCGGAATGGTGATCGTCACCTAAATGCATGCACGCCATGGGAATCAAAAGCAATGTAGGGGCAATCAATTTTGTTTTCAAATTTTGAAGCTTCATGAAATTATCTCCTTTCCCTTATTTTTTCTTAATATTTTGCAACTGGTACACCAAGAAGTGTGTTCATCTATATCTTCCCATTGTATCCATTCACCATAATGTCCATACCAAACTTCCCTGCCGAATTGGTGGTATGGAATTTATAATAGCCAGGATAGGTCTCGGGTGCTCCAAGCCCGTAATCGAGGACAACATTTCGATTTATAAAATCTTGAGCAATACTCGTAGCCTGATCCGGTGTGAGATTGAGGTTTCTCCCAAAGGCAGTCATCTTGTAGAGGCTTTGGCCGTAACTTACGTTCATCATCATGGAAAAGCCCATTTTCGGGCGATACGGCATCGGTAAACTTATCAGCTACGAGATCAAAAGCCCTCGCGCCATTGATGTCTGAGAGTTCCGCTTTGTAGGCCGTCTCATATTCCCAGAGTTCTGAAATCTGGAGATTGCTGTTTGCTGAATCGATGAAGGCGTGGATAGCCGTCCGGGCCTCATTGGAAGTGGTGAGCGGCTCAAGGACGTCAAGATATCCGTGGGACATGGTATTCCCCATCATCCCTGAGATCATGCCGCCAGAGCCATGCTCCCGTACCCCATACCACCTCCATAATAGCCTCCGTCCATGTGGCCGGTTCCTGTTCCTCCGCCCATATGACCTCCACCCATTTGGCCAAAGCTGCTACCCGTTGCAAGTAGCACGACTATCAATGTGATCATCAAGGGTTTCATACTTTTCCTCTCCTTGCATATGCAGGCTCATTGTGCTTTAAATTGTGCTTTAAGATGAAGCTCTTTTCAGATTTGAGCGTTTTGAATGATTACAATTCAAACTAATTTGGAAGCACGAAAGTTGATTAAAGGTGGGTTCGAGGTGGGCGGTAAAATGATTTCGTAATAACTAAAGGCTGAAACTTGATCTCAACTGGATTTAACAGGTAGGAATCTAAAATAACAAAGTAGGATGTTATGTTCTGGGTGATCAAATTACAACAGGAATGATTGTTTGGGCAAGGGATTTTATTGTTACAGGGGGTATTTTCATGGTGAGAATGACCCGGCTCACTAAGATATGAACTTTGATCTTTGGTAGTTGAAGAGAATTCAAAGGCTAAACAGAGATTGGGTAAGGTAAGGGAGGACAAGAAAAGAAGAAAAAGAATGAGAATTAAAATTCTCTTGGTACCCTTCATCTTACCCATAAAATCTTTATATGATAAAAAATGGGTATTGTCAATTGCTAAAGAAGGCTGCAACACATCTCGATGAATTTGGTTTCAAGACCAATTTCCTTTGCATAGTCAATCGTACCTTGAAGTGGGAAGGCGATGGTGTTGACACCAGAATCTATAAATCCCGTTTCCATCTTCGCCTTCCAAGGATGGGCTGGACGGATACAGCCCATCCGAATCGGGGTGGAGGGATTGAGAATACGAGCAATGGCGGAGATTTTTGAAGTCTCTTCCGGCTTTGGAATTTTGATCCCACTCGCCTTCATGGGGAGAAGGGGTTTGATGACCACTAAGACAAGGGTTTCAACACCAACCCGGGTAACCATCTCCAAGGCCTTCCACTCACCTTTGATCTCTCCAAAGTGATGGCCGATGATGATGTGAGGGGCAAGGTGATGGCCCATCTCTTTTAACATCCAGAGGGTCTCTTCATAATCTTTAACCCGTTTGTTCAGGTGATAGACCTCATGGATGGTGTCTTCATCCCCGATCACATCGATGAGAATCTGATCGACCCCAGCCTCTTTCAATTCCTTGGCCGGGCCCTCTTGGATGAGGCCGGTATGGACGATGATTTTGAATTGAGGATCTCTTTCCTTGAGGACTCTGATAGCAGGAATAAATTCCCTTAAGGGGACCTCACCGTTTTTATCTGCTCCTCCGCTCACCAGGATACCATGCGCCCCATGGGTTCGAAAGCGCTCCGCAACCCGAACGAAGGTTTCAGGGTCTTTTGCGGGGATCATCGATTCAAGGAGTTTTCCTTTGCAGTGTTCACATCGAAGTGTGCAATGATTTCCTGTTATACTGATGGCAGCAAATTTGTCCTTTTGAGAAGGGAAAGTATTATCATTGTAAGAAATGGTCCCAGGGATCGAGAAGGTAAGTTCATTGCCAAAACGGGCCTTTCGGATCCTGAAGGCCTCCGTTTGGAGTTCTTTTAAAGGGGTCTGGATAAGATGTTGAATCATTCGATTCCCAATTGGTTCTTAATCTCTTCGAGGTCCTGTGGTTCAGGCATAAATGGAAAATTTCGAATGGGTCCTGAGGGCCTCTCATTCCCATAAGGTCGGTTACAGGCCACCTTCCCATCCCTTCCAGGACATCCGGAGGTCATAAAGGGTTCTCCAGTTTGGATGAGAGAACTGACCTCCATTCCAAAATCGACCAATCTCCCTGTTTCATCAAACTTCATCTGAATTAAAGATCCCAAAGATTCATTGATGATCCAGCGAGCGAGTTGAATTCTTCGATACTGGCTGAGAGGAGGTGGGGAGTGATTTTCCATGGGACTCCCCTTCTCAGGGTAGAAAGAGAATAGATGAGTATAGATACCCATATCTTGTCCCTTCTGAATGGTTTTTACCATCTCCCTCTCTGTTTCGCCCAAACCGACGATGAGATGGATTCCAACGTGAAACTTTCCAAAGACCCCAACGGCTATTCGAACAACGTCCCAATAGTGTTCCCAGCGATGGGGCCCTCCAACTCCTTTACCTCTTAACTGATCAAAGAGTTCAGGTGTGGCGGCGTCGATCGCAACCCCTATGCGATCGGCTCCACCTTTTTTCATCGCTTCAAGAGAACTATGGTCATGAATAAGGGTTGGGGTAATGAGGACACTGATAGCGAGGTCGGTTTCTTCTTTGAACCTCTGAATAATATAAATGGTGTCCTTCAAAGCCTTTGGATGGGTGATCATGGAAATGCAGACTCGATGGATCTGATCTTTCATTTTTGACTTTTCGATGATCTCTCTTAAGGTATAGATCGGCCATTCCACCCTTATGAAGGTTTTTCCTCGAGGACCTTCCCTTCTCGACCTGGAGAGACCACAGAAATGGCATCTTCCCAAACATCCCTCCTCGTAGTGGAGAAGGAAGTTTAATCCTTTTAATTTTGCGTTCCGATGGAAAGACCCCTGTTGAAGGCCCAATGTGAGGGAGGCAGCTAAGCTGGTCTGGATATATTCAGGGCTTATTCTCTGATCCATTTTTCCCTCTTTCTTAAATCTCCCCTGCCCCCTCTTTATCAAAGAGGGGTATCTTCCCCCTTAGGGAAAGGGGGATGGAGGGGGATTTTTCTACGATCCTCGTAGTACTCCCTAAAACCTACCCAGGTTTTCCGAATTAGAGCCTCAAAATCGACTCCTGGCTTATTCCAGTTCTCCTCGAGAAATTCCCTCTTGGAAACACCGTACGAAAAGGTCTTTCCAAAGGTCTCACGCCACTCGATCTCATAATTTTCTAAATATCGAAGATCTCCTCTGGTGACTGCCTCCGCCGCAATCCTTCCTGCGATCTCACCACCCATGACGGCATTGAGGATGCCTGCACCCGTAATGGGGTGGGCATGACCTGCGGCATCGCCTACGAGAAGGGTATTTCCAAATACGGTTCGTCGGGGGATCTCACAGGGAATAGAGCCGCCTGTCTTTCCGACGATGTCGATACTTGATATTCTTTTTAAATCCATTAGGTCATTGAAAAAACTATTCATCAGGGTGGGTAGGAGAGAGGCCTTCGAAGGGGTGAGCCCTATACCCACATTGGCTGTCCTCCCTTTTGGGAAGAACCAGGCATATCCCCCTTCATAATCGCTATGGAAGAAGATATCTACATGGTTTTGTGAATTTGAAATGGCCAACTCATATTGGAGAGCTACGGTCGTCTTTACTGGGGGTAGACCAACCCAACGGGCTGTTGACGAATGGACCCCATCCGCGCCGATGATCACCTTTGATTTAATATGTTCCTTTCTTGTTCCCCGCTCAACAATAACTCCTTTAGAGATAAGACCGGTGACCCTTGTTCCAATGGAGATTTGCGCCCCTGATAAAATGGCAGAAGCCGATAGTTCTTTATCGAAGAGAGAACGATCCAACATATATCCTGGACCTTTCATCTCATAGGATGTTCGATCAGGGAGGTGGGTGACCATTGCTTCAATGGTCTGCAGGATGCACTTGGAAGAGAAGTGGGCATAGCGGGAGATCCACTGAGGCACTAGTTCAGCACACTGGACGGGCACGCCAATGCGCTGTTTCCGATCGATGAGAAGGACTTTGGCTCCTCTTTGGGCCGCAGCTTGAGCCGCGCTTGAGCCAGCAGGGCCTGCTCCGATGATGACGATGTCATAAGTCTCTAACACAGAAGCTTCAGGCATGGGAGTACTCAAGAACCCTTTTGAGAAGATGGAGGTTGAGATGGGTCTGATTCTCAAACTGGCCTTTAATAGCCTCTTTCTCTTGGCCCAGATCATAACAGGTACTTCTCTCCACATCGATGAGGATTCCAGGCAATCCAATTCGTTCGAAGTCTGGCCGATGCTTTCCATAAAAGGGTTGGCAACAGGAGCCGACAAATCCATGGACACCTGAACGTTTGAGTTTATAGAGGGTCGATTCAAGCTCTTCGTAATTCTGGATGGTGAGAGAGTCCATTCCGAAGGATTTCGCCACCTGTATAGCATCACCAACCGAACACCGTCCGCATTCTTCACAACCTTGTAAGTTTCGGTATAAACATTTCACTTCTTTGGCACAATAGGGAAGGAGAAGAACTTCAGGCTTTTTCACCTCTCCAAAGGGTTTTAAGACAGGGAAGAGGTGATGGGTCTCTTCCTCATCGAACCCATGGGGGAGAAGATCTATTTTTTGTATGGCCTCCTCAATCGCCTGAATGAGGTGACTCTCCTTGACTCCTGGGATCTGTGGTTTTTCATCGTCAAAGAAAGATCGGATGATTCCTTCAATGTTGGCAGGTGTGGCTTTAGAATTTTTAAGGAGGCTTTCAAGATCGAAGATCGCCCTTTTGGGGTGAACGAAGAAATCACCGGTAATCAAAATCTGGTTGATGACTTTTGCCTTCGTATCGATAGCGATGGAGATTCGGATCAATCCTCCTGGAGCCTTTAGGATGGAAGATACGGTTTTTCTCCTCGGTAAGGATTCTCTAACTTTAAAAATATATTCTGGAGAAGAAAAGTAAGGCACCTTCATCTTCAACAAATTTTCTTCTTCCGAAGTTAATGGCTTGTGATCAAAAGTTGCCCTGAAGGTTTCTCCAAAGCCTTTGATCAAAGAGGCTTTGATTTGCGACAGAGAAGGGGTTCGACCCAGTTCCCATTTCAAACAGGTGACCCTCTCTTTGACTGATTCCATCTCTTTGTCCTGAAGTTTTTCAGTAGGAATTCTGAGGGCCCTAAGCATCTCATCGACATTGAAATCGACTAAGAGTGTCCCTTGAAAGAGGATGGCACCCTTGAGTTCAGTTCCTCCTGTCCCCGAAATCTTCCGGCCTTGGATCTCGATATCATTTCTCGGACGAAAATGGGCTCGAACTCCGAGATGCCGAAGCCCCAGGGCAGCAGCCTCTGCCATTTTTTTGTAGAGATCCTCAACCTTGGAGGGAATTCGGGGATCGGTTTTAGAGATATAGATCTCCCAACCAAGCTCTTGTCTTCCCCAAAATAGTGCACCTCCTCCAGTGAGCCTTCGGTTGATCTCAATCCCTTTCATTCGGCAGTAATCGAGCCGGACTTCCTCTTCTACAGATTGATGGTGCCCTACAAGAACGGTTGGGTTAGAGAACTGAAGGAATCGAAGGTTGTTGGGAATTCTATGTTCAGCCTTTAATTCGAGGAGTACCTCATCGAGGGCCATATTCTCAGACGCTGGACGTGCACCGGTATCGAGGAGTCGCCAGTTTTCCATTGAGCTATTTGTATACCCTATTTTTCTCCATCCTTCAATTCGCACATTTCATGGTCGGATCAACCGATTGGCCTCCAATAAGGACTGAGCGATATCATACATATTAAAGATGATTCCAACCATCAATTTCTCCTTCAGCCCATACAGGAGGAAGGATTGTCCAAAATAACGATTAATTCACCCTCTTTCAGTTGATCCAATGCCTGCTTTGTTGTAACTACAGGCTGAGGACAACCCATCCCCCTGCAATCGATCTCTCTCATCTGATGATCCCTCCTTTCAATTTTAATAACTGAACAGTCGTCCCGATTCTTGGGCAATTATTGCCGCCCCGTATGCCCCTACCATCTGGGGGTCTTGAGGAACTTTTATCTTTTTTCCAAGCGCCTCTTCCAATAAGTATTTAAAACAAGGGTCTCTTGCAACACCTCCGGCTAAAACGATCTCTTCTGCCGTAGAGACTCGCTTCAATAGAGAGAGGGTTCGGTTTAAGATGGCCATATGTATTCCTAAAGCAATATCTTCCCTCCTCTGACCTTTGGCCAATAGAGATGTCACTTCGGATTGGGCAAACACAGTACACATACTGTTGATCTGAATCCTATTCTGTGCTTTTAATGGTTCTTTACCAAACTCTTCCAAATTGTAACCCAATGTCTTGGCAATGACCTCAAGAAAAATGCCAGTCCCAGCAGCGCACCGGTCGTTCATTTCAAATTTGGTTACCCCTCCTTTCTCATTTAAAGCGATTGCCTTCGTATCCTGGCCCCCGATATCCAAAATTGTTCGACATTGTGGGAAAATAGTTTTTGCACCACGTGCAAAGGCCTTAATCTCTGTAACTGTGGATACATTAAAGTGAGTCTCAAAGAAATGTCTTCCATAACCCGTAGCCAGTATCCTATCGAAACATGTCTGATCCATGAGTCTCTTACACTGTTCAATCGGATCATGCGTGGTGTCAGCGAGGAGAGAGGTGATGATTTCTCCCTCTTCAATGGTGACCAGTTTAATGGTTCTCGAACCGATGTCGATTCCGGCAGTTCTCATTTTACCCCCTCACCATTTCCAGAAAAGCTTCGATGCGGGTCTTCAATTGACCTATATCCTCCATTCCGTAGTCTGTTTCAATCTTTAGAAAAGGAATCCCTTTTCCTTGAAGAGCTTTTTCCACTTTATAGGCTTCGATAGAATAAGGAGTGCAGAATTGGATGTTGTAATGGATCACCCCATCGACTTTAAAATTCTTGGCAAGGTCGAGAACATGTTCGATCCGTTCCACATTTGGAGTGAAACAAGCGCAGTCGATCTTCATATATCGATCCACGAGGGCATCGATCATCTCATCCAATGTTCGCCCAGTTTCCTCCACTAAATCTCTTGTATTCCGTTCCCCTATACAAGACTCTTCTGCAACGATGACTGCACTGCTCGTTTCAACGACATAGGGAATTTTCCAATTTGGAAGCGCCATGGGAGATCCTGAGATCAGGATACGTGGAGTGCCGTTCTTCGAAACCCCCATCCCCTTTTTGACACGCTCCTCAAGCTCATCACAGAGGGTATTGATGTTTTTAGTGAATCGGACGGGATTGTCATAAAAAGCGATTTGGTTGACCAGCAATGCATCCAGACCCGAAATGGGAGAAGGATCTGACCTTCTTAGTTTGCTCAGACGTTGAAGGGCCATTCGTTTCTCATTCGCGATTTTTATTCCTTTCTTCAGATTCTCGATGGTGACCTTTCGACCTGTGACTTGCTCGAGTTTTTCTTTGAACTGAAGCACCTCCCCTTTCCAAAGAGCCCGGTCTCTTTCGGTCTTCATGTGAGGGATCTCCATCACATAAGTTTCCTTGTAATCGCTCAGAATTTCATAGGCCTTCTTTTTCCCATCACAGGTAGTTTCTCCTACCACAAGATCACTCGCCTGGATATAGGGACATAAGCCTGCAAGTTTAAATCCCATGAAGGATTTGATCAACACGCATGTGTTTCGGGGAAGAACCTTTTCGGCTTCATCGATGCCGATTTCAGCTCCTGCACAGAGCCCAACGCAAGTTCCCCCAACAGCCAGGATCAATTCCTCAGGGACATAAACACAGAATGTTCCGATCACCTTGTTCCCTTTTCTTTTCTCCTCCATCAATTCCTCTATCCGGAGCCCATGGGCCTCCGAAATCACAAAGTCAAGATACTGCATTGCCTTCGGTCGATTTTCCTGAGATAGATAAATGTCTTTATAAGCCTTTCCAAGGATGGCCAAGAGCTGGTCATGAGCCTCTAAATTTAAATCCAA
>Ga0299912_10005762_pt1 | contig 10174 bp, 7 predicted proteins | sample RVTome_2_FD_207667 | JGI IMG/M metagenome (GOLD analysis project Ga0299912, IMG submission 207667) | Soil microbial communities from uranium-contaminated site in the Upper Colorado River Basin, Wyoming, United States - RVT95D214 (version 2) ...
AAAGTAATAAAAGGCGATCCCTCAATGGCAGGAAATCCTGCCGATACACTTACAGTAAAAATCACATCGATCGCAGAGAAGAGCTATACAGTGTTAACTACTTCAAATTTTTCCAGTCTTGAAATGGAATCTGAACTTATAATTCTTAAATTGAACAATTGAATTCTGGATATTCAGGCGATATAATTAACTTGCATTTGTGAGGCAACTTAACACATAATCCTCATTTAGTCGAGAGCACACTTTAGAAATTATACTGTGGCAAATCGGATAATAATATGGTAATCAGAAGCAGGAATTTTCATGAGAAAAACAAACTGGTCCGGGTAATTGTTATTACATTCCTTTTTTTTAACGGCATTTCCGCACTGTTCGGAGGCTGTATGCTTATTACTGACCCAAGCGGGGAAATTATGCAGATGCCGCTTGATATGTTGAAGAATAGTCCTTTCTCAGATTTTTTAATCCCCGGGATCATTCTTTTCGCATTGAATGGGGTCAGCAGTATATTGATTGCCGTCCTATCGATCCTTAAAGTAAAATTCTACCCGTACTGCATAATCCTGCAGGGAGGAATTTTAATTCTATGGCTAACGATACAGATCATCATGATCAGGATGTTCTCCCCGCCTTTTCACATCCCATATTATTTCGTGGGGGTTATACTGATGGTATTGGGGATCATGATGCTGAGGAAGAATACGATTCACCAGTAACACGATGTAAATACAATATTCTATATCAACTACTCCTTCTCGTCGTCGAAATATCCTTTAATGATACCCCGTTTTGAATTGCGGATGAACAGAATAATATTGTCACGTTCGTCTGTAGCCGGAAGATTTGTTTCAACGAAGGCAATAGCATCGGAAATATTCAGTCCACGCTGATAGATGATACGGTATATTTCCTGGATCTCATATATTGTTTCATTCTTAAAATTTCTTCTTCTTAATCCTATTGAGTTTATGCCGGTGTAGGAGAGAGGTTCCCTGCCAGCCAGGATATAAGGAGGTACGTCTTTACTTGCTTTACCCGTAGCCTGGACGAACGAATGAGTTCCTATGCGGACAAACTGATGGACAACGGAATAGGGACTAACAATAGCATAATCTTCTACTTCTACTTCACCGGCAAGACCTGCGTGGCTTCCGAGAATAACATAATTACCAAGCAGGCAATCGTGTGCTACATGAGCATACGACTGGATGAGACAATTCTTACCTATGCGTGTAATTTCTTTGGCCTTGGTTCCCCTGTTAATGGTCGCATATTCCCTTACAGTAGTATTATCGCCGATTTCAGCTATGGTTTCTTCTCCTGCAAATTTCAAATCCTGAGGAATACCGCTGATAACAGCTCCCGGAAATATCTGGCATTTTTTCCCAAGCCTTGCCCCATTTAGCAATATGGCACCTGGACCTATACAGGTACCATCACCGATTTCAACATTTTTGGCGATATACGCAAACGGTTCTATCACCACTTTTTTCCCGATCTTTGCATCGGGATGAACATAGGATAAGGAAGTGCTCATAATATTCTTCAATTCTGTTCTATGTTAGAGTTATCATTTATTTATTTATCAGGCCTTCTGGCCAACTGGGCCATGAATTGACCTTCCATCACGAGATTATCTGCTACAAATACCTGTCCATAAGTTATGGCAATACCTCTCTTCACTGGTTCTAGCAATTTCATGCGAATATTTAGTGTGTCGCCCGGTACCACTTTATGTTTGAACTTAATGTTTTCAATTTTCATGAAGTAGAGGACATAATTCTCCGGATCGGGTACCTTATTTAAAAGCAATATTCCTCCAACCTGAGCCATTGCTTCAATTTGAAGCACACCGGGCATAATTGGTTCTTCAGGGTAATGCCCCACGAAAAATGGCTCATTCATGGTAACGTTCTTAATTCCGCATATGGTCCATTCATCCATAAACGTGATCTTATCGACCAGCAGGAAAGGTGGACGGTGGGGAAGAAATTTTCGGATCTGGTTAATATCAAAAAGAGGAGTCTGATTTGGATCGTAATGAGGAGGAACAGGTTTGGCTTTTTCTTTTTTTATTTGTTTTCTGATTTCCTTGGCCAGCTCAGTATTGGCATGGTGCCCGGGTTTTGTAGCAATAACTTTCCCTTTCAGAGCCATACCTGTTAATGCCAGATCACCGATGAGATCAAGCAACTTATGCCGGGCGGCCTCATTCTGGAAGGTACGTTCCGTATTGTTCAGATACCCTTCAGGTAAAACCTGTACTTTCGGTTTATTGAATAGTTCGGCAAGATGATCGAGCTCTTTTTGAGCCATAGGCCTATCGACGATTACCAGGGCATTATCGAGGTCACCACCTTTTATCAGATTATTAGTTACCAGTGCCTTCAGCTCATGAAGGAATACAAATGTCTTACAACCGGCAATTTCATTTTCAAATTCATCAATAGTATTCAGTGAAGCAAACTGGTGGCCGAGGATTTTTGAGTTGAAATCGATATGAACATCCACGCTGAAATTGTCATCGGGATAAAGAATGATCTCAATACCTTTTTTCTCTTCCCTGTAAACCATTTTTTGCTTCACAACAAAATACTCTTTTTCAGCCTCCTGTTCAATAATTCCCGAATTTTTAATCGCTTCGATATAAAGCTTTGCGCTGCCGTCGAGAATTGGAATTTCCGGACCATCGAGTTCTACATGCACATTATCAATGCTCATGCCATACAGGGCGGCACAAAGATGTTCGACGGTCATAACTTCGACACCATTCTCGCTGATTGTTGTTCCACGAGACGTATTAACAACATTTTCAGCAAGTGCACGGACGGCAGGTTTATTCTTGATATCGGAACGCTGAAAACGATAGCCGTAGTTTATTTCGGCAGGTTTTATTTTCAGGCTGACTTCTTTTCCGCTATGCAGCCCTTTGCCTTTAATATTTATTTCAGATGCTATTGTTCGTTGTTTCTCTATCATTCTTTAATTTCTGTAAGAATTTTTATATGACCAATTTATAAAATTCTTCGTAATGACCGAAAGGATCATTCTTTGATCTTGCTTCGAATTTCTTTCAATTCTTTCTCAAGACTATTGATTTTTTCATACAACTCAGGAAGTTTCCGGATGATGATCAACGACTTTTTTGTTTCGCGATAATCGTATGCAGGGGAGCCAAGAAGTATAGCACCTTCATTTTTTACATTATTGGTAACCCCTGCCTGGGCTCCGATTTTTACGTTATCTGCAATACTGATGTGCCCGACCAGTCCTGCCTGGGCAGCAACAACTACATTTTTTCCAAGCCTGGTGGAACCTGCAATACCCGCCTGGGCTATAATTACCGAGTTTTCCCCAATCTCTACATTGTGGGCAATCTGGACCAGGTTATCAATCTTTGTACCTTTGTGGATCATAGTCGATCCCATGGTGGCTCTGTCAATTGATACGTTTGAGCCGACTTCGACATCATCTTCGATGACTACATTGCCAATTTGAGGAATTTTTTGATACGTTCCTTCCGCCGGCGCAAAACCAAAACCATCGGAACCAATTACTGTGCTGGCATGAATGATACAGTTGGCACCGATCTCACAATCCTTATATACTTTAACACCAGGATACAATATGGTATTATTTCCGACTTTAACATTGTCGCCAAGATACACCTGCGGATATACTTTTACACTTTTTCCAATTACTGCATTTTCTCCGATAAAAGCGAATGCTCCCACGTAACATCCCTCTCCAACAGAAGCACTTTGCGCAATATAACTGTTGGTATCGATACCCTTTTTCTGAGGCAGGGTGCTTTGATAAAGAGTCAACAATGAAGCGAATGCCTGGTATGCATCATCAACCCTGATCAGGGTGGTATTAACTTTCTGGCTCAGGTTCAGATTCCGGTTTACCAGAACAATGGAAGCCTGCGTGGTATACAGATATTTCTCATATTTCGCATTCGCCAGAAATGCAAGAGTTCCCTTTTTACCATCTTCAATACGGGAAATATTGGTTACTATTTCCTGGGGATTTCCTTCAATATCTCCTTTCAGATATTGAGCTATGATCTGGGCATTGAATTCCATAGGTCAAAATTTGGGAGCAAAAGTATGCAATATTCTTCATACTCTGCACTCCTTAGGATAACATAGAAAATATTTTTTCTCCGATCGTTCAACATAAAAATTGTTCAGAATATCAGATACTTCTGAGATATTCCTGATTTCATCCCTTGTCATGAGAATCTGAATCATGTCTAACCTGCCGGTATAAGCATTATTTGAAATTTCTCCTTCAGAAATCAGATAATGCAAATCGTTGGATTTGATGTTGTAATGTTCTTTGACAGAATCACGAATTTTTTGAACCAGGTCTTTTGGAACAGACTGATCCGTGATAAGGACTTCCGGCAGAGTCCGGTTTAGGAGATTTCCTGCCAGCATTGAAAGAATATAATCGTTATGGTTTTGCCATTCCTTGGCCGATACAATAATATCCGAGTCATCGAGTTTGTTAAATTCCTGTATCAACTCTTCCGGACGGGTTGCGATAGTTTTGCTGTTGAATGTATGGCCAAGAAAATAAGATAGCGCCGGAGTACTATATAACGAAATCCCACGATTGACTATTGATCGGGCGCGCTGAAGCATACGAACAAGTAAATTCTCCGATGCAATCACAGTCTTGTGAAAATAAACCTGCCAATACATCAATCGTCGTGAGATCAGAAATTTTTCAACAGAATAAATGCCTTTTCTTTCAACTACCAGGTTATCATTGTATACATTCAACATCTTAATAATCCGATCGGTTCCAATGGTTCCTTCCGTTACTCCGGTAAAAAAACTATCGCGTTTGATGTAATCGAGCCTGTCCATATCAAGCTGACTGGTGACCAGCTGATGTAGGAATTTTTTCGAATAGGTATCGTTATAAATTGCGATGGCAAGGTCTAGCTTCGATACATATTCCTGATTAAGTTTCTGCATTAATACATGGGAAAGTTGTTCATGGGTAATTCCCGGGATTATTGTTTCTTCAAGTGCATGTGAAAAAGGGCCATGACCAATATCATGCAGCAAAATGGCAATCAGTGCGGCTTCCTGCTCTTCATTAGTTATTATTATTCCTTTGCTCATAAGACTCTCGAGTGCCAGTGTCATAAGATGCAATGCACCAATGGTATGCTGAAACCTGGTATGGGTTGCTCCCGGATAAACATAGTGAGTTAATCCTAATTGTTTAATTCTTCGCAGCCGTTGAAGGAAGGGATGCTCAATAAGGTCAAAAATAAAATCTGACGGGATGGTCACAAAACCGTGAACAGGATCGTTAATAATCTTTCGTTTGTTCTTGACAGGGATGGTCATATCATGTGTTTTTAACAAAGCTAAATGTTCCGGCCGGTAAAAAAATAATAAAGTTTTAAACCTGTCCGGTTTTTAGATTTTATTCTTTAAAAATAGTAAATATTCGGGTTGGCATTATGTACCCTTTTTATTAGTCATTTTTGTTAGAAAGGCCGTTATTTTCTTCTGAATTGAAACACAATATTTTGTAGTTTATTCGATATTTTATATTTTTGCATCGATCGAAGGATTTTTTAGGGGACATAAGTCCCCTATTTTGTTACTTATACATGATATTGAAAGAGAACATACTAAACGTGATCAAAGACCTGCTAAAAGAAAAAGAGATCTTTCTGGTTTCACTCGATATAAATGCTTCAAACAACATCAGGCTTGTAATCGACAGTATGAAGGGCGTGACCTTAAGTGAATGTGTTCAGCTCAACAGGGCGATTGAGAAAGGCCTTAACCGGAACCACGAAGATTTCAATATCGAGGTTACCTCACCCGGACTGGGCACACCCTTTAAAGTCAGGGAGCAATATGTGAAGAATATCGGGAAGGAAGTTGAAGTGATTCTGAAAACCGGTCAAAAAGTGAATGGAATGTTAATCCAGACCGATGATAACAATTTTATCATCGAACAGGATAAACAAGTTAGAATTGAAGGGGAGAAAAAAATGCAACGGATTAAAGAAAGAGTCAGCTTTTTTTATGGTGCTGTAAGTAAAGTAAAAAATGTAATAAAATTTTAAAGTTTGAATAATACATGAAGTATGGAAAATATTAATCTGATCGACACCTTTTCGGAGTTTAAAGAGCTCAAGAATATCGATCGAGCAACCATGATCTCTGTGCTTGAGGATGTATTCCGGAGTATGCTGCAAAAAATGTTCGGGACTGATGAAAATTTTGATGTGATCATAAATATCGATAAAGGCGACTTTGAGATCTGGCGAAACAGGGAAGTAGTCGACGATGGGAATGTTGAGGATCCCAACCGACAAATAGCACTCTCCCAGGCAAAGAAAATCGATAAAGATTATGAAGTCGGAGAAGATGTTACCGATGAAGTAAAATTTGCCGATTTTGGGCGAAGAGCCATTCTCGCACTCCGTCAGAATCTGACAGCTCGAATCCTCGATTTGGAAAAGAATAATGTATACCTGAAATATAGCGACCGGATCGGAGAAATAATAACCGGTGAAGTTTATCAGGTTTGGAAACGTGAAATACTGGTACTCGATGAAGAAGCCAATGAGCTTATCCTTCCTAAATCGGAACAAATACCTTCCGATTATTTTCGGAAAGGTGACAGTATCAGGGCGGTAGTTATTAAAGTTGAAATGAGAAACAATACACCCTTGATTGTTTTATCGCGCACTTCGCCTGTATTTCTGGAACGGCTCTTCGAACTTGAAGTACCTGAAATTTTTGATGGCCTGATCACGATAAAAAAAATCGTCCGTGTGCCTGGCGAACGTGCCAAGGTTGCGGTTGAATCGTACGATGAGCGAATCGATCCTGTTGGTGCCTGTGTGGGTATGAAGGGCTCAAGAATTCATGGAATTGTTCGTGAGCTTAAAAACGAGAATATTGATGTCATTAATTTTACAAACAATATTCAGCTATTCATTACTAGAGCATTGAGCCCGGCAAAGATCACATCAATAAAACTTGATCAGGAGAATAAAAGGGCTGAGGTGTATCTGAAACCGAATGAAGTTTCACTGGCTATCGGGAAAGGAGGGCTTAATATTAAACTGGCAAGCCAGCTGACAGGATATGAGATAGACGTATATCGAGAAGGTACAGAAGATGATGAAGATGTTAACCTTGAAGAATTTGCCGATGAAATCGATAGCTGGATCCTTGATGAATTGAAATCTATCGGTTGCGATACGGCTAAAAGTGTTTTGGAATTATCACCTGAAGATCTGGTTAAAAGAACCGATCTGGAGGAAGAAACCGTCAAGGAGGTGATGAAAATTTTACGATCAGAATTTGAATAATAAGCAGTATATTAGCGGAATATCTGATATTACGGGCATATTGAAAGAAAACAGGTATTTTTTTTGTATGACAGATAACAAAGCTACAAGGCTTAGTAAAATTGCCAGGGAATTAAATGTCGGGATCTCCACAATTGTTGACTTTCTTCATAAAAAGGGAGAAAAAGTTGATGCAGACCCGAACACTAAAATTACATCCGAGCAATATCAATTATTGATCGAGGAGTTCAGTTCTGACCTGTCGATTAAAAAGGAGTCGGAAAAAGTCAATCTTCGTCATTTTAAAGAAAAACAACAATCCATATCGATCAACGATCTCAAAGAATCACAGGAAGAGGTTGCCAATGATCAGGATGAATTTCTGGTTAAGGACATTCGAGGTACAGGTAAAATATTCGAAACTGAAACTAGCAAAGAACTTGAGATTAAACCCAGGGTGTTGGGAAAAATCGATCTTGAACCCAAAAAGAAACCTGCTGAAGAAATTCCAAAGAAAATACCGGCCGGTGAAAAGAGTAAAACTTTAGAAGCCAAGCTCGCCACACCCGAGGGAGAAAAAAAGAAGAAACCTGAAGAAACGGAATTACAGGAGAAGCCGGTCAAGAAGGAAAAAGCTGAAGAAAAGGCCGAATCAAAAGTTAAGGTGGTTGGAAAGATTGATCTCGATTCAATGAATCAGCGTACCAGACCGCCAAAGAAAACCACGGAAGAAAAAAAGGCGGATCAGAATCGGAAACCTGTTGTTGCCAAAAAAGAGGGAGTTGTAGATAAAAAAGCTGAGATTATTGAGGATCTGGAGGTTGAAGAGGTGCCTGGAGAAGAAATAATACGTGCAAAGGTTCAGAAACTCAGTGGTCCCACCGTTGTAGGTAAGATCGAGCTCCCAAAGCGACCCCTGAAAGAAGTATCAGAGGATACCGAACATAGCGACAGGAAAAGAAAACGCAAGAGAATAAAGAAAGACAAAGAACGTGTTCATTTTGAAGCAAATAAATTTGACAGGGAGGATGAGGGTTTTATTCGTGATAAATCGAAGAAAAAGCGAAAAAAGAAGACTCTGAAACCGGAAATTAGTGAGGAAGACGTTCAAAAGCAAATTAAAGATACACTCGCCCGTTTAACCAAAACAAAATCAAAAGGGTCGAAATACCGTCGTGAAAAACGTGATGCAGCAAGTCAGCGTATCCAAGAAGAATCGATAAAGAAAGAAGAATCCAAACATACGATCCAGGTAACAGAATTTGTATCGGTAAATGAATTAGCTACCATGATGAATGTTCCTGTGAACGAGTTGATAGCTACCTGCATGAATCTTGGATTGTTCGTTTCAATCAATCAGCGTCTCGACGCGGAAACAATGGCTATACTGGCTGAAGAATTTGGATATAAAGTCGAATTCATTAGTGTAGAGGTGCAGGAAGCAATTAAAGAAGCAGAGGATAAAGAAGAGGATTTGAAACCCAGACCACCAATTGTCACTGTGATGGGACACGTCGACCATGGCAAGACCAAACTGCTCGATTATATTCGAAGTGCCAATGTGGTTGCCGGTGAAGCCGGAGGTATAACACAGCATATTGGAGCCTATGGTGTTGAACTTGAGAATGGAAGAAAAATAACGTTTCTCGATACACCTGGCCACGAAGCATTTACGGCGATGAGGGCCAGAGGTGCACAGGTTACTGATGTAGCAATTATTGTTGTTGCTGCCGACGATGGTATCATGCCTCAAACCATCGAAGCCATTAATCATGCCCAGGCTGCCGGAGTTCCGATGGTATTTGCTATAAATAAAATTGATAAACCTACGGCAAATCCTGAAAAGATTAAGGAGAAACTAGCCAAAATGAATATCCTTGTCGAAGACTGGGGTGGCAAATATCAATCGCAGGATATTTCTGCAAAAAGTGGTACTAATATTGCCGAATTACTGGAAAAAGTGTTGCTGGAAGCCGAGCTTCTTGAACTTAAAGCCAATCCCGATAAACATGCTCAAGGAACAGTAATTGAATCGGCACTCGATAAAGGACGAGGTTATACAACTACCATTCTTATTGAAGCCGGAACCATGAGGGTGGGAGATATTGTGCTGGCAGGAACGCATATGGGAAAGGTGAAAGCTATGTACAACGAAAGGGGGAAAATAATTGACGAAGCGGGGCCATCAACACCAGTACTTATACTTGGTATTAATGGAGCACCCCAGGCTGGCGATAAGTTTAATGTTATGGAGAGCGAAAGAGAAGCCAAAGAGATCGCTACCAAACGCGGGCAACTTCAGCGTGAACAGGGAATGCGTACACAAAAACACATCACCCTCGACGAAATTGGCCGCCGTATAGCTATTGGTAATTTCCAGGAATTGAATCTGATTGTGAAAGGTGACGTGGATGGTTCGGTCGAAGCACTTTCCGATTCGCTGATAAAACTATCCAATGAAGAAATTCAGGTAAATATAATTCATAAGGGAGTCGGACAGATTTCTGAGAGCGATATCATCCTCGCTACAGCTTCCGATGCCATTGTTATCGGATTTCAGGTGCGCCCCTCGCTGAGTGCCCGCCGTATTGCCGAAAAAGAAGAGATCGATATTCGTCTCTATTCCATTATTTACGATGCCATCAACGAGATTAAATCGGCTATGGAAGGTATGCTTTCTCCCGAAATTAAAGAAGAAATTACGGCTACCCTTGAGATAATGGAAGTATTTAAAATCACAAAAGTGGGTACAGTTGCAGGTTGCATGGTGAAAGAAGGAAAAATCCGCCGCGATTCTAAAATTCGGGTTATACGCGACGGTATCGTAATTTA
>Ga0299912_10005763_pt1 | contig 10172 bp, 5 predicted proteins | sample RVTome_2_FD_207667 | JGI IMG/M metagenome (GOLD analysis project Ga0299912, IMG submission 207667) | Soil microbial communities from uranium-contaminated site in the Upper Colorado River Basin, Wyoming, United States - RVT95D214 (version 2) ...
GAAGGCTGCGTAAACAAAGGAACTCAGATTTGTTATTTATTGAATAAGGAGAGAACCACATGTCAGCAGTAGCTGAAATTGTCGAAAAGATAGAGAAGCTCACTTTGTTGGAAGCTGTTGAGCTCAAAAAGGCGCTGGAGGAGAAGTTTGGTGTCACCGCGGCGGCTCCCGTTGTGATGGGAGGCATGATGCCTGCGGCCGCGGCTGCCCCGGCGGCAGAGGAAAAGACAGAATTCACCGTCCTGCTCAAGGAAGCCGGAGCTCAGAAGATCAATGTCATTAAGGTCGTCCGGGCCGCAACAGGTCTCGGCCTGAAGGAAGCGAAAGACCTCGTTGACGGCGCACCGAAACCCGTCAAGGAAGCGACCTCGAAAGAGGACGCAGAGAAGCTGAAGAAGGAACTGGAAGAGGCAGGGGCGAAAGTCGAACTGAGGTAAGTCTCCGTCCAGTGGAACGTTGTTCGTGGACTGCTGTGCTCGCAGAAGCGGTTGCTCAGTCCACCAATGTCTTTACTTGGTAATGTGAATTCAAACAGGTGCACATGGCAGGCCGGTAATCAGATTCTCCGTGGATCTATCGATTATCGGCTTGCTTGTTGATTATAACCTAAGGAGTGCGGCTCTTGAAGAACCAATCCAATCGACGGTTTACATTCGGGAAAATCCCCGAGATCATCGAAGCTCCCGATCTGTTAAATATCCAGCTTGAATCGTGGGAGAGCTTCTTGCAGGGTGAGGCGTCACCAAGCCGCCGCAAGAACAAAGGCCTTCAGGCGGTTTTCAAGATGAACTTTCCGATCACGGACGCGCGGGAGAACTACCTGCTCGAATTCGTGGAGTACTACGTTGAGAAGCCAAAGTATACGGTGGCCGAGTGTGAAGAGCGGGGGCTCACGTACGCCGTTCCGCTGAAGGCAAAACTGCGCCTCTCCCAAAAGGCCGAGGATGGCAAGTCGTATGTGAACACGATCGAGCAGGATGTCTATCTCGGCAATCTTCCCACCATGACGCACCGCGGCACCTTCATTATCAACGGTGCCGAGCGTGTTGTCGTCAGCCAGTTGCACCGCTCGCCAGGGGTTTTCTTCAGCGAATCGGTCCACCCCAACGGGACCCCGATCTACTCCGCGCGCATCATTCCGTTCCGCGGCTCCTGGGTCGAGTTTGCGACGGATATCAACAATATCATGTACGCGTACATCGACCGGAAAAAGAAGTTTCCGGTGACGACACTGTTGCGCGCTCTCGGCTATTCGTCCGATGACGAGATTCTCGAACTCTTCAATCTCGTCGAAGAGATCGAACTCTCTAGAGTGAACCTCTCCGACTATGAAGGACGAGTCATATGCAGCGACGTGGTGGATAAGAAGACCGGCGAAATCCTCATCAGCAAGGATGCGACGCTGGCCGAAGAGAACATTAAGAGACTGAAGAAATCCACAATCAAGAAGCTGCGACTCCTCAAGCTGCAGGGTAACGAGACCTCTGTGATTGCAAATACGATTTCGAAGGACGTGTCACGATCCGAAGAGGATGCTCTGGGTACCATCTACCGGCAGCTACGTTCCGGTGACGCTCCCGATCTGGATACAGCAAAGACGTTAATCGATCGCCTGTTTTTTAACGAGAAGCGTTACGACCTCGGCGACGTCGGACGGTACCGCATGAACAGTAAACTCGGTCTGTCCATCCCCGTGACCACGACTACGCTGACCAAGGACGATATCGTCGCGATCATCAACTACCTGATCGAGATGCAGCAGGGGCGAAAAGCCGTTGACGACATCGACCACCTCGGCAACAGACGCGTGCGGACGGTCGGCGAGCAGATCGCTCAGCAATTCAACATCGGCCTCGCACGCATGGCGCGAACCATCCGAGAGCGCATGAACATCCGCGATAATGAGAACCTCACGCCTCAGGACCTTGTCAACGCACGCACAATCAGCAGCGTTATCAACGCGTTCTTTGGAACCAACCCGCTGTCTCAGTTCATGGATCAGACCAATCCTCTGGCCGAGCTGACGAACAAGCGGCGTATGTCTGCCCTCGGTCCGGGCGGTCTCACGCGTGAGCGCGCCGGGTTTGAAGTCCGCGACGTTCACTACACACATTATGGTCGCCTCTGCCCGATCGAGACTCCGGAAGGCCCGAACATCGGTCTGATTTCGTCGCTCTGCATCCATGCCCGCGTCAATGAGTTTGGGTTCATCGAGACCCCGTACCGGAAGGTCAAGAACGGCCGTGTGAGCGAGGAGATTGAGTTTCTTACCGCGGAACAGGAGGACAACTACACGATAGCGCAAGCGAACGCCCCGGTCGATAGTCGTGACACCTTCAAAGATGAACGCGTCAAGGCACGGTACCAGGGGGACTTCCCGGTCGTGAAGCCGGAGGAGGTTCAGTACATGGATGTCGCTCCGAACCAGATCGTCAGCGCAGCAGCGGGTTTGATTCCATTCCTCGAGCACGACGACGCGAACCGCGCCCTCATGGGCTCCAACATGCAGCGCCAGTCGGTGCCTTTGCTCCGGCCCGACGCCCCGCTTGTGGGGACCGGGCTGGAGGAAAAGGTCGCGCGGGATTCCCGCACGCTTATTCTCGCCGAGCGGAACGGCGTGGTTGACAGAGTTGACGCTGACCATCTCGTTGTGCTGTACGATATCGACGAAAACAGCACCGAGGCAATCGTATCGTTTGAAGACAAACGACGCGTTGAGTACAAGCTGACAAAGTTTTTCCGCACCAATCAGGACACCTGCATCAACCAGAAGGTAATCGTCAAACAGGGCGACCGGGTGAAAAGGGGCGATGTCCTTGCCGACGGTCCTGCGACCAGCCATGGAGAGCTGGCGCTCGGCCGGAACGTCCTTGTTGCATTCATGCCGTGGCATGGATACAACTTTGAAGACGCGATCATCGTGAGCGAGCGTATTGTCTCGCAGGACATCTTCACGTCGATCCACATCGAGGAGTTCGAGCTGCAGGTCCGCGATACGAAGCGAGGCGAAGAGGAGCTTACGCGTGAAATTCCCAATGTGAGCGAAGACGCCACCAAGGATCTGGATGAAAACGGCATCGTCCGTATCGGCGCTGAAGTCGTGGAAGGGGACATCCTCATCGGCAAAATCACCCCCAAAGGCGAGTCCGATCCAACGCCGGAAGAGAAACTTCTGAAGGCAATCTTCGGTGAAAAGGCAGGTGATGTAAAAGACGCCTCACTGAAGGCCCCGCCGGGAATGAAAGGGGTCGTCATCACGACAAAGCTCTTTAGCCGCAAGAAGAAGGATGCAGAGTCGAAGAAGGAGGATAAGCGTCGCAGCGATGCGCTCGATCGTCATCGCCGCAAGATCATTGCAGATCTGCGCGAACGTCTTGCCAGCAAGCTCGATGCCGTCCTCGTTGACGAGAAGTCCATCGGCGTGCGCGACACCGATGGAAACGTAGTGTTCCGCAGCGGCATGCAGTTCAAGGCCGACACGTTCCAGACGTACCAGGAAATGGAGAAGCTTGACTACGCGGCCGAGTGGGTGGAGGACAAGCGCAAGAATACCGTCGTTCAAAAGATCTTCACGAATTACTTCGACAAGCTCAATAGCATCGAGGAAGAATTCCGTCACGAGAAGAATAAGATCCAACTTGGCGACGAACTTCCGCCGGGCGTTGTCCAGCTTGCCAAGGTCTATGTTGCGAAGAAACGAAAGCTGTCGGTGGGCGACAAGATGGCCGGCCGGCACGGAAACAAGGGGGTTGTCTCCCGCGTCGTTCCGGTCGCAGACATGCCGTTCCTTCCTGATGGAACTCCCGTTGACATCGTGTTGAACCCGCTCGGCGTGCCGTCGCGTATGAATCTTGGCCAACTGTACGAAACGGCGCTCGGCTGGGCCGCGAGGGTGCTCGGTGTGAAGTACGCATCGCCGATTTTCGACGGGGCGACATGGGAAGACGTGCAAGCCGAGTTGAAGAAGGCCGGATTGAATGAAAGCTCGAAATCGGTGCTCTACGACGGTCGCACGGGCGATCGGTTCGACCAGGAAGTTACTGTCGGACAGATCTACATGATGAAACTCTCGCACCTGGTCGACGACAAGATCCACGCCCGGTCGATCGGTCCGTACTCGCTCATCACCCAGCAGCCGCTCGGAGGCAAAGCGCAGTTCGGAGGTCAGCGCTTCGGCGAGATGGAAGTGTGGGCGCTTGAAGGATACGGGGCGGCGCACGTCCTGCAGGAGATGCTCACCGTCAAGAGTGATGATGTTACGGGGCGCGCAAAGGTCTATGAGGCAATCGTCAAGGGGGAAAACCTGCCTGAGTCGAATGTTCCTGAATCATTCAACGTGCTCATTCGCGAGCTCATGGGTCTCGGACTTAACATCAAGCTCGATTGATCGGAGGAGCAGTTGAACACCACGCATGACGGTGTCGATTCACTAGGGTGCCCCAGCTCGGCCGGGGTTCACAAGACAAATGTTTGGAGGTAGAAAATGCCATTCACGCATCAAGAGAGAGAAGCACGGAAGAGCTTCACGAGAATCACGATCAGTCTGGCGTCATCCGATATGATCCTCCAGCGGTCGCATGGTGAGGTCACCAAGCCGGAGACGATCAACTACCGTTCGTTCCGGCCGGAGAAGGACGGCCTTTTCTGCGAGAAAATCTTTGGACCCGTGAGAGACTGGGAATGCCACTGCGGAAAATACAAGCGCATCCGCTATAGAGGCATTATCTGCGATCGGTGTGGCGTCGAAGTCACGCAGAAGAGCGTGCGGCGGGAGCGCATGGGCCACATTGCACTTGCTGTCCCGGTGGTTCATATCTGGTACCTGCGATCGCTTCCCTCGAAGATAGGATACATTCTTGGAATGACGACAAAGGACCTCGAGAAGATCATCTATTACGAATCATATGTCGTTATTAATCCGGGAACGACAGGACTGCAGAGGAAGGACCTCATTTCGGAAGAACAGTTTTACGAGATCCTTTCGAACCTGCCCGAGAATAACGACGGGCTTGAGCCGACAGACAAGCGGAAGTTCGTTGCGAAGATCGGCGGCGAGGCCATCAAAGACTTGTTGAAGCAGGTCGACATTCCTTCGCTCGCGGCCGAGTTACGTGCGCAGATCCGCGAAGAGACCTCCGTGCAAAAGAAGCAGGAAGCCTTGAAACGGTTGCGAGTGGTTGAAGCATTCAGGGAGCGCGAAGGCGGTCCGCTGAACCGTCCCGAATGGATGGTGCTGGACATCATTCCGGTGATTCCGCCTGAACTGCGGCCGCTTGTTCCTCTTGAGGGTGGTCGCTTTGCGACTTCCGATCTCAATGACCTGTATCGACGAGTCATCATTCGCAATAACCGCCTTAAGAGGCTGATCGATATCAAGGCGCCCGACGTCATTCTACGAAACGAAAAGAGAATGCTCCAGGAGGCCGTTGACTCGCTCTTCGACAACTCACGGCGGGTGAATGCGGTGCGAAGTGACAATAACAGGGCGCTCAAGTCCCTGTCCGACATGCTGAAAGGGAAGCAGGGTCGCTTCCGTCAGAACCTGCTCGGCAAGCGCGTCGACTACTCCGGGCGGTCGGTGATTGTGGTCGGGCCCGAGCTGAAGCTGCACGAATGCGGACTGCCAAAAGACATGGCTGTGGAACTCTTCAAGCCGTTCATCATCCGCAAGCTGATTGACCGCGGCGTTGTCAAGACCGTCAAGAGCGCGAAGAAGCTGGTGGATAAAAAAGGGCCGGAAGTCTGGGAGATCCTCGAAAATATCATTGACGGCCACCCGGTGCTGCTGAACCGTGCGCCAACGCTTCACCGTCTCGGCATCCAGGCGTTCCAGCCGGTATTGGTGGAAGGGAAGGCAATCCGCATCCACCCGATGGTGTGTACCGCATTTAACGCCGACTTCGACGGCGATCAGATGGCGGTGCACGTGCCGCTGTCGTTCGATGCACAGCTAGAAGCCCGTGTTTTGATGCTGTCGAGCCATAACATCCTTTCGCCGGCAAACGGTGCGCCGATCGTCACGCCGACGCAAGATCAGGTGCTCGGCTGCTACTACCTCACCAAATCCAAGTCAGGCGATGTTGGAGAGGGTCTTGTATTCTCGTCTCCCGTAGAAGTCATTGTGGCATTCAACTATGGCAACATCGGGCTGCACGCCCGCATCAAGGTACGCATCGACGGAAAGTTGATCGATACGACGACGGGCCGCGTTCTTTTCAACCAGATCGTGCCCAAGGAGATCGGGTACTTCAACGAGTTATTGAACAAGAAGCGCCTGGTACAGATCATTGCGAGCGCTTTTCGCAAGGTCGGCAACCTGCGGACGGCAGAGTTTCTCGATCAACTGAAGGAGATCGGGTTCCGGTATGCGACCACGGGCGGTCTCTCGGTGAATCTTGATGACGTGACCATCCCTAAAGAGAAAGAAGAAATCATCGGGAAGGCGCAGAAAAACGTTGACGAGGTCTTCAACCAGTACACGCGTGGATTCATCACCAACGGAGAGCGGTACAACAAAGTAATCGATATCTGGACACGAGCAACGACTCGGGTTGCGGAAAAGTTATTCGAATCACTCCAGCACAACCGCGAGGGCTTTAATTCACTTTACATGATGGTTGATTCGGGCGCTCGAGGTTCCAAGGAGCAAGTCCGCCAGCTCGCCGGAATGCGCGGACTGATGGCTAAGCCGCAGAAGAGCCTCTCTGGTGCGACCGGTGAACTCATTGAGAACCCGATCATTGCCAACTTCCGTGAGGGACTCTCGATTCTCGAGTACTTCATATCCACACATGGCGCGCGCAAGGGTCTCGCAGACACTGCGCTGAAGACGGCCGATGCCGGATATCTGACGCGGCGCCTTGTGGATGTCGCGCAGGACTGCATTATTTCCTCGGAAGACTGCGGGACGATCCGCGGCGTTGTCACTGGCGCCCTCAAGGAAGGCGAGGATGTCAAGGAACCGCTTGCGGAACGCATCCTCGGCCGCGTGTCGGTTCATGACGTGGTCGACCCCATGACCGGCGTGGCAATTGTACAGTCGGGCGAGATCATCGACGAGGAGAGGGCGAACCGCATTGCAGAGACATCGATTGAGACGGTCGAGATTCGATCGGTGCTGACGTGCGAGGCGAAGCGAGGAGTCTGTGCACTCTGCTACGGCCGGAACCTGACCACCGGAGAGTTGATCCAGTCCGGAGAAACCGTCGGTATTATTGGCGCCCAGTCCATTGGCGAGCCGGGCACACAACTCACGTTGCGTACGTTCCACACCGGCGGAACAGCAAGCCTCATTGCCTCGCAGTCGCAGGTGCAATCGAAGTTCGACGGTACAGTGTCATACGAAGGAGTCAAATCGATTCAGCGGTCGGACGACGAGGGATCCAAAATCGTCGTTGTCGGACGCAGCGGCGTGGCCAACGTGCTCGATCAGGACAACCGGATGCTGACAAAGTACGAGGTACCCTACGGCGCAACCATGCTCGTTGCTGACAGTGCAAAGGTGGCACGAGGGGAGATCATCTACGAGTGGGATCCCTATAACGCGGTCATCATTTCGGAACATTCCGGGTTGGTGAAATATCAGGATCTCAAGGAGAACACGACGTACCGCGAAGAACCCGACGAGCAAACCGGACACATCCAGAAGGTCGTGATCGACTCCCGCGACCGGACGCTCAGTCCAAGCGTTCTGCTCATGAGCAAAAAGGGACAGAAGCTTGGGGCCTACATCGTGCCGACGCGTGCGCACCTGGTTGTTGACGACGGACAGGAGATCACCGCTGGAACTATCCTTGTCAAGATTCCACGCGACATCGGGAAGACGAGAGACATCACAGGCGGTCTGCCCCGTGTGACCGAGTTGTTCGAGGCGAGGAGTCCGACCGATCCGGCAATCGTGTCCGAAATTGATGGCCTTGTAACCTTTGGCGTTCAGAAGCGCGGATCACGCGAGGTGGTCGTCACGAGCTACGACGGCAGAGACGTACGGAAGTATCCGATTTCACTCGGCAAGCACGTCCTCGTGCAGGAGAACGACGTCGTCCGTGCGGGCGAACGGCTTTCTGATGGCGCAATTGATCCCCATGATATTCTGCGGATCAAAGGCGTCGGTGCGGTGCAGGAATACCTTGTGAATGAAATCCAAGAAGTATACCGCATCCAGGGCGTGAAGATCAACGATAAGCATATTGAGATTATCGTGCGCCAGATGATGCAGAAGTTGCGAGTTGTCGATTCGGGCGACACCAAGTTCCTCGAGGGGGACTTCGTCGACAAGCTCAAATTCGAGGCTGAGAACGAGAACCTGCAGGACAAGGTTGTCATTATCAGCAAAGGCGACTCGAAGTACAAGAACGGCCAGATTGCTTCCAGGAAGAAGGTTCGTGAAATGAACGGAGATCTCCGGAAGCGGGCAAAAAAGGTCGTCGAGTACCGCGACGCTGAACCTGCAACTTCTGAGCCGGTACTCCTGGGAATTACATCGGCGGCTCTCTCCACCGATAGCTTCATTTCGGCTGCGTCCTTCCAGGAGACAACGAAGGTGTTGACGGATGCGGCGATTGAAGGGAAAGTAGATTCCCTTTTCGGGCTGAAGGAAAACGTCATCATGGGACACTTGATTCCTGCCGGCACGGGCATGAAGCAATTCGGCGATATCATGGTGAGTCTGGCAGAAGCTGCCGACGAAGAAGTCCAACCGGAGGTTGAACCGGAGCCGGCGGCAAAGCGAGCAAAGAGCAAGGAAAGACTCGAAGTTGAGTAGAATGTGGTGTGCCGAACGGATCATTCGGCGCGTCCGAAGTTGTGATTGCCAAAAGCGGTCGGTAGGGAGGAAGCCTGGCGTTCTTGACAATCGTACGGTTTTTCCGTAACTTGAAAAGCTTTTTAACCTTTCGAGAGCCGTGATGCAACGGAGTGACAATTGCCAACGATAAACCAACTTGTAAAGAATAGCCGAACGGCCGTTACGTGGAAGAGCAAAGCTCCGGCAATGCAGGGGAGCCCCCAGAAGAGGGGCGTCTGCACCCGAGTCTATACCACCACGCCGAAAAAGCCGAACTCTGCGCTGCGAAAAGTTGCCCGCGTTCGGCTCACCAATGGTATTGAGGTAACGGCGTACATTCCCGGCGAAGGCCATAACCTTCAGGAACACTCGATCGTCATGATCCGCGGGGGCAGGGTGAAAGATCTGCCGGGAGTGCGCTACCACATCATTCGGGGCACTCTTGATACGGCTGGCGTCGCCGAACGAAAACAGGGCCGTTCAAAGTACGGTGCGAAAAAAGCAAAGCAGTAAATCAACGGACAGAGGTCAGTGAGAAAAAAGAGAGCGAACCCGAGGGCAATAGCGCCTGATCCCAAATACAATGACGTGCTCGTGTCCCAGTTCGTCAACTGCGTGATGAAGAGAGGGAAGAAACATCTTGCCCGAGGCATCGTGTACAACGCCTTCTCCGTCATCGAAGAGCGAACAAAATCCAACGGCATTGATGTGTTCAGAAAGGCTGTGAGCAACGTGCGACCGCTCCTCGAGGTCAAGGCGCGCCGGGTGGGCGGTGCAACGTACCAGGTCCCCACGGAAGTGCGGGAGTCACGAAGTGTCGCCCTCGCGATGCGGTGGCTGATCTCCTATGCCACCGATCGCAAAGACAAGTCAATGTCCCAGAAGCTCGCGGCGGAGTTTATCGCTGCCTCGAACGGAGAAGGGAACGCGATCAAGAAAAAGGAAGATACACACAAGATGGCAGAAGCAAACAAAGCGTTTGCTCATTTCAGGTGGTGAGGGAGAAGGTATGGCGAGGCAGTACTCGTTAGAACGAACACGAAACATCGGAATTAGCGCGCACATCGACGCAGGTAAAACGACCACGACAGAACGCATTCTCTTCTACACCGGTGTGGTGCACCGGATGGGCGAGGTGCACGACGGCGCTGCGACAATGGACTGGATGGAACAGGAGAAAGAACGCGGCATCACGATCACGTCTGCCGCGACCACCTGCTTCTGGGATAACCATCGCGTCAATATCATCGACACGCCTGGACACGTCGATTTCACTGCTGAAGTTGAGCGCTCGCTTCGTGTGCTTGATGGCGCGATCGCCCTGTTCTGCTCAGTGGGCGGGGTCGAGCCGCAGTCGGAAACGGTGTGGCGGCAGATGGACAAGTAC
>Ga0299912_10005764_pt1 | contig 10172 bp, 8 predicted proteins | sample RVTome_2_FD_207667 | JGI IMG/M metagenome (GOLD analysis project Ga0299912, IMG submission 207667) | Soil microbial communities from uranium-contaminated site in the Upper Colorado River Basin, Wyoming, United States - RVT95D214 (version 2) ...
GTGCTGCCGGTTTTTCTTCCTGCTTTCGCTTCAGGGCATTCATGCCTTTCACCACCAGAAAGATGACAAAAGCGACAATGATAAAATCGATAACGGTGTTGATAAACATCCCGTAACGCAGAGAAACAGCTGGTTCAGTTCCGGAGGCCGCTTTTAGAGTGACCATCAGATTGCTGAAATCCAGCCCCCCCAGTACTAGACCGATGGGCGGCATAATGACATCATTCACCAGTGAACTGACAATTTTGCCAAAGGCAATGCCAATAATGATACCCACTGCCAGATCCACCACATTTCCTTTCATAGCGAACTCTCTGAATTCTTTAATCATGGACATAAGTTACTCCTCCTTAAAGGTTGTTGTTTAGATTTCCGGTATATTTATAGATGACTTAAAAAGGGCAAAAAGATAACAGCTATAATTTAAAAAAACAACTGATTTCTGGATTCCCGGACTAATACGATTTTTTCGCAGCAGAATTTATTGAGAAAAATATTTCCGGTTAGTAATCTTCTTGACAAATCTGCCGAAAATTAAAAATATCTTATACTTTCTATAGCTGAATGGATTTACCAGTGTTTTTTTAAGAAATCAATGAGAACAAAGCATGCGAACCAAGGAAGAAATTTCAAAGGAATTGAAAAAACTGCAGAAAAAAGTCGCTCCTTCCCAAAATCGATCCCGGCAGGAGTGCCCCTCCGAAAAATCCGGATCAACCGGTGTGGAAAGGGATCAATCGTTCCAGCGGATGGGCAGCTGGGAGTTGGATCTTTCTTCCGGGATTTTACATTGCTCACCGGATGTGAAGGATATCCTGAAATTTGGAGAGGATAAAAAGTATTCTCTAAATGATTATCTGGAGAAAATTCATCCCGATGATCGACGAACATTTCTACAAGAAATCGAAAGAACCACGACTGAAAAAACGTCATTCACCCAAAAAGTGCGTTACCTGCAAACTGAAGGAAAGATTATTACTGCCCTAACCAAAGGTGAGCCTCTGCTGGAAGGGAAAAAACTGCTTAAGATAACCGGTCTGGTATTAGAAATTGCTTCCTGCCCTGACAAACCGGTATCAAACTATAATAAAGAAGAAAGTTATCGTCAATTATTCGAGCTCTCCCCGAGTGGAATTATTCTGGAAAACAGGCAGGGGATTATTATCGATGCCAATCCCTCGTTCTGCCGGGCCATGGGTTATCGCAAGGAAGAGCTTATAGGCCGGTATGTGCATATTCTGGCACATCCGGAGGTCCGTGATCAGGTTGATACCAATATTGCCCAGTTACTGGCTGGCCGGGTACTCAAACATAATGTTAAAAGCCTGCGCAAAGATGGATCCACTTGCTATATGGAACTCAGCGAAACAAAAATTACTTTACCGGACGGTGAGGAAGGAATTCTCTGCATTGCCGAAGATTTTACCGACCGGTTAAAGATTCAGGAGGAGCAGCTGCAGAAAGAAAAGTTCCGGGGAATTGTGGAAATGGCCGGAGCCGTTTGCCATGAATTGAACCAGCCTCTCACCACCATTTTTATCACTACTGACCTGCTACTGGATTTTCCCAAGCAGCCCAATATCAAGGAGATGATGACTATTATTAAGAATGAGGCAATCCGCATTGGCAAACTCACCGATAAACTGATGAGAATTACCAAATATGAAACCCGTGATTATATTAACGGCCAGAAAATAGTCGATATTGATAAAGCGGCTGGAGAAAATAAATAACCAACATCAAATTTCTTCCCACAACTATTTTTTCATCCAAAAATAAAGGGACATCGAATCTGCCACTGCCGATCGATGTCCCTTTATTTATTTAGAATCCTGGTCTTTTATTTCCCCTGATTTCCTTGATATTTTTTCACTGCTATCGCTATTACCATTATTTTATCCGGTAAAATTCAATGCGGCGATTCCGGGCACGTCCATCCTTGGTGCTGTTGGGAGCGATGGGATTTTCCGGTCCAAAGCCGCGGGTGCGGATCCTGATAGCATCGATCCCTTTGCCCATCAGGTAAATTTTTACCGCATCGGCCCGTTGTTTGGATAGCTCCATGTTCCGCTGATAAGAACCGGTATTATCGGTATAGCCCTGGATTTCTACCTCGATTCCAGGATTATCCACCAGAGTGCGGACCACCTTATCCAGGATGGTCATTGAATTGGGATTCAGCGAAGCACTGCCGGTATTGAAATATACTCCTTCCAATATCACCGATTTACCTTTTTCCACCGCAATTTCCGGTTTTTTGTCGGGACAGCCATCTGCATCATCGAATCCGTTGTAAGTCTCTTTGGTATCCTTACCTTCAGCTATAGTTTGATCTGTCCCTGGACAGAGATCACTGCTGTCAGGTATTTTATCACCATCATTGTCCAGGTCCGGTATGCCATCAGCATCCTGAAAATTATCTTTATCTTCGGCTTCATTGGGGGCCTGATCTTTCTCATCAGGAATTCCATCCTGATCATTATCCGGATCAGGTGCACCATCTTCATCCTCAAATCCATCGCGGTCTTCAGCAGCCAATGGAGCTTTATCTTTTATATCGGGAACACTATCGGCATCATTATCCGGATCGGGAGCACCGTCAAAATCACGGTAGCCGTCAAAATCTTCAGGATGCAGGGGATCCGCATCCTGTTTATCCGTAATCCCGTCTCCATCGCTATCTTTTGGTTTACCAAAGTGAATCGAAATTCCCAGGGAGGCGGTGTAATAGCCATCGTTGGTATCACCAGCCTGATAGTCATCCAGATAATCCGTCAGGGCAAAATGATAGAGCCCTTCCAGGTCAAAGGAAATCTTTTCTGATGGAAAGATCGAAATACCGCCACCAATTGGCAGGCCGAAACGATTCCGGGAATATTCTCCGGCAGCATTGTTTGGCAGCGGATCGCCGCTCCGGTCCACAGGATTAATATGATAATATTCGCCTCCGCCCATCAGATATGGACTGACCACCGCTTTTTCAAAAGGCCGGAGTTTTAGGAAACCTGCCCCGGCCTTTACATCGGTTTCAAAATAATACTCATCTTTATCTGCTTTCAATGCGGCATAATATCCCAGAACACTCACTCCGAATTTTCTGGTTATCCACAGATCAACTGCCAGACCGCTGTAGGGAGTAGGTTGTTGATCATCAATATCGCCAAAATACATCGCTCCCCCACCCTTGAAACCGAAGGACGCTTCTTGTGAGGCTAAACCACTCACCAGCAGCAATATTCCGGCAAAGGTGAGCAGAATGATAAAGAGCGCGCGTGGCATGGAACCTCCTGATGTTTTTCTATTACTATCGGATGCTAGCTTGATTTGCTTAAACTGTCCATCAGTAAAAAATTAGATTTCTTAACTTCAGTAGAAATATAGAAATATCAGATATAAAATGAAATAAAATTTTATCTAAGATGATATTTCATATCCCGATTAGGCGGGATTCAGATATTCTTTAGATGACTTCGTTCGGATTTTAAAATATATTTATCCATAAATTATACAACCATTTTCATGAGTGAGGAAAGTATTATGCCGGTAAGCATCAAAAAAAAATATCTGGAGACCTGGGCCAATTACTTGCTGAATTATTCCCTGGGAGGAATTAAACCCGGTGACATCATCATGCTTAAGGGTGAACACATCTGCTGGCCGCTGTTGTCTATCCTGCAGGATAAAATTTTTGCAGCCGGGGCCATTGCCGATATAAACCTGGTAGCTCCTGACAATGACCGCGGAAAGGTCTGGGGAGCATCCATGGCTAAATTTGGATCAGTAACACAAATTCAGCAGGTCCCTGCCTGGCTGGAAGAGCGCTACCGTAAAATGACTAAGTACATCGAAATCCTGGGCGCGGAATTTCCGGAATTATTCAGAAATTTACCCGGCGAAAAATTACAGGCCATTATGAAAGCAGATGAGCCTTTTAAATTTATCCGTCTGGCAAAACCCTGGGTTCTCACTCTGTTCCCCACCCCGGGATTTGCAGAACTTGAAGGAATGAGTTTGAAAGAATATACCGCCGTGATCGTGAAAGCTTCAACGGTTGATCCCGCCCGGTTGGAAAAGGTAGAAGAGGATGTCTACCAGGCAATGAAGAACACCCGATTGGTGCGGATACTCACTCAACCACCCCGGAGCAGAAAAAATCTGGAATTACAGATGGATATATCAAAGAGAAATATTATTAAATGCACTGGTAAAAATAATTTCCCCGATGGAGAAGTATTTACCAGTCCGGATGCCAATTCGGTGGAAGGAGAAATTTATGTGGATTTACCGGTTTTTTACAGCGGCACTACCATCCAGGGGATCTATCTGCGATTTGAGGGCGGAGTTATCAAAAAATATAAGGCCATTAAGGGTATGGAGGCCTTGACTAAAATTATTGAAACTGACCCGGGTTCCCACCGGTTGGGAGAGATGGCTCTGGGAATGAACAAGGGAATTCAGAAAGTGCTGAAGCACCCGCTATTCGTGGAAAAAGTTGGAGGTACCCTGCACATTGCCATCGGTTCCAGCTATCCGGAAAGTTATGTGACTGACGCTTCCTCCGAAGAAGGCAAAAAGTCTATAGAAACTTTTTTGCAGAAAGGAATCATGAACAAATCGGCCCAGCATGTGGATATTGTAACCGATTTCCGGCCGGGCGGAGCAGGCCGGGCGGTATATCTGGATGGAATTCAATTAAAAGTAAAAAATAATCTCTGGATTGTGCCGCGTCAAAAATAATGGAAAACTATCTCATCTAAAATGATCTAAACTGACTATCATGGTAATTTTTATCTTTTGAACTCATGAGTCCGGGCTGGACCATTAACAGGTGATTTTATAAAAAGTCAAATGAATATCATGGTGCAATCGGAAATCGGGAAATTGGAAGGGGTGATTATCCACACTCCCGGAAAAGAAGTGGAGGATATGACCCCGCAAAATGTGGAAAGGGCCTTATACAGCGATATCTTAAACCTTTCGGTTGTTTCTAAAGAATATTCACAATTAGCCGGAATTCTGCACAGCATAGCCCAGGTTTTTGAGATCCAGGATCTGCTGAAAGAGATACTGCAGAAGGAAGAAGTAAAAAAGAGCTTGATGGAGAGAATCTGCCGGAACGAAAAGGTGGAAAAACTAGGCCATTACCTGCTAGATCTACCAGCTGGTGAGTTAGCCAGGCAGTTAATTGAGGGTGTTCCTCTGGTCAAAGATAATTTGTCTAAATTTTTAAGTTCAGAACGCTACGCCTTGCAGCCGTTGCATAATTTTTTCTTTACTCGTGATGCGGCTTTTGTCATAGGAACAAAGGTGGTAATTGCCAGAATGGCCAGCCAGGTGCGGGAACGGGAAGCAATTATCAGCGAAGCCATCTTTAATAACCACCCGCTATTTCAGATTGCCACTTCAAATCCGATCAATGTCGAATCTCTGGATGACCGGACGACTATTGAAGGGGGCGACATCCTGGTCGCCCGAAGTGATATTCTGCTGATGGGAATCGGGAAAAGAACCACCCCCCAGGGTGTTGACTACATGATTGATATCTTAAAACAGGATCCGCAGACTCATCATCTTATTATTCAGGAATTACCCGGAGAACCCGAGTCCTTTATTCACCTGGATATGGTTTTCACCCTGGTAGATGCGCAGCACTGCCTGATCTATCAGCCGGTTATCGTAAATCCCGGCCGTTTGAAAACCGTACACATTGCTATTGAACAGGGCGAGGTACAGTCTATAGCCGAAGAAAAAAACATCATCGAGGTCCTTAAAAAACTGGGAATGGAACTTTCTCCGATTATTTGCGGAGGACAGAAGGATGATTGGACCCAGGAACGCGAGCAGTGGCACAGCGGGGCTAACTTTTTTGCTATCGCTCCTGGAAAAGTGCTGGGCTACGGACAGAATATCTATACTATGGAGGAGATGAACCAGCATGGTTATGAGGTCATCCGGGACAGGGAACTTCTGAGCGGGAAAAAAAATCTGGGGGATTACCGGAAATGTGTAATAACCATCGAAGGATCCGAGCTCTCGCGCGGAGGGGGTGGCTGCCGCTGCATGACCATGCCAATAAAGAGAAAACCCATTTGAAAGTATCAGGAAAAATTACCAGGTAAAAATTGCCTAAAGTTAATAATCTTATTTTTTTTAACCACGAAGTCACGAAGACCCAAAGATTTTAAAAATAATTGATCTGGTTACCATCAAGGCAAAAGTAAGATCAAAATACTTCAAATTTTTCTCAATCCACATTTGATACATCCTTAATGTCTTTGAGCCTTTGTGGTTTAATTCTTTTAATTATGCAAGCAGGAAGAAAATAGAGGATTTGAAATTCAGGAGGAAATTGTATGGATAAAATAGTAATGATCACCGGAGCCAGTTCCGGATTCGGGAAGGGTTGTGCCCGTCGTTTTGCCCGGGCGGGATATTCTTTGATCTTGATTGCCCGCCGGCTGGAGCGACTGAAACAATTGCAGCAAGAATTAGGCGGCCCGCAAAAGGTTCATATCATTCCACTGGATGTGCGAGAGAAAAAGGCCGTGCAAACATCCCTGAAAAAAATACCAGCTGCTTTTTCCAAAATTTCCATTCTCATAAATAATGCCGGTTTGGCTCTGGGATTGGAAGCGTCCCAGGAAGCGAATCTGGAAGATTGGGAAACCATGATCGATACCAATATCAAGGGTCTGGTTTATTTTACCCGGATGATCCTGCCGGGAATGGTGGAGCGCAAGGAAGGATATATCATTAACATCGGATCAGTCGCCGGAAATTGGCCTTATTGGGGAGGAAATGTATATGGTGCCACCAAAGCATTTGTCCGGCATTTTTCCCTTAATCTGCGCAACGATGTACTGGGAAAGAATATCCGGGTAACCAACATCGAACCAGGGCTGGCAGAGACTGAATTCTCAATAGTTCGTTTTAAAGGAGATGATAAGCGGGCTAAGACAGTTTATAAGGGTACACAACCACTGACGGCGGAAGATATTGCCGAAATTGTATTCTGGGTAAGCAATCTTCCAGCGCATGTCAATATCAATACTCTGGAAGTAATGCCCACCAATCAGGCCTGGGGTCCGCTGGAAATTCACCGGGAAGGCTGAAATAAAAATTAACGATTATTTATTATCAGCGGAGATCGAAGAGAAAAACATTTGCATCAAATCCTAGAGAATAATTATTGCCAACTGCAGACTGCTTCACCCTCTGCGCCCCTGCGCGAGATTTTATTTTTCTTTTCTCCCGCTGAGACGCTGAGTACGCTGAGAAAAACCTAAACTAAAAATTAATAAATAAATCAGAAAAATCAACCCAGGTCATGTGTTATTTACGTCTAGTAAGGTCTTCCATAAATTCATTCCAAAAGAATAAATAATACATGTAATTGTAATTAAAAGAGTCAGATTATATATTTTTGTACTAAAGGTAATAACCATGTAAATTTTTATCTGTAAGTTCTCAATGATCTATAACTATCAAAATCATCTGAAAAGAACTATTGCGCTGGCTTATCCTGTGACTATCGGTCAGTTGGGTCATGTGATGCTGGGAGTGGTGGACAGCATGATGGTCGGAAAAGTGGGAGCCATTCCGCTGGCTGCTTCATCCCTGGTGAATGGTCTGGTTTTTCTGGTGATGGTGTTCGGACTGGGGATGTCACTGGCCATAACCCCGCTGGTGGCTATTGCCAAAGGACAGGAGGATCACAAAGAATGCGGAGTGGTCTTGAGGCAAGCACTTTTGATCAACACCACTTTGGCAGTTTTGCTGACAATGGCAGTGTATTTTTTATCGGATATGATCTTCTATTTGAACCAGACCCCGGAAGTAGCCAGGCAGGCGGCATCCTATGCCAAGATCATTGGTCTTTCGATTTTACCTTTTATGATCTTTCAGAGTTACCGCCAGTTCATTGAGGGCCTTTTCCACACCAAGCCGGCCATGTATATCACCATCATTGCTAATTTCATCAATGCCTTCGGGAACTGGATCCTTATTTATGGTAATCTGGGATTTCCGGCTTACGGTCTGGACGGTGCCGGGTATGCTACCCTGGGCACCCGGATATTCATGGCCGTCAGCATGACGGTTTATGTGACCACTTCCCGGCGATTTAGGGAATTTGATCCGTCACCACGATTGAACCAGTTGAATTGGACAGTCATAAAAAAAATCCTGAATATCGGCATTCCCACCGGTTTCCAGCATTTTTTTGAAGTGGGAGCCTTTGCCTTCTCAGCGGTGATGATTGGCTGGCTGGGAAGCAAACCGCTGGCCGCTCATCAGATTGCCCTGAGCATGGCCTCCATTACCTTTATGATCATCCTGGGGATCTCAGCCGCCGGTACTATCCGGGTGGGTAATGCACTGGGCCGGAAAAAGATTTTGGAAGTACGGGAAGCGGCCTTTTCCGCCTTTCTGTTGGCTGCGAGTATAATGGCCTGTTTTGCTGCCAGTTTTATCCTCTTCAGAAATTTCCTGCCTACTCTTTACATCGGGGATATGGAAGTGATACCGATTGCGGCATCACTGCTGGTCATCGCGGCCCTCTTTCAAGTGTCGGATGGAGTCCAGGCGGTTGGCCTGGGAGTACTGCGGGGAATCACCGACGTGAAAATTCCAATGCTCATAAGTCTGATAGCCTACTGGATCATTGGATTTCCGGTGGGATACTACCTGGGATTTATTTTGAATTTCGGGGTGCAGGGGATCTGGATTGGACTGTTACTCGGTCTGACCATCGCCGCCATTTTCTTTACTCTGCGCTTCCATCTGAAAACCAAAAAGATGCAGCAAATGCAAGCAAATTCCGCACCTGACAGGTGAAGTATGAATCATATGGAGGCATGGTATGAATAATCAGCGTAAACTGCGGAAACTGGGCAACTCTGATCTTTACCTCTCCTCCATTGGATTAGGCTGCTGGCAATTCAGCCGGGGAAAAGGACTGTTTGGAAATTACTGGCCATATTTGGAAGAATCAGTGATCAGAGATATTATTCAGTCCAGTATCGAAGGCGGGATCAATTGGTTTGATACGGCCGAGGCCTATGGTGGGGGAGAATCAGAATGGATGCTCAGCCAGGCTCTGCAGTCCCTGCATATCCCGCCGGAGAAGATCTTCATTGCCAGTAAATGGTCTCCATTCTTTCGAACGGCCCGGTCTATCGGCCGCACCATTGATGACCGGATCAAATTGCTGCATCCTTATCCGATCTCCCTGTATCAGATCCATCATCCCTATTCATTTTCCTCAATAGCATCTCAAATAAATGAAATGTCTAAACTTCTAAAAGAAAACAAGATCCGATATATCGGAGTGAGTAATTTTTCGGCCAGGCAAATGGTAAAAGCGCAGCAGGAATTAAAGAACGCGGGGTATTCCCTGGTTTCCAACCAGGTCAGATATCATCTGCTGGACCGGAAAATTGAGAGCAATGGCATTCTGGAAACTGCCCGGGAACTCGGGGTAACGATCATTGCCTATTCTCCGCTAGCGCAGGGAATCCTCAGCGGTAAGTTCCACCGCGATCCCCAACTGCTGGATAAAATGAAGGGTGCCCGTAAATACCTGCCGGCCTTCCGGAAAAAGAATCTGCAAAAAAGCCGGCCGGTGATTGACTTGCTGGAACAGTTGGCAGAAAAATATCAGGCCACTCCGGCTCAGGTGGCATTGAACTGGCTAATCAATTTTCATGGTGACCTGGTGTTTGTCATACCGGGAGCTGCTGGGATTAAACAAGCCTCAGAAAATACCGCAGCATTGAATTTCACTCTCTCCCGGCAGGATATGCAGGCTCTGGAGGAAATCACAAAAGTGTTTATCTGAATAAGAATAGAAGATTAATTTGTTAAAAAAATAGAAATAAAATATAAAAGGTTATTTAGCGCTCAATTTTATTTTTCATATTAGCAATTAAAAAATGTTCAGTTCATTATTAATATTATTTTCAGGGTACTTATTTATTGAGGATTAATTCATAAGAAGTTTTTATAAATTCTTTGTGTTTTAAATTAAACTTAAAGTAATAAAATTCTAAAAAAAGAGAGGTTACAAGAAATAGAAAAACTAACACTTTAAAAATTTTATTGTTTTTGACCTCACTTTTAAAAATAAAAATTAAGTTAATAAGGCAAAGGATTAAACTAGACAAAAAAGGTAA
>Ga0299912_10005766_pt1 | contig 10171 bp, 4 predicted proteins | sample RVTome_2_FD_207667 | JGI IMG/M metagenome (GOLD analysis project Ga0299912, IMG submission 207667) | Soil microbial communities from uranium-contaminated site in the Upper Colorado River Basin, Wyoming, United States - RVT95D214 (version 2) ...
GTTCTTGAACACCTGGACGGTCCTCCCGATCTCCATGATCCTGCCGGCGTACATGACCGCGATCTTGTCGCTCACCTCGGCCACAACGCTCACATCATGCGTTATGATCATCATGGCCATCCTGAGCTTCTCCTGTAGCTTGCGTATCTCGACCAGGATGCGGTCCTGCGTGATGACGTCCAATGCCGTCGTCGGCTCGTCCGCGATGATGAACTTTGGGGACAGCGCGAGCGCGAGGGCTATCATGGCCCGCTGCTTCATCCCCCCGCTGAACTCGTGCGGGTAGTTGGTGATCCGATCCTCTGGGATGCCGACGAAGCTGAAGAGCTCCTTGGTGCGCTTGACCGCTTCCTCGTCGTCAACATCTTCGTGGAGCTGGATCGCCTCTATGATCTGGTCCCCGACCCTGAAGACGGGATTGAAGGCGTTCATGGCTCCCTGGAAGATCATCGAGATCTCCTTCCATCGGATCTTCCTGATCTCATCGTTGAAATCGTCGAGGCGACCATCCTTGAGCTTGGACTTCCCAAGAAGGTCGTAGAAGTAAGTGAGCGCGTGGAGCCTGTCGGTGAGATCGCCAGCCTCTTCTGCGATTCCCTGAGGGCGCTGCTTTGTAGCAGTGTCGCCTTCCGACTTCGTTTGAGCCATTCGCTCCTCGATGCCATTCTTATCATCGAGCAGGTGTGAGAGCCTGCTCCTCAGCGTAGAGATCTCGCGCTCCCGAGCCTTCGTGTCCCTCAACGTCCGGTTGTACTCCAGCCGGTACGCCTTCGTCCTCGATGGCTCCCTGAAGAATATGTAGCCGCCCTTGATGTAGCCGTTCGGAGGCAGCAGTTGCGTGATGGCGTACGCGGCCGTGGTCTTGCCGCACCCGCTCTCCCCTACCAGGCCCATGGTCTCGCCGGCGTCTATGCTGAAGCTGACGTTGTCCACGGCCTTGACCCAGCCGTTCTGAATCTTGAAGTACACCTTCAGATTCTCGACTTCGATGAGCGCCATTTGATCACCTCTTCCTCAGTCTGGGGTTTACGACCTCGTCGAAGGCCCTGCCGATGAGGTAGAAGCTCAGCGAAAGGAGGGTGATGCAGATTCCGGGCGGGAGGAGCCACCACCAGGCGGTCAGGGAGTGTCCGCTTATCTGCAGGAACTGGAGCATCATGCCCCAGGTGACATGGTTCACATCACCGAACCCGAGGAACGCGAGTATGGCCTCGGTGACTATGGCGCCGCTGATGGTGAAGGTCATGTACAGGAAAGTGTAAGGCAACACGTTCGGCGCGATGTGCCTGAATATGAGCCTAGACTCGCTCGCGCCAGCAATGATGGCCGCGTCCACGAACGCGCGCTCCTTGAGCGAGAGCGTGACAGAACGAATGACCCTCGCGATGCCAGCCCAGGATAGTATCGCTATGATTATCATGATGTTGATAAGAGACGGTCCGAAGACCGCAGCGAACAGCAGCAGAATGACGAGGCCTGGCAGACTCAGCATGACGTCCGTAGCGCGCATCAACAAGCTGTCGATGATGCCAGGGTAGAATCCCGCCACAAGCCCAACCACGGTACCTATCAATACCGCGACGAACGCCGCGGTGATGCCCACCATGAGCTCCGACCGTGTACCGTAGATGACCCATGCCAGTATGTCATGGCCCTCATAGTCGGTGCCCAGGATGTATCGGTTGCCCGAAGGGTACTTCCCTGGAGGTAGAGGTGCTTTGTTCACGCCCGACAGAGTGGCGGTATAGAGCGTGTTATCTTTCGTGACGACCGAGAAGTAGTTGCCAGTGACGCTCGAGGAGATGTATATGTTGCCCAGGAACGAGACGGGCGTGAGCGCGCCTCCGCTCGGAGCCGCGAAGGTCGCGTTGATGCCCAGGAGGCCGTCCGAAAGGTATATGATGCCCCTGTCGGAGCTATACACGAAAGTGCCCAATCCGCTCACATACTGCGGGGGGCTGTTGATGTAGCCCTCAGTGAGCGAGAACATCGTCCTGTTGTACCTCACGGAGCCGGTCTCGGCATCCACTCCCGCGATGAACCCCCGGCTCTCGGCCTTGCCAGTTACGATGACTGCCGCGGGCGACGGGTACAGGTTGTCAATCTGGATGTTGGAGATCCCGGGCATTATCAGAGGGCCTGACCACGCGATCTCACCTGTCTCCCGCTGATAAGCTATGAGGTTGTCATCGGTCGTCGCGAGCAGGATGACGGTCTGACCGAATGCGTCCCCACCCTGGGCGTATGGGAAGGTGATCATGTTCTTCGAATCGATCGGAGTGAAGGCATTACCGTTCAGTGTGTAGTTCTTCCTCCACATCTGCGCCCCTAGCTGGATGTTCTGAACTTTGTCGGTGAGTAGGGTCTTTTCGATATCTATCCTGTACGCACGGAGATCCGATGATGTGGGAACTATCACGACACTGCCGGAGTCCCCGTCGACAACGAGCGGGTTGCCGATTATGGTCGCGTCGTTGATCGTGATGGAGTCAGTGAAGGTCCTGACGGGGTAGAGCCCTAGAGCGTCCCTCGGGACCTTGTCATATAGCCATACGTTGTGCTCATCTGCCATCACGAGCGCGAGGCGGGATTCCCTCAACGCCAGCGTGTAAGCGTTCCACAGGTTGGATATGAACTTCGGTTCGAAGCCCACGTCCCACTCGACGTTCAGGTCTATGAGATTGCTCGCGTACTCGAAGACGGTCTGACCATCCAGTATGAGGAAGTAGGAAGTCTCCCCGGCCACCCGGGGGAAGTGCACGTACTCGATGTAGTCGAAGCCTACGGGGAGCGTGTAGGTCGTCGGATCCTGTATCTCAATCTCCTGGACCCCGGTCCCCACAGGGTAGATGAGCGCCTTGCCCGCGTCCGCAGAGTGCAGCATCAGACCTATGAGTTGCTCCTCCCTGGTGTCCGCGAGAAGTCCAATTGGGGCGCTCCAGTTGTACTGCTCGGTAATGCCGATCTCCACGTTGTTCGCGTAGAAGACATCCTCCGCCGGAGCCCGGAAATCAGCGCTGTACGGCGATATGAAGGGCGCGAACACGGCCATTATCAGGAACCCGAGTACTATGCCAAAGCCAGCCAGGCCCGTCTTGGAGCTCCTGTATAGCTTCCAGGTGCGCGCCGGCCCTTTCATGAGCTTCCTCAGGGTCGAATCGGAGAATATCTCGTCCGCCTTGGGGAGACCCTTCGGCTTGGCCTTCTTCTTCGAGGAGTCGGTCCAGGTAGTTCCCTCTGTCATCAGATCCTCACCCTCGGGTCAAGATATCCGTATATCAGGTCCGCTAAGAAGTTGCCGACAAGCACGAGCAAGGTGATGATGTACAATGTGGCTTCAGCCACGGGGAAGTCCAACTGCGTGAGCGACCGGATGTATAGCGCACCTACCCCAGGGAACGTGAACACGTTCTCGAGCACAACCGCGCCGCTGATGGCGAACACGATGGATATGATGAACGAGGTGACGACGGGCAGCATGGCGTTCCTGGCGCCGTGCTTGTACAGTACCGTGCGCTCGGGCAGCCCGATGGCCTTGGCGGTTACCATGTAGTTCTCGCCTATGATGTCCAGCATGGCCGTCCTCATGAGGAGGACTGTGCCTGCGAGCTGGAGGAGAATCAGTACGATGAGCGGGAGCGCCATGTGCCACAGGATGTTCAGCGGCTTCCACAGGTGGACAGATTGGTCATACCATCCCGTAAGAGGGAACCAGTGGAACTGCGCGGCGAATACGACGAGGAATATCAGGCCTATCCAGAAGGACGGCATGTTGTAGAACACCAGGCTGGTCACGACCGCTGTCCCGTCGCCGATCCCGCCCCTCTTCCACGCGATGTAGGCTCCGACATAGATGCCTATGAGGTACGAGATGATCGTCGCGAGGCCGAACAGAAGAAGCGTCCGGGGGATTCTTTCTTCCAGCAGGTTCCACACGGGCTCCGCCTGTGAGAAGGAGGTGCCAAAGTCGAACGTGAGCATGTGCTTCATGTAGAGCAGATAGCGCTCTTGGACCGGCTTGTCGAACCCGAAGTACTGCGTTAGGAACAACTTGTCCGCGGGCTTGATGAGCGGGTTCTGCGCGAGGAGGTCTTGGGGCTTGGCAGGCAGCGACTCGAACATTATGAAAATCAGGGTCAGGATTATGATGAGGGTGATGAAGGTTTGAATCACCCTCTCCGCGATGTACCTGCTCATCCCGGCCATATCCGATTCGTCCCCTCAAATGGGCAGGCCTTCCCATTTGTGTGAGTGAGCATATATTCGCTAAATAAAACTTTGGTAGCTCTGGTTAGGTGCAGCAGAGCGGATGCGTGCAGGCCAGGGACATGGCTGGGGCTCGCTGAGAAAATCGAAAAATGAAAGGTTGGGAAAAGGTTTGATTGGTGTTTGTGCCTACAGCTTGGGTTCCTCGGGCTTCTCGGGTTCGGGGGTCATCGCGGACTCTGGGCTCTTCGGCTTGCGCATCAGCCACAACAAGGCGACGATGGCGGCGACCACCCAGCCAGCTGCCAGGAGCCCCCAAACGGCCATGCTCGTCCCTGCGGCCTCATTGACTGTGGTGAATGCCACCGTCTTCTCAGACGAGACTCCGAGTGAGTCTGTCGCGTTCACCTTGACGCTGTGGTCTCCCTTGGAGAGGTCCCCCAGCGCCTGCGCGATGTCCCAGGTCGTCTCACCTGCTGTTCCCTGAACCGTCGTCACGGCTCCGCCGTCGACCGACACCTTGACAGTCTGCACGCCGTTCGAGTCGGACACGCTAGCCGTCATGACTACGGCCTTCTTCACGACCTCGCTGTCCGCAGCCGGGCTGAGCACTGAGATCGCGGGGCCTTCGTTCATGACCGGTATGGCCATCGTGGCCAGACCTACCTCGTAGGCTACTCCGCCGCACTTCGCCTGTACTGGCACGAACGCCGCTTTCACGTCGTTCATGGCAGATGTGTCGAGGTCGAAGGTGACTCTCCCGTTCGCGTCGGAAGCCATCGCGCCCTGCGTGACAGTGGCGCCTCCGCCAGCGGTCAGCTCAACTGACAGGCTCGGGACGGCTTTTCCGGTAGAGTCCTTGACGGTCGCAGTCACCGTGATCTTGTCGCCGATCCTTTGTGTGTCCTGGATCGGGTCGAGAGCCACATATGCCTGCGCGACGTGCATTACCACCGTGTTCTGGGCGAACAGAGTGATCGCACCCTCAACGGTCGCGGTGGCGAAGACATCGGCTTTGACACCCGCCTGTGTCACGACGTTGTTCTTGGCCACGGCGATGAGAGTCTCCTTGCCGATTCCGTTCGCATCAGTGGGAACTGCTTTCGAGGTCCATTGCGCCGTCGCAGAGCTGTACGGCACGATCATGTAGTCCAGGTTCCCGCGCAGGCTGTTCTGGTACACCTTCGCACTGGCCCCTTCGATCGGGTCGTTGTTCTCGTCGGTAGCCGTGATTGTAGCAACGGTTGAGTCGAACCCAACCGCCTTCACGGTCAGCACCGGCTTGGCCAGCGCAAGGGTCGCAGCGGATACTGTATAGGACCTTCCGAGGACATAGTCGCCAGAGATCGTTGTCGGACCGATGATGTTGTACGCGTACGTGTCGCCATTGAAGGTTCCCACGCCTTTGGGCACGACATACACCTGTCCGATCAGGTCGACCGGGGCGACATCCTGTCCGTAGATCTCTATGGTCAGCTCTCCGCCGACGATGTCGACTCCAGTCATCACATCGTACGGTGTCGAGCCGCTCTCGTCGGTCCAGTTCCAGTAGATGTACTCTGCATCGTTGTACCAGTAGTCCCAGTCAGCGAAGTCATAGTACGTGTTGAACGGCCCAGAGGTCACGAGGTTCGCTTCATCAACACCACTGATGATGTTGATGCCCCAGCCGTCCCAGGTCGAGTCCCAGTTGATCAGGTCGCACCAGGCCAACGAGCCATATGTTGTACCGGAAACCATCAACGACGCGTTGATTCCGTCAGCCGGAGCTCCAGTTCCGTCCCATATATAGGCCGTGGCTGTGATTGCCCCCATTGGGCCCATGAACTGAGGATCCTGGGTGGCAACATTGCCGTCAAGGTCCCAGACCATGAACCCGCCGTACATCGTCGGAACAGGTGCATCACCTGCATAGGTCAGCGTCACAGTCGCCGGGACTGCGTTGAGCGCCGTCGTGTTCTTGATGACGACCCTCAGGGCTGAGCTGGCTGCACTGTCCTTGAACTGAACATCAACCGTAGCCGTACCAGCACCGTTGGTCAAAATGTCCATATCCGGGAGGAACACCAGCGACTCGTTGCTGTACTCCACGCTCAACGCGTGATTCGCCAACGCGTTGCCGTCATCGTCCGTGACGGTCACGACTATCGAGGTCGTGTTGGCGGCCCTATCGAGGGCGACCGTTCCCGTCGCGGAAGCATCGACCTGTGCCATCGTCCAGTCCGGCAGAGCTTCATTCAGGATGAGCAGGTTCGCGGCCGCAGCTGCGGACCACGCGTATCCTGTCTTCGTCGCGGCGTACGATAGCGTCAGTGTCAGGTGCGAGTTCATGTATTGGCTGATGTCCGCGGGCGCGGTGTACAGCATGTACGCCTTCCCGTTGGCATCGCTCAACACCCAACCAGCAGACCAGTTGGCCGTACCATAGCTGACCAAGTTCATGTCGATCGACACGTTTGCGCCAGCAACCTTCGCTCCGTTCTCGTCAGTGACCGTCACGACGACATCCGAGGTCTCTCCCGGCCTCAGGACCATCTTGCTGGAACTGACCATCATTGCGAGCGTTGTCGGCAGCTTGGACACGACTCTCAACGTGCTGCTCGCAGTGGAGCTCACTCCACCCTTCGTTGCGGTCACATTGACGTAGGAATATCCTGCCGCGGTGCCCGTGAGGTTGAACAAGAACAGGCCGTCAGCGTTCGTGGATCCTGTCGGAGTTCCAATTGTGACGGTTGAAGCTCCCGTGACTCCAGCAACGGTAACCGCGACTGTCGCCTCGCTTACAGCTGCGCCATTGTTGTCAATGACTTTCACGTATGCGTCCACGACTCCTCCGACCAGAACCTTGCCCGGCAAGCTCAGGCCCGCGTTGACGCTTGCAGTTGCAGCGGCCCCGCCTCCACCGGCACCCGTCTTCACCAGGTTGCCCAGCGAGAACAGGTTCGCGCCAGGACCGAATACTTGGCCGAGGTAGGATATCCATCCTGTCCATCTTGTGGTCACGGCCTCGACGTTCACCCTGTAGTACAGGACATTGACTGGCAGTGCATCAGCAATCACACCCTCCGCCCAGCGCGTGTACTTTATCTGGTCGCTGACATTGAAGCTCGACTTAGCTAGGTTTTCCAGCCTCAGGACCTCATCCGCGAGGACCTGTGTCTCGGCATCCGCACGAGTAACTACTCCGAACAGGTCCTTGTAGAACGGGTTCGGGTTGGCCTCGGACCAGAAGCCGAATGTGTTCGAGCCCGCCCTTGGGCCGATGATATCGAATACGTTGCCTACGGGGTCCGCGCTCAGGGACCATCCGATGATCAGCATCTGGAAGTCCATCGACTGCAGTCTCGTGACAAGCGTGTCGAAGTCAAGGGCCTTCGCCTCTGCGTTGATGTGCAGGCCGTCTCTCATGTTCTTGGCTATCATCTGGCCTGCCCTGATCCTTATCGGGTCGTAGTCTGCGGGCGGCGTCAGTATTGTGATCTTCTGCATCGGAGTTCCATCCGGCAGATTTCTCCAGCCGCTGCTACCAATTGTGAACCCGGCCGCATCCAGAAGCGCGTTCGATGTGCTGTAGTCGGCATCGAATGGGTATTTCTCGACCGTTGCGTTGTACCATGCGTCTGCGCCCCAGAACGGCGGCTCTGCCGCGTCACCCTTGGAGCCGAAACCGCCCATGTAGACATTGACGATCTGGTCCTTGTCGATGACGTGCGAGACGGCCTTTCTGAAGGATAGGTCGCCCATCGGGTCGAACTTTTGGTTGAATGCTATGTAGAAGTAGCCATTGTCCGACTCATAGAACAGCTTGATGTTCGGGTCTGCCTGTAGGCTCGGTATACGGCCTGCGGTGATAGCCCACGGCAGGTGGTCGACCTCACCTGACTGTAGCGCCAGGATCGCGGTGTCGATGCTGGCGTACATCTTGAAGTAGAGCTGGTCTATGTTGGGCGCGTAGAACTTGTATCCCAGGGGCGTTGTTGCGTTCTTGCCCCAGTAGCCAGTGTACTTCTCCATGATCCTGTAAGAGCTGGCCGTGCCCTCCTTGTACTTCCACGGGCCAGTCGATATGGTCGCCGTCTTGTCGCTCCATAGGACCTCAAGGAGTCCAGCCGTTGTTAGGTGGTTCTCCCAGATCGCCTTGGGCATCATCGGTACGCCTGCAGTTGTCGTCAGGAACAGTCCGTACGCGGACCCCATCTTCATCTTGACGGTGTATGCATCCACCTTGGTGATGGCGGTGGTCATCTCTGCAGCCGAGCAGGCACCATCGTCGTTCGCATCGAATGCGTTGATGATGTTGGACGCGTAGGTGGTGCCCTCCCTAGCGTGCTGGAATATGAACAAGACATCGTCCGCCGTGAACGGCGTTCCGTCATGGAACGTCACGCCCTGCCTGAGCGTGAAAGTCCAAGTCAGGGTGGGCTCATCGAAGGTCCAGCTCTGTGCGAGAACTGGCATCGGGAGACCGTCGAAGTCCAATCCGACCAATCCCTCAAAGCCCCAGTTGAGGACGTTCGATTTCCAAACGCTGTTGGACGCTAGGTTCCACGTGTTGAAGTCCGGTATGTCCTGTTGCATGCCTATGTACAAGATATTTGGCTGATCCGCCGCCTCCGCCCTCGCAATCGTCGCAGCACTAGGGATTACTGCGAAAGCAGTTAGGACTGTCAGCAGCGTTACAAGCCCTGCTAATACTCTTCTACTTGTCATTCTCAATTCATCCTCCGTCTTACCCCTCGGATAATAACAGGCAGAGCTATCGCTTCTTATGATATATGAAGGTTGTTCCCACCAGGCTTCCCGCGAGACAAACCAGGTTGAGTCAGTATGGGGGACGCGAGTGGTTCTCCAGCAGGTGACATGGATGTCGAGAAATGACGTACGATGACCATGAAAAGACGCTGACCCAATTTGCTGGATGTGCGTCGATACCGAAGGGTTCTTCCTGAATGCGTCAAATAGACTTTTTCTTCTCTTTTTTGGCGTCTTCGATAATTGCTTCGACCGATTTGGGATCCGCGCAGTTCCAGGTTCCGCAGAAGGGGCACCTTGACTGGTTCTCATCCAGGTCGAGATCAGCGATCTTGCCGGCGTAGTTGACCGTCGCCGGATACTCGTTCTTGCACTTTTTGCACTTGTATTCGAGCTCGATTTTGGGCATGTTGCGGTGGACCGGTGAACTTCCTGATAAATGTTTTCGACCATCTCCTTCTGTGAAATCGGCAGCCTTTTGATGTAAAAAGGCTTCTTCCCTCCAAGGTCGAGCGTATAGGGGAAGAGCATGCAGAAGAAGAGTTCAGGACGTGGCCTCAGGGAAGTCGCCGCCTCAGGAAGCCACTACCAGATCGGTGTGGCGATTGGAAAGCAATGCAGGGACATCGCAATCCTGATGGAGAAGCGGTTCAAGACCGCGATTTCGGCTACGCCCGGCTTCAACCTGCAGAAGGCAATCGCCTATTCAAGGAAGAGCCTTCCTCTGAGCAGGATGTTCGCACCAGGATTCATCGAGGAGCTCGAGGGCTACTCCGAGGGCACTGGCATCGGCTTCGATACGATCTATGCGATGACTTGCGATTTCCCGGAAGACGGAAGGGGAAAAGGCTGCACGGACATCGCCGTGAACGCCGAGTGGACCAAGGACGATGTCGTCTTCGCCGCGCACAACGAAGATGTCGCGCCTTACAGCATATCCGACATCACGGTCGCCAGAATCAGGCCGAAGGACGAACCAGGATACATCGGAATGAACTATGGCGGTATATGGCCGACTGAGGGCCTCAACGCGGCGGGGATCAGCCTGACAGGGAACGCTCTCGTCCCAAACGATATCAGGCAAGGGATGCCGAAATCGATTCCGATAAGGAAGGTCCTGGCAGAGACCGGGATCTATCAGGCGTTGAAAGCCTCGATGCCTGAGGGCCGCGGTCACAGCTTCAACAACATAGTGTGCGACTCGAACGGCGAG
>Ga0299912_10005768_pt1 | contig 10168 bp, 11 predicted proteins | sample RVTome_2_FD_207667 | JGI IMG/M metagenome (GOLD analysis project Ga0299912, IMG submission 207667) | Soil microbial communities from uranium-contaminated site in the Upper Colorado River Basin, Wyoming, United States - RVT95D214 (version 2) ...
AGACGACGGTTGCCACGGTTCCGCTGCCGTCGGAGGACCTCAAGGGCCGGATCATCGGCCGTGACGGCCGCAACATCAGGGCATTCGAGGCCATCACCGGTGTCAACATCATCGTGGACGACACTCCCGACTCGGTCAGCCTGAGCGCCTTCGACCCGGTACGACGCGAGGTGGCTCGGATCGCGCTCGAGCGGCTGGTCGCCGACGGCCGCATCCATCCCGCCTCGATCGAGGATGCCCACGAGAAGGCGCGCGCCGAGGTGGACCAGAGCATCCGGGACGCCGGCGAGTGGGCGATCCTCGAGGTCGGCCTTTCCCGGGTCCATCCCGAACTGGTCAACCTCCTGGGCCGCCTCAAGTACCGGTTGTCCTACGGTCAGAACGTGCTGCACCACCTCATCGAGACCGCCAAGATCGCCAGCATGCTCGCCGCCGAGATCGGCGTCGACTCGGAGGAGGCTCGTCGGGCGGCATTCCTCCACGACATCGGCAAGGCGGTCAGCCATGAGCTCGGCGGATCCCACGCCCTGGTCGGCGCCGAGATCGCCCGCCGGTTCGGTGAGGACCCGGCGATCGTCCATGGGATCGAAGCACACCACAATGAAGTCGAGCCGCGAACCCTCACCGCGGTGATCGTGCAGGCAGCCGACGCGGTATCGGCGGCGCGTCCCGGGGCTCGGCGCGAGGCCGTGGAGTCCTACGTCCGCCGGCTGGAGCGCCTCGAGGAGATCGCCGGAGGGTTCCCCGGGGTCGAGCGGGTGTTCGCGATGCAGGCGGGACGCGAGGTCAGGGTCGTCGTGGACCCGGGGGCGATCGACGACCTCGGTGCGCACGACCTGGCCCGTCGGATCGCCAAGCGATTCGAGGAGGAGCTGCAGTACCCCGGTCAGATCCAGGTGACGGTGATCCGCGAGCTTCGCGCCACCGACTACGCCCGATGACCGCGCTCGAAACGCCGGTGGTGCGAGAGCGACGAACCCCGACCCGGGTCGGGCGGCGCTACCTCGTCCGAACCTTCGGGTGCCAGATGAACGAGCACGACTCCGAGCGGATCAGCGGGCTGCTCGAGTCCGACGGCATGACGCCGGCGAACGGTGTGGAGGATGCCGACGTCGTGCTCCTGAACACCTGCTGCATTCGTGAGAATGCCGACAATCGGCTCTACGGGAATCTCGGGCAGCTCAAGGCGGCCAAGGACACTCGCCCAGAGATGCGCATCCTGGTCGCAGGGTGTCTCGCTCAGAAGGACCGCGACCTAGTGCGAGACAAGGCACCGTGGGTCGACGTCGTCTTCGGCACCCACAACCTTCACCGGGTGCTCTCGCTCCTGGACCACGCCGAAGAGTGGGGCCCGGTGACCGAGATCTGGGACGAGACCGCCTCGGTCGACGACCTTCCCTCGACGCTCCCGACACGACGGGAGGTGCCTCACGCAGCGTGGGTCACGATCACCATCGGCTGCAACAACGCGTGCACCTTCTGCATCGTGCCCGTGGTTCGGGGGCGGGAGATCTCCCGGCGCCCGGGCGACATCGTTCGGGAGGTCGAGGACCTGGCCGCCGACGGCGTCGTGGAAGTGACGCTGCTCGGGCAGAACGTGGACTCGTACGGACGCGACCTCGCCGTGGACGGGCGCCGTCGGCCCATCTTTGCCGACCTCCTGCGGCGGGTGGGCGAGGTGAAAGGGATCTCGAGAATCCGTTTCACCAGTCCTCATCCGAAGGACATCAGCCAGGACGTGCTGACCGCCATGGCGGAGACGCCGGCGGTCTGCGAGCAGCTGCACCTCCCGCTGCAGAGTGGGAGCGCCCGGATCCTGCGGGCCATGCAGCGGGGGTACACGCCGGACCGCTTCCTCGCCAAGCTGGCAGCCGCCGAGGCCACGGTGCCCGGGCTGGCGACCTCGACCGATGTCATCGTCGGCTTCCCCGGTGAGACCGAAGCCGACTTCCAGGCGACCCTTGACGTGCTGGAAGCGGCGCGTTTCGACGGCGCGTTCATGTTCGTGTACTCGCGACGGCCGGGGACGCCCGCGGCGGATATGGATCACCAGGTGCCCGCCGAGGTTGCGGCAGAGCGCTTCGGGCGCCTCGCCACCCTGCAGAAACGGATCTCCCTGGAGAAGAACCAGGTGCTGGTGGGATCGACGGTCGAGGCGCTCACCGAGGGACCCAGCCGCAAGGACCGGTCCATGGCGACCGCCCGAACGCGAACCAACAAGGTGGTGCACGTGCCCGGCGACTTCCCCGTGGGAACGTTCCTGGACGTTCTCGTCGAGAGCGCCGCCCCCAGCCACCTGGTCGGGCGGGTGGCCGGCTGACGATCGGGGCGATCCTCGGACCAACGGCGTCGGGGAAGTCGGCGGTGGCGATGCTCGTCGCGGTCCGCACCGGAGCCGAGATCGTGTCGGTAGACAGCATGCAGGTGTACCGGGGGATGGACGTCGGAACGGCCAAGCCCTCTGTCGACGACCGCCAGCGGGTCCATCATCACATGATCGACGTGGCGGACCCGTCCGAGGCCTACTCGGTCGCCCGATTCCAGGAGGCCGGTCGGGCGGTGATCCGCGAGGTCCGAGATCGCGGGCGGCGGGTGCTGGTCGTCGGTGGAAGCGGTCTGCATTTCAGGGCCTTGGTCGATCCTCTGGTGTTCGCGCCCTCGGACCCGTCGGTCCGGGCTCGGCTCGAGGCGATGTCGCCGGCGGAGGCCGTGGCAACCCTCCTGCACCTGGATCCCGCTGCCGGCCGGCATGTGGACCTGGCCAACCCGCGGCGGGTCATACGGGCACTCGAGGTGCATGCGCTCACCGGCGGGACGCCCACCCGTCGCTCCGCGACCCCGCAGGCCGCCGCGGTGCGCGCCTACCTTCCGATCGAGCCGGTAGCTGCTGTGGGGGTCGATCCGGGCCAGAGGCTCGGCCAGCGGGTCGCCGACCGTCTCGAGCGGATGCTGGCGGGCGGGCTCCTCGAGGAGGTTCGGGCTCTACTTCCCCGGCTCGGCACGACGGCGCGTGCCGCCGTCGGGTACCGGGAGTTTGCCAGGGTGGTGTCCGGCGAGTGGGACCAGGGGTACGCGGCTCGGCGGGCTGCCGAGGCGACGATGGCCATGGCGCGTCGCCAGCGGACCTACCACCGTCGGGACCCTCGGATCACGTGGCTCGAGTGGGATGATGACGCGGTCACGGCGGCCGATGCGGCCCAGCGGACGCTCGAGGAGGCCGGATGGACTTCGTGAAGATGGAAGGGCTCGGGAACGACTTCGTCGTGATCGAGGGCCCTTACACCCCCACCACCAAGGAGGTTGAGTCGTGGTGTGACCGGCGCCGCGGCGTCGGAGCCGATGGAGTCCTGGTGATCACGCCGCTCGATCGGTCGTCGGTCGCGATGGACTATTGGAACGCCGACGGGTCTCCGGCGGAGATGTGCGGCAACGGTCTGCGCTGTGTGGCCAGGTACGCGGCAGCACATGGGATGGTCGATAGCTCGTCGTTCACCGTGGAGACAGCCGTCGGGCCGCGCCACGTCGAAGTGAAGCAGGGGGCCGTTCGCGCCCAACTGGGGCCTGTGGCCGTCACCGGTAACACGATCGATCTCGCCGGGTATCGCCTCGATCCGATGTCCGTCGGCAACCCGCACGCGGTTGCATTCGTCGACGACTGCTACGCGGTGCCGATCGCTGCTGCCGGCGCCCTCATCGAGGGCGATCCCGCCTTCCCCGAACGGACGAACGTCGAGTTCGCCACGGTGACCGGTCGCGATCGGATTCAGGTGCGGGTGTGGGAGCGGGGAGCGGGGGAGACGCTGGCCTGCGGGAGCGGCGCCGCGGCGACGGTGGCGGCGGCGCTCCGGCGAGGCTTCACCGGGCCGAAGGTGACCGTGGTGCTCCCCGGCGGGTCGCTCGAGGTGGAGATGATCGGCGACGAGGCCTGGATCGAGGGCCCGGCCGTCGAGGTGTTCGCGGGCAGCCGCTAGCCGCGGCTCAGTGCACCGTTCGCAGCACGGCGACCACCCGCCCGATGATCTCCACGTCCTTGGTGAGGACGATCGGCTCGTAGGCGGGGTTCTCCGGCAGGAGCACGACCCGGCCGGCCTCCTTGCGAAGCCGCTTGACCGTCGCCTCTTCGCCGCCGATCAGGGCGGCGACGATTTCCCCGTTGCGGGCATCGGGCTGGCGGCGGACGACAACCAGATCGTCGTCGAAGATCCCGGCGTTGAGCATCGAGTCACCCTGCACCCGGAGCATGAACACCGGGTCGTTGCCGACCAGCTGGGTGGGCAGCGGAAAGATCTCCTCGATGTCCTCCTCGGCGAGGATCGGTGACCCGGCGGCGATGCGACCGACCAGGGGGACGTCGCGAACCGGTACCCGGCGCAGGTCGTAACCGTCGCCGGCGTCGACGACCTCGATGGCCCTCGGCTTGGAGGGGTCCCGGCGCAGGTAGCCGCCATCGACCAGGGCGGAAAGATGGCTGTGGACCGTCGACGGCGAGCTGAGTCCGACGGCCTCGCCGATCTCTCGCACCGATGGGGGATAACCCCGGCGCTGAACGGTGGTGGTGATCAGGTCCAGGATCTGACGCTGGCGATCGCTGATGTCACTCAAGCCGGGGCCTCCTTTGACGGCGGTCACGGTACTCGTTCGCCGCCTCCAGGGCAAACATATGTTCGACCTTGACATTCGAACAGGTGTTCGGTATTCTGACCTCCCAGAGCGAACACACGTTCGTGTCACACCCGGTCCGTACGGTGCAGGACGTGTGGGGGCCACCGGGCCCCGCGGACAGCGAAGCAGGAGGAGCCAGCGTCATGACGATCTCCGCCAACGGCCGGAATCGGGTCGTGGTTCTCCTCACCTCGGTCGCCCTGGCGCTGGTCCTCCTGCTCGCATCCGCCGTCGCCGCCCAGGCCGACGACCCCGCCGGGCCTTCGGGCGCTTCGGCGACCTACGTCAGCCATACCGTGCGCAGCGGCGACACGTTGTGGGACATCGCCGCCTCGTACACCCCGGCCGGGGACGACGTCCGCGACGTGATCGTCGACATCAAGGCCGCCAACGAGATGGATTCCAGCGCCATGGTCCCGGGGCAGGTGCTGGTCATCCCGGTGGCGATGCCCGCCCCCTGAGGCGGCGCTCGGGCTTGGGGGGTGGGTGACGGCGCCCCCGCCGGTCCTCACACCGGGTACCCTCGGTGGTCATGCGGTGCGCGTTCTGCGGCGCAGAGGACACCCGGGTCGTCGACAGCCGCCCGGCTGAGGGCGGAGCCACCACTCGCCGACGGCGCTCATGCGAGCAGTGCGGCAACCGGTTCACCACCTACGAGCGTCGCGAGGCGGCCCTGATGGTCCGCAAGCGCGACGGTCGGATCGAACCGTTCTCCGCGGACAAGATCAGGGCGGGCGTGGCCAACGCCGTCGCCGACCGCGACATCCCCGCCGGGGCGCTCGACTCGCTCGTGGCGCAGGTCGAGGCCTTCGCCGAGGATCACGGCCCCGAGGTCACCACCGAGGAGATCGGCCGTCACGTCCTTGAGGCGCTGCGCAAGATGGATGAGGTGGCCTACCTGCGCTTTGCCTCGGTCTACAAGGAATTCGAAGGCGCCCGGGACTTCGAGCGGGAGATGGCGGCCATGGAGGACCCGACCTAGCCGGCGAGCACCCGAACGGCCTCGAGGCCGGCGCGCAATGTGGTGACGCCTGCATCGGCATCGGCGTCCACATCGGCGAACACGGCGTCGAGTTCGGCGCGAGCGAGGTCGATGCGGGCCTGGAGATCGTCAATGAGGGTGGTCGCAGCCTCGGTGTCGCCGTTCCGCAGCGCCAGGAGGTATCGGTCGATCCAGTCGGGCAGGCTCGCCATCGCCGCCTCGACGCCGAGGCGATAGGGCTCGTACGCCGGATCGTCATCGAGGGTGGCGATTCCCGCCTGACTGTCGGCCTCCATGTCGGCCAATGCCTTTGCTGCCGGGTCGATCAGCTGGGCTGGAACCGTGTACGGCAGGAGGGGCAACGCCAGGATCCCGGTCGATGCCTCGCTGTAGCGCGCCGCTTGGGCGATCTCGTCGGACAGGGTCACCGCGGTGTCCACCACCTCCAGGAGTTTCGCCCGCGCCGGCCCGAGGTCGGGGCCGAGAGGGATGAGCGGAGGAACCCAGGGGAGAGGCGCTTCGGCGACGGCGCGCAACGCCCCGGTGGCCGTGGCGAACTCGGCCGCGGCGTGGGGATCGGTCGCGGTCGCTGCGCTCTGGAGGCGGTCGAGGACGGCCTCGTAGTCGTCCACGGCCGTGCGGTACTCCGCCTGGCGCAGCGATGCATTGTGGGCGGGCACCGCCAGCCCGAACCTGAGGCCCGCGACGACCCCCAACCCGAGAATGACGGCGCCGACCACGATCGGCCACCGATAGGTACGCCGGGCCGTGACCGTGCGGTCGAGGGGATGGGGGCGCCAGTCGAAATCGAGGTCCGGGATCGGCTCGGCAGGTTGGCCGGCAGTCGGGGCACGGGCGACCGTGGCCGGGGTCGTCTCCAGCATCGAGAGGATCGTCCGGCGATGGGCGGCACGCTCTCGTTGGTTGATGCGGGGCACCTGGGGAATCCTCCTCCGGGCATAATCGACCGAATGCGCATCCCGCTCAAGCAACTGGACCCGGACCTGCCGGTGCCGGCCCACGCCCACCCGGGCGACGGAGGGGTCGACCTGTGCGCCCGTGAATCCGTCACCCTCGCCCCGGGAGAGCGGGGGGTGATCCCCACCGGGGTCGCCGTGGCCATTCCCCTCGGGTATGCGGGCCTGGTGACCCCGCGCTCGGGGCTGGCCTCCCGTCAGGGGATCGGCGTCGTAAACGGCCCGGGGCTGGTCGACGCAGGGTACCGCGGCGAGATCAAGGTCATTCTCGTCAACCACGGCCAGGAACGGGTCGACATCGAGCGGGGCGATCGCATCGCCCAGCTCGTGGTCGTGGCGGTCGCCCAACAGGAATTCCAGGTCGTCGACGAGTTGCCGCCAAGCGCCCGCGGAGCCGACGGGCTGGGTTCCACAGGCTCCTGAGAGGGTACGCGGATAGGTCGCAGGTCCCATCACGTTTCGGCTTGCGACAAGCCGAAACGTGATCCCGGGGCGAGCCCATCCGCGCACCCTCTGAGCCGCGAAGGGTGCCTGGTATATTCAGCGGCCTCGCGGACGTAGCTCAGTTGGTAGAGCGTCACCTTGCCAAGGTGAAGGTCGCCGGTTCGAGACCGGTCGTCCGCTCGCACGGACCCGGCATCGCCGGTCCCGTGTCTCGAGGAGAGACCGGGTCTGGCACGCGTGACGGTCCGGCATGGGGTTGAGGCCCGGTCCGGTCTGGCAAACACGGCGGCGTGGCCGAGTGGTTAGGCAAGGGTCTGCAAAACCCTGTACCCCGGTTCAATTCCGGGCGCCGCCTCCAGGGCCCGGTATAGAGTCCGGGCCCCATCGGGCGCTTAGCTCAGCGGGAGAGCGCTTCCCTGACACGGAAGAGGCCACTGGTTCAATCCCAGTAGCGCCCACCAACGGAAAACCCTGTGCTGTAAAGGGGTTCTGGTCTACGGGCCTCCCAGTTCTCGGCCGGCTGAGCGGCGCCGCGTCCACATCGCGTCCACATCGGAGTGATCCCATGGCGGGGCCAGGGCGTCGGCGGCACCTCGGTCGAGGCCTTCGTAGAGGTGGCCGTAGACGTCGAGGACGGTTCGTACGCTGGTGTGTCCCAGCCTGGCGGCGATGATCGCGGGGTGGGTTCCTTGGGCGATGAGGAGGGCGACGTGGCTGTGACGGAGGTCATGGAAGCGCATCGGCTCTCCCACCGATCCTTTGACGGCGGGTTTCCAGTGGCGGGTGCGGAAGCCGGCGCGTCGCAGGGGTCCTTCTTCGGGTGCGGTGAAGAGCAGGCCGTTGCCGGTGGCGGGCCACCTGGCCAGGTGATCGTCCAACGCGTCGACGAGCCATCCGGGCAGGATGAGGGTGCGCCGTGCCGCCCGGGTCTTGGGCTCTCCCAGGTGCAGCTGCCCGCGTACCTCTGACAGGGTGCGTTCGATGCGGATGGTGCGAACCAGGGGTCGGTAGTGGTTGGAGTCGAGGGCGGCGAGTTCCCCGAACCGTGCCCCGGTGTATGCGGCGGCGAGTACCAGCGCCTTGAATCTGGGCCGGATCGCCTCGGCGAGCTGGGAGATTTCAGTCGGTGACAGGAAGCGCTTCTCGGTGGGGTCCAGTTTGGGCAGGTGGGCCCCCCGACACGGTGAGCGAGCCAGGAGGCCCGCCTCGACCGCGGTGTCGAAGGTGCGGGATAGGAGCTGATAGGCCTTTCGGATGGTGGCCGGGGCGTAACCGGCCTCGTCGAGGTCGGCTACCCATTGGTGGATCGTGAGGGGGTGGATCGAGCCGATGGGCATGTTCCCGAAGCTGGGTAGGACGAGGCTTCGCAGGGTGGAGTCGTCCCGTGCCCTGGTTGAGGGCCGCCGATCGATGCGGCCGGCCTCTGCCTGCGGGAGCCACTCGGCGAACCTGATTCGCCCCCCGCCCGGATCGATGTAGTCGCCGGTGAGCTTGCGTCCCTCCACCACGGTGAGGTGACGTTCGGCCTCGGCGCGGCGGGCGAAGTTCTTCGACCGCTGGTTGCCGGCGGGGTCACGCCACCGCGCCTGCCAGGCCTGCTCACCCGAGTGATGGGTGACCCGCCGGATGGAGCCCCACCGGGCCTCCTTCCCGAAACCAGGGGCTGGTGGTTCACTGGCCCCTCGCGTACGGCGTTGGCTCGAGGCGGCCGCGGATCCAGGCCTCGATGTCGGACCTCCGATAACGAAGGTGTTTGCCCACGCGAAAGCCGATGGGGCCCTCCCCCCGGCACCGCCAGGCGTAGAGCGTGGCCACGGGCACGTCGAGGTAGGCGGCAAGGTCGGCGGCCGTGAACAGGGGATCAGTGGATTCCACACCCCGACCCTGCGACCGGACCCCTTCAACAGAGTCTCAACCACCCTTTCAAACACCCTTTCAGACAGGCCATGTTCCGAGCCGGTTGACCGATGCTCTGACCGGGGAGATGTCGGACCTTGCGGAGACATGCCTGACACTGCCTGAGTAACCGGGCGCATCCCGGCCCCGGCTGCTGCGGCACAGGGCCACTTTCGACCGCTCGCGCCGGAAACCTGGTGGGACAGTCGGGCGGTCGACGCGATGCGTCGGGCCACAGCCCGGCTCGAAGCGGTGCCGCCAAGCAGCGCAGCGAGCTCGAGGCGCGGCACGAGGATTTCTCTAACCACCTTCTCGCAGTCCTGACTCGGCCAGCCCGCGGACCTGGCGTGGCCCCCCCGCTGATGACCACGAAGTGAAATGCTTCTCCTTCAGGATCACGCGCATCACTGATCACAAAGGAGCAACCCGGATGGCCGACGACCGCCACGACCACCTCGCCAACGACGACGACATCGACACCTCCAGCCGCCTCCCGCAGAACGACCCTCGGCGCCACACGCACGTGCAACACAGTTGCCACCCCGTCCAGAGCGACGTCGTGAAAGGGCCCGGCCCCGCCCACCGTGACCAGTTTCGTTGCATACTCAAGTCAAGAAGACCCTACGGGGGCGCGCCAAGGCCGGAGGTGCGACACTGAGGGCCTGATGCTGACACTGCGCTGGGACCAGCCCACCGCTCAATCGCTGAAGAACTTCGAAGCATCTGCGTTCGAGGTTTTCGACGCACAGGGGCAATCGGTTGGTCACATCGCGCTGCGCGCAAGCAATACCGCGACCGCCGAACTTGCGAACCGCCTCGGTAACCCGCCTGTCGATGCTCTGCGGGACGCGATCACTCTCTATGCCCTTGAAATTCTCGAAGCTCGACTCGCTGTGCCCGCCGAGTTCCAGAATTTCCTTGCGGCCGGCTCCCTCGACATTCTCCTCGACAGCTACTCGGTCGAGAGCCTCCGCGCAGCTACCCGTGACAAGCGGTGTGATCGCCAAACACAGCTCCGTGGCGACCTCTGGTGCACCGCCCCATCATTAGATGACGAGACTGTCGCACTCTCGATCGAGGGGCGTCCTGCAGCTCCGACGAGTCGCCCGATCTGCGCCGGCTGTGCCGTTCCAGACTCCCGTCACAGATGTAGCCACTTGATGCATCCGCAGGTCACGGCGATACGCACCGCGGGAGGTGGACATCA
>Ga0299912_10005769_pt1 | contig 10167 bp, 9 predicted proteins | sample RVTome_2_FD_207667 | JGI IMG/M metagenome (GOLD analysis project Ga0299912, IMG submission 207667) | Soil microbial communities from uranium-contaminated site in the Upper Colorado River Basin, Wyoming, United States - RVT95D214 (version 2) ...
TGGATGGATGCTGAAACAAGTTCAGCATGACAAGTTTGGATGGATACCCAATCCCAATCTCAAATGGATGCGAAAGTGAGTAGCCGGAACTTTCCCGCTCACGCGTAACAGCCAAAACCATTTTCCTACACCGCGCCCGCCTGCCATGATGCGCCCGCGGTTTTACAACCGCTGGCTCTTTGACATTGTCGGCAGTGTGTTGCGTTGGGAATGTGTCACCCGGCACTTTGGCGAGGAAAGGGTGCGTTTCCGGGCTTTTTTACAGCTCAGGGCAGGGTGACAGGGTGTAACCTTTGTCACCTTCGCAATCGCCGTCACCCCAGCGCAGGCTGGGGTCTCAGGCAACCGGGCGCCGCCCTGCCCATCCGGCGGCGTTCACGCACCGCTTGAAATGCCAGCCTTCGCTGGCATGGCGAAACCCTAAAGCTTCCCGAACCTGCCTTCGAACCCCGCCGTATCACCGGCTGCGAGGAGTTTCGCCTGTTCCACCCAGCTATCCCGCCGGATACGGCCCGCGAAGCTGCCAAGCTGGGCGTCGATCCGGTCTATATCCGCATCGCTCCATCCCGCGATCTGTTCGTAGCGGGTGACGCCAAGCGAATGGAGCAGTGCCGCCAGTTTCGGCCCCACGCCCTTGATCTTGCGCAGATCGTCCGCCTTCCCCGATGCGGGAGCAGCAGGTGCCGGGGCAGGCGCGGCGGCTTCCACCTCGTTCTGCGCGGCCACGGCGACCACTTCCCCCAGCCCCGCCATGCCCACCGACATCGGCGGCGGCGTGATCGTGACGGCCGAAGCAGCGGCGCTGGGCGCATCGATCAGCGCCTGGTTGCGCTGGGCAGGCGCGACGCCTTCGTCCAGCACGTCGGGCCGGTGCGCCCTTGGCTTTTCCACCCGGGACGCATGGGCGAACAGCCACCAGGCGACCACCAGCCCGATGAACAGGGCCAGCGCAAAGGCCAGCCAGTTCGCTTCGATCATTTGCAGCATGGGTTTTACCCTCTCCGTTTGAACAACAGCCAGCCGATCCCCAGCCCGGCGGCATAGGTGAGCAGCATCAGCACCAGCATTTCAAGCCACAGCGGCATTGGCCCTCTCCTAACCCGGACCCGGCGTATCGACCGGCGTGGGCTTCAGCGGCATGGTTTCGATCACGGAAAATTCGATGCGGCGGTTCGCGGGATCGACGGGATCCAGCCCCTCCAGCGGATCGCTTGATCCCTTGCCGTTGGCGCGCAGCCCGTCCGCCGGGATACCACGGCCGACCAGCGCCCAGCGCACAGCTTCCGCCCGCGCGCGCGACAGGGCAAGGTTGGCGCCTTCGTCGCCCGCGCTGTCGGTATGGCCGGTGATGGCGATGATACTGCCGACGCAGGGCCCCAGCGCGGACGCCACTTCATCCAGCAGCTTTTCGCTGGCGGGATCGATCGAGGCGCTGGCTTCGGAAAAGCGGATGGAACGAGCCTTGAGGATGGCTTCCACATCCTTCTGGCAATGCAGCGATCCCTGCACGGCCTTGCTTTCGATCGCCGTCTGCCCTTGCCTGCCGCTGGACCGCCAGTGGACTCCGCCCACGCCCGGCACGGCGGCGATGGCCGCGGCTGCCCGCGCCCGGGTTGCGCTGCCCAGCCCCCGGCCCCCGTTCAGTTCGGGATGCCGTGTCAGCCAGCCCTGCGGCGTGGCGAAGTGCATGGTGATACCGGCACCTCCGGCCTTGTCGCGCGCGGTGCTGGCCCGCTCGGCAAGATCGGCGATGAAAGCCGGGCCATGCGCCATGGTGCTGCCGATGGAAATCACGGCAACGGCGAAGGCTCCGGACAAGGCAAGGGCGAAGCGATGGAAAGTCACGCACGAAGCGATAGCGGCCTCGCGCCTTCCGCTCAATGGCAAGCCGATCAGGTTGCCGTGTTTTTGCGGAACAGCAGCCGGTCTTCCGGGCCGAAGCCCCTGGCCCAGATCACCCAGCAATAGGCACCCATGATCGCGGGGATACCGAAGGCCAGCTCCGCCCATTCCGGCAGGAATCGCGTGGCTGCCCAGCCGATCAGCACCGCCGGAACCGCGGCCCAGACGAGCTCCCAGCGCCAGTTGTTGATCGGTTGCTTCAATAGCCGCGCCAGCATCCTGGCCTTGACCAGTGAAGACACCCCCAAAGCGATCATCAGCGCCGCGCCGGCGGCGGCGGCGCGGAACAGCTCGCCCAGCCCCAGTCTCTGCACCAGCAGGATGCCCGCAACCGTGAGCCCCGCCTGCAGGCTGATCATGGCCACGGAAAGCGCGAAATTGCGGATGCGCGCCATATAGATCAGCGCCGCCTCGCTTACGACCGCCATCGCCGCGACCACTTCCGCCGCCAGCAGGAAAGCCAGCGCCCCGGTGCCGCCGACGAACTCGGGCCCGACCAGCCCCATCACGCCTTCGCCCGGTATGCCCAGCGCCAGCGCGATTCCGGCCTGTGCCGCCGTGATCCAGAAACCGACCTGGCAGACCTGCCTGGCGATGGCACCGTAATTCCGTTCCTTGAGATTGCGGGTGATGACCGGCCCCAGAATCGGCTCGAAACTGGTTTTCAGCTTCTGCGGCAGGCTCGCCACCTGCTGGGCGACATAATAGACGCCGACCACGACGGGCGTGGCGAAGAAGCCGAGGATCAGGATATCGATGCGGCGCGTGCCCCATTCGATCGCATCGGCAGCGGCCAGAGGCAGGCTGCGCAGCGCCAGGCGTCCCATCGCGGCCGGGTGCGGGCGCCATGCCCGTGGCAGGCCATAGGCCTTGAAGAATGGCACAAGCGCCGCCAGCGCGGTCGCGAAAATCGACAGGATATAGGCGATCGAAAGCCCGCTTTCCGGCGCGATATAGATCATCGCCCCGGCCATGATGGACAGCGTCCATGGCTCCACGACAGCGCGGGCGCGCACCGCAGCACCAACATTGTAGCGATAGGCCAGCGCCGCCAGCCAGATCTCGGTCAGCGCCAGCGGTGGGATGGCGATGACCATCAGCCGATCGATCCGGGTATATGTGCCGCCCGGAAACATCGGCCCGGGAAAGATCCAGAAAATCGCCGCGACCACGCAGGACGCGATCAATGCGACCAGCATGCCATCGGCCACGACATTGGCGGGATGCTCATCGGATTCGGACAGTCGCTGCGCCAGCCCGCGCTTTTCGCCCAGCGTGCACAGCATGGCCGTCAGCTCGATCACCACCAGCGCGGAAGCGAAGCGGCCCAGCGCCGCCGGTCCATATGGCGCGGCGCGGCCGGCGATGAACAGGAACGGGATGCGCGCGGCTAGCCGCAGGAAAAAGCCGAACAAGTTGGTTCGCCCGCCCTTGGCAAGGGCAGCGATATCGTCTTGCGAGGCCTGATCGTTCAAGCGCCGGGCTCCTGCTCGGCCTTGAGCGGACGAGCCAGCAGTTCCGAAACCACCACATGCGCCGGGGCTTCGCCCGCCAGCAGGCGGCAGACCGCATCGACGATGGGCATATCCATGCCTTCGCGCCGGGCGAGCTCAGCCAGAACCGGTGCCGTTGCCGCGCCTTCGGCCACGCTGTTCTTGCCCGCCAGCGCCTCGGCCGCGCTCATGCCTTCGCCCAGCGCCTTGCCCAGCGAGAAATTGCGGCTGGAAGTGGAAGAGCAGGTCAGCACCAGATCGCCAAGCCCGCACAGGCCGGAAAGCGTATCCGCCCGCGCCCCCCGGCCCAGGCCGAAGCGCAGCATTTCCGCATAGCCGCGCGCGATCAGGGCCGCGCGGGCATTCTGTCCGAGCTTCAGGCCTTCAACCACGCCGCAGGCAATGGCGAGCACATTCTTCACCGCCCCGCCCACTTCCGCGCCAATGATGTCATCGGAATAATAGGGCCGCAGCGCCGGGCGGGCGATAACGGGAGACAGCCGCCGCCACTGCGCTTCACCGCCGCCGCAAGCCAGAGTGACGGCAGTGGGCAGGCCCGCGGCGACTTCATGCGCGAAAGTCGGCCCGGAAAGCACCGCCAGCATGGCATCGGGCGCGGCATCGCGCGCGACATCGGCCATCAACCGCCCGGTTCCCGCCTCGATCCCCTTGGCGCAGAGAACAAGGTCACGCTTGCCGGATGGCAGGCCGGAAATCACCGAGGCCAGGAATTGCGCCGGCACCACCACCAGCAGCACCGGCAGGGAAGCCAGTTCGCCCAGATCGCCGGTTGCCCGGATATGATCCGAAAGCCGCGCGCCCGGCAGGAACAGGCTGTTGCTGTGACTGGCGTTGATTTCGCCGACCAGTTCGGGCTCACGCGCCCACAACAGCACTTCGCTGCCATCGCTGGCCAGGGCCTGCGCCAGCGCCGTACCCCATGCCCCGGCGCCGATCACTCCGACTGTTGCGTTCATGCCTTCACTCCCGCCCCGCGCACAGGCTCTGCCTCCGGATCGAGCGGCCAGCGCGGCCGCGCCGCGAAGGCCAGCGTATCGGACTGGCCTTGCGCCAGCCGTTCCAGCCCTGCCCAGGCGATCATCGCGGCGTTATCCGTGCAAAGCGCCAGCGGCGGCGCGACGAAGCGCAGGCCCTGTGCCTCCGCCAGCGTTTCCAGCGCCGAACGGATCGCGTGATTGGCCGCAACGCCCCCGGCCACCACCAGCGCCGTGATGTCGTCCACGCGCTCGATCGCGCGCCTCGTCCGGTCGATCACGCAATCGACCGCCGCCTGCTGAAACGACGCGGCGATGTCCGCATCCCGGTGCTGCCCCGATTGCCTGGCGCGCAGCACCGCGCTCTTCAGCCCGGCAAAGGAGAAATGCGGCTCGCTGCTGCCCAGCAGCGGGCGCGGCAGCGGCACCGCTTTCGCATCGCCTTGCGCCGCCAGCCGTTCCACTGCCGGGCCACCCGGATAGCCCAGCCCCAGCATCTTCGCCGTCTTGTCGAAAGCCTCGCCCAGCGCGTCGTCGATCGTGGTGGCAAGCCGGCGATAGCGGCCCACGCCTTCCACCAGCAGCAACTGACAATGGCCACCCGATGCCAGCAGCAGAAGATAGGGGAAATCCAGCGTTTCATCCGCCAGACGCGGAGACAGCGCATGGCCTTCCAGATGGTTGATGGCGAGCAGCGGCTTGTCGCTGGCCATGGCAAGCGCCTTGCCCGTCACCAGCCCCACCATCACCCCGCCGATCAGTCCGGGGCCGGCGGTGGCGGCAATGGCATCCACATCCGCAAGCGTCATCCCCGCTTCTTCCAGCACTGCCTTTATCAGCGGAGCCAGCCGTTCGGCATGGGCGCGTGCGGCGATTTCCGGAACCACCCCGCCATAGGGGCGATGCGCATCGTCCTGCGAGGCGATACGCTGCGCAAGGATCCTGCGATCGCCACGCACCAGCGCGGCCGCCGTTTCGTCGCAAGAGCTTTCAATGCCTAAAACTATCGCCATCCCGCCTTTCCCTTAATCGCAATGGCGAGTAGCACAAGCGCCCATGCGTGATCGTCCCCTCCGTCTAGGCACTCGCCGTTCCCCGCTCGCCCTCGCCCAGGCCGAAGAGGCCCGCGCCCGGCTGGCTGATGCCCATGCCCTTTCCGAAAGCGACATCGAACTGGTCTCCGTGACCGCCAGTGGCGACCGGATACAAGACCGGCCACTCGCTGAAATCGGCGGCAAGGCGTTATGGACCAAGGAGCTGGACGCCTGGCTGCTGGCAGGCGAGATCGATTTTGCCGTCCATTCGGCCAAGGATGTGGAAACGCTGCGCCCGGCCGGAATCGCCATCGCCGCGATTCTCCCGCGTGAGGATGTGCGCGACGTGCTGGTGGGCGCGGATAGCATCCACGCCCTGCCGCAAGGCGCACGCATCGGCACCAGCGCCCCGCGCCGCGCCGCGCAATTGCTGCATGCAAGGCCGGATTGCTCTGTGGTGTCCTTCCGCGGCAATGTCGCCACCCGACTGGCCAAGCTGGCGGCGGGCGAAGCCGATGCCACGTTCCTCGCCGCTGCCGGGCTCAACCGGCTGGGCGAAAGGGGCACCGGCCATCCCCTGCCTGCGGAGGAATGGCTGCCCGCGCCCGGTCAGGGCGCCATCGCCATCGAATGCCGGGCGGATGACAGTGCGACCCGCGCACTGCTTTGCGCCATCGACGATCCCGCCAGCCATGCAGCCGTGCAGGCGGAACGCGCGCTGCTGGCGGCACTGGGGGGCAATTGCCACAGCCCGGTGGCGGTGCTGACGCTGCCGGACACCGCGCAGCCCGGCGGCACGGGCCTGCATCTGCGCGCCGCCCTGTTCAGCCCGGACGGAGCGGAGCGAACCTATGGCGAAGCGCGTTTCGCCGCCGGCGACCTGAACGGCCCGATACGGCTGGCGGAAGACCTGCTGTCCCGTGCCAGCAACTCCATCGCCGTCCATTTCACCGGGCCACACTCGAGCCCGGCATGATCCCCGTCATCGTCATTCGCCCGCAGCCCGGCTGCGATGCCAGCCTGGACGAAGCCCGCAAGCTGGGCCTCGACGCGCATGGCTTCCCCTTGTTCGAAGTGAAGCCCATCGCCTGGGAACCGCCCGATCCGGCGCGGATCGATGCCTTGCTGATCGGCAGCGCCAACGCCTTGCGCCATGGCGGTGCGGCGCTTTCCGCCTTTCGCGGCAAGCCCGTCTATGCCGTGGGCGAAGCAACCGCCGAAGCAGCGCGGGCGGCCGGGCTGGATGTGGCGGCAACGGGCGCGGGCGGGTTGCAGGACGTTCTGGACCGCGTGCAGGCCCGCCATCGCCGTCTGTTGCGGCTGACCGGGGAAACCCGCGTATCGCTGCAAGCGCCCGAAGGCACCATGATCGAGGAGCGGGTAGTCTATGCCAGCAAACCGCTGCCCATGCCGCCCGCGCTTGCCGACAAGTTGCGCCATCCGGCGGTGATCCTGTTGCATTCCGCTGAAGCGGCACGACATTTTGCCGGGCAATGCAATGCACACGGCATTGATCGCGCGATCCTCTCGCTTGTCGTGATCGGGCCGCGCGTGGCAGAAGCGGCCGGCAGCGGCTGGGCAAACGTGGCGGTGGCGGAAACGCCGGGCGACAATGCGCTTCTGGCCTTGGCTTTCCAGATATGCGAAGGCCAGATATGCGGGGGCCAGATATACGGGGCACCGCGCGGGTCGAAGGAAGTAGGAATAGAGCCAATCGGGATGCAGGACGAAATTCCAACCCCGGTGCCGGTTCCGGCGCCGCAGGCGAAAACGGCACGAACCACCCTGCTGGTCGCGCTGGTGGCTTTCCTTCTGGGTGCGGGGCTTGCCGGCTGGCTTGTCTGGCGCGGCGATTTGCTTCCCGCGAAGCCGAACGAACAGGCAGACCGGGCACCCGCGGCCCAGCAGGCCGGTGCGCAGAATGCCGCGCCCGCTCTGGCGCAAGGGGATACGGCACGCATGTCTCAGCTCGGCTCGGTCGAAACGCGGCTGGCCCTGCTGGAAGATCGGCTGTCACGGGTGGACCTGCAGGCCAATGCCGCCTCGGGCAACGCGGCGCGCGCGGAAGGGCTGCTGCTCGCTTTTGCCGCCCGCCGGTTGACCGACAAGGGCAAGCCGCTCGGCTATCTGGAAGACCAGCTCAAGCTGCGTTTCGCCGATGCCCAGCCTGTCGCGGTCGATACGATCATCGCCTATGCGCGCAAGCCCATGACGCTTGAAAATCTGTGTTCCCGGCTGGACATGCTGGCGCCGGATCTGGCCGAAGGGCCGACCGGCGAAAACGGCTGGCAAAGGATTCGGCGCGAACTTTCCGCGCTTTTCATGGTGCACCGTGAATCCGCGCCTGCCCGAACACCGCAGGCCCGCATCGCCCGTGCCAGGCTGATGCTGGATGCCGGCAGGACCGAGGATGCAATCGCCGAAGTGCGGCGCCTGCCCGGCGCGGAAGCGGCGCAGACGTGGATCGCCGATGCCCAGCGCTATGCGGCAGTGCAGCGCGCGCTGGACCTGATCGAAACGGCGGCCATGCTCGAACCCCGGCGATTGAAGGATGCGGAAGGCAAGACGGTCAGCCAGCCGAGTCCGCTGGCCCAACCCGCCGACAAGGCCGCGGAAGCCGCTCCTCCGGCCGGCACCTGACAAGCAACCGGCCTGCACCTGACAAGCAACCGGATCGCCGGCCTCATACCAAAGTGCCGGGATGCTGACGCATCACACTTTGGAAATGCTCAAGCGCCGCACGGGCTGATACCAATACTCGATGAGTCGTGCTCATCGAGTATTGGTATCAGGCCTGCAACAGGGCCGGCAGCTTGCCGCTCATCCCCCGCGCTTCATCCATGAAGAACCGCTTGAGCGCGGGCATGCGCTGCACCGCGCCCAGCCCCAGCCGGCGCACTGCGCTGGGCAGGCGGCCCGGAATGCCGAAAAGCCGGGTAATGGTGTCGGTAACGGACATCACCATGAAGGAATCCAGGCTGCGCCAGCGTTCATAGCGGGCCAGCAGCTGGGCATCTCCCGGCTCCAGCCCGATCCGCATGCCGTCCGTCAGCACTTCCACCAGCGCTCCGACATCGCGCAGCCCCAGGTTAAGGCCCTGGCCCGCGATCGGATGCATGCCGTGGGCGGCATCGCCCACCAGCGCAAGCCGTTCGCCGACGATCTTGCCGGAATGGTGGAAGCGCAGCGGATAGGACAGGCGCGGCGCGGCCAGCTCGATCATGCCGTAAAGGCCATGCATGCGCTGTTCGACCTCGTGCAGGAAGGCCTTGTCCGACATGCCGGTAATGCCTGCCGCGTCCTTTTCGGCCACGGTCCACACCAGCGCGCTGCGATGGCGGCCGCCCGGCGCATCGCGCAGCGGCAGCAAGGCGAAGGGACCGGCGGGATAGAAGATTTCCCAGGCGACATTGCCATGCGGTTTTTCGTGATACAGCGCCGTGACCATGGCACGGTGCCGGTAATCCCAGCGGGCCAGCGAAAAACCCGCCTCGTCGCGTGTCGGCGATTGCCGGCCTTCGGCCGCGACCAGCAGGCTGCCGGTGAGCACCCGACCATCGTCCAGCGTCACGGCAACGCCATGCGGCCCACGTTCCCGCTTCACCACTTCCGTGCCGGTGTGCCAGGCGATCGCCGGTTCCCGCTCGGCGGCCTGAAACAAGGCAAGACGAATATCGCGGTTTGCGAACATCAGCCCCAGCGAGCCTTCGTGCGGCTCGGACCGGAAATCGAGCTGGCCCGGCTTCATGCCATCGGTCACGGCAATGGCATCGATCGGGCAGCCCAGCGGCTCCAGGCTTTCGCGCAGCCCGATATTGCGGAACAGGTTCCAGCTGGCCGTGGAAATGGCGGAGGCCCGCCCGTCGGCGCCTTCGGCCGTCAGCTCCTTCGGATCGGCCTTGTCGACAACATGGCTGGTGATACCGGCGCGGGCCGCAGCCAGCGCCAGCGTCATGCCGACAAGCCCGCCGCCCAGGATAACGAGATCGCGGCGTTCCGGTTCTGCTGGCTTGTTCAATCTCCGCCCTCACAAGTGTTCGCGGCGCTGCCATCGATATCGAGACACCGCCCGTCGAAAGCGCCATCCGGCACGGCAAGGTTCAGCAATGCCGCAAGAGTCGGGGCGATGTCCACTGTTTCGACGGGGGCGGGCTGTTCGAAACCGGCCATGCCCCGCCGCCAGAACAGGATCGGCACGCGCCGGTCATAATCCCAGGGGCTGCCATGCGTGGCGGTATAGCCCGGGTTCGGCTTTGGAATGGGCACCACCGCCCTGTCCAGCAGCACGATCACGTCACCCGAACGGCCGGGGTAGAAAGAGGCGCGGGCACGGTCCTTGAGAGTCCAGTCCTGCGGAGAGCCGCTGGGCAGCGGCGCTTCGGCCAGTTCCTGCGCGGTAAAGACGGCGGCGACCTGCGGATGATCCTTGAGCAGGGCGACCAGCGCGGAAGATACCCGCGCCTTCTGTTCCGAATTCAGACTGGCGGAAACATAGATGTCGCCACCCGCGCCATCGCCATAGAGCAAGGGGCCGGAAACAGCGGAAACACCGGTCTTTCCGGTGATTTCCTCACTCAAGGCTTCGGACGTGAGATCACTGTCGGCGCGAGCCGCGCCGGGATAGGCCTGCTCAACCAGCCGTTCCGGCGCGTCCAGCCCACCGTGATCGGCCGTGAGCACCACAACATAATCGATGCCGCGCTTGTCCAGTTCCGCCAGCAGGCGGCCCACCGCCTTGTCCAG
>Ga0299912_10005770_pt1 | contig 10164 bp, 7 predicted proteins | sample RVTome_2_FD_207667 | JGI IMG/M metagenome (GOLD analysis project Ga0299912, IMG submission 207667) | Soil microbial communities from uranium-contaminated site in the Upper Colorado River Basin, Wyoming, United States - RVT95D214 (version 2) ...
CACCAAGGTGGGACACTGTCACGCAAAACGTCTAGGAATGCTGTGGAAGATTTCAGTGTCCCACGGGAACGCAAGCCATTGATCTAGCTTGAATGCCATGCTCCTCTCCTGGGCACCAGAGACGCACATCCCCCATTTGATTTTGCTTCATAATCGCTAATTTCAATTGACGTCGCTCGGGGTGAGTTACGGCGCGTCCGCATCAAGGTGTGCGCCACTTAAGCGGCGCGCGTTCTGGGCTGGCGATCAATAGCTCAATAGAACGGGCTGAACGTGGGGTGTTTGCTGAAGGCTTTGGGCCGATAGGCTGACCGCGGCGTCGGATACACGACCTCAATTTCCCGGAAGCGCCGCTCGACATCGTCTTTGTGAAAGCGGGCCGGACGGGCGCGCGCCCAGGCCAGGATCGTAATAGGCGATCTGCCGCGTCGGTGCGGCGTCGCACGTCGCCTCGTAGAGCTTCCAGACATTGCTGCAATCGGCCTTTGGACTGCGGGCTCCCTGTCCCGTGCCATCGGAGAAGATCAAAACATTCTTGGCCATCACTACACCCCAAACGCGTACGCAATATTGAAGCCATAGCATCCTAACGTTGGTCGGCCACGGCGGAGAATCCGACGCCAATGGAAGCCCCAGGCAATGCAAATCCACAGGCTTTGGCGCCTTTCGCCAGATTCCCGGGTGACATACGCGCTGGCTGTCAAATATAATGTTCTAGACATCAATATTTAGATTTGGCGCATGATCACGTCCGCCCAGCTCCGAGGCGCGCGCGCCTTGCTTGGAATAGATCAGCGCAAGCTCGCTGAGCTCGCGGGCCTCTCGCTGCCGACCATTCAACGCATGGAGGCGAGCGGCGGCGTGATCCGCGGCAATGTCGATTCGTTGACGAAGCTCGTGACAGCCTTGGACGGGGCCGGCATCGAGCTCATCGCCGAAGGAGCAGCTAGCATTTCCGGCGGTCGCGGCATTCGCCTCAAGGCCTGAGCCCGATCGAGAGGGGTGATACATAATGCTTCGACGCGGCTCGCGTGGGACCTCCTCACAGCAGAGGTAGCTGGCGATGGCAGTTACGGTGACCTTGTGGGGCGCAGCGGCGCTACTCGGCATCGCGGTGCTGGGAGTGCTCACGCAGCGATTAGCGATCGGCTCGCGGCTGACTTATTTCGCGTGCCTGCTGGTGTCCCTTGCGATCCTATTCGCCGCATGCAGCGCGCTCCTGGTGGGCGGCCATGTGGAGTCGCTGCGGCTCCCTATCGGCTTGCCCTGGATCGGCGCGCGCTTCTCAATCGATGCTCTGGCCGCCTTCTTCCTGGCGGTCGTCAATCTCGGCGCCGCCGCAGCCAGCCTTTACGCACTGGGATACGGCGAGCACGAAAAGACGCCGGGCCGCGTGCTGCCGTTCTACCCCGCATTCCTCGCCGGCATGAATCTCGTCATCCTCGCGGCCGACGCATTCAGCTTCCTCTTCGCCTGGGAGTTCATGTCGCTTACGTCCTGGCTCCTGGTCATGACCTATCATCACGATCCCGACAATCGGCGCGCCGGTTATATCTATATCGTGATGGCAAGCTTCGGCACGCTGGCACTTCTGCTGGCCTTCGGGCTGCTCGCCGGCCCCGTTGGAAGCTACGCGTTCGCCGATATGCGCGGTGCGGAGGGCGACGTTTGGCGCCCAGGACTGGTGCTCGGGCTCGTGCTGCTCGGAGCCGGCTCCAAGGCCGGGCTCGTGCCGCTTCACGTGTGGCTGCCGCTCGCACACCCGGCCGCGCCGAGCCATGTCTCGGCCTTGATGAGCGGCGCCATGACCAAGGTGGCGATCTACGGCTTCATTCGCATCGTATTCGATCTGCTGGGGCCGCCAGTGTGGTGGTGGGGCAGCGTGGTGCTGGTGCTCGGCAGCGCCACGGCAGTGCTCGGCGTGCTGCATGCGGTCATGCAGCGCGACCTCAAGCGGCTGCTGGCCTACAGCACCGTCGAGAACGTCGGCATCATCTTCGTCGGACTGGGATTGGCTCTTGCCTTCAAGGCGAACGGCATGACCGCAGCGGCAGCGCTCGCCTTCACGGCCGCGCTGCTTCACGTTCTCAATCACTCACTCTTCAAGAGCTTGCTGTTCTTCGGCGCGGGAGCCGTGCTCGGCTCCACGGGCGCGCGCGACATCGAGAAGCTCGGCGGCCTCATTCATCGCATGCCGTGGACGGCGTTCCTCTTCTTAGGCGGCTGCGTCGCCATCTCCGCGCTACCGCCGCTCAACGGGTTCGTCTCCGAGTGGCTGGTGTTCCAGGGCGTCCTGCTCAGTCCTGCCCTTCCGCAGTGGGGGTTGAAGCTCTTGGTGCCGGTGGCGGGCGCGATGCTCGCCCTCGGGGCCGCCCTTTCGGCTGCGTGCTTCGTGCGGGCTTACGGCATAACGTTCCTCGGCCGGCCGCGATCGATCGCTGCGGCCGATGCGCTGGAGACGGATATGTTCTCCCTTGCGGCGATGTCGACACTGCTCTGCCTGTGCCTCCTAGCGGGCATACTTCCCGGGTTCGTCATCGACGCCGTCGCGCCCGTCGCCCAGGATCTGGTCGGCCAGCGCATGCCCGAGCAAGCCTCGCTCCCGTGGTTTTCGATCGTGCCGGTAGCCGAGAGCCGGAGTTCCTACAATGGCCTGCTCGTCTTCGCCTTCATCGCGATTTCGGCAATGCTTGCCGTCGAGGTCATTCATCGCTTTGCCTCGCGCGCCGTGCGCCGGGGCCCTGCGTGGGACTGCGGCTATCCCGATCCGAGCCCGGCGATCCAGTATACCGCCGACAGCTTCGCGCAGCCGCTGCGCCGCGTGTTCGCAGAGGTCTTCCGCGCGCGCGAGCGTGTGGATATGCCGCCACCGGGCGACGTTCGGCCCGCGCGCATCGAAATCAGGCTGCGCGACCTCGTCTGGGACGTGATCTACGCGCCGATTGAGGGCTGGATCGCGGCAGCGGCCGAGAAGCTAAACTATCTGCAGTTTCTCACCATTCGCCAGTATCTGAGCCTCGTCTTCATAGCGCTTGTCGCGCTGTTGCTGGCGATATCCCTGTGGCCCGAGGGAGGCGCGACGTGACGCCCGTGGCCGCCGTATTGTGGAGCGTGCCTGCGCTGCTCAGCGTGGTGGTGCTGGCCATTGCGACATTGCGCTGGCCGTCGGCAATGCGCCTGGTCTACGGAGCCTGCCTTGTCATTTGTCTCGCCGTGTTGGCCAGAGCCCTCGCCTATCTCTTGGAGGGGGCCAATACTCCATCGTTGCTATCGCTGCCCATTGGGCTGCCCTGGGTCGGCGCGCATTTTCGCCTCGACGCGCTCTCCGCGTTCTTTCTCGCCGTGACCGGCCTCGGCGGCGCCGGCGCGAGCCTTTATGCCATCGGCTACGGCGAGCACGAGCAAGCGCCCGGCCGAGTCCTGCCCTTCTATCCTGCCTTTCTCGGCGGCATGAACCTCGTCGTGCTGGCGGACGACGCCTTCACCTTCCTCTTCGCCTGGGAGTTCATGTCGCTGTCCTCCTGGATGCTGGTGATTGCGCACCACTGGGACCCGGAGAACCGGCGGGCGGGCTACATCTACATCACCATGGCAGGCTTCGGCACGTTGGCGCTGCTCTTGGCCTTCGGGCTGCTCGCGGGGCCGGCCGGCAGCTACGCGTTTGCCGATATGCGCGGGGACACTTCGGCGCTATCCGGATTGGTGTTGCTGCTTGTCATCCTGGGGGCCGGATCGAAGGCGGGGCTCGTCCCGTTGCACGTCTGGCTGCCGCTCGCCCACCCCGCAGCGCCGAGTCACGTCTCGGCGCTGATGAGCGGGGTGATGACTAAGGTGGCGGTCTATGCCTTCATCCGCATCATTTTCGATCTCAACGGGCCGCCGGTCTGGTGGTGGAGCATATTGGTGATCGCCCTGGCCGGCCTCACCTGCGTGCTTGGCGTGCTCAGTGCCCTCATGCAGCACGACTTGAAGCGGCTGCTTGCCTACCACACGGTGGAAAACATCGGGATCGTCTTCATAGGGCTCGGCCTTGCGCTCGCCTTCTCTGCGCACGACATGCCCGCTCCGGCCGCCCTGGCACTGACGGCGGCGCTGTTTCACGTGTTCAATCACAGCATTTTCAAGAGCCTCTTGTTCTTCGGCGCCGGCGCCGTGCTAACGGCAACCGGGGAGCGCGACATGGAGCACTTGGGCGGCCTCATCCATCGCATGCCGCTGACCGCTTTCACGTTCCTTACGGGATGCGTGGCGATCTCGGCGCTGCCGCCGCTCAATGGTTTTGTCTCCGAGTGGCTGACGTTCCAGGCGATCCTGCTGAGCCCGATCCTGCCGTCGTGGGGCCTGAAGCTCATCGTGCCCGCCGTCGGAGCGATGCTCGCCCTGTCAGCCGCGCTTGCCGCGGCCTGCTTTGTCAAGGCGTTCGGCGTGACCTTCCTCGGCCGGCCGCGTTCCCCGCCGGCACAGAGGGCGCACGAAACCGACTCGGCCTCGCTGACTGCGATGTTCGCATTCGCCGCCCTATGTCTGGCTGCCGGTATCCTTCCGGGCTTCGTCATCGATGGCCTTGCACCCGTGGCGCAGGACCTAGTCGGCGGCCGCATGCCCGCTCAGAGCGCCATCCCGTGGCTGTCGATCGTGCCGGTGGCCGAGAGCCGGAGCTCCTACAACGGCCTGCTGGTCTTCGCCTTCATCGCCATTTCGGCAATGCTCGCCGCCGAGGTCATTCATCGCTTCGCCTCACGCGCCGTCCGCCGGGGCCCCGCGTGGGACTGTGGTTATCCGGACCCCAGCCCGGCGACGGAATATACCGCCGACAGCTTCGCGCAGCCGATCCGCCGCGTATTCGGGGAAATCGCGTTTCTCGCGCGCGAGCGGGTGGATATGCCGCCGCCCGGCGACACGCGGCCAGCGCGGCTCACCGTCACGCTCCGCGATCTTGCCTGGGATTCCATCTATGCGCCCATTGCCGACGGCACGGCGTATGCGGCCAACAAGCTAAATTATCTGCAGCTCCTGACCATCCGGCAGTATCTCAGCGGCGTATTTGTAGCCCTGGTCGGTCTCCTGATGGTCCTTGCCTTTGTGATGCTCGTATGGACCTGATCCTCCAACTCATGGCGCAGGGCGTGCAAATGACGCTCGTGCTCATCTTGGCGCCGCTCCTCTGGGGCTTCACGCGCAAGGTGAGGGCGCAGCTTCTGCGCCGGCAAGGGCCGCCGATCATCCAACCCTATCGGGATCTGCTGCGGCTCATCCGCAAGGAGGTCGTGCTTGCTGAAAACGCATCATGGCTATTTCGTAGTGGCCCCTACCTGATTTTCGCCGCCACATGGGTGGCGGCCGCGCTCGTCCCCACCTTCGCCACCGGCCTCTATTTCAGCTGGACCGCCGACCTGATCGCCCTCACCGCGCTGCTCGGCTCCGCGAGGTTCTTCCTCGCCCTCGTCGGCATGGACGTCGGCACGAGCTTCGGAGGCATCGGCTCGAGCCGCGAGATGATGTTTGCCTCGCTAGCCGAGCCGGCCATGATCATGATCGTGTTCACCGTCGCCCTCGTCGCGGGCTCCACACAGCTGTCGGCGGTCGCCGATTTCATGCTCGCGCATGTCACCTTGCGAGTCTCGCTCGGGCTCGCGCTCGTCGCTCTCATCATAGTGGCGCTGGCCGAGAACGCGCGCATTCCCGTCGACAACCCTGCCACGCACCTGGAGCTCACGATGGTGCACGAGGCCATGGTACTCGAATACTCGGGCCGTCACCTGGCTGTGCTCGAGCTCGCCGCCGCGCTCAAATTGCTGCTCTATATCTCCCTCATCGCCTGCATCTTTTTTCCGTGGGGCCTCGCGCCGCCAGACAGCGGCCCCGCGGCATATGCGATCGGCGCCGCCAGCTACGCGGGCAAGCTTCTGGCTGGAGGGTTCCTGCTCGCCTTCTTCGAGACCTCGATTGCCAAGATGCGCGTCTTTCGCGTGCCCGACTTCCTGGGCATCGCCCTCATGCTCGGCTTGCTCGGCATGCTTTTGCTCTTCGTTTCGCGGAGCTTCTGATGGACCGAACCGCAATCGATGTTGCTCACATGCTCGCGGGGGGAATGGTCCTCGTCAGCTTCATGCTCCTTTACCAGGACCGAATGTTCGGCTTGCTCAACGTCTTTGCGCTGCACGCCCTCGTGCTCTCGCTCTCGGTTGCCTGGCAGGCCTACATCCAGGATGCGCCGCATCTCTACGTCACGGCGGCGATCGCGCTCGTGCTCAAAGCCATCATTATCCCGGTGGCCCTGCACCGGGTGGTGGTGCGGCTGGGGATCCACCGTACGATCGAAACCGTCGGCGGCATCGGCCCCACGATGCTGTTCGGCATGGGCCTCGTCGCGCTTTCGATGGTGGTGATGCTGCGCGCGACCGCGGCGGCCGATCCCCTCGCGCGGGAGGACCTGGCGTTTGCCCTGTCGGTCGTATTGCTCGGTCTTTTGATGATGGTCACGCGCCGCAATGCAGTGAGCCAGATCATCGGCTTCATGTCGCTCGAGAACGGCCTCATTCTCGCGGCCACCGGGGCCAAGGGCATGCCGCTCGTGGTCGAGATCAGCATCGCATTCTCGGTTCTAATCGCCTTCATCGTCATCGGGGTCTTCTTGTTTCGCATCCGTGAGCGGTTCGACTCCGTCGATGTTCAGGCGCTCGATGAATTCCGTGGTGAACGGGAATGATCACCCTTCTCGTCCACCTACCGTTCGAGCCTACGACCGCCGTGCTGGTCATCCCCGGCGTGTCGGCGCTGGTGCTGGCGTTTCTGCCCGGCTATCGCTTGACCGCGCGTCTCAACGTGTTGGCGACTTTTTTGACGTTCCTCTGCGCGCTGTCGCTGTTGATCGAGTGGCCGGCCCCCGGCACTTATCTCTTCGTCGACGACCTCAACGTCGTCTTCATTGTCCTCGGCACGTTCGTCGGCTTCACGACCAGCGCCTTCAGCGCGAGCTACATCGCCCACGAGATCGAGATCGGCAGACTGACCCCCGCCTACCTGCGCTTCTACCACGCCATGTACCAGGCCCTGATGTTCGCCATGAACCTCGGGCTCCTCGCCAACAACATCGGCCTCATGTGGGTGGCGATCGAGCTTGCCACGCTCACGACGGTCTTGATGGTGGGCATCTATCGCACGCCTGAATCGCTCGAAGCGGCCTGGAAGTATTTCATCCTCGGCAGCGTTGGCATTGCACTCGCCTTGTTCGGCACGATCCTCGTCTACATGGCGGCGCGGCCGGTGATCGGGGAGGGCCACGATGCCATGGTGTGGACATCTCTCATCGACAAGGCCAGCGCTTTCAGCCCCGAGATGCTGAACGTCGCATTCGTATTCCTGATGCTGGGCTACGGCACCAAGGTCGGCCTGGCGCCGCTGCACGCCTGGCTGCCCGATGCCCACGCCGAGGGCCCGACCCCGATTTCGGCGGTCCTTTCGGGACTGCTCCTCAATGTCGCTCTGTATGCCGTGCTGCGCTTCAAGATGCTCCTCGCGGCGAACCAGGCTGCGATTGCGCCCGGTCCACTGATGGTCACCCTGGGGCTCTTGTCGCTCATCTTCGCCGGCTTCATGCTCTACCGGCGGCGCGACATCAAACGCATGTTCGCCTACTCCTCCATCGAGCACATGGGTCTCATTACGTTCGCCTTCGGCATGGGCGGCCCACTCGCCAACTTTGCCGGTCTCCTGCATATGACGATGCACAGCCTGACCAAGTCGGCGATCTTCTTTGCCGTCGGCCACATCTCGCAGGCCAAGGGAACGCAAAAGCTCTCCGAGATCCGCGGACTGACCGAGAGCCACCCGCTCTTAGGCTGGGGCCTCGTGCTCGGCGTCGTGGCCATTGCCGGTCTGCCGCCGCTGGGCATATTCATGAGCGAGTTCTTGATCGTGAGCTCGACGTTTGCTCGCGAGCCGCTCCTGGCGCTTCCCCTCGTGTTCGGCATTCTGGTCGCCTTGGGCGCCCTGATGCTTCGCCTGGGCGACATGGCCTTCGGCAAGCCGACCGGCAGCACGGCGCCCGTCGAAGCGTCCTACTTGCCGTTGTTTGCCCACCTCGCGCTGGTGCTTGCGGCCGGCATCTATCTTCCAGGCCCGCTCGTCACCTGGTTTCAGAACGTCGCCCGCCTGCTCGGGTGAGGGAAAGGAACGCGCCCATGGCTTTCGTGTCCTCACTGACGAAGCGTGGCAAGCGCATCGAGGCCCACCGCCCCTGGCCTCGTGTCGTGGTCGATGTTGAAACGTGGCGACAGGCGATCCTCGGCATTGCTGCGGGCGAGGCTACCCTGTCGGGACTGTGGAGCGATGGCGAGGCCGTGCACATGGCCCTCGTTGGCACCGCCGAAATACTCGTGATCAGCTTGGTCCCTCGCAAGCGGCGCTTTCCGTCCGTCGGCCTGACGCATCCGCCGGCGCTGCGGCCGGAGCGCGCGATCCGCGATCTCTACGGGCTGGAACCCGAAGGGTCGCCGGATGTGCGCCCGTGGCTCGACCATGGCCGGTGGGGAGTCGCGCAACCGCTCGGGGTGCGCCGGCCCATCCCACCGACCGGCGTCCCTTACGAATTTCTGAAGGCCGAGGGAGCGCCAATGCATCAGATCGCCGTGGGGCCGGTGCACGCGGGGATCATCGAGCCCGGCCATTTCCGCTTCACCGCAAACGGGGAAACCATCGTTCGCCTCGAAGAGCGCTTGGGCTACGTGCACAAGGGCATCGAGGGGCTGCTGCAGGACGCCCCCCTCGAGCATGCCGCCAAGCTTGCCGGCCGCGTCTCGGGCGACTCAACCGTCGCCTATGGAATCGCGTTCGCTCAGGCGGTAGAGGCGGCGTTCGCGCTGAAGGTTCCTCAGCGCGCCTTATTCCTGCGCGCGCTGATGGCCGAGCTAGAGCGTCTCGCCAACCACTTCGGTGACATCGGCGCCATTTGCAACGACGCGTCGTTCTCGTTGATGCACGCCCATTGCGGTGCCCTGCGCGAGCGCGTCCTGCGCGCCGCCGACATTTGCTTCGGACATCGGCTGATGATGGATCGCGTTGTGCCGGGGGGGACGGCCGCCGACATCGACGACAGTGGCCTGAACGCTATCCGCGCATTGATCGAGGTCGTGCGCCGGGAGTTTCCCTCGCTCGTCGAGCTCTACGACAACACGGCCTCGCTGCAGGACCGCACGGTCACGACGGGGATCGTGAAGCCCGCGCTCGCGCGCCAATACGGTGCCGGTGGCTACATCGGACGCGCCTCGGGGCGTTCCTTCGACGCGCGCCGCACGCCCGGCTACGCGCCCTACGGGGAGCTCAGCTTTGAGGTTCCCATACGAAGCGAGGGGGACGTCGACGCACGCGTATGGATCCGCGTGCGCGAGATCGAGCAGAGCCTGGCGCTTATCGAGCAAATCACGGCGAGGTTGCCGCAGGGGGCCATCCGCATCGACGCGCTTCCGGCCAGCCCGGTGAACGGGTCGTGCGAGGGGCTCGCCCTGATCGAAGGGTTTCGCGGCGACATCCTGGCGTGGGTGCAGCTTGGGAGCGAGGCAACAGTCGCGCGCGCTCACCTGCGCGATCCTTCATGGTTCCAATGGCCGCTACTGGAGGCGGCCATCGAAGGCAATATCGTCGCCGACTTTCCTCTCTGCAACAAATCCTTCAACTGCTCCTACGCGGGGCACGATCTCTGAGAGCATGCGACGATGCGCAAGCTTCTTTTCAAGAGCCTTTTGCAGGCCCCGCTGACGGAGCCGCCCCCGGCCGCACGCGAAGAGACATTGGCCGAGCTCGCAAAGACGCTCGACCGCACGGCGCGCCGCAAGCTCGGCCGCAGTCTCTCGATCCGCGAGGTGGACGCGGGCTCCTGCAACGGTTGCGAGTTGGAGATTCACGCCCTCAGCAACATCTTCTACGACCTTGAGCGGTTTGGGCTGCGCTTCGTGGCCTCCCCCCGCCATGCCGATGTGTTGCTCGTCACGGGTCCCATCACCCAAAACATGCGCGAGGCGCTCGAGCGCACGTATCGGGCGACGCCCGATCCGAAGTGGGTCGTCGCCGTCGGTGACTGCGCGCTCGACGGAGGCATGTTTGCTGGGGGCTATGCGTGCGTAGGGGGTGTGTCGAAGGTCATTCCCGTCGATCTCCACATCCGCG
>Ga0299912_10005771_pt1 | contig 10163 bp, 8 predicted proteins | sample RVTome_2_FD_207667 | JGI IMG/M metagenome (GOLD analysis project Ga0299912, IMG submission 207667) | Soil microbial communities from uranium-contaminated site in the Upper Colorado River Basin, Wyoming, United States - RVT95D214 (version 2) ...
ACCGGCACGCACCTCAACCGGAGCAACCTCTTCAGCAGTAGTCAGGCCTCACCAGCCAATCACTAAAACATGAATCCACTCGGACAGGGGTTCATGGCACAGACCAGCATGAAATTAGCTGGATAGTCCACCGACATTTTGGAGCGGCTAATCGTTACGTGGCCGTCCTCGAGCGGCTGGCGAAGCACCTCCAATACATTGCGCGCAAACTCGGGCAGCTCGTCGAGGAACAACACGCCGTGGTGGGCAAGCGAAATTTCGCCCGGACGGGGGATCGTCCCTCCACCCACCAGCGCGGCGTCAGAGATCGTGTGATGCGGCGAGCGAAACGGTCGGGTTGCAACCAACGCACTGTCCGGCGGAAGCAGACCTGCAACGGAATGGATTTTTGTCGTCTCCAGCGCCTCTTCAAACGAGAGCGGCGGCAATATGGTCGGCAATCGCTTGGCAAGCATCGTCTTGCCGGAGCCGGGCGGACCAATCACGATAATATTGTGACCCCCGGCGGCGGCAACTTCGAGCGCTCGCTTGACGTTCTCCTGCCCCTTCACATCGGCGAAGTCGACCAAGTACTTCTGGTCGTGCGCGAAAATCTCGTTCACATCAACGGAAAGCGGTGCAAGACGGGTATGGTCGGCGTTGAAGAATTCCACGGTCTCCTTCAGCGATGACATCGGGTAAACGGCCACACCATCTACCATCGCCGCTTCTTTTCCGTTCTCCCTCGGCACCACGAGTCCTTTGATCTTCCTCTTGCGGATCTCAAGGGCCATCGGAAGGACTCCATGCACCGGCCGCAATGCGCCGTCAAGGGCGAGCTCTCCGACCATCACAAAATGCCCCAGCGCCTGGTGCGCCACCTGTTCGGTCGATGCAAGTATGCCGATCGCCATCGGGAGATCAAATGCCGAGCCCTCCTTCTTTATGTCGGCCGGGGCAAGATTGATGGTGATCTTCTGTATCGGGAAATCCAGCGAGCAGTTCTTGATCGCAGCGGTGACACGCTCTCTGCTCTCACGCACAGCATTGTCCGGCAATCCGACAATGGAGAACGCCGGAATCTGCCTTTCGATATGTGTCTCAACTTCCACTACATAGGCGTTCACCCCAAATGTTGCTCCACTCAGTACTCTGGAAAGCATCCTTTGTCCTTGATAGTATCGCTGACACCCCCTCGACTGCACTGAAGCCGAAGAGTGATCATTCACGCAGACACCAGGCCAATTGAAAAGTGAAACCCGAAGGCAGAGACTACGCTCTCGGGATAGCAGAGGCCTACCTCTCCATATACAATACAGTCAGTTCGCAGAACTTTCGAACTTTCCCTGTGTCATGGAGGGTCGATATTCCAAATCCCTTGAATATGGTAATTCTGGCAGGAAACATCGGTAGGAAGGACGGAGTCAAATAAGCTTACCTGTCGGCAGTACCACGCCGACGATACCACAGGAGCTGCTCAATCAAGGACAACGTCGTGTTTTCCGTTCCATTTCCAAGAACCCAGAAAACAAAAAGCCCGGCCACGATTGCGTGGCCGGGCATCGAGGTCATCATAGGAGTTACGTTGAAACAGACCCCGCTAGTCGACGACGATAACCAGATAATCATCCTGCCAGAATCTATCCGGACTAACAATGGCAAGATCGGAATTGTTTTCATCCTGCTCTGCCGTTGCGAAAAACTCTGGATTCCGTCGCGGAAAGATCTCCTCGATTTTCCCCTGGACGTGAATTATCTGGTCCTTTGTCCTATCGATGGGAGTGAAGTCCGATTGATCAACGCCGCTCGCCATTACGGTGGTTGAACCAATGAGGCCCCAGAGGAAGCCCCCCTCGTCGGTGATGATGCCTTTCTTCTTCAGCTCACCCCGGGTTCCGACCACGTAGAAGACCGTATTCATCTTCCTCTGCTGCTCGTCGATCACACTCTCTTTCTCTGCAATAACCTTAGTCTTTTCCGCCACTGTGACCTCGAGCCCCTGAACTCTCCCCTCGAGTTGGGCGATTGATTGTTCGCGCTCCTGAAGCGATTTCTTCAAGCTACCAATCAAAGTACTCAAACCAGCCATTTTGCCATTAAACGACCTCACTCTCACCTGCAGGTCAGCGATCTTCTTCCGGTTCTCTTTCAAGGCTGAGCCAATGTCGCTGATATTGTGCAGCAGTTTTTGGCGTGTCTCGGCGTTGGTGAACTGTGCAGGCCCTTCGCCTCCATCAGCGCGTTGCGCAAGATGGCCTTCCTTTATACGGGCCTTTTCAAGGTCCATGTACACTTCGTTCACTGACCGCATCACATCTTCAAAATACTTGTCTCGTTCTGCAACGCCTTGCTGTAACGACGCCGCCTCATTCTGGGTGTCGCTGAGCTGCTCTCGCAGTTGGTCCTCTTTGTTGTTGCATCCGATCATCAGCACGGTAAACAGTGCGACCAAGGCCAGAATTGTTTTCATTGCATTTCTCCTCGCTTATCGTTGATGATGTGAGTTATGCTTAAAGAATGTGGGACAATGATAGGAAAGGACGCGGCGGGAATCAATCGGACAACAATGGTATTTATGAATCTACACCATGGAGACGATGACTACTACGAGGAAGAGTCTAGGGAGGGTGCCGAAGGGATTTCAATTGCCTCTCGCTCAGGGGCCGACTTTCACAAGCCCCATGGTGATTGCGTGCCGCACCAGACCGGCAGTGTCATGTATGTCGAGTTTCTTCATGAGATTTGCACGATGGGTATGGATTGTGCGAAAACTCAGAAAAAGGGCGTCTGCGATCTGTCGATTGGTATACCCCTGTGCGATAAATCGAAGGACCTCAACTTCCCGTTTCGTGAGCTGCTGCCTCAAAGCCTCGTTCCCTTTTTCCTCAGCTTCACCCTGTTCGTTCGTTCTCTTGATAAAACCATCGACAATCATCGTTGATATACCTCGGCTGAAGAAACGTTCCCCTCTGAGGGTCGATCGCACCGCATCGAAGATTTCCTTCTTGCTCGCGTTCTTCAGCAGGTAGCCGCTCGCACCTGCGCGAAGAATTTGATGCACATATTCTTCATTTTCGTGCACGGTCAGGATGATGACCTTAACACCGGGATGGTTCTGTTTGATCATCTTTGTTGCTTCGATGCCGTCAAGCTTCGGCATCGAAATATCAAGAATGGCAACATCGGGTTTGCACTTGTCGGTGAGCCGAACGGCCTCTTCCCCATCTGCCGCCTCTGCAACGATTGAGAAATCCGGACAACTCCGAAGTAACATTCGCAGGCCGCTCCGTACCACGTGGTGGTCATCAGCGATCAATATTCTTGTATTCTTCATGAGTCGCGCGCTCCCAATGGTATTGTCACAGAGATCGTCGTACCTTTGCTAGGCACTGAGTCAAGCTCGAAGCTCCCGCCGAGAAGCTCCGAGCGCTCCTTCATGGTGATGAATCCGAGGCCATGACCCGTACCTTTGGCGCGCATCGTGTCCTCCTGATTGAATCCTTTGCCGTCGTCTTCGACGATGAGTTGAATACTAGAATTTCGATGCAGAAGGTGAACTGTCGCAGTCGTGGCGCTTGCATGTTTGGCAATGTTCGCAAGTGCTTCCTGCGCAATTCTATACAATGCGATCTCGATATTCGAGTCCATGTGCTCGGGCACCGTGTTATCCAGTTGGAACGCAGCCCGGACTTTGTGGAGTTTCTCGAACTCTTTGCAAAGCAGTTTCAACGCAGTAACCAGCCCGAAGTCATCAAGCACGTCGGGGCGGAGGTTCGAGGAAATCCGCCGCACCTCAATGATCGTCTTGTCCAACTCCTGTTTGAAATCGCGAAGGCCACGAGATACTTTTTTGTTCACGGGCCGGATCTCGTCTTCCAACACCTCAACCCTGAATTTCATCCCGCTGAGGCGCTGACATAGGTCGTCGTGCAGCTCTCGCGAAATCCGCTCACGCTCTTCCTCCTGGGCCCGCTGCACCGACAACGCGAACCGCCTGAGACTTGTGGATCGCTGCTGTTCACTCTCCTTCAGCTCCTCTTCCGTCTTTTTCCGTTCTGCAATTTCTGCACGCAATCCTTCGTTTGCACGCACCAGCTGACCGGTCATGAGGTTAAAGGCCTCTCCCAATGTCCGCAGTTCGTCGCTGGATTTCAGGTCTACCCTCCTGGCACGATCACCATGCGCAATCGCAGTCATCACCGACGCAAGCTCTTTGAGAGGCCTCGTGATGTTCCTTGTTGTAACCACGCCGGCACAGATCACAAAGCCGACGCCAAAGAAGAGCACAAACAAGATTCTGGCATTTGCTTCCCTGCCTGCCTGAAGCACGTCCTCCTTAGCTTTGGCCAGACCGCTCTCAGTTCGTGCCTTGATCCGGTCATTCAGAACCGATCCAAGCTCTCTGTAGAGGCTGGTAAACTCCGTTGACTTCTGCATCTTCTGCTTTTCCAGATCGATGATAACCGTGGCGAGCTCAACGCTTTCGTCTGAAAGCCGACGCAACTCCGCTGCCCATTGCTTTTCCTCGTCGGAAAGCAAAACTACCTGATACACCCGGAAATACTTTTTGAATTCCCGCTCGGCCCTATGAATCCGGGACTCAAACTGGGATTGTTTGGTGAGCAAGAAATTCCCCAGGCCTTTCATGATCGCATTTGCCTGCACCTCCATCTCCAGTGCGGCCTGCAGCCGTCGATACGCGAGGGGATCATCAGCCTTGATGGAACTCTGGATTCTCCCAGTGAGGAGCCCATCAATGGCATCCAGATCCTTCAGCAATGCCTCCATGTTCAATCTTTGCAGATCTCTAAGGGCAATTTGCTCAGAGGCGACCGCTTGAAAGCGTGCAAATCCCTGCTGCAACCTTGTTATCACTTCTTTGTCATTTTCGATGTCCGCGACTTCGATGTACCTCCGCTGGGTCTGCTCAAAGTTCTCCCTGTTCCTACGAAAGGCCTCGAGCAGTGTCTGGTCCCCGGTGGAAAGATAGCCGAGTGCGCCAAAAGCAGTTTCAACCAAATTGTTCTCCAACCCGTGAACGGCGGAATTGACCGGCTCTTTGACCTCAGTGATCTCCTTCACCTTCTCACTCACCACCTGTGTTTGAGTGTACGAGACAAGGCCGATGGCAACGCAGAGCGCCAGCAGCGTTCCTATCCCCAACCCCAGCTTGGTTCTTATTTTTAGCATCTTCCGATCCCTCCGCTTTGCATTGCAGCGACCCTGCATGAACTGTGAAAAGCCGCGAAATGTATTCTCACTCGAATTCACTCCGTATTGATTTTCGAGCTTTCTGTCCTCGGAAACCAACGATGAGAGGGGGTATGCCCTGAGCGGTCACACAATGCTGTGTCTGAATGTAAGGAGCACTCGATACCCAGTCAACACCAAAGAAGGCGATCAGCGTTCCTTGCCGCTAGTGCAAAACACTTAGGACAAAAGTACTACCTCTTCTAGACGCATCTGTTGAACTTGAAAAATACGCCGGATCCAGTATTGTGGTTGAAAAATACGGCGTCTATATTTGCCCCACGCAACGCCACGTGGATCTCACGGCATTGTACTACATCACGAACTAGGGAGGGCTGCGTAATGAAAGCATCACGTATCGTCCGATTGATGACAATTCTCGCCCTGTGTTCTCTTGTAAGCAGTGAAATACGAGCACAGAGACAGCTGGGATTCGGGTTTGTCTTCGGTGAACCCACAGGCATAGCGTGGAAATACCGGATTAACCAAGTGAACGCAGTTGATGGAGGAATAGGGTTTTCACCGTTCGACAGGTTTCGAATCCATCTCGACTATCTCTGGCACTCACACCCATTTGACGAGCAGCGCCTGTCATTGCATTATGGCGTGGGCCCTGCAATAGGTTTTGGGAGGACGGATTACTTTGCCATAGATCGCGGTGGGGCCTACGTCCTGCGCAACCAGGAACTCGGCTTCGGGGCACGAACGGTGGTTGGTCTGACCTACATGATTCCACGGTCCCCGATAGACTTGTTCCTTGAAGTGGCCCCTGTCTTTGTTCTGGCCCCCAATGCCGGCCTTGGCTTCGATGTGGGGCTGGGAATCAGAGCATACCCGTGATGGCGCCTTCGGCTCGCACCCTAGCGGCCGATTCACGGAACGGGATCCCGTTCACGAATGTTCAACAGGCCGTAAGGAGGGAGGAAGCTATGAGGAAATGTGCGGCATTGACGCTATCCCTGCTCTTCTGCGCGGCAGTAGCGGGGGCACAAAGCAGCAGTGGAACCCAGGGGAGCATTGGATTCGGTCCCCAGGTCGGTATCTTCAAGTCACGGGATGCTGATAACGCCAGGGTGATGGGCGGAGCAGCGTTGCGGCTCAAACTCTCCCAGGCGCTCGGCGTCGAAGGGTCGATAAACTACCGGGAGGAAGATTACCGCGGTGGTGCCGTAAGGGTCAAGAGCTGGCCGGTGATGGCGACGGGATTGATCTACCCGCTGCCCTTTGTGTACGGCGCCATCGGTATGGGATGGTATAATACCACCGTCGACTACAAGAATCTCCTGAGTGAGACGAAACAGAAATTCGGCTGGCATTTCGGTGGCGGCGCGGAACTCCCGGTGGGCAACATCGCGAAACTTACCGGAGATGTCCGGTACGTATTTCTCGATTATGACTTCACGCAAGTCCCCGGGGCTGAAGGTCTGAACAGCGATTTCTACGTCATAACTGTGGGATTCCTTTTCGGGTTGTAACAGCGAAGGGACAAAAACACAACACGGACGGGGCTGAGAGCATGGACCCTTTTCGCTTCCGCACAAAACTGGACCAGACCCTTCTCCTCGGGAGGAGAGCGACAAACACAACACAACTGCTGGAAGGCATACGGAGCGTTCCGGAGCCGTCCATCTACTATCACACGCACAGATTCCTGCAGGCGCACCATTTTCTGACCCCGGAGCCTCCGAATGATTTCGCGTACTGGGTCACCAATGTGCTGAACGACGCCATTCTGGGGGAGAAGCTTTCCAGCATCGATATAGTGCAATTTCAAAGTATTTTCGACTTGCGAAATCGATTGGCCGAAATCATTGAGACCCACATCAAGTCGGCAAACAAAACACCGGACAGTCCCCCCGGGGAGGAGTTCCATTTCATGGCGTCCCGGATCTTCATCATGGAGACGCCTTATCTGGCCAACGATGCCTCGGAATTTCGGGAAATCCTCAAGCGTGTTACCATCAACTCCCTGTATTATCATATCTTCGATGCAAAGCTGCGTCTGGCGGGCGGTGAGAACGATTTCTCCCGATGGTTCAGAAGCCTTTCGAAGCCGGCTCTAGCAGACGAACTGACACGCCTGGATCCGTATACGCACACGCTTGAGGGTTTGCGGAAGAGACTCATCGTCCTCATCGCTAAGCATGACAAGAATTGAAGAGTATGCCTCCATTATCGGGCGGGCGACCCTTGATGAGCTCTTTCTCCTTGCCAAACATCTAGAGGGGAAGACAATTCAGAACATCAACTCAACGGCAGTCGGAGGCGGCGTGGCCGAGATCCTTTCAAGGATGATCCCCCTTATGAAGCAGCTCGGCGTGGATGTAAAGTGGGATGTCATCAAAGGAAATGAAAAGTTCTTCATGATAACAAAGAAGCTCCATAATGGATTGCATGGGGTACCGGTTGAGATCAGCGACGAGGAGTTGGAGTTTTTCCTCACGATCAACAGAGAAAACGCCGAACAGTTGACTTTCAGCGACATCGTTTTCGTCCATGATCCTCAACCAGTTGCGCTTGTTGAGAAACGTACATCGGTCGGGGGACACTGGCTTTGGCGATGCCACATCGACTTCTCCAAACCCGATGCGAGGATCTGGAAGTTCCTGAAAGGCTTTGTGAAGGTATATGATACGGCAGTATTCTCTGCACCCGCCTTTGCCAGAAACCTGCCAATCGCACAAGTGCTGATCTCGCCGTCGATCGATCCCTTGAGCGAAAAGAACAAGGAATTGCCCATTGAAGTGATCAATTCCGTGTTCGACCGATTCGGCATCGACCGCTCACGACCTGTCGTCACCCAGATTTCGCGATTTGATTATCTCAAGGATCCGGCAGGTGTAATCAAAGCGTATAAAATCGTAAAACGATACATTGATCTCCAGCTGGTTCTGGCGGGTGGCGGGGCAACTGATGACCCAGAAGGGTCCGTTGTCTTAGAACAGGTAAAGAACGAGGCCGAAAAAGACAAGGACATATTTGTGCTGCTCCTCCCAGCAGCCAGTGACATAGAGATCAACGCTCTCCAGCGGGGGTCCGCAGTCATTCTGCAAAAGTCGTTGAAAGAAGGGTTTGGACTTACAGTCGCCGAAGCCCTTTGGAAAGCGAAGCCTGTGATTGCATCGGCAGTCGGAGGTATACCGCTGCAGATTGCTCACAAATACGGTGGCATTTTGACACACTCGATAGAAGGCACAGCGCATTGGATCAAACAACTCATACATGAACCTGAGTATGCCCAGAGACTTGGCGTCAATGGAAGAGAGCATATCAGAAACAATTTCCTCATTAGCAGACAGATCAGGGACAACCTGCTGTTATTCATCTCATTGTTTTTCAGCGGGGACGTCGTGCATCTAAAATAGCTGGCCATCAGGAGAGAGGAGACGTGCCGTGATGAATGAGCATAGCGAACGCCGACGGTTGATCATCGTCTCAAACCGGCTGCCGTTTACTGCAAGTCAAGAAAACGGTGAACTGGTTTTCAAAGAAAGTTCGGGGGGCGTTGCAACAGGTTTACGGACCTATCTGAATTCATTCCAGAGTGTACGCGGAGACATACCCGAGTATATCTGGGTTGGCTGGCCAGGCAATTCATTAGAGGGACATCATAAAGATCAGCTGAAATCAAGGGCGCTGGCCGATTTCCATTCGTATCCTGTCTTCCTATCCGAACAGGACATGGAGCTTTTCTATCACGGCTTCTGCAACAAGACGATTTGGCCTCTCTTTCACTATTTTCCAACCTACACCCTCTTCAAGGAAGAACATTGGCAACACTACAAACACGTGAACAAAGTCTTTTGCGACACCATCCTGGAAATCGCAAACGAGGGCGATGTCATATGGATCCACGATTACCATCTTATGCTTCTGCCCGCACTCTTGAGAGCACAGCAGAAGAAAACGCCGATAGGCTTTTTTCTGCATATTCCCTTCCCATCCTATGAGGTTTTCCGCCTCCTTCCAGGCACGTGGCGCCGGGAGATCCTGGAGGGTCTTCTCGGTTCGGATCTGATCGGGTTCCATACGTACGGATATATGCAGTATTTCCTCCAGTGTGTCCTCCGCATCCTCGGGCACGAAAACAATTTGGGACAAATGTCATTGCCAAACTGTATTGTTAAGGCAGATGCATTCCCAATGGGCATTGACTTCAAGAAATTCCATAGCGCGATGGACTCCTCCCAAGTCCAGAAAGAGAAGGAGACGCTCAAGAAATCATTGACCGAAGTAAGAACGGTCCTTTCCGTCGACAGGCTAGATTACACCAAGGGGATCCTCAATCGCCTGCAAGGCTTTGAGCTCCTGCTCGAACAGAATCCGCAATTCCACGAGAAGGTTGTCTTGCTTATGATCGTGGTGCCATCGCGCATCGGCGTGGACCAATATGAACAGATGAAAAAGCAGATCGAAGAACTTGTCGGCAAGATCAACGGAAGATTCGGGGGTATCAGTTGGACTCCTGTGATCTACCAGTACAAGAATTTGTCGTTTGAGCCGCTGGCGGCGTTGTACGGCGCCTGCGATGTCGCCCTGGTCACCCCTTTACGAGATGGGATGAACCTCGTCGCAAAGGAGTATATTGCATCGAGAACGGACAAATCGGGGGTGCTTGTCCTTAGTGAGATGGCTGGTGCATCGAAAGAGCTTGCAGAAGCAATTGTCATCAACCCCAATCATATTCAAGATATCGCGCAGGGATTGAAAGAAGCATTGGAAATGCCGCTGGATGAACAACAGAGGCGCAACCAGATTATGCAGAACCGCCTTCAGCGTTATGACGTGGCCCGATGGGCAAATGATTTCATTGACCGGCTCCTTGCGATGAAGCAGGTCAACCAGAGGTTCGATGCCCGAGTCCTCCCGGATTCGGCCAAACAGAGGCTGCTTGAACACTATCAACGAGCCGGAAGACGACTCATCTTCCTGGA
>Ga0299912_10005772_pt1 | contig 10161 bp, 13 predicted proteins | sample RVTome_2_FD_207667 | JGI IMG/M metagenome (GOLD analysis project Ga0299912, IMG submission 207667) | Soil microbial communities from uranium-contaminated site in the Upper Colorado River Basin, Wyoming, United States - RVT95D214 (version 2) ...
CCATCGAGCCGCGCCGGGAGATCGGGGTGAGGACGATCTTCAATATGCTGGGTCCCTTGACCAACCCCGCCGGCGCCACGGCCCAGCTCCTCGGCGTCTATGACCCCAAGCTGACCGAGATGTTCGCGGGAGTGCTGAAGAACCTCGGCACCAAGAGGGCCTTTGTGGTTCACGGGGCTGACGGACTCGATGAGGCCACGGTGACCGGCGAGACACGCGTCTCGGAATTGAAAGACGGCCTCGTCAGCACCTATAACATCGATCCCGTCGAGATCTTCGGCGAGACCTATAAAGGTGCGGACCTCGTAGGCGGAGACGCTGCGCGGAATGCCCAGATTGTCAAGGCAGTGCTGGGCGGCAAGGACGGTGCCTGCCGCAAGATCGTCCTGCTCAACGCAGCCCTGGCCATCATGGCAGGGGAAAAGGCCAAGACGATGCGTGAGGGTGTTGCCGTGGCCGAGGAATGTATCGACAAAGGGGCAGCCATGAAGAAGCTGCAGTCCCTAATCGAACTGAGCAATAGCTGAGGTAAAGAGTGATACTCGACCGGATAGTCGCAGCCAAACGCGAGGAGGTTGCCCGCTTAAAAAAGGAAACGCCTCTTGTCCGGTTGCAAGAGGACATCAGCAATCTTCCCCCTACGCGCGATTTCAGGGGAGCTATCAGTCACCGACCATGCGCCATCATCGCCGAGGTGAAGAGGAGCTCACCGTCCAAGGGAAGGATCAGGGAGCAATTTGATCCCGTGCATATAGCCAGCATTTATCAGGAGCACGGGGCGCAGGCCGTATCCATTCTCACGGATGAGCAATTCTTCGAAGGCAAGGGAGATTATCTTACAGCGATTAAAAAGGCCATCAGCCTTCCACTCCTGCGCAAGGACTTTATCATCGATGCGTATCAAATCTATGAAACAAGGGCCCTCGGCGGGGATGCGCTCCTCCTCATCGCCGGGATCCTGGACAAGGGGCAATTGCAGGAGTATATCGAGCTGGCAGAGCATTTGGGGCTGGCGCCCCTGGTCGAGGTCCATACCAAGGCAGAGCTAGGCAAAGCCCTGGCAGCCGGCGCGGAGATCATCGGCATCAACAACCGCGACTTGCAGACTTTCTCTACGGACCTGAAGCGGACGCTGGAGCTCTGCCCTCTGATCCCCAAGGGCAAGATCGTGGTCACGGAAAGCGGCATTACGACGAGAAGGGATATTGAGCTTTTAATGGAAGCAGGAATCCATTGCTTCTTGATCGGCCAGGCCCTGATGCAAGCACATGATATAGGCAAGAAGCTCGGGGAGCTCCTGGGCAAAGGGGCAGGCCAGTGACAGCGATAAAGATCTGCGGCATCACTAATAAAGAGGACGCTTTCTTCGCCGCTGCTTGTGGCGCCGACGCCATCGGCTTCATCTTCCATCCGCCCAGCCCGCGCTATGTAACGCCGGAGATCGTCAAGGGGATCATCGAGGAGCTGCTGCATCCCATCATCACCGTCGGTGTCTTCGTCAACATGGCATCAGAGGAGGTGAAGAGGATCATGGAATTGTGCGGCCTGGACATGCTCCAGCTCCACGGCGCCGAATCTCCTGCCTTTTGTAGCCAATTTCCACGATCGCAGGTGATCAAGGCCATTGCCCTGAGAAAGGAAGCAGACCTGGCGCAATTACGCGACTACCCAGTTAAGGCCGTGCTGGTGGATGCCTATGACGCCCAGCGCCACGGGGGAACAGGTGCGAAGGCAGACTGGGCCATCGCCGCCAAGGCCAAAAAATACCACCCTCTGATCCTGGCCGGCGGGCTGTCGCTGGCCAATATCCAGGAGGCCATTACCTCGGTCTCCCCTGATGCCGTGGACATCAACAGCGGCGTGGAAAGCGCACCAGGGCGTAAAGACCATGCCAAGGTCAAGGAGATCATCGAGCTGGTACATTCCCTGCGCGTGCACAGGACGACGATCTTTCATAAAAATAAAGTTTCCCGTTTGCATGAAAGGTAGGAGTATGAGCAAGACAACACCGGACAAAAAAGGACACTTCGGCATCTACGGCGGCAGGTATGCAGCCGAGACCTTGATGCCTGCCCTGCTTGAGCTGGAAGCAGCGTACCTCTCGGCCAAAAAGGACAAAGAGTTCCAGCAGGAGCTGAGCCGCTATTTGCGGGACTATTCCGGCAGGGAGACGCCGCTTTATTACGCCCGGCGTCTCGCGGAGAAGCTTGGCGGCGCCAGGATCTATCTCAAGCGCGAAGACCTCGGCCACACCGGCTCCCACAAGATCAACAACACCCTGGGCCAGGCCCTGCTTGCGCAGCGTATGGGAAAGAAGCGGGTGATTGCCGAGACCGGGGCTGGCCAGCATGGGGTCGCCACGGCCACAGTCGCTGCCCTGTTCGGCATGTCATGCCAGATATTCATGGGCGAAGAGGATATCCGCAGGCAGGCGCCGAATGTCTTCCGCATGCAGATTTTAGGGGCAGAGGTCGTGCCCGTCTCCTCCGGCACCGCCACGCTCAAAGATGCGATGAACGAGGCCATGCGTCAGTGGGTGGCCAGGGTGCGCGACACCTATTACGTCATCGGCTCCACTGCCGGCCCCCACCCCTATCCGATGATGGTCAGGGACTTCCAGAGCGTGATCGGCAAGGAGACGCGCAGGCAGATCCTGAAACAAGAAGGCAGGCTGCCGGACTTTCTCATCGCCTGCGTAGGCGGCGGCAGCAATGCCATGGGGCTTTTCTACCCTTTCAAAGATGATCCAAAAGTGGCCATGATCGGCGTCGAGGCAGCAGGCAAGGGGATCGCGACAAAACAGCATGCGGCCAGCATCGCAGCTGGCAGCGTCGGCGTGCTCCACGGGAACAAGACCTATCTGCTGCAGGATGACAATGGCCAGGTGCGCGACGCCTATTCCATAGCTGCCGGCCTCGACTACCCAGGGGTAGGGCCGGAGCATGCCGCTTTTTGCGAATCAGGCAGGGCCAGCTACGTCACTGTCGACGATCAGGAGGCAGTCAAGGCATTCATCGCCCTTTCCCAATACGAGGGCATCATCCCTGCCTTGGAAAGCGCCCATGCCGTGGCCTATGCCATGCAGCTCGCCCCGCAGTTGGATAAAGAAAAGATCATCGTGATCAACCTGTCAGGCAGGGGGGACAAGGACGCCGCAATCATCGCCGAGCAAACGGGAGAATCGAAGACATGAGCCGCATCAAGAAAAAATTCAGCGCTTTAAAAGCAAAAGACGAAAAGGCCCTGATCTGCTTTCTCACCGCCGGCGATCCCAGCTTGGACAAGACCAGAGAGATCATCCTCGGCATGGAAGCAGCAGGGGTGGATGTTGTGGAAATCGGCGTGCCCTTTTCCGATCCCACGGCTGACGGACCCATTATCCAGGCAGCTTCCCAGCGGGCCCTGCAAAACGGGGCAACCCTTCACGGCATCCTCGCCATGATCGCTGCCCTCAGAAAGACCTCGGAGATCCCTATTGTGCTCTTCGGCTATTACAACCCCATCCTGAGCTATGGCCCTGAGCGTTTCGCTACGCGAACAAGAGAGGCAGGCGTGGATGGCATCCTCGTGGTCGACCTCCCCTTTGAGGAGGCTGCGGAGCTCAGGCAATACACCGACCCCCAAGGCATCGACTTCATCTCTTTGATTGCCCCGACAACCAGCACCGAGCGCGTAAAGCAGATTGCGCGACATGCAACAGGCTTTCTCTACTACATCTCCATCACCGGCGTGACCGGCACGGCCAAGCCGCAGGTGCAAGAGGTGAAAAAGGACGTGGAGAGAATAAGAAAGGTGACGCAGCTGCCTCTTGCCATCGGCTTCGGCATCTCCACGCCTGAACAAGCCAAGGAGATCGCCCCCTATGCCGACGGCATCGTCGTCGGCAGCGCCGTTGTCAAGATGATCGCAGAAAACAGCCAGCGGGATGATTTGGTAACTGTAGTCTCCCAGTACGCCAGGGAGATGAAGAAAGCAATTTCTGTATCTTAAGCCCTAAGGACCTTTTTATTGACAAATCCCGTTTTTTGCCCTAAGTTGTGCGTATATATTTTCAAGGCCCTAAGTAACCCAATTACCTAATTTCTAATCATCGGGGGGATTGATGGAAAACGGGTTCAGGAAGGTGCCGCAATCGCAGCCTCTGAGGGTTTTTATACCCTTGGGGCTTTTTTATTTCAATAGTTCAAGATCCATGGGGGGTGCCATGAGAAGGCTGATCATATGTCTTTTGATGGGTCTTTTTTTGACGGGTTGCGCTACCACTAAAACCATCAGCGAAGTAGAAAACAAATGGGGACCTCCGGCTAGGGTCGAACAGGGGATTACTACAGATACCTACTATTATCACTTTTACAAAGAGCAGGGTCGTGCCCTGGTTCATAGGGGTATTGTTATCGCTAATGGCACTGGGGGTTGGTACACGGTAGAAATCAAGACAGACAAGGCGGGGAATATTTTAAGCAAAAGGAAATACTGGACGCAACCTGGTTCACAAGAAAGGCAATCCAAAACGCTCTCTGAGGACGAAAAAGCCAAGATAAATTATGCTGAGCAAAAAGCAAAAGAGGCCGGGATAACATCTCCCGACGACATCAAATTATTTTGGGAAGTAGCAAAGGATACACCATCCGGCTTGACTTTTGATCAGGAAATCGAGTGGGTAATCAGGAGAACCAAAGAGATAATGCGTCAGCGTGGGGAGACAAAATAGTAATGGCCAAATCCCTTGGCCCCAAAGAAATCGTCACAAGAAACAAGTTTTAGTTGAAAATTAGACAAAGTTAATGTATAATTTGCTAAATATAGTAATAATTTAGGCGATATAATGAGCTTTCTGATTACAGCGGAAAATACTGGTTTTTCCTATGTAGCTACTTTTGTAGAACCGAACCTAGACTTGCTCAAAGAAGAATCTAGGCTTCTCCTGGGTAAAAAATTAATAAAAAGTTTTGGTCTTCACTTAAACGAAATTAAATATAATTTTGAGACACTATCAAACAGTTGGATTACGTTTTCAAAAATATTGAATCCTGGTTTTTTTCAGGTTTCGTACGGATTAGAGGAATTTTCAGTATCAGCCCGTGATCCACTAGATGAGAAGCAAATTGCGGAATTTTGCGGTAAAATATTTGAGTTATCCGATAAGACTCCAGTTTCAATACAAAAAATGACTTTAAATCAACATTTCAATGTTGTCGAAAGCAAAGTTGATTTGTTTTTTCAATCAATCAATCCTCATACACCAAGTAAATTTGATGGCATATTGGATAGTAGGGGCGTATCATATAATTTAAAAATACCCGAAGACCAATTATCAATTCATATAGCCTTGGCCAAGTCAGTTTTTGTAAAAGAGGGTCTTTTCTTTTATGTTGAGATGCAGTTTTTTCCCAATAAGTATGAATTTTATCCCGCTTTTGCTATCGCTAAAAAGCATTATGATTTTATATTAGATACATTGAATCTAAGCATAAAAGGTGAGTTATGAAAATGTTAGAAGATTATCCTGTAGCATCACCTTATGAGCAGGAAAGAAAACTAAAACAATTGGATGATGTTATAGTACAACCTGCATGGCAACAATCTTTTTTCGCTCAAGGATTAAGTCCCGTAGAGACGAGAGAATTAGATTTTTATTTGAGACTTTCTGCCTTAGAAGACATAATAAAAAAACTTAGCCAGAAAAGCATTGGTTATGTCAAGATTGAGTTATTGCCAAATAAAAAACTTAAATCCCCGTTTGATGTTGTTATTGAACCAGATAGTGATGGATTTCTTGCAAGGCTTGTTGACCTTCCGCTATATGGCTATGGAGATGATATAAAAGAATCAATTGAAATGCTAAAGCGTGAAATTGAGTCACTTTTTGAAGATTTAATGGAAAGTAACGACTTTACTGATGACTGGCTCAGAATTAAAGAATTTCTCAAAAAGAGGATATGCAGATAGTCTATGAAAAATGCTCAGTTTGATAGTCTTGAGATCAAAAGGTGCTGTGAGAAAAAGCTCGATGTTACTTTTAGAGATGGGAGAGAACTAAATGGATGGGTTGAAATAAATGGAAAGAAGTTTGCACGAATAACTGTTCCTAAAGGTAGGAAAGAAATTCCAAAGGGAACTTATGGGTCAATGGCAAGGCAACTCAAAATTAGCAATAAAGAGTTTGATGAATTGCTTGAATGTACACTTGTTAGAAAAGAATATGAAAAAATAGTGATCACCCCTGATAGTTGAGGTTTATGTATATTAAATTTTTTATTTTGCTGGCAATAAATTAATTTCTCCACCCCTATAATAAATTTTCAAATTAAATATTTTTCCAGTTTGCAAAGACGATACAAACGCACCAACAAAAATTTTATGTTTTTTTCGTATCTTTTCATTAAAAATATCTATAGTTCTATCCGGCTTTGCGTTATCATTATAGGGTAAGTGAGTTACGTCAACAGCCTCTAAGTCATATACTAGTTCAGTAGCCCCGTCATTGCTTTGCCTGTTTATAAGAGCCTGAGACCTCAAAAGTTGCCCGCCATGTTTTCCATCATCTACATAAAACCAAACTGAGTCATATTGACCTAGGGGAACAATGGGGTCAGGCCTTGACTTAGGACAAGACCTCTTAAACACTCTTCAACCATTTTTCTCTTAAAAAAGGGGGCCAGCTCTATTTATAGAGTATATATCAGTTTTAAGCATTAAATAGAACAGTCCTCTTTTTGTCTTGCCTCGGACACTTGTTTTAAAACCAACGTTCCTTCTTGTGATACTAGTACATTAATCATCCTCTACATTCTTGTGCGTCTTGCGCCAAGAATCCTCAGGTTCAATCCCAGGATCAAACCAAAATTCCCGTTTCACATTTTTATTTACAATAAAGTATTCATGCGCGTTGAATCTTGTTCGTCTATTAAGCTCATCAACAAGTCTTTCATCGTCAGTAGACGGCAGGTACCCATTAATAGCGCTGCGGTTTAAGAGAATCATTTGATTAGGTGATATTGGCAAGGTTATCTCAATTGTTGGATAGATTAATCCTGGCGTCTGATCGAATGGAGGCCGCTTGCAGGCTTCAGGATCAAACCAGACACACGGAGCATCGGATGTAATGAAACCAGGAGTTGATGTTGTCTGTATCACGGCAAAGTCAAGTTTGCATAATTCTGGTGTTTCGACTGTAATCATAGGCAAAAGCATGTGTTTTATCGGCTCCGAAGCCAACTTTTTTACCTCTTCATAACTTAACCCACCACCTTCTCTGCCGTGGTTAATGCTGGTATCGGCCATAGCAAGTTTTTCTTGGGGGGAAGCTTGTTCAGCCCATTTCATCATCATTTCCATTTTTTTTAATGCCTCTCCCCACTGTTGGCTTAGATGATTGCTTTGCGCTTTAGTACGTGCATGCATTGCTGCGATAAAACCACAGATAATTATGCGATCAAAAATTGAGAGTTCACTCTCGTTTTCTAACTTCGTTCTTCGTATGTTGCAAAATTTGCTTTCAAGTTCACTAAGTCCCTGTTCTAGGATAAGACTTCTTGATCCGTCTGTAAGTTTAATGGTGTACATGTCCTTTTCGTAAAATATATTCGATGGTGCTTTTTTTCGAACATTTGCACCATCCTTGGTAAATTGCCATACGTAAGGTGTTTGGCGATCTGGCGTATCGGGATCACACCACGATTCTAAATAGGATTGCGGTATGTAATGTTGCTTTTTGTGTTTCATAAGCCTATTAAGCAAAATGATAGCGTACTATCATTATTAAAGAAGGAGACATCGTTTGGTATATGGTATATATGGGGTCAGGTCTTGCTTTTTATAGAGGCAACGTGATAGGAAAGCCCCCTCCCCCTTTATCCCCTACCCCCTCAGATAGGATAAATTGTTGGAAGTTTACCAATGCCAGCGGGGCGCTGATCAGCATTTTTTGACGCTTATGTTATCATGGACTCAAGAGGGGACGTGCGTCCATTGAGTCCGGTAGTTGATCCATATTATGGAGCTAACGGAGCTACGCCTCCATTGTCTCCCCAGAGGCAATTAAAATCCTTTTTAATCTTTTCTATCTTCTTTCCCGCGAGCCTTAACCCCTATAATGATTGGTTTATGTTTTAAAATTACATTTTGTCTTTGAAATTCACGAATGTCCCGCGGCCGGAAGCGGAAGCGAAGAAGCGTATCTTCCTCTAGTTCATTTTCTTTAGAGTGCAAAGCAATGCTTTTTTCAAACTCTTCTTCTGTTTCGTTTGCAATTTTATAAGTATCTTTATCGGGAGTTAATGCAATTATGCGTCGAGCCCTTACTATATCAAGCAAATCCGTAGAAGGAATACCCCATTTGCCAATCAATGTTTCACCATCCATGGTCCGAGAAGCCTGCTCTCCTATCGGCGTAATATCATAATAATCATGTTCAGTCGTCCTGATATCTGGAGATTTCAATCGTGTTAAAAAATCACTTTGTTCTAATTGTTGAGCTGCAATTCCAGCTTTCTTTCTTGATCCTCTTTTCTTTTTTCTTCGAAACAACCATATAAGGTAAAGTACTATTCCTATGAAACATATCCAAAATATCCCCGTATCAATAGTTTTCCCCTTTAAGGCATGAGGAAGATTTATATGAAGAAGGTAGGCCCATCTACTAATATTGGAAACTATACTGTGGGGGGAAGTGCCAACGGCAAACATTATTGCCCCCAAGATAACAACAGGTAATGCCTTGAGAAACCTTGACACCATGGAATTATCTTATGATTCTTATCGCCATATGGCAGGGGATAATCGCAAAAAATTATTAAGACTTGCTAAGCTTATTCAGCTTTTTGCTTGCCTTCTTGAGAACCCTTCTTTTACCTTCGGCGGCTTTTCCCTTAAATTCTTTAAATTCTTCAAATAGCTTGCGGGTCCCATCATCAGCTTGCTCTAATAATATCCTGAGTTTCTCTCTCGTCTCTTTCCCCGCTGCCGGAGCAAAGAGAACCCCGAGAAAGGCGCCGATCAGCCCCCCCAAAATAAAAGAAAGAATAGATGATTCCGAACCTTTATTTTCCATCCTATTCTTCTCCCTTCTTCTTTTTTCTTTTTGTTCTTAAATCGACTAAAAAGGATAAAACCCCCGGAATAACCTTTGCCCAGCCGCTGCTGAGTGCATTGATCGCCTTGCCGAACCGTTCAATTTGATCCATAGTGGATTTTATTCTGAATAGTATCATGCTGCTGATGATCGTGAGAAAGATGCTCAGCACCGTCATGACGACGACGCAGACTACTAAAACAATGCTCAATGTCGGATTCATAGGCTTATCTCCTCATATAACCGTTTTGGTATATATTCGGCATCTTGCTTTTACAAGTATAGTAAATTAAAGGAAAACAAGCAATAGCAATCGGCTTGTTGCACATCGCGTTCAATGCCTAGCTGATCATCTGCAAGTGGGTCACGAGATTGACGTCTTTGCCGGCGATACCGAGCTTGCGGCGTATGCGCTCGCGGTGCCTGCTGATAGTCGCCGGCGAGATATTCCGCATCTCCGCGATCTCTTTGGTCCTCAGGCCGCTGCGGATCAGGTTGCATATCTGGATCTCGGTCGGCGTCAGGGAGCGGTACCCCTGCGATATCCGGCTGATAAAGGGGGCGGTGATATCCTCGAGGTTTTTCCGCAGCAGCTCCACGTACTTCCGCTTCGGCTCCGAAACTGCCCAGGTCAGCTCGGTCAGGATCGGTAGCAGCACCTTCTCGACGTTGTCCCTGATCTGCTTGAAGACCTCCTTCTTTTCGTCTTCTATCCTGCCCATGATGGTCTTCAAGGCGGCATTGGCCTCCTGCAAGGCGCGCCTTTCAACAGTAAGCAGCTGGTTGGTCTCCTGCAGCTCCCGCTCTGCGTCGAGGTGCATGGCAATCTTGCCTATCCTCTCGGCTACGGCGTCGAGCAGGGCGCGCTCTTCGAAGAGAAACGGCCCCTCATGCTCGGCAGGGCGCTCTTCCAGGTAGAATATCGTCACCTCGCCCACCGGCTCGTTGTGCATCAATATCTGGGATGACTGGCGCCATGTGGTCACCTTGAATCCACGACTTTTGAACGTCTTCTTCTGGAAGATGATCCGGGCGCAGGTAATCTCCGGGTACTGCCAGGAAGGCGGCAGGATGTTCACGACAGCTGC
>Ga0299912_10005773_pt1 | contig 10161 bp, 6 predicted proteins | sample RVTome_2_FD_207667 | JGI IMG/M metagenome (GOLD analysis project Ga0299912, IMG submission 207667) | Soil microbial communities from uranium-contaminated site in the Upper Colorado River Basin, Wyoming, United States - RVT95D214 (version 2) ...
CGCCAGGGAGCTGACGTTACCCTCGCAGTCACAGAAGTGCCTTTAGCTGAAGCCAACCGCTTTGGCATCGTGACTCTGGAAAATAATAGAGTGGTTGCCTTTGAGGAAAAACCATCACAACCAAAAAGCAACTTGGCTTCCATGGGCATTTACGCCTTTAATAAGAATATCCTCTTCAAGGTCTTAGAAGATGCTCATCGCCGCGGATTGCAAGATTTTGGCAGCCAGATTATACCGGAGGCAATAGACAAATATCAGATTTATGGTTATAAGTATCAAGGCTACTGGCGTGATGTCGGCACAATCGAAGCCTACTGGCAGGCCAATATGGACCTTATTATTGATTTGCCCCCGTTTAATCTCTACGAATCTGGGAGTCAAGTAAGAACACCCTCGGTAGACATGCCCCCAGTGAAGCTGGGACCAAGGGCTCAAATAAGCAGAAGCCTTATCAGCAATGGTTGTATTATAAACGGCAGCGTATTTAATTCGGTACTTTCTCCCCATGTTTATGTGGAGGAAGGAGCTCAAGTGATAGACTCCATTGTTTTTGATGATACCATTATTGCCAAAGATGCTGTTGTCCACCGCTCCATCATTGACAAGAAATGCTATATCGCCCAAGGATGCTGCATTGGCTATGGCGATGACTATGTTCCGAATAAGGACGAACCCCTGTACCTAAATTGTGGCATCACTGTAGTGGGCAAAGGAGCAAGGTTGCCCCCAGGGTTGAAAGTCGGGCGAAACTGCAAAATTGATTCCGAGGTCCAGGAGAGCAACTTCTCTACTCTCTTTGTTCCCAGTGGTAGTTCCGTGGCAGGCGGAGAGAATATTCTCCAAGCCCGATTTCAATAATGAGAATCTTGTTTATCGCCTCTGAGGCTTTCCCTTTAGCTAAAGTAGGAGGACTGGCAGATGTCACAAGTTCACTAGCTATAGCCCTCCGAGACTTGGGACATGAGCCATGTTTGATATTGCCCAAATACGGTAGCATAAAGGCCCCCATCCAAGACATTCAAGGAAAGAACGTTGCTGTCAGCTTTATGGGGCATTATAAGCAAGTAGCCCTGAAAATGACCAAGCTAAAAAAGGGGATACCCGTATACCTGGTGGAAGACGACGATTACTTTGGGACCGAGAAAATCTATACGCAGGACGAATTAGAGCGTTTTCTCTTTTTTTCGCTAAGCATCCCCAGCATAATTTCCCAGCTTGATCTTCGCCCCGATATTATTCATTGCCATGACTGGCACACTTCCTTAGTACCGTTGGGGCTTAAAAAAGCAAAGATAGCACTGCCCTGCATATTCACCATCCACAATCTGGCCTATCAAGGCTCCTTTGATCAACAATTCCTTTCAGACTCCGGGCTCTCTTCTGTGTGGCAGGAATACATTCCGGTTAGTGCTCCCAGGTCATCGCTAAACTTCATGAGCCAGGGGATTCTTCTGGCTGACATTGTGACCACGGTCAGCCCTACCTATGCCTCAGAGATACTGACACCGCAATACGGTGAGGGCTTGGAGCAATTACTAAACTATCGTCGCAATGAGCTTTATGGCATAGTTAATGGCATTGATTATGATGAGTACAACCCGGCTACCGACCCCTATCTGGAAAGGAACTATGATTCCACTACGATAGGAAGAAGGGCTGATAATAAACTCGCCCTGCAAAGAAAGAGCGGACTGCCACAAAACTCTGACATCCCTTTGTTTGGTATGGTGTCTCGTCTTGAGGAACAAAAGGGGATTGACTTGCTGCTCCAGGCTGTAGATCAATTTATTGTAGAAACAAGAGCACAGCTAGTTATTCTCGGTGAAGGAAGGGAGCACTACCATAAATTGCTTGCCGAGGCAGCGCTGAAGTACTCCAAGCGCCTCTCGATATTTATTGCCAATGATGAAGGCTTGGCTCGCCTTATCTACGGCGGCTCCGATATATTCCTCATGCCTTCGCGCTTTGAGCCTTGCGGATTGGGGCAGTTAATAGCCATGCGCTACGGTGCCATCCCTGTGGTGCGACATACCGGCGGGCTGGTTGATACAGTGAAGGATGTGGCTGAAGGAAATGGGAATGGCTTTGTATTTCAAGATTATACCGCCTTGGAAATGCTGGAGGCGATAAGAAGAGCCGAGGACAGTTTCTATCACCGGAATAAATGGCAAAAACTGATGAGGCACAATATGAAGCTAGATTTCTCCTGGAAAGCCTCGGCTAGAAAATATGAAGAGATTTATGTGCGAGCACGGAATATGTGTTAGACAGGAGGCATTATCTAGAAATGACAGAGGGAAAGGGCAAAAGGAAGAGGAGAGTGTCCTCAAGAGATAAGATAAATGCTCAGTCAGTGCGCTACGACATAAGCCTGCTGCGCAATGACGACCTTTTTCTCTTCAATGAAGGGTCTCATTATCGGCTTTATGAAAAGCTTGGAGCCCATCCCATGACGGTGGATGGAGTTGAGGGAACCTATTTTGCCGTGTGGGCCCCTAATGCCAAGCAGGTCTCTGTCATGGGTGAGTTTAACGGTTGGGATAAGTCAAGTCACCCACTGCGCCCAAAAGGGCAATCCGGTATCTGGGAAGGATTTATCCCTGGTGTGGCTAAGGGCACAATCTACAAGTATTATCTCGTCTCACATCACCGCAGCTATTGTGTGGAAAAAGCCGACCCATTTGCCTTCTATGCTGAAACGCCTCCCAAAACAGCCTCCATTGTCTGGGACCTAGATTATAGCTGGGGAGACCAGGCATGGATGGAGAAACGACGCACTCACAATGCCCTTGATGCCCCCATCTCCATCTACGAGGTTCATCTGGGCTCCTGGCAGCGGGTGCCCGAGGAGGGGAATCGCCACCTTAGCTACCGGGAACTGGCTCCCAGCCTGGCTGAGTACCTGAAGCAACTGGGATTTACCCATGTTGAGTTTCTACCGGTAATGGAGCACCCGTTCTATGGCTCGTGGGGCTATCAGGTAACAGGATACTTTGCCCCCACAAGCCGCTACGGTACCCCCCAGGATTTCATGTACCTCGTTGACTATTTACACCAGCATGACATAGGTATAATCCTCGACTGGGTACCTTCCCATTTCCCTAATGATGAACATGGACTGGGATATTTCGATGGAACACATCTCTACGAGCACGGTGACCCGAGACAGGGCATTCATCCCGACTGGAACAGTTTTATTTTCAATTATGGTCGACAAGAAGTGAGGAGCTTTCTTCTTAGCAGCGCATTGTTCTGGCTCGATAAATATCACGTCGATGGTTTGCGTGTAGACGCAGTGGCCTCCATGCTCTATCTGGATTACGGCCGTAAAGAAGGTGACTGGATACCCAATCAGTACGGAGGACATGAAAACCTGGAGGCTATTGCTTTCTTGCGACGCTTAAACGAAGCGATCTACCAGGAGAAACCTGATGTGCAAATCATTGCCGAGGAGTCCACTGCCTGGCCCATGGTATCCCGGCCAACTTATGTCGGAGGCTTAGGCTTCGGCCTGAAGTGGGACATGGGCTGGATGCATGATACTCTGGAGTACATGACTAGGGATCCCGTATATCGAAAATATCACCATAATAACCTGACTTTCCGCTTAATTTATGCTTTCTTTGAAAACTTCGTCCTACCGCTCTCCCATGATGAGGTAGTACATGGCAAAGGTTCACTCTTAGAGAAGATGCCGGGAGACGACTGGCAGAAGTTCGCTAACTTGAGGCTCCTTCTGGGATATATGTATGCCCAGCCCGGGAAAAAGCTCCTATTTATGGGAGGGGAGTTTGGCCAGTGGCGGGAGTGGGTACACGACGAGAGCCTGGAATGGCATCTGCTTCAATACTTACCCCATTCCGGTCTTCAGCGGTGGGTCAGCGACTTAAACCGTGTATATCGGAGTCAGCCGGCTCTTTACCAGGTGGATTTCGACTCAGCAGGCTTCGAGTGGATTGACTGTAATGATGTGGAGCACAGCGTGGTTAGTCTCATTCGCAAGGGACGATCTCGCGACAACATTATTGCAGTCGTGTGTAATTTTACCCCCGTGACCCATTTCAATTATAGAGTCGGGGTGCCGCAGCCAGGATTCTGGAGAGAGCTACTAAACAGCGACGCCAGGGAATACGGAGGTAGCGGTCAAGGCAATCTAGGTGGAGTGGAAGCAGCGCCGATCCCCTTGCATGGCCGCCCCTATTCATTGACCATTACCCTGCCACCCCTGGCCGCTGTGTTTTTTAAATCCTCACAGTGAGACGGGGTTGGAGCGTTTCATATCACCGCCTCACTCTGCCAAAGTATTACCCATCAATAACTCCGATACCAGCCCTCTATCACCGGGGCGAATTTGCCGTTTTCAGCCCCTAGCCTGGAATACCACGGCTTACCGTAGCTATCAGCTATCTCAGCCAGTTTCTTCAACCTTGGAGCAGCCGTATTCCGGAAAAAATTCATTCTCTCATCCCGAGAACGAATTTGGGCACCCTCCTGCCACAGGGCACGCCCAGCCAGAAAACCAGAGGCTCCTGCCTTGCAGGCTATCTCTACCTGTTTCTGGAATGAGTTGAAGTCAACGCCGGCACTGAGCAGTACCCAGGGCAGCCGGGATGCCTGATTCAACTCGCGGCAGAATCTGAGCAGCTTTTCTTCATCTTGCTCAAATTTGATATCTGCTGGGAATTCCGCCTTCAACACATCAATGGGCAAGGCAGTAATCTGCCGGGCAGTTTCGATTACCAGACCAGGTTTTATCTCAGCAAACTTCTTTGAAGATGTCCCGGCTTCCTCTATAGGATAGCTTACCGGCTCGACTAGAAAGGCTATGTCCTCTTCAAGACACTCGTCAGCTAGCCTTGCCACCAAATTGAGCTGTTTTGAGGCGACATCCTTTAGGTCAGGCCTGAAGTAGATTAAAAGTTTGACCGCCGAAGCTCCCATTTTTTTCGCCTTTTTCACGCTCCAGCCGGACAGAAGCTCAGTGATTCTGGCGATACTGTCGCCACTATAACTGGTCTTCTCCATGCTGACAAGGAGCCCCTTAGACCCGGGCAAGAGGCCCGCAGCTATAGCCTGACCGGCTCCATATTCCGGGTCAAGCAATATGGCACTGGCAAATGGCGCTACTGCTTGGCAGAGGTCAAGCTTAAAATCAACCATATCCTGATAACTCACCGCAGCGGGGTTTTTCTCGTTCAGGGCTCGCTTAAGCGCTCCCCGGTGGTCAATGGCACACATTGTCATCATTCCCTTAGAATCAGCCAATTGCTGGAGCCCTCTTAGCTTGCCGATAGATATGTTCATCACATCACCTCATGACAGACCATGTCTTTTCTTTCACTCACAAAGGAGCTTTCTCATCTCTTGCAAAGCAAAAGCAGCAGCACCGAGCACGCCGGAATTTCGACCCAGCTCGGCAGAAGCAAAGCGCACAGCTTGGAAAGCTTCTTTATATGCTCTCTCTCCAGCCATCTTGAAAGCTGGCTTGAGCAGCATATCACCGATGTTTGATAAACCACCACCAATAATTATCAACTCAGGGTTGAATATGTTTATTAAATTGGCTAGCCCCACACCTACATAGTAGCCAGTCCGGGCAATAAGTTCTTTAGCCAAGCTATCACCTTGCCCGGCAGCTCTATGAATGACCTGTGTCGTCACCTTTTCTATGTCTCCTTCAGCATAGTCCAGAATAGAAGTCCTGACTCCTTCTTTAATCCGATTCTTTGCCTCTCTGGCCAGAGCTGTCCCTGAGGCTAGCGTTTCCCAACAACCTTTATTTCCACAGTTGCAGATGGGGCCGTTGTCATCAATGGTCATATGCCCCACCTCTCCAGCAGCACCAATAGCTCCGGTATAAATTTTGCCATCAATGACAATGCCACCGCCAATGCCAGTGCTGAGAGTAATATAGATGAAGTTACGAGCACCCCGGGCGGCACCAAAATAAAATTCCCCCAGGGCAGCGGCATTGGCATCATTGATGACAAAGGTCTTTTTCCCCAGCCTTTCTTGCATTATGTCTCTTAGGGGAATATCTCGCCATCCTGGCAGATTCGGGGAAGTAAATAGAATGCCTGCTTCGGGATTCGAGATGCCGGCAGCCCCAACCCCTATGGCACAAATCTCTGAAATTGCAACACTAGCCTGCTTCAAGACACAATGTGCCGAATCCAGAATGGATTGGATTACTGCCTCGGGACCCTTTGTGGCAGGCGTTATACTCTCATCACTCGAAAGCATTTCACCTTGAGAATCAACTACAGCCGTCAGTATTTTACTGCCCCCAAGGTCAACGCCCAGAGCCAAGAGTTCTAAGGCTTCAGGCATTTTTCTCCCACGTCGCATAGGAAATCCTCTTTCCATTCGCAGCCCCTCCTACCAACAAGCATTGTTTGCCGCTATGTCCTATTGTATACTGATGTAAACAAAGATTCCAAGATGCCAATCTGTCGTGGACAATCGAAAGAACGGCGAAATTGTCAGCTCTTCCATCCCAAACCTGGGTGACCCGGATAAGAGATAAATTAGTATGAGCTTTCCTAGAGCAAGTGGCATATTATTGCACCCGGTCTCGCTCCCGGGCCGATTCGGTATAGGAGACTTGGGGAAAGAGGCTTATCAATTTGCCGATTTTCTGGCCAGCACTGGGCAGCGCCTTTGGCAGGTTTTGCCCCTGGGCCCCACGGGCTATGGCAATTCTCCTTACCAGTGTCTTTCGGTCTTCGCTGGTAATCCGCTGCTTATAAGTCTGGAAAGACTGGTTGAAGATAAATTGTTGAAACCTGCTGACTTGAGAGATGTGCCTTCCTTCCCTAAAGACAGAGTTGACTATGACTCAGTTATCAAGTTTAAGACGCCCTTGTTGAAAAAGTCTTTTGAGACCTTCCAGAAGAAAGCTGCTCCGGGTGAGCGAAAACAATTCGAAGTTTTCTGTCAGCAGAATGCCACCTGGCTCGAAACTTACTCACTGTTCATGGCATTGAAAGAGGCTCAGGGCCTCGCTGCCTGGAATACCTGGGAGGAAGATATCCGGAGGCGCCAGCCGAAATCTCTGGAACGCTGGAGCAAGAAACTGAACTATGAGATTTACTACCATAAATACCAACAATACCAGTTTTTCAAGCAGTGGTCTGAATTAAAGAAGTACTGTAATGAGCATGGGCTCAGCCTCATCGGTGATATGCCCCTATTTATTGCCCTCAATAGCGCCGAAGTCTGGTCGCATCCAGAAATGTTCTATCTGGACGACGGCGGCAGGCCAACCGTGGTGGCTGGGGTGCCACCGGACTACTTTAGCAAGACAGGGCAGTTATGGGGAAATCCTCTCTACCGCTGGGATGTAATAGCCGGGGATGGCTATGCTTGGTGGATTGAGCGCTTCCGGGCAACACGTGACATGATGGACATCATCAGGCTGGACCATTTTCGCGGCTTTGAGAAATACTGGGAGGTGCCAAGCACAAGTACCACTGCCATGAACGGCAGGTGGGTTTCCGGACCGGGAGCTGAGCTATTCCAAGCAGTGCAGAATGCGTTAGACGCTCTACCCATAATCGCTGAAGACCTGGGAGTGATTACACCGGAGGTAGATGCCCTGAGAGAGCAATTCGGCTTCCCCGGCATGAGAGTTCTCCAGTTTGCCTTTGGCAGTGACCCCAAAGCTGATGATTACGGGCCTCATAACTATCCACGAAACTGTGTCGTGTACACCGGCACGCATGATAACAATACCACTATTGGCTGGTTCAGAGGGGAAGATGTCAAAGACAGCACTCAGAACAATAAAGAAAGGGAAAGAGAGAAGCAGGTCGCCTCGAAGTATCTGGGCACAGATGGTCACGAGATAAATTGGGATTTCATCCGCCTGGCTTTGATGTCCATTGCCGACACAGCTATCATCCCTATGCAAGATGTTTTGGGATTGGGTAGTGAAGCCAGGATGAATCTTCCAGGTACCACGGAGGGGAACTGGTGTTGGCGTTTTACATCTGATATGCTGACCGGAGAAATCAAAGCCAGGCTAAAGAAATTAACTGCACTCTCTGGACGGTAATTGCAGATTGATGGTCTTGTAGCGGAAGATTTAGAGGTTGAAAATATTAGCCTGCAGTCAAGAAGTAAGCCAGTTTGACCATAACAGTCAGTGGTAATGTGCCTCTGGTGAATTCAGTATTATGTCAAATATAGTCATTGATTATTACACTTGTTGATAGTATACTGTCATTATACACAGAGGGGGAGGTATTCCATGAAATTATCTTGTCTTCAAGAAAACTTAAATAAGGGGCTAAGCATCGTAGGGAGAGCTGTAGCCACTAGATCCACTCTACCTATCACCCAAAATATCCTTTTATCCGCTGAGCAATCGCGTCTCAAACTGGCAGCCACCAACCTGGAAATGGCTACCACGTGCTTGATTGATGCTAAAGTGAAACAGAAAGGAGACATAACTGTACCTGCTCGCTTGCTCATCGACTTTGTTAATTCCTTGCCCAACGACTTAATTGAAATCAATCTTCCCGCGAACAGTCGCATTCTGGAGCTTAAGAGCGGCCATTTTCAAGCCCATATTCACGGCATTGATGCCGCGGATTTCCCACCTATCCCTCAGATAAACGATGGCATAACTACCACCATTGAGGCAGCTAGCCTCAGGGAAGGAATTGCACAGGTCGCCTTTGCTGCTGCCACGGAAGAATCCCGCCCGGTATTGACCGGAATTAACACTGAATTCGATGGGGAGCAGCTCAACCTGGCGGCTGCCGATGGCTTCAGGCTAGCTGTCCATAAGACAACCCTCGGCTCGCCAGTCAGCGAGAAGACTACGGTTATCATCCCGGCGAGAACCCTCAATGAACTGAATCGACTTATTGGTGAGCAAGAGGAAGCCGTAGAAATCACGGTAAACGAAAAAAAGAGTCAGGTCCTCTTCCGCCTCAAGGATGCTGAGCTGGTTTCCCAGCTTATTCAAGGTTCCTTTCCCAATTATTCCCAGGTTATTCCTCAAAGCTATACCACGCGAGCTGTAGTAGACATTAGTGAGTTTCTGCGGGTTACCAAAATGTCCTCCATATTTGCTCGCGATGCCAGTGGCATAGTTCGCCTGGTCGTCACCCCTGGTACTGAACTTACTCCAGGCAAGGTAACTGTTTCTGCTCAAGCTGAGGAAGTTGGAGACAATGTTGGTGCAATCGACGCTCTCATTGACGGAGAAGAGGCGAAAATCGCTTTTAATGTAAAATATCTTTCCGACGTTCTATCTGTCCTTTCCCAAGCCCAAGTTGCTCTGGAACTCACCACCCCCTCAAGCCCGGGAACTATCCGCCCTATAGGAGTGGACAACTATGTTCATGTAGTCATGCCGATGTTTGTTCAGTGGTGATAAATTATAGCTTCGAGCAAATTGAAATAGGCGTCTGGTGCAAATCAGGCGCCTTTTCGTTTCTGGTGGATTAGGCTTCGCTTAGTCAATGCCCGGCTTCATACCGCCGAGCCTGGCAATATTTACGGCAAGATTCCAGTTGAGTTTGCGGGCTTGTTCCGTCCTGTTCTTGACCTTCAGTACTCACACGGCAATAGATAGCTGCTGTTTTCATTGTTCTACTCTTATCAAATAGCTCTTGCCAAATCAAGTAGCTGTTGCCAAATCAAATAGCTCTTGACAAATCAAATAGCTCTTGACAAATATTATACTTATGGTTATACTATTACTTGTTAGATATTAGTTAGTTAAATAGTTAGATTTGACATAGGGGACGGAAGTCCCCTATGTCATTTTTGTTCACTACCTAAAATAGCTATAACCATTCCGTTTTCTTTCTTCAATCGAATTGTTTTTACTGGCCTCTGGTCTTCTGGATTTGGAATTCTGTCAAACTCTATAAGTCCTAGACTTTCGGCAGTTCCTAACGTTATCATTACTTGCTCATAAGTGTCTCCGTATCCTAGGCCTGGTGGTAGGTATTGTTTGATGAAATGGCTACGAACAACGTATGGTAATCGGCTCTCAGCAACAGACAGTTGGTGGACTAAGGGCGTCCATTTTTTAATTTGATCAGGGTCTAATTTTGCTATAGCTTCAGCCAATTCATTTGGGTCAATTGGCTTCAAACCTAATCTCTGTTCTACAGGATAAAAAGCCTTTGCTATGCTAATCAG
>Ga0299912_10005774_pt1 | contig 10161 bp, 8 predicted proteins | sample RVTome_2_FD_207667 | JGI IMG/M metagenome (GOLD analysis project Ga0299912, IMG submission 207667) | Soil microbial communities from uranium-contaminated site in the Upper Colorado River Basin, Wyoming, United States - RVT95D214 (version 2) ...
AGGTACTGGACGCCGAGGAAGCCCTCCTTGCGGAAGGGGCCGAAGTCGATGCTCTGCCCCCAACCGTACTGGGCGCCGCGCTCCAACTCGGCGATGCGGGCCTGCAGGCGCTCGCGCTCCGCGGCCGGCAGGTCGGCCGGGAGGGCGAGCGGCCAGGCGGCCAGCGCGCGCGGGTAGCTGCCCTTGCCGAAGTGGCGGCGGATCTCCCAGGCGAACTCGGAAAGGGTCATCTCATCTCCTGTAGGGGTGCGGCGCTATCCGGAACTGCAGGCAGCGGCGCCGCGGCGGCCGACCAGGCATCGAAGTGAACCTGCAGCAGATCGATCGGGTTCTGCGCCGGCGTCGTCACGTTCACGGCAAGATCGAGGTAGAAGTCGCCCGGCGCGTCGCCCAGCCGCGCCACGCGGAGGAAGGCCGAGATCGCCGGTTTGCCCAAGCCCGCGCAGAGGGTGTCGGCGCCGGCCACGTTGGCCGCCTGGAGCGCGGCCATCAACTTGGAGGCAAGGGCGCCTGGCGTCTCGAGGAAGGCCCGCTCCATCCCGGCGAGGATCTCCGGACCGAGGAGGATGTTCCCCTGCATGGCATAGGTCGGCCCCGTGCGGTGCCCCGCCCACGGGGGGCAGTCCGCGCCCGTGTAGGCCGCGCTGCGGCCGCCGTCGACGAGATCGACGAGGCCGTACTGGCGAATGCCCGGCTTGCCCTGGGCGTCATGCGTCGCCAGCCAGTCGACGATGGTCTGGGGGCTCCAGCCCTGGTCCAGGCGATCCAGGGCGGCGATCCGATTCGTGTGGTTCCAGTGGGCTTGCACGTGCAGTACGCCGACTCCGGGGTGGACGTTGCTGAAGGCGATCGAGCCGGGAACGCAGGAGGCGCCGGCACTGCCGACTTCACCCGTGGCCGGATCGACAGCGACGATCGAGAAGGTAGCGCGCGCGGGCGCTGCGGCAAGCAGGAGGAGAAGCACGGCAAAGCGGCGCATGGCGGACCTCCCGGCCAACCCCGACCCGCGATCGAGGGTAGCACGCGCGCATTGCCGGGACCAGGGCGTCTCCGGGCGAAGCCGGTGGGTGGATTGACAGGCCCGACGCTGCGTGCTGTGATCGTCCGCGCCGTCGCCCTTGCCCCGGGCGAGCGGCGCCAGCGGAGGTTGGGGATGTATCGCCATTCAACGGTTCTTGCCTTGGCCCTCGCCGCCCTTGCCAGCATGGGAAGCGTGCCCGGCCGGGCCGATGCGCCATGGCTCGGCGAGCCCTTTCCGCCGCCGGCGGGCATCACCTGGCTCGGAGCAGCCCCGGCGGCGCCTGGCGCCGGCGGGCGCATCACCCTCGTCGAATTCTGGGCGAGCTGGAGCCCGGCGAGTCGACTTCTCCTTGCCGAGCAGGACCGCCTCCTACGCGCACAGCCGGAGCTGCCGCTGGAAATCCTCGCCATTTCGCACGAGGAGCCGGCCGCCCTGGAGGTCTTCCTCACTGAGGCCGGCTGGCAGGCGCTGAAGGTCGGCAGTGATGCGTCCCGCGACTACTGGCGGGCCACCTTTGGCGCCGTCAACGAGTCGGCGGACGGTCGCGGCGGCGTGCTGCCTTTCGCCTTCATCGTCGGCGAGACGGCCTCCGGCCCGGGCCGTCTGCTCTGGATGGGTCCCCTCGTCGAAACCGGCGACGCCGACCCCCGCGCGGCCTTCGCGTCTGCCCTCGCCGCCATTCGCGCGGGCGACTACGACCTTGCCGCCGCGCAGGCGGTCGCGCACGAGGAGCTGCGCTCCCTCGCCCTCGTCAATGAGCTGGAGGCCGCGACGGCGGCCGGCGACTTCCCGCGCGCGTCGGCGCTGCTCGACACCCTCGCCGGTCTGCGCCTGCACCCCGCCCTGCGCGGCTCGCTGGCCGACAGGATGAATGGACTCGCCTGGCGACTGGTCGGCGAAGGGCGCCCCGCACCCGCTGCCCTGGCTCTCGCGGAGCAGGCGCTCGCCCTGGGCGCTCAGCATGGCGGTGACAAGGACGGCGGCTTCGTGGACACGCAGGCCCGGGCCGCCCATCTGCAGGGCGATCTCAAGCTCGCCATCGCCCTCCAGCGGCGGGCGATCGCGCTGGCACCGACATCGAGCATAGCGGCCGAGTTGCTGCCGGCCCTGAACGAGTACCTGGCAGCGGCGGGCCTGCCCGCGGAGGCGGGAGCGGCGGCCGGGCCGGTCGCAAGCGCCACCTGGTCCGGCAGCCTGAACGCGGCCGGCGAGCGCCTGCGCGGGCCGGAAGCGCTCCACGTCCGGCCCCTGCCGCCCGCTGATGCCGAGCTGGCGCGGCGCTGGGACGAGGAAGTCGCGGCCCTGCGCGGGCGCTTCTTCGGCGAGACCACCCTGGCCACCCCGGACACACTGACCGACGACCAGTTGAGCGGCCGGCCGCTCCTGCTGTACGGCACGCCGGCCGCCAATCCCGTGCTGGCCCGCGTGCTCGCTGCGCAGGGGATCGTCCTGCAGCCCGACGGCGTTCGCTTCGGCGAGGTCTTCCTCGCCGCGGAGAACCCCGTCCTCATCGCGGCGCTGCCGCACCCGCTCACACCTGCGCTGCCCGTCAAGATCCACACGGCCTTCCGCGAAGAGGACGCCCAGGGCGTGAACCGTTTCTTCCACGGCCCCAGCGCGGTCATGGTCGGTCACTGGGAAGCGGGAAAGCCCGTCGTGCTCGCCGCGCTGGACTTTGCGCCCGGCGATCCGGACGCAAAGGGCCGCCGCCCCCTCGCCCTGGGGCCGGCCTTCCTCACCGCCGCCCAGGGACAAGCGGACCTCGCTCAGCTCCACGAGCTACTCATTGAGAGCTACGCCGGCTATGCGGACATCGAGTGGGCGCTGAGCCGGCAGGGCTCGAGCTGGGCGGCCCACACGGATGCCGCCCTGTCGCGACTGGGCGAGCGCGAGCGCTGGAGCTCCGCGGATTACTTCGCCGCCGTCGTCGACTACCTCGCCCCCGTGCAAGATTCGCACTTCTACATCCAGGGCAGCAGCCTCGCCGATGGGCGCTACGTGGAGCGGAAGGAGTCCTGCGTGCGCCAGTGGTGGCCTTTCTTCACCGGCATTCGCCTGCGCGGGATGCCGGCCGGCCTGCGCGTCGTCGAGGCGCCGCCGGGACTGGCGATCGCACCCGGCGCCGAGTTGGTGGCGCCGCCCCTGATCAGCTCGCCGCATGCGGCCGTGGCCGGCGAGCCGCGCCTCTTCCCCACCCTGCCCGGGCCCGCTGGCGAGCGCGAGTACCTGCTCGGCTGTCTCTCCACGCAGGCGGAGGACAGCCTGAGCCTGCCGGTTGCGCTGAAGTCGACCCGCCGCGCGCGCGATGGCCGGCCCGCGCCGTCGCAGACGCTCGACGTGGCCGCGCATCGAGGGCGCCTGGGGCGATCGCCGCGCAGCCGCGAGCCCTGGGCCGTGGCGCGGGAGGCCGACAGCGGCTGGGCAAGCGTCTCCCTGCGCACGATGAGCCAGGGCTCCCTTGCGGGCTTCCCCGAGAGCGCGGATTCCCTACGCGCGGCCGCTGGCCTCCTGCTCGATCTGCGCGGCAATGGCGGCGGTTCCGATACGCCTGGCATGCAGTGGGTGCAGCGCCTCAGCGGACAGCCCTTCGACTGGGTGGGGCACGTCGCCGCGGTGACAGGCAGCGCAGATCAGGCCTGTGCGACGAGCAGTCATCCGGGCAGCCGCCTACCGCTGATCGCGGGCGAGAGCGTGCCCCAGGCGCCGGCGCCTTTCACGCGGCCGGTCCAGGTGCTGATGGACAAGGGCGTGGCCTCTTCCGGCGAGACGATGGTGCTGCTCGCCGGCCAGCTTGCGGGCGCGGTCCTCCTCGGCGAGAACACGGCCGGCTGCTCAGCCTACGGCAACGTCCAGGAACTGGGGCCGCTCGCGCACAGCCGCATCCGCCTGCACTGCGGCAGGAGCCGCTTCGTGCAGGACTGGGTGCGGCCCATGGTGGAAGGCGTGGGCTTCTTCCCCGACTACTGGCTGGACACGGAGGACCCGCTGGCCTTGCTGGCCACGCGGCGCAATCTGGAGAGACCGGCGCCCTAGTCGTCCCAGTGCAGGGGCATCAGGCGCAGGTACTCGGTGGTGTTCTCCTTGCGCTCGAAGTCCTTCCACACCCGCTCGACCTGCTCAGGCAGCAGATCCATGGCCTTGGCGGTGTCGGCCAGCGGCACCTGCTGCTTCCAGGCGTGGTGGAGCAGGTCCATCGTCAGGAAGGGCAGGCTGTAGTAGAAGTCCTCCTGCGTGGTCTCCATCGAGTAGGTGTCCGTGGTCGGGGTGCGCGCCAGGATCTCCTCGGGCACCTTCAGCGCCCGCGCGAGCTGGTAGACCTGCGTCTTGTAGAGGTGCGCGATGGGCTTGAGGTCCGCGCCGCCGTCGCCCCACTTCACGAAGAAGCCCTGGTCGTGCTCGTTGCGCTGGCCCGTGCCCACCACCGCGTAGTTCCGCTGCTCGCCGTGGTAGTAGAGCATCAGCATGCGCACGCGCTGCTTCATGTTGCTGGCAGCGACGATCTGGAGGTACTCCCGCGGCGGGATGCGCTTGGTGTCGCGGCGGCCGTCGGGGTACTCGATGTTCATGCGGAAGATGTTGAGCCGGTCCTGCTCGAGGATGTTGGCCGGCAGCACGATGTTGAACTTGCAGGCGGGCGTGTAGTCGGGGAAGACGCGCTTGACCGCCTCGTCCCGCCGCGGGTAGCAGCTCAGGCCCGTGAGCGCCGGCGTCAGGTTCTCGAGGATCAACTCGAAGCCGTACTGCTTCGAAAGCTGCTTGGCCAGCTCGTAGCTGATGGGGCTGGAATCCTGCTCCGGCATCGCCACGCCCAACACGCGCTCGGGACCCAGGGCCTTGCAGGCCAGGGCCACCACGGTGGAGCTGTCGATGCCGCCGCTCACACCGATCACCGCGCCCTGGCGGCTGAGCCGGCGGATGATCTGCCGCTCGACTATCTGGGCAAGCTCGGTGGCAGTCTTGGGGCCATCGAGCGTGAGGATATCCTTGTGGAAGCGAGCCATCAGCGTCTCCTTGCGGGGGGCCTTGTCCTGGGTGCGGAAGGGGGATTGGCCCCCCGGTCCTCGGCTAGTAGAGTCTCAGCGCGAGAAGGTGCAGGCCGCCGCGCGCGATGTCAACCTCGGCCTCGGCCTCGCCGCCCCCGCCCTGCACGCGGACGCGCTGGGGGCCGGCGGGCAGGCTGATGCGGGCGACCGCCACATGGGCCGGCAGCGTGCTCCAGGCCCGCGTGTCGGCCACTTCCGTGACACTGCCGAGGATGTTGGTCAGGAAGCCGGCGGCCTCGCCGTGCTTCTCCTCCATCTTCTTGGTGGACCAGTACTTAAGCAAACCGCGGGCCACCGTGCGGATCACCACGGCCGCGTAGCGGTCTTCCAGGCACTGGCGGCTGAGCGCCCCCAGGTTCGCGGCGGGGGCCAGGGTGCCCGCCTGGCCGGCGGCGATCCAGCTCAGCGCGGGCGTCGGCGGCGCCGCGTCCACCGCTGGCAGCGCAATGCTGAGGATGTAGGCCAGCTCCATGTTCTGCCCGCCCGCGCGCCAACTGCTGTAGGACTCGCCGGCGATGTGCAGGACCGCCTCCTCGTCCTCGCCCTCGGCATCGGTGAAGATGGGAAAGTCGATGCGCTCGGAGCGCTTGCCAGGCACGAGGCCGGTCTCGACGAGCAGGACCAGCTCGCCGCTGCCCGCCGGCGGCGAGGCCAGCGCCGCGGGGTCTTCGGCCTGCGCCGGATAGGCTTCGCGGTAGCGCGCGACTTCCTCGTGGAAGCCCAGACGCTCGCCGCTGCGGACGAGGTCGCGCAGCAGGCAGGCGGGCGGCCCGCTCACGCCGTAGATGTCCGCCGCCTGGTAGAGCCGCTCGGCCTCGCGGTAGTTGATCCAGGCATCGTTCAGCTCGCCGTCCAACTCGTAGAGCAGGCCGGCGACGTACTGTAAGAATGGGTCGTTGCGGTACTTCGCCTCGTCATTGTCGGTGTCGGCCATGCGCTCGAGGGTCTGCGTGGCGGCGCGCCCCTCGACGGCCGCCTCCTGGGGCGTGCCCGCCTCGAGGTAGGCCAGCGCGCGGTAGTAGTGAATCCAGGCCTGTTCGAAGAGCTCGCCGCGGTAGGCCTGCATCGAGTCGTTGAGGAGCAGGCGCGCCGCCTCGCGCGAGAGGCTGCGCGTGTACAGCTCATCGACGAGCTGGCCCGCCCCCGTGAAGCTCACCTGGCAGCCGGCGAAGTCCCCGCTCAGGTACTGCAGCAGGCCCCGCTCCATGAGATAGGGCAGACTGCGCTCCTCGCCGTCGTAGAGCTTGTCCAGGGAGGCCAATGCCTCCGCGGGGCGCCCGCCCGCCAGCTCCGTGCGCAGGTGCCCCACCTTGTCGGCGTAGGTGCTGCAGGAGACGAGAGGCAGAACGCCCGCCACGAGAGCGGCCAGGGCAAACCAGGCCAGGGAGCGGATGCGAGGGCGGACCATGGTGCTTCGCCGCTAGCCCTTGTACTTGCCCTTCTGCTTGATCTTCTTGATCTTCTCGTTGCCGATCCAGACCTTCTGATTCGTCTGGATCTTCACCAACTCGAGGTCGGTGGAGAAGAAGAAGACCTCGCTGCCGCCCGCGGCATCGCCCTGCTCGTTGATCGTGCCGATCAGCATGTAGTCGGCGCCCAGCTCCAGGCCCATCTGCTTGACCGTCTCCGCGTCAGCGTTCACGCGCTGGTCCATGCGTTCGCCGCGAACCTGGTCGCGCTCATCGGCGCTGGCCACCACGTCCACTAGGCCGCTGATCACGCAGGCGCGCTCCAGGTCCTTGAGGAAGATGTCGGTGGCGACGTGCTCGCTGGTCTTGTTGCGGATGCTGCCCACGATGATCACCGGGTTCTTGCCCTCGGCCATGGCGTGACGGTTCAGCCAGGGCGCGGCCAGGCAGTCGGCCACCATCGTCTCGGAGACCATCCGGCTGTCGGTGTCGTTCCAGCCGCCCGAGAGGTCGATCGTGCTGTCCGTGTCGACGCGGGTCACCTGCGTCTTGGCGCAGCCGCCCGCGAACACGGTGAGAGCCCCGCTCGCCAGCAGGCCCAGAACAAGCAGGATGGGAGTGCGCTTCATGCCTTCATGCCTCCAGTCGATGGCCGCCGCGCGGCCGCTTCAGTCGATGTGCCAGGGTTCTTCGTGGGCCCCCGCGCGCCGGTTTGCCCAGCGGGCGGCCACGAAGAGAAAATCCGAAAGACGGTTGAGATAGACGACGACGCCCTCGGAAACGTTTAAGCCGGCGCTGGCCAGGGCGACTGCCCGCCGCTCCGCTCGCCGGCAGACCGTGCGGGCCAGGTGCAGGGCCGCGCCCTGGCTCGCGCCACCGGGCAGGATGAACTGCGTCAGCGGGGGCAGATCCGCCTCCATGCGGTCGATCCAGGCCTCGAGCTGGGCGGGGCCGGCCGGGTCCAGGGGCGGCAGAGAGGCCGCCGCCGGGTCGGGCGATGCAAGATGGGCGCCGAGGCTGAAGAGCTCCCGCTGGATCGCGCGCAGCAGGGGCGACAGCTCGCCGCTCTCGTCCAGGCCATCGGCCAGGCCCAACTGGGCGCTCAGCTCGTCGACGGTGCCGTAGGCCTCGATGCGCGGGTCGTCCTTGCCGGTGCGCATCCCGCCCAGGAGGCCCGTGCGGCCCTTGTCGCCGCCGCGGGTGTAGATCTTCATGCCGCCCAAGATGCCGCCTGCTCACGCCATGGACAAGGGATTTCCTGGCGCCGGCCAGGGCGCTGCGGCATGCTGGAGCGTCACCCGAGGAGGACAGCCATGCCCAGCTTCAGCATCGTGCCGGGAGTGCCCTTTCCCTTGGGTCGCTTCGCGGGTCTGGCCGCGCTCGCGGGCCTCGCCCACGGCGTGAGCACGCGCAGCGGCCCGGATCTGCGTCCCCTCACCGACTCGCCCGCCCATGCCGCGGCCGCCGGCAGCCTGGCCACGGCCCTGCGCCTGGGCAGCGCCGCCTGGCTGCGCCAGGTCCACGGTTCGACGGTGGTGACGGCCCGCAGCGGCGGCTGGCTGGGCGAGGGCGACGCCCTGGTCAGCGCCAGGCCGGGCCTGGCCATCCTCGTGCGCAGCGCCGACTGCCCGCTCATCCTGGCCGCGGCGCTGGACGCGCGGGACCGCCCCGTCGCCGTCGGCGCCGCACACGCCTCCTGGCGCAGCACGGTGGCGGGGATCGCGCCGCGCATGCTGGCCACGCTCTGCACGCTGGCCGGATTGCCGCCTTCGCGCGTGCAGGCGGCCCTGGCGCCCTCGGCCGGCCCCTGCTGCTACGAGGTCGGCCCCGAGGTGCGCGCGGCCGCCCTGTCCGTCCACGGCGAGGCCGCGCGGACCTGGTTCCCCGAGCGCGACGGCCGGCTGATCTTCGATCTCTGGCGGGCCAATGCGGAGCAGCTCGCGGCGGCCGGCCTGGCGCCGGGCCGGCTCGAGCTGGCCGGTATCTGCACCATCTGCGAGGATGCCCACTTTCATTCATGGAGGCGAGAGGGTGCCGCGGCTGGGCGCTTTGCCGCCGGCATCGGCTTGCTGGCTTGAATCGGCGAGCCGGCCCGGCGACGCGCCATGCACCATCCCCTATTTCGTGGGGAGTGGGCGGAACTGACGGCCTTTCCGGGCGCCAGCCCTTGTTTTCCACCGGCGCCTGCGCTTTCCTCGTTGCCCGATAAGGCGCATTTCATACCTTGTCCGCGCATTGCCGCCCCAAAGATTCCGGAGGTGGATTCATGGCGACACCGGCTTTCAACGCCTACGACATGGCGCAGCGCCAGTTCGACGCGGTGGCCGAGAAACTCGGCCTCGACGCGGCGACCCGCGAGCTGCTGCGCCAGCCCATGCGCGAGTACCATTTCAGCATCCCCATCCGCATGGACGACGGGACGGTGAAGGTCTTTCGCGGCTTCCGCGTGCAGCACAACGACGCTCGCGGCCCGGCCAAGGGTGGCATCCGCTTCCACCCCCAGGAGACCATCGACACCGTGCGGGCGCTGGCCACCTGGATGACCTGGAAGTGCGCCGTGGTGGAGATCCCGCTCGGCGGCGGCAAGGGCGGCATCATCTGCGACCCGCACAATCTCTCCGAGCGCGAACAGGAGGCCCTGGCCCGCGGCTGGGTGCGCCAGATCGCGCGCAACATCGGGCCCGTGCAGGACGTGCCGGCGCCCGACGTCATGACCAGCGCCCAGCACATGCTCTGGATGCTCGACGAGTACGAGACCATTATGGGCGGCCACTACCCCGGCATGATCACGGGCAAGCCGCTGGGCCTGGGCGGCTCGCTGGGCCGCACGGAAGCCACGGGCTACGGTCTCGTCTACACGCTGCGCGAGGCGCTGCGCCGCCATGGCGTGGACCCGGCCGACACAATCGCGAGCGTGCAGGGCTTCGGCAACGTGGCCCAGTACGCCATCGACCTCTACCAGCAGCTCGGCGGCAAGGTGATCTGCGTCTCGAGCTGGGACCAGGCCGACCAGACGAGCTTCAGCTTCCGCCGCGAGTCCGGCGTGGATCTGAACGAGCTGCGCGGCATCAGCGACCGCTTCGGCGGCATCGATAAGGCCAAGGCCAAGAGCCTGGGCTACGAGGTGCTGCCCGGGGACGCCTGGATCGAGCAGGCGGTGGACATCCTCATGCCCTGCGCGCTCGAGAACCAGGTCAACGGCGAGACGGCGCCGCGCGTGCACGCCCGCGTGCGCTTCATGGCCGAAGGCGCCAACGGCCCGACAACACCCGAGGCGGACGCCATCTTGCAGAAGAAGGGCATCTACATCATCCCCGACTTCCTGTGCAACGCGGGCGGCGTCACCTGCAGCTACTTCGAGCAGGTGCAGTGCAACATGAACTTCTTCTGGCCCAAGAGCGAAGTGCTCGAGCGCCTGGACGGCGTGATGACCCGCGCCTTCCACAAGGTGGCCGACCTCTCCGAGAAGAAGAAGCTCTTCACGCGCGACGCGGCTTACATGATCGCCATCCAGCGGGTGGCCGAGGCCTGCCGGGCGCGCGGTTGGGTGTAGGGGCGGCGATCGCCGCCCCGTCCCGCGGGCGGCGCCACCCCGGTCTGCGGGCGGCGCCCGCCGCCCCGCGCCCGGCGCCTGCTGCGGCTCGCGGCCGGGAGGCTTGAGCTGCTCTGCTTCTTCGCAACCGACCTG
>Ga0299912_10005775_pt1 | contig 10161 bp, 9 predicted proteins | sample RVTome_2_FD_207667 | JGI IMG/M metagenome (GOLD analysis project Ga0299912, IMG submission 207667) | Soil microbial communities from uranium-contaminated site in the Upper Colorado River Basin, Wyoming, United States - RVT95D214 (version 2) ...
GCCGAAGGTCAAAAGCGCCGTCCCGAAGTCGGGTTCATTCAGGATTAGAAGGACGAAAAGCAGGATGACGGCGAGCGGGACGAGAAGAACGGGCCACTCCTGGATCCTCTCTTTCCGGAGGTCGAGATACCAGGCGAGAAAAAGGACGAGGCTGATCTTGGCCAGCTCCGAGGGCTGGAAGCGAAACCCGGGGAGAATGACCCAGCGATTGGTCCCGGCGACTACCGGCATCAGGAAGCAGAGACAGAGGAGCCCGAGGGTGATAAGGAGAAGGCCATAGACGAAGACGGGATGCTGATAGAAGGGCTTTTTGAAGGCGAGGATGAGGCCGATGAGCGCCAAACCGAAGACGGCGCCGAGGACTTGCTGAGAAAGAAAATAGAACGGCCGGTCGTATTTTTTCGCGGCGACGATGCCCGACGCGCTGAAGACCATGATCAGGCCGAGCGCAATCAGGGCGAGCGTCGTGAAAAACATCGTCTTGTCGAAGCCGTGCCGCCTATGGAGTTCCATCGTTCACCGTCTCCGTCCGGATGTTGTCTCGGCCAGCTTGCGGACGTTCCTCTTGAAGACCCTGCCCCGCTCTTCGAAATTCTTGAACATGTCCCAGCTCGTGCAAGCCGGGGCGAGAAGGACGACGTCGCCGCGGGTCGCGGCGGCGTAGGCGCGCGGCACGACTTCGGCGAAAGAAGCGGCATCCTCCATGGACGCGACTCCGGCCAGGGCGCTGCGGATTTTATCCTTGGCCGACCCGACCAGAATGACCTTTTTGACCTTAGTTCTGACCATGCGGCGGAGGCGGGTGAAATCCGAGCCTTTATCCTTTCCCCCGAGGATCAGGACGATCGGCCTCTCGATGCTTTCCAAGGCTTTGAGCGTGGCATCCACGCTTGTCGCCTTGGAATCGTTGATGAATTCCACGCCGCGCCAGCGGAGGACCGGTTCCAGGCGGTGCTCGAGGCCGCGGAAGGCGTGGACCGATCGCCGGATTTTCGGCGGCGGGACGCCGAGCAGATGGGCCGTCAAAGCCGCGGCCAGGACATTTTCCTGATTATGGAGGCCGGGCAGTCGAATGTCCGTCGCCGGCATGAGGCTCATCTCCTCCGTATCGCGGAGGACGATCCGGCCGGAGCGGAGAAAACAGCCGCGGTTCAATGTCCGCCTCCGGCTGAACCCGTAGACTTCGGAGCGGGCCTCCCGGGCGAGATGCCAGACAAGGGCGTCGTCGCGGTTCAGAACGGCCCGGCCGCTATCGTCCTGGCCGGTCAGGAGCTTTTTCTTGGAGGCGATATAGCTCTCAAACGATCCGTGCCAATCCAGATGATTTTGGGAAAGGTTGAGAAAGACAGCCACCCCGGCTTTGAAGGTGTCGATGTAGGCGAGCTGGAAGCTCGATATCTCGGTGACATAAAGATGATTCTCCCGGCTTCCGTCGACATACGAAATGAGGGGCGTGCCGATGTTGCCGGCGAGATAGGCCCGCCGTCCCGCGTCCTTGAGGATTTTGTGGATGAGCGTCGCGGTCGTCGATTTTCCGTTGGTTCCGGTGACGCCCACGATCATTCCCCGCAAGAAGCGGGAAGCGATTTCAATTTCGGACAGGATCGGGATGCCCCGCTCCCGGGCCGCTTGGAATCCGGGAAGCGGAGGAACGCCCGGGCTGGGGACGATCAGGTCGGCTTCAAGAAAGGACGCCGGCCGATGGCCGCCGGCTTCAATTTCGACTCCGCGATTGGTCCAATATTCGTAGCGCCTGCCGAGCTCCGCCGCCGTCTTTTTTTCGCTGATTTTCACCCGCGCTCCGCGCCCGAGGAAAAAATCCGCGGCGGCCTCGCCGGTTTTGGCCAGCCCGACGATCAGGATGCGTTGACCTTGAAAGTCCATCGCTATCTCAATTTCAGTGTGGCCAGGGTGAATAGGGCGAAGATGATCCCCAGAATCCAGAAGCGGACGACGATTTTATCTTCGGCCCATCCGAGGAGCTCGAAATGATGATGGAGCGGGGCCATTCTGAAGATGCGCTTGCCGCCGCTCAATTTGAAGTACCCGATCTGAAGGAGGACCGAGAGCGCTTCGAGAATGAAGACGCCGGCCAGGGTGAAAAGGAGAAATTCCTGCTTGATGAGGAGGGCGATGGCGCCCAGGGTTCCGCCGATGGAGAGCGCCCCGACATCCCCCATGAACACCTGGGCCGGATGGGAGTTGAACCAGAGGAAACCGAGACATGCCCCGGTCAGAGCCCCGGCGAATACGGTCAACTCCGCCGCCTGCGAAACCCGGGCGATTCCCAGATAGCCCGAAAAAACGAGGTGGCCGGAGATATAGGTCAAGGCGGTGAGCGTCGTGGCGCTGATCAAACTCAACCCGATGGCCAGGCCGTCCAGCCCGTCGGCCAGGTTGACGCTGTTGGACGATCCCAGGAAGATGAAGATGATCCAGGGAATGTAGAACCAGCCGAGAAAAGGAGTCCACTCCTTCAAGAAAGGAAGATAGAGCTTGAGGTCGAATCCTTTGTCCGCGCCCAGGGACAGTCCGCGGGAGACGACGATCAGAGCGAAGACCGCGCCCAGAACGCATTGGAGGACGATTTTGTTCCTGGCGATCAAACCCAAGGATCTCTTTTTTCTGATCTTGAGATAATCGTCCAAGAAACCGATGAGTCCGAAAAAGAACATCGAGCCCATGCCCAGCCAGACATAGGAGTTTCCGAGGTCTCCCCAAAGCAGCGTCGGAAGGAGCGTCGCGCCGATGATGAGGATGCCGCCCATGGACGGCGTGCCTTTTTTTGAGAAATGGGATTGCGGCCCTTCGGGCCGGATTTCCTGGCCGATTTGGCGCTTCTTCAAGATCTTGATCAGGACGGGCCCGAGGAGAAAACTCAGGAGGAGGGCCGTGCTCCCGGCCAAGGCGGTCCGGACCGTGATGTAGCGGAAGACATTGAAAAAAAACCATTGTTCGCGGAGGGGCACGAGCAGCCAGTAAAGCACGTCACGTCTCCTTGAAGATGTCTTTAATCTTTTCGACGACTTTCTCGGTCCGCATGCCGCGGGATCCTTTGACCAGGATAAGGTCGCCTTCCCGGATGATGGCGGAAACATGCGCGGCGGCCTCTTCGCTCGTCGCGTACGCGAAGAGATGTTCCGGTTTCATCCCCGCCGCCCGCGCGCTTTCGGCCAGGAACCGCCCGAGCGGGCCGATCGTGATCAAAACATCCCAGCCCGCCCTGGCCGCCTGCCCGCCCGCTTCCGCGTGGAAAAAGACGGCGGCATCGCCGAGCTCGAGCATGTCGCCGAGAATCGCGACCTTTCTCCGGGCCGGGAGCAGGGCGAAGTTGCGCAGCGCGCCTTCCAGGGCTTTCGGATTGGAATTGTAGGAGTCATCGATCAGGGCGATGTGATTCTTGAATTTCAGGAGGGTCCCCCTCTTGGCGAAGGGCTTGAGGTCGCGGATCGCCGCCTCGACGTCATCGAAGGGGATGGACAGTGCCTGCGCGACGCCGAGAGCCGCGAGCAGGTTGTAGATGGAACTGTCCGCGAGAAACGGAAACTTGATCCGCCGCTTTTCTCTTCGATAGACGAGGTCGAATTTGAATCCGTCATAGCCCAGCCGTTCAATGCCTTCGACCCTGATCTCGCAGCTCGTCCGCAGGCCGAAATAGATTTTCGGGCCGCTCCAATCCTGGGAAATGCGTTCGACGTAGGGGTCGTCACCGTTAAGGACCGCCTTGCCGCCCCGTTTTGTTCTTTCCAAGATTTCCTTCTTTGCCGCGGCGATGTTCTCCATCGTTTTGAGGAATTCGAGGTGGACGGGACTCACGTTGGTGATCACGGCGATGTCCGGAGGGGCGATGGCGGCGAGCGTCCGGATTTCCCCGGGAGCGCTCATGCCCATTTCCAGGACGGCGGCTTGATGCCCCTCTTCAAGCCGGAGAAGGGAGAGGGCCAAACCGAGCTGATTGTTGAAGTTCGCTTCGGACTTCAGAACCCGGTATTTTCGCGAGAGCAGCGCGGCGCTGAATTCCTTGGTTGTTGTTTTGCCGATACTTCCGGTGATGCCGACGACGATCGGGTTCCGCTCGGCGAGAACGTCTTGGGCCAGTTTTTGCAGCGCCCGAAGGGTGTCCGGAACCCGAATCAGGGCGAATGCCGGATCGGGGACGGAGACATCCCTGGAGACAACGGCCCCGGCCGCGCCCCGGGCGGCGGCCGAAGCCACGAAATCATGCCCGTCCCTGTTCGCGACGATGGCGAAAAAGAGCTCTCCGGCCGTAGTCAGACGGGAATCGATGTTGAAATCGCGAAAAACCAGAGACGGGTCGCCGCGGAGGATCGTTCCCCCCGTCTTCGACGCGATCTCGCCGAGCTTCATTTCGGCCATGGCTTGTTTTTTTCCATCGCTTCAAGGATTTCCCGGGCGATCCGGGCGTCGCTGAAAGGAATAGTCCGGTCTTTCAAGACCTGATAGCTTTCATGCCCTTTTCCCGCGAGGAGAACGTAATCCCCTTTATGGGCGAAGGCGAGCGCTTTCGTAATCGCCTCGCGGCGGTCGGGAATAACGGTGTATTTTTTTGAGCCCGATTTCTTGACCCCTTTTTCGATCTCCTGAATAATCGCCAGCGGGTCTTCGGACCGGGGATTGTCCGATGTCAAAAAAATCCAGTCTGCGGCAAGACCCGCGACCTGGCCCATGCGTTCACGCTTGGACCTGTCGCGGTCGCCGCCGGCGCCGAAAACGAGAAGGATCCGGCCGGGGTTCAGTTCCCGGACGGCCTCGAGCAGGCTTCCGAGGGCGGCGTCGGTGTGAGCGTAATCGACGTAGATTTGAAGGCCGAGGGCGTTCTCAACTTTTTCAAAGCGGCCGGGAACCTGTTTCAAGGCGGCGATCCCATCCTTGATCGCTTGGAGCGGGATGTTCAAGGCGAGGGCGATGGCGAACGAAGCCAGGATGTTGTAGAGATTGTGCTTGCCCGTGAACGACGAGGCGATGGTCGTCTGCCCGCCCGGGAATTTGATCAGCGCTTCGAGCCCCGCGCCGTTAAGTCTGAACCGTTCCCCGCGGACGAGCGCGGCCGGCTCAAGGCCGAATGTGATCGTTTTCAGGGGCAGGTCGGCGATGAGACGCTTTCCCCAGGGATCGTCTTCGTTGACCACGGCCGTTCTTTTCTTGGAATCGAGCGTGAACAACGTTTTCTTGGCGGCGAAATATTCTTCCATCGTATGATGATAATCCAGATGCTCGCCGCTCAGGTTCGTAAAGGCGACGACGTCGAACCTGATGCCCGAAACCCGTTTCAAGCTGAGGGCATGGGAGGAAACCTCCATGGCGCAGTGGGTGACGCCGTCGTTGAGCATGGTCCGGAGCATTTTCTGGAGGTCGGGCGCTTCCGGCGTCGTCCGCTGCGCCTCGAGCTCGAAACCCGGGCCTCGGTAATGGATGGTCCCGATGATCCCCGTCTTGAAGCCGGCGGCTTTGAAAATCGACTCGAGGATATAGGTCGTCGTCGTCTTTCCTTTCGTCCCGGTGATGCCGACGACCTTCAGCGCTTCCGACGGATGGCCGTAGAAATTCGCCGCGCAGAGAGCGACGGCTTCTCTGGCGTCGAAGATGTGAATCCAGGGAACGCCGAGCTCCTCCGGCCTCGCTTTATCCGAGAGGACGGCCACGGCGCCGCGGGAGATCGCTTCCGGAACGAAGGCGAAGCCATCTCTCTTATCTCCTTTGAGCGCGGCGAAGAGGAATCCCGGTTTTACGTCTTTCGAGGAGTAAGCGATTCCCTGGATGTCGGCCTGTTCGTCGCCGAGAAAAACCAGAACGGGGATGCCGCGGATCAGGTCCTTGAGTCTCACCGTTCAGCCTCCTTCAGGCCGTTTGCGGCGACGATCGTCGGACGCGGATCAGGCCGGGGATGGATATTGAGATAGCGCAGGACGCGGACCGCGATTTCCCGAAAGACCGGCGCGGCGACTTGACCGCCGTAGTATTCGTCCGTTTTGGGTTCATCCAGGACGACAATGATCGAAAGCACGGGCGTTTCGACGGGGACGAAACCGACGAACGAGGCCATGTGTTTCGATGACGAAAATCCCTTGAGGTCCGGGTCGTATTTCTGGGTCGTTCCCGTCTTCCCGGCGACAGAATAGCCCTTGGCCATGGCTGATTGGCCGGTCCCGTCGAGAATGGCTTTTTCCAGTATGGGAATAAGTCTCCGGGCCGTTTCCTCAGTCATAATGCGCGGATCATTCGCGACAGCTTGGAGGGGCGGGCCTTGGACCGCTTTGACGATTCGCGGCGGAACGAGAATCCCTCGGTTGGCGATCGTATTCATGGCCTGAAGGATCTGGAGAGCCGTCACCGAGATTTCATATCCGATGGATACCGAATCCAGAGATCTTCGCGTCCATTCGGCCGGCGGGCGGATTTTGCCCAGGGCCTCCGCCGGCAGCTCGATCCCCGTTTTTTCCCCGAACTTGAAGGCTTTGATCATCCGATACATCGCCCCCGCCCCGACCCTTCGGCCGACCTCGACCGTTCCGACGTTGGACGAGTGGATGATGACTTCGGGAAAGGTGAGGATACCGAAATTTTTATGATCCCGAATCGGAGAACCGGCGGTCTCGATGAATCCCTTGCGGCAATCGAAGACATCGGACAGGGAGATATTCCGGGATTCCAGGGCCGCCGAGGCGGTTACGATTTTAAAGGTCGAACCGGGATCGAAGATATGTTGGATGCTTCGATTGGGTTCGGACTCCCTCGATTCCGGGGGATAGGAGTTCGGGTCGTAGCTCGGAAAGTTGGCCATAGCCAGGACTTCGCCCGTGGCGGGGTGGCTGATAATGACTGTCCCCCACGAGGCGCGATATTTCTGGACGGCCCCTTCCAGGGCTTTTTGGGCGAAATATTGAATCGTGCTGTCGATCGTCAGAACCAGGTCATTGCCTTTTTGCGGCTTGGCCAGAGTCTCGAAACGGTATTCCCGGCGATGGGCGTCGAGGAGAACGAGCTGTTGGCCCTTTTTACCCTGGAGGGTGGCCTCATGCTTGAATTCCACTCCGGCCAATCCCGTGTTGTCGACTCCGACGCCGCCGAGGACCTGGGCGGCCAGCGCGCCCTGGGGGTAGAAGCGCATCGTTTCTTCTCTGGCGAAAATCCCGGAAACGCCGAGCCCCCGGATTTTCGCTTCGTCCTCGAGATTGAGTTTTCTTTTGAGGACGATGTTGCCTGCTCCCTTGTCCACCGCGCTCCGGATGCGCTCGAGGTCATGGGCGGTCAGGCCGAGGACGGATTCAAGCTTCCGTATCCGGGCCATTCTCTGGGCCCGGGATTCTCCCGCCGCAGGAGAGTCGTAAACGGTCAACGAGGGAATGCTCTGGGCAAGGATAATTCCCTTTCGGTCATAAATCGTTCCGCGTTGAGGGGGGATTTCGAGCTTCGCCTGATTCTGTTCGGTGACTTGAATGCGGCAACGGGCGTGGTTGAAGATCTGAAGTTGAACCAGGCGGGCCAGGACGGCCATGGTCCATAGGGCGAGAATGAAGGCTAGGATTCTCGTCCGTTTTCGAACGTTTTTCCGGAATTGGATTTGGGCGATGTTCATGGGATCCGGTTCCGGCCGCCGTCCTCGTAGACAATCTGGTCGTCGCGCGGGTCGGTCAGTTTCAGCTCCTCGCGGGCTTTTTTCTCGACCCGCTCGAGGGATGACAGGGCGGCTTTTTTCGTTTCCAATTTCTTGATGTCATCGCGGAGATTTTCCTTTTCGTTTTCGGCCCGCCCGATGTCGTAGCCAAGCTGGATATTCTCGGTGATATGCCAGAGATAGAACGTCAGGACGAGGATCGTCAGCAGGCCGGCCAGGGCGCCGAATATCAACTCGTTTCTATGAAATTTTTTTCGGACCATGAGGCCTCTTCCGCGCCGCCCTCAATTTGGCCGAACGGGCCCGGGGGTTGAGAATGACTTCCTCCTCCGTCGGGGTCACGGGCTTCTTTGTCAGGAGGTCGATGGTCGGCTCGCCGTTTTCCGGCCGGGCCAACCCAGCCAACGTGTGTTTGACGATACGGTCTTCGAGGGAGTGGAACGATATAACCGCGATCCTTGCACCGGCGTGGAGGAGGCCGATCGTCCGCCCGAAAAATTCTGCCAGTCCGTCGAGTTCCCTGTTGACCGCGATCCGGAGCGACTGAAAAACTTTCGAGGCGGGGTGGATTTTGCCTTTTTGGGGAATCCAGCGGCAGACGTCCTCGACGATATTCCGGAGCTGGACCGTGCTTTCGATTTTCCGCGTCCTGCGGATGGAGGCGATCTGCCGGGCAAGCTTCCCGGCCTGCTTGAGCTCGCCGTATTCGCGGAAAATATGGGCGAGCTTCGCTTCCGAGTAATTATCCAAGATTTTCGCCGCGGTCAATTTGCTCCGGACGTCCATTCTCATATCCAGGGGGCCGTCCTGGGAATGGCTGAATCCTCTCTCCGGCGTATCGAGCTGAAAAGACGACATACCCAGGTCGAAGAGAATTCCGCGGACGCCGGAGAAATCGATATCCAGGTCGAGGATATACCGAAAATCGGCGTGATAGAGCTCGACGCGCCCGGCATAGGGGCGGAGAAGCTCTCGGGATTTCAGGAGCGCCTGTTCGTCGAGGTCGAGGCCCACCAGCCGCGCTTTAGGATTGCGCTTCAGGATTTCCGAGGCATGGCCGGCCAGCCCGATCGTGCCGTCGATATAAATTCCCGCCCTTTGGATGTCGAGCAGGCTCAGGGTTTCTTCGAGAAGAACGGGGACATGACGCCCTTCGCTCATCCCGTTTTCCTGTCCGACATGAGCTTCGAAATATTTTTGAAATCCTGATGGGTCAAAGGCTTTTTCGCAATTTTTTCGTCGAGGCGGGCGCGGTCCCAGACCTCGAGGTAGTTGTTCATGCCGATGACCTGGACCTCGGCCGCGAGGCCGGATTTTTCGCGGAGGACCTGGTTGATGAGAACCCGTCCCTTGGAGTCGATATCTCCATAGCTTCCCGAGAGATGGGCTTTTCTAACGAATTCTTGGATGTCCGGATCGGGATAGCGTGTTCCGCTATCCGGGGTTTCGGTCATTTTTTCCCAGACGGGAAGGGGAAAAAGTTGGACGAAATCGTCTTCGATCGAAGTGACGAAGAGATCCTTTCCGAACTGCTCTTCGATAATGGACCGGAACCTTTCCGGGATCTTAATCCGGCCGCCCTTGTCGAGCTTCGCTTTGTAGTTCCCGATGAGCATTTTTCCCATTTTGTCCCTATTCATCCCATTTTTCTTTATATATAGAGGAAGAAAGGAAAAATGTCAAGCAAAAATCGTTTTAGAAAGAAAAAAATCCAGCGGAAAAAATCGCTCTTATCTAATTGATAATTAATTAATTAATGAATATTTTAAGAAGAAAGAGGGGGAAAATGGGAAATTTATTCTAATCCGGCTGTTTGTCTTCGCGGTTTTCGAGGAGTTCTTTGGCCAGGTCATAGTCCTCTTCGGAGGTAAAAATTTTGATCTCTCCCAGGCCGTCGACATCAAATGGATAGAGAGATTGATAAATCCGGCCTTGCAGAAGGCAAGGAACGCCCTGACTTTCGAGAAAGCCCTTGATGATTTCGGCTTCGGTCTGGCCCCAAACCTTATGCACTTCCTTGAGCTTCATATTTTGAAGACGATTTTTGGAATCGCTGTCTTTCGCATCCATGGCTCTCTGAACTCCTTATCGGCGCGGCCCTATTTTCATCCGTTTCGGCCTCTCGAAATAATCCGCCAAGATTTTCTCGTGGTCGAAGGCCAGGGGAAAATCGATCTCGTGACGCTCGAAGACTCCGATATCCCGGGCGTCATCGCGGGCTCTAGGCCTGCCGCCGGCTTTGGCCACAAAGACGGTTGCGATCGTGTGGAGGCGGGGATCCCGGCGAGGATCGGAATAGGTGCCGAGCTGGAAGAGAAGGCTGACTTTGAGACATGTTTCCTCCAAGGCTTCCCGAATCGCGGCCTGCTCCAGGGATTCGCCGTAATCCACGAACCCTCCCGGAAGGGCCCATCCGAACGGAGGATTTTTTCTTTCGATCAGGACGATTCCTTTCTTGCCGCCTCGGGCCGTCACTTCAATGATGATATCCACCGTGGGAACGGGATTTCGATATGTCGGATGAA
>Ga0299912_10005776_pt1 | contig 10160 bp, 8 predicted proteins | sample RVTome_2_FD_207667 | JGI IMG/M metagenome (GOLD analysis project Ga0299912, IMG submission 207667) | Soil microbial communities from uranium-contaminated site in the Upper Colorado River Basin, Wyoming, United States - RVT95D214 (version 2) ...
CCATACGATTGCTTTTCACCCATATGGATCCCTATAAGTTCAAACCAAAGTTTTTGTGCCGTATCGTCAATGGACTGCTGGTCGGCAAGATCCACAGCGAAGAGACACACCCGATCAGCCGGCCCTTGATGAAGATCTACCATCCAGTCTGTGAGTTTACATTGAGACATAAGTGGGCAACTGTCATTGTAGCGGTTCTCATTGTGATCGCAACCGTTCCAATCTTCAAGAAACTTGGCTCCGAATTCATGCCGCCCCTCTTCGAAGGAAATCTCCTTTACATGCCGACGACATTACCCGGTATTTCGGTAACAGAGGCACAAAAATTACTCCAGGTTCAGGACAAGGTATTAAAGAGCTTCCCTGAAGTCCATCATGTCTTTGGCAAGGCAGGACGCGCAGAAACGGCAACCGATCCGGCACCGTTCTCCATGATGGAAACAGTCGTTCTTCTCAAACCCGAATCAGAGTGGCCAAAAGCCCCGAGATGGTACTCTTCGTGGGCGCCAGACTGGCTGCAGAAAATGCTCCGGAGAGTCTGGCCGGATCATAAAAGTCCGGATGAACTGATCTATGGTCCGGGGGGCCTTGATGAAAAGATGCAGTTCCCGGGTGTCTCCAACGCCTGGACCATGCCCATCAAGGCCAGGGTGGATATGCTCTCGACAGGCGTAAGAACACCCATCGGAATCAAGATCATGGGTGCGGATTTGGAAGTCGTTCAACAGCTCGGCGAGCATATCGAAATGGTTTTGAAAGATGTTCCAGGCACGAAGAGCGTATTTGCTGAGCGTACCGCTGGCGGCTACTTTCTTGACTTCACCCTCAAGCGCGAGGAGCTGGCCCGCTACGGATTATCCATTGACCAGGTGAATAACATCGTGATGTCTGCGATCGGAGGGGAGAACGTTACGACCACGATCGAAGGACGGGAAAGGTATCCGGTCAATGTTCGTTATTTTAGAGAGCTCCGGGATGATGTGGAGAAACTTAGAAGGGTTCTCGTGCCGATCCAGGCAGGTGGCGCAGGTCCGGCCACTGGAATGGGTGGAATGGGCGGAACGAGTGGATCAACAAGTGGAGGTTCAGGGGTCGGACGTATTCCTCTGGGACAGCTGGCAGAAATATCTCTGAAGACAGGCCCTGCCATGATCCGTGACGAAAACGGGAGGCTCTCAGGCTATGTTTATGTGGATTTTGATACATCAAAGCGCGACATTGGCGGCTATGTCGCCGATGCGAAGAAGGCCATCCGAGAAAATATGAAACTCCCGGTGGGCTATCAGTTAATCTGGAGCGGTCAGTTTGAGTACATGGAGCGGGTCAAGGAACGCCTTTTTATCGTTGTGCCCATCACCATCTTCCTTGTCTTCCTGCTCCTCTACTTCAACACCTTATCCATCACGAAGACAATGATCATTTTTCTGGCTGTTCCGTTTTCAGCCGTGGGTGCCATATGGTTTCTTTATTTTCTTGGCTATAACACAAGCATTGCGGTCTGGGTGGGTTTGATTGCGTTGATGGGCGTGGATGCGGAGACCGGAATGTTTATGCTCCTCTATCTGGATTTGGCTTACAAGGACGCCCAGCAAAGAGGAAAAATGAGAAACTGGGATGACCTGCGGGAGGCAATTGTGGAGGGCGCGGTGAAGCGGCTTCGGCCGAAGGTGATGACGGTTGGTGTGATGTTTATGGCTTTGATACCGATTATGTGGTCAACAGGCGCCGGTGCCGATGTGATGAAGCGGATTGCCGCCCCGATGATCGGCGGGATCTTCACGTCGTTCATCATGGAATTGGGTGTTTATCCTGCTATCTATGCCATATGGAAATGGAACTTTGGGCTGAAGAAACAGCTTGGGAATACAAGTGTCATTTCGACATAGTCATTGCCATGGTGGGCTCGCCATCACTGCCCAAATCCCCTCTTTCTCCCCCCTTTGCTAAAGGGGGGTGGGGGATTTGATGTAGGGTGTGTTCCCCGCCCTGAACCATGTTAGGTTCGGGGCCCGAACGCACCGATTAAAGATATATGGACTCATTTACTCAACTGACTATCTTTCTATCGATCATTGTTTTATCGAGAGTTACAGTTTTCCTAAGCAGGCGATTTGGCCTGCCCACTGCTACAGTCCAGTTATTATTGGGTATCCTTCTCGGTCCCTCCCTGCTCAATCTTTTGGGTGCGCCCATCATACTGGGCACTTGGGGTAGTCCCTCTCCTGGTATACTCCACAGTGTCTTGAAGATTCTTGGAGAGGTTGGGTTGATTCAGCTTATGTTTCTTGCAGGTTTGCAAACGGATTGGCGCGAACTGAGGAAGGTGCTCAAACCGATTTTTTCTGTAGGCACATGGGGATTTGTGTTGACGGGAGTGGTTGTTGCAATTGTTGCTCGACCTTTTGTAGATCGCTGGCCAGAGGCATTGGCTGTGGGTGCGGTCATGGCAGCGTCGGGCTTTGGGATCTCAGTTTATAACTTCAGCGAAATGAAGTTTCTTGGATCACGGGCTGCAAACATGATATTGGGAGCTGGTGCCCTGAGTGGAGTGTTGGCGATTCTGCTGATGATTGTCAGCTTAGCCACGAATTACGCGATGGCATATGGTGGATTTAGAATGACCGTTGCGATCTCTTGGTTCCTCGGCAAGCTGATGATGTTTTTTGCTGTCGCATACTTTTTGGCTTCGCGATTTCTGAAACTCATTACGAAGACCGCCCTTGAAAAAAGGCCTCGGCAGATGCTCATCGGTTATCTTTTGCTGATCGCATCATTATATGCTTGGGCAGCGGCTCATTTTGGAAGTTTTGCGGCGGTTTGCATTGCCTCTCTTGGAGGCGCACTGCTTGGGACGTTTAACCCCGGTCTGAAAGAAAAAATCGAGGGAGGGCTTGGATCTGTCCTGGCATCGATTCCCGTTGGGGTTTTCTTCGTTGTGTTTGGAATGGAAGTGAATCTCAGGGGGTCCGAGAGGTACATGATTTTTTTGGCTGCACTCTTTGTGACGGTCATTGGTGCAAAGTCGGTGGGATACTGTATCACCACACGTAGGGCCACGGAACCATTGGGTAATCGGTTTTTGTTCATGATCGGGACTTTGCCACAGGGTGAGATAGGAATACTGATCGCCGCCTACCTTTTTTCGCGCGGGGTTGTGAACCCCTCACAGTTTAACATTATGGCCATCGTGGTTGTGATATTGACAATGCTAACACCGGTATTGATGAAGGTTGCTCCCGTGGAATGGAGAGGAAGAGAAACAATTGTAGCGCCCTCAATTGCAAAAAGGAAATCAAGAATCAACAAAGATTCTCGATACGCTTGAAATGACAATTTCGAGACGTTTTCAATAAAAATCGCCCCATTTAGGTTATAATTAATTAAAGGGAGGTGAGAAGAATGAAAGAGATCTTTTCAATTTTTGTAATCCTCCTGTTTGCTTTGCCTCTTCAAGCGGGTACCGTTTATAAATGGATAGATAAAGAAGGGGTGGTAAACTTTACAGATGACCTTAGTAAAGTTCCTCCTTCTTATCGCAATCGGGTTGAAGTGGAAGAAAGAAAAGATGTCAAAGAAGAAGTCACTCCCCCGCCCCCCCAGGCAGTGACTCGTGGAAACGGGGAGGAAGAGATCAAAGCTGATATTTATGGCCGAGATGAGGCCTGGTGGCGGGATAAGGTACGTCCATGGAAGGGACGATTAAAGGAGGCGACTGAAAATTATGAAGCCACACACCAGAAGTATATGGAAAAATCTGATGAATTGAGCCGAAGGAGATTTGGGAGTCCGACTCAGTATAAGATGAATATTATTCAGTTGGATAGATTGAAGGAAGAGAGGATGAGATATGAAGCCCAAATTGCTGAAGTGAATGAAATGTTAAAAAAGCTTTCGAAGGAAGCAGAGGAATCAAAGGCCAATCCAGATTGGCTTAAATAAAGAACGCTCAGCGCATAGCAAATCTTAAAGACGGAGGTCACAGGTATGAAAAAATTGTTATCAGTTTTAGGGATCTTGGTTGTGGGTGTATTTTTTCTTTCATCGGTTTCCTTAGCTCAGCACAGTCATGGAGGAATGTCGGGTGGGTCGATGAAGATGGAGACCAAAGATGTCATTGTAGAAGGCATCAAGGTCAGCTTCATGGTCATGGCCAACGAGAACCATAAGAAAATGCTGGCGGATATGAAGATGAAAGAAGATATTGAGCCTGGGTCTACCCACAATATTACTGTGATCTTGAAGGACGATAAGACACAAAAAGAGATCACCGATGCTCAGATCAATATGAAGGTGGTAGATCCAAAAGGCAAAGATCAGATCAAACCCCTTAAATATGAAGGTGAGATGAAGAGTTATGATGCCTATTTTAACCTTCCGGGGAAGGGAAAGTATCAGATCATGATCCTTGCAAAGGTTGGCGAGAAAAAAACAACTGCTGGGATCTATTATGAAGTAAAATAATAATGCGTTTAGATCGTTTAGACCGTTCATTTCGTTGGGATCGTTAGTATCATTAAACGTTTAAAACCAATTCAATGGTCTGACCGAACAAAACGGACTCAACGGTCAAAACGATCCAAACGAACCAAACGACATTAATGAAGAGGATTTTCGATGGAGACTAGAGATTCAGAAAAGACCCTTGAACGGATTGATCTTCCCATCACAGGAATGTCGTGTGCCAGTTGTGCGTTAAAGATTGAGAAAGGGTTAACCGGCGTGGAAGGAGTTTCGAAAGCGGTGGTCAACTTTGCCGCAGAGAAGGCCACTGTTGTCTTTCATCCTGAGCAAACCGATCTCTCCCATCTCATCGATAAAGTAAAAGACCTGGGTTACGGCGCCAAATCGGAGAAAGTTCTTTTGCCTATTCAGGGAATGACCTGTGCCTCCTGTGTGAAGAAAGTGGAGAAGGCTCTGAGTTCTGTAAAAGGAGTGGTCCACGCAGACGTTAACTTCGCCACAGAAAGGGCATCGGTCGAATATATTCCTGAGGAGGTATCGATCAGGGATCTGAAGAAAGCTGTTGAAGAGGCAGGTTATCAAGTTCTCGAGGTAAAAGAAGAAGACATCGTTGAGAAGGAAAGGCTTGCCAGAGAAGCGGAACTCTCTCGGTTAAAGTTGAAATTCATTTTGGGCGCTATTCTCCTTGCTCCCATCCTACTTCTCATGTACGGGGCCTCTCTCTTTGAGAAATGGATCGGATTGTCGAAGGAAACCAATTTCTTCCTTCAATTTCTACTGGCAACCCCTGTCCAATTCTGGGTGGGTTGGCAGTTTTATGTTGGGTTCTGGAAGGCGACGAAACATAAGACCAGCGATATGAACACATTGATCGCTGTCGGGACTTCTGCGGCTTATCTCTATAGTCTGATTGTGACTTTTGTTCCTCACCGGATCATGGTCAAAGGCCTGATGATGGATGTCTATTTTGATACCTCTGCGGCCATTATTGTCCTTATCCTTCTTGGAAGATTTTTGGAGGCGAGGGCAAAAGGGAAGACTTCAGAGGCGATTAAAAAGTTGATCGGCCTTCAGCCCAAGACAGCGAAGGTCATCAGGGATGGTAATGAAATGGATATTCCGGTGGGAGAGGTGATCCCAGGTGATATTGTCGTCGTTCGACCTGGTGAGAAGATTCCCGCAGACGGTATTGTAAGAGAGGGCTACTCCTCTGTCGATGAATCAATGGTGACGGGAGAATCCCTGCCGGTGGAGAAGAAAATTGATGATACGGTCATCGGTGCGACCATAAACAAGACTGGAACATTTAGATTTGAAGCCACCAAGGTTGGAAGGGATACGGTCCTGGCCCAGATCATCCGATTGGTTCAAGAAGCTCAGGGATCGAAACCCCCAATTGCCCGGATGGTGGATGTGATTGCAAGCTATTTTGTTCCGGTTGTCATCTCCATCGCGATCCTCACCTTCATCGTCTGGTATTTCTTCGGTCCTCATCCAGCAGTTACCTACGCCTTTCTCAATTTTGTAGCTGTCCTTATTATCGCTTGCCCGTGCGCGTTGGGATTGGCCACCCCCACCTCCATCATGGTGGGAACGGGCAAGGGCGCAGAGCATGGGATCCTCATTCGGGGAGCAGAGGCATTGGAGACTGCTCATCAATTGAATATCATCGTTCTCGACAAGACAGGGACATTGACCCGAGGAGAGCCTTCTGTGACAGATATCGTCGAGTCTAAAAAGTTTACAAAGAACGAGATAATAACACTTGCGGCATCGGCCGAGAAGGGATCAGAACATCCCTTGGGGGAGGCGATTGTCGATAAGGCGAAAGAGGAGAATTTGAGTCTTTTGGATCCAAAGGATTTCCAGGCCATTGCAGGTCATGGCATCGAGGCGACGATTGATTCAAGAAGGGTCCTCCTTGGAAATTTAAGATTGATGGAAGAGAGGAAGGTAGTTCTCAACGGATGGATAGATAGAGCTGAGCACCTCTCCAATGAAGGAAAGACACCGATGTTTTTGGCGGTGGATGGCGAGGTAGGGGGTATCATCGCTGTTGCAGATACATTGAAGGAAAATTCGAAGAAGGCCGTGGAGGCCCTTCGCCGAATGGGGCTGGAAGTGGTGATGCTCACAGGCGATAATGAGCGAACGGCCAAAGCGATCGCTGATCAAATTGGGATCGACCGGGTCTTGGCAGAGGTCCTTCCTGAGCGGAAGACAGCGGAGATCAAACGACTTCAGGAGCAAGGCAAGAAGGTCGGAATGGTGGGCGACGGAATTAACGATGCACCTGCTTTAGCTCAGGCCGATGTGGGAATTGCGATTGGCACCGGAACCGATGTGGCGATGGAGTCCTCTGATATTACGTTGATCAGCGGAGACTTGAGAGGGGTTGTGACTGCTATTGCCTTAAGCAAGGCCACTATCCGGAATATCAAACAGAACCTCTTCTGGGCTTTTGCTTACAATACAATCCTTATCCCTGTGGCTGCAGGAGTCCTCTTCCCATTTTTTCACATCCTCCTTAACCCTATCCTCGCAGCAGGGGCAATGGCCTTTTCATCCGTCACCGTGGTTTCAAATGCTCTGAGACTTCGGAAATTTGAACCACCAATAGCGTAGATGAAAAATAACGACGAAGAAAGGAGAGACAAATATGCCGCGGATTTACGAAGACATTACCAAAACGATTGGCAGCACCCCTCTGGTCCGGATCAATCGGATGACCAGAGAGAGTGTGGCTGAGGTATTGGCAAAGTTGGAATCCTTCAATCCCTTGAGCAGTGTCAAGGATCGGATTGGGGTCTCGATGATCGAGTCAGCGGAAAGCTGTGGCATTCTGAAAAAAGATACGGTGATCATTGAGCCCACGTCAGGCAATACAGGGATTGCTCTTGCCTTCGTCTGTGCGGCAAAGGGCTATCGACTGATCCTTACCATGCCGGAGACAATGTCGGTTGAACGAAGGACTCTTCTCGGGATGCTGGGGGCAGAATTGGTCCTCACACCTGGATCAGAAGGAATGCCAGGAGCGATTCGCAAGGCCGAGGAACTGGTCAAACAGACCCCCAATGCGTGGATGCCTCAACAGTTTAAAAACCCTTCCAATCCCGAGATTCACCGGAGAACGACGGCTGAAGAGATCTGGAAAGATACCGACGGGAGGGTGGATATTTTAGTCGGTGGGGTGGGTACGGGAGGTACGATCACAGGTGTGGGAGAGGTGATAAAAGCAAGGAAACCTGAGTTCAAAGTCATTGCTGTCGAACCGAAAGCCTCTCCTGTTCTCTCCGGCGGCAAACCCGGTCCTCATAAGATCCAGGGAATTGGAGCAGGGTTTGTTCCGGATGTTCTCAATACAAAAATCATCGATGAGATCATCCAGGTTTCCAATGAGGATGCCTTTGCGACCTCTCAGAGGTTAGCTAAAGAAGAGGGCATTCTTTGCGGGATCTCTTCTGGTGCAGCACTATGGGCAGCCCTGGAGGTTTCTAAGAGATATGAAAACAGAGGGAAACAGATTGTGGTGGTACTCCCTGATACAGGGGAACGTTATCTCAGCACGCCTTTGGCTGAAATTCCTCAAGGCGGGCTGTAACTCAGCCCTTCAGGGCTGATGGATCAGGGGTATAGGTTTTGTTTGAGATAGAACATGGGACTGGATTCGAAGAAGCCTTTTCCGAGAAGACCCAGACTGAAAGATTTTGACTATACTGGAACGTATACCTATTTTGTTACCATTTTGACAAAGGATCGAAGTGTCTATTTTAAAGAAGTGGAAGTAGTAAGTGGGCTAATCAATTTTCTAACTGAGGCTGCTGGATCGGAACAATTCAAAGTCTTAACTTACTGTTTTATGCCCGACCATCTTCATCTCCTTGTAGTTGGGCAAGATGATAGATCTAATCTCAGAAAGTTTATAAGTCTTTATAAACAGAAAACCGGATACTGGTTTAAGAAAAATTACAACGCGAATTTGTGGCATATTAGTTATTATGATCATATCTTGAGAAAGGAAGAGAGCATAGAAAGTGTTGCGTTATATATTTTGGAAAACCCTGTGCGAAAAGGGTTGGTCTCTAATTTTAGAGAATATCCTTTCAGTGGATCTTCTTTATGACCGATCCCTTCTAAAAGTTGAAGGGTCAGGGCTAAAGCCCTGAGTTACAGTTGATGACGATCTCGTAACTCAGCCCTTCAGGGCTGAAATGCCAAATCAGAAGGGGGGGGAACAGAAATGATCTCACGAAAAATGTCGAACAAAGTTTCCATCGGAATCCTAATTCTTTTCATCCTTATTCTTAGCACGGAGCCGGCCTTTCCCGTCGCCTTGACAGAGGAGGAAAGGAATAATATCGCTGTTTATGAGAAAGTGGCCGATGGAGTAGTCAACGTTACCAGTACTGCTATCCAGATGGACTTCTTCTTCAACGCCTTTCCGACCCAGGGATCAGGGTCTGGCTCCATCATTGATGCAAAGGGACATATATTGACGAATCACCATGTTGTGGCCAATGTCCAAAAGTTAGAAGTGACCTTAGCAGATGAGTCGAAATGGCCCGCAAAATTGATCGGATCCGACCCAGACAGCGATCTGGCAGTGATCAGGATCGATGCTCCGAAGGAAAAGTTGAAGATCGTTCCAATGGGGGATTCGAAGAATTTGAAGATTGGTCAGAAGGTTCTTGCCATTGGGAATCCGTTTGGCTTGGAAAGGACTTTGACGACAGGGATCATCAGTTCCCTCGGACGGACTATCCGTTCTGATGCAGGGACATTGATGGAGGATATTATCCAAACAGATGCAGCCATCAACCCTGGGAATTCAGGAGGTCCTCTTCTCAATTCTGATGGAGAAATTATCGGCATCAATAGTGCTATTATTAGCCCCTCCGGTGGAAGTGTGGGTATTGGTTTTGCAATCCCTGTCAATTCAGCGAAAAGAGTGGTTCCGGAATTGATTGCAAAAGGGTATGTGACCTATCCGTGGATCGGTGCAACCATTCAATCTCTCATTCCTGCGATTGCAAAGAATCTAAAGGTGAGTGTAGAACGGGGAGCAATGATTACAGAAGTGGTGAAAGGAGGGCCAGCTGACAAGGCTGGACTAAAAGGGGGGAGCCAAAAGGTCCAGATTGGCAATATGATTGTGATCGTGGGAGGAGACATTGTGGTGAAGGCAGATCAGCACGATGTGAAAACCAACGACGAACTGATCCGTTATATACGCGAGAAGAAACCAGGGGACACGATTCTTCTAAAGGTGTTAAGAAAGGGGACATTTGAGGAGGTAAGGGTGACCCTTGGGGAGAGACCGAGAAGGAGGTAACGAGATGGGAATGCAATGGGGCGCCGCCGTCCATAGCCAGACTATGACACCGGGCGGTTGGCATGATTATGGCATGGGACCAGGGATGATGTGGGGAGGGTGGGGGATCGGATGGATCTTTATGATCCTCTTCTGGGGACTCATCATCCTGGGTTTGATTTTACTCATCCGGTGGCTTATCGGAATGGGGAAGACACCAAAGGCTGAAGAGACTGCCCTCGATATTTTAAAGAAACGCTACGCTCGGGGGGAGATTAATAAAGAAGAATTTGAGCAGAAGAAAAAAGACCTCCAATAGTCTGGAGATCCCTTTTCTTCATCAATCTCCAAGTTCTCCGATCATCCTGTTTTAAAAATACAGTGTCTT
>Ga0299912_10005777_pt1 | contig 10159 bp, 9 predicted proteins | sample RVTome_2_FD_207667 | JGI IMG/M metagenome (GOLD analysis project Ga0299912, IMG submission 207667) | Soil microbial communities from uranium-contaminated site in the Upper Colorado River Basin, Wyoming, United States - RVT95D214 (version 2) ...
TAAAAGCATCACTGCAAACTTCCGACTTAAAGAAACGACGCCGCCGGTCATTTCAGAAGTAAAGGCCGACTGCAACTCGGATGTAAGCGCCACTATAACGTGGTTGACAGACAAGCCTGCTACCAGCCAGGTTGACTATGGAAAGACAAAAAAATACGGCCTGAGCGCCGTATCGAATGATGAACCGACCACCAACCACAGGGTTCGGATGACCGGACTCGAGCCCAACACAACATACTATTTCTCGGTGAAGTCAACGGACCAATGCGGAAACGAAGCCAACGATACAGAAATGTTTATCACATTTCGCGAAATAAAGCTCGGCGAGAGGGTTGGGGAACGCGCACTTGATTTCACCTTGCCCTACTATAATGACGATAATCCGGAATCCCCGAATAAAGCAGGCAATACCGAGACGTTGAGCACATATATAGGGCAAAAGAAGATATTGCTCAACTTCTGGAGTACGTTCTGCGGAGCCTGCATAGGCGAATTTCCATATATACGGGAAATATATGAAGATGAAAATTTAGCTGACAGGAACTCTGAAAACTCAGATTTCGTTGTGCTTACCATATGCATTGACAGCAATATGAACGAGGCTCCAGGGCGTATAGAGACGCTCGAAGCTAAATTTAGCAACGAAGCGGGGCCTTTCACGTTTCCTATCCTGTTCGATTTAGTGGGGCAAACTAAGAAGGACTACCATATCTGGACCATACCTGAAACCGTTTTCATAGACTCGGACGGAATTATCAGAAAAATCCAGATTGGGCGGTTCAAAAATATAGAGGAAATAGAGACTATACTCAAATCTCTTAACTAGCCTGCTTACTTTCCATCGTCTATATGTACTTTAGTCCTATGCCGGCGAGTTTTCCCCTTATGTGAAAGTTTTTGTAATTTCGGGCTAAGTGTATAATAGTATAGATAGGTATGTTTATTAAAGTTAATAGAGGAATAGGTCGAACGACCAGGGTACGCGAAATAATCGGAGACTGCCAGTAGCATGCAACCGAGAATAACTCTGTGCTCTGTTTGCCACTCACAAATGCCCGCAGGCCAGTCTCTCTGTAAAAACTGCGGGTCGATGCTATGCCCGCACTGCCGAGAGCTTCTTCCCCAGAGGTCAAGGTATTGCCCGAAATGTGGATTCCTCAGCATTGCCGAAGAACAAGCCCCGATCAAAAAATCGGCCCCATCAGCCATATCAGCCAGGCCTCAAGCTATTCCGATTCCGCTTCCGCGCGCCCCCGTGGCACAGGCTGCCGTACACCAGCCGTCATTCGGGTCTCCTCCAGTCCAACATCAGCACAAATGTCCCAAATGCGGCGCCAGTATTGACCATGAATTGGGGCGCTGCTCCGGCTGCGGCCTGCTCTACGGAGTCAAGCATCGGGTGATGCAACAACCAACGCCACCGTCTGCACCACCGGCACGCCCTCCACTTCCATCAAGACCACAAAGTTCTGTAGGGCAACAACCGCCGGCAACCCCAGCTATGAGGCCTCAATACAGTAATCCCGTGCCTGGCCTGCCTACTCCCAGCTTTGGACAGAGTCTAAAAAACTACGGCTCACCCGGCCTCATGCCACAGGGCGGCATATTGCTTCCAATACCAAGTGTGGCTCCGGCAGCCGCCGGCGCCATGTCTGCGGGCATACCTTTGGCGCCGAGGCCATATCAATATCAAACTGCATCATCGGCATCTGTAGCGCGAGGCATGCCAGCCTCGGGAAATCAAGGGTTAATGAGAGTCGTTACTACCCTGTTTATTGTAATCGTATGCTTTCTCATCGGCAGCGGCATCTATTACCTCTTCAACCGAACCGGGACGACATCGACGCTTAACAGTGCGATAGATAATTCACTTCTCATAATGCAAGACATCTCTATTGAATCGAGAACCGAAACGGGCGCTACTATTAAATGGGCGACCGACAAACCGGCTACGAGTTCGGTTACAATTACTGATGCCAGCGGTGCCACTATTACTGAAACCGAACCTCAAGCAACTCTGGATACGGACCACTCAGTGGTCGTAAACGGGCTTAAACCAAATACGACTTATTACTACACTTTGATATCCAGAGACGCCACCGGCGTTGAAACCAAATCCGAGAGGAAACTGCTAACAACAGCCGCAGCCACAATCACAACTGACAAGACCGCGCCAACAATTTCAGGAGTTAATGTTTCCAACGTTACTGAATCGAGCGCCATCGTCACCTGGACGACCAATGAACCGGCTACCAGCCAGGTTAAATACGAAAAAACTGAAAAATACGGCTCAACCACGCCGATTGATAAAAACCTCACCACCAACCATAGTGTAAGGATAACCAAACTGGACTCCGGTACAACCTATAACTGCAGTGTCATATCCAGAGACGCCGCCGGTAACGAGGTCGTATCCGCAACCAAACAAACATTCAAAACTCTAACCCCTATTCCGATAGGTACGCAGGTGGGTAACCGCGCCCCCGCTTTCACTCTGAAAGACCTTAGCGGAAAAGATGTGAGACTAGGTGATTTCCGAGGTCAGACCGTCATGATTAACTTCTGGGCTACCTGGTGCGAGCCCTGCGTCGAGGAATTGCCTTACATACAAGCCGTCTCTAACGGGTCGAAAAGAGGAGTAGTCGCACTCGCCATTGCCGTCAAGACCAATGAACAACTTACTTCTGTAGAGCAGTTCATCAGGCAAAACAGCTATGCTTTTCCGGTACTGTTTGATGCGCAGGGACAGGTTAACAGCCTTTACAACGTCAGTACACTTCCCACGACTTTCTTCATCGATGCCGAAGGCATAGTCAGGAAAGTACAGGTAGGCTCTTTCGAGAACCAGAGTACAATAGAAAACATACTCAACTCCATCAAATAATCTATATATCCGTGTAACCTCCTTGTAGATTTGAGCCCCCCTTACCAAAACACAACCAAAAATAAGGTTGCCAAACGTACTTCTATTTCCTATACTAGATTGGTTTTGGGAGGGGTGGCCGAGTGGACGATGGCGACGGTCTTGAAAACCGTTTTCGCGAAAGCGAACGTGGGTTCGAATCCCACCCCCTCCGCCAAATCACCGTAATCTAAATGAATCGCCGTAATCAGACTAAGGAGAGAGCCAGATGAAAATCCACGAGTATCAGGCCAAGGCGCTGCTGGCCGAGTTCGGCATCCCTGTCCCCAAGGGTGCTGTAGCCACTACGCCAGCCGAAGCTGAAACGATAGCCGCTCAGCTTGGAGGTAAGGTGGCCATCAAAGCCCAGGTCTACGCCGGCGGCAGAGGCAAAGCCGGCGGCATAAAGATGGCCAGTACCCCCGCAGAAGCAGAAAAGCTGGCAGCGCAGATGCTTGGCACCAGGCTGGTGACACATCAAACCACACCGGAAGGTGTTCCGGTCAGCAAGGTCCTGGTGGAGAAGGCAGTCAGCGTGCAGCGAGAGCTTTATCTTAGTATCGTCATAGCTACTGCCAACCGAATGCCGGTAATGATGGCCAGCGAGGCCGGCGGCATGGACATCGAGGAAGTGGCCAGGGTAAGCCCGGAGAAAATTCTCCTGGAGTACATTGACCACGCGGCTGGCTTTCAGCCATTTCAGGGACGCAAACTGGCTTACGGGATGAACTTAAGCCCAGCTCATATAAGACCAGCCACCGGCCTGATGGCAAACCTATACAGGCTGTTTCAAGCCAAAGACTGCTCCCTGACCGAAATAAACCCTCTGGCTGTCACTGCTGATGGCGAAATTCTGGCCCTCGATGCTAAGTTGGACTTCGATGATAATGCTCTTTTCCGTCATAGCGACATAGAGCAGCTTCAGGATGTGGAACAGGAGGACCCGATTGAAGCCAGGGCTAACGAGCTGGGAGTCAAGAACTACATCAAGATGGACGGCAACATCGGCTGCATGGTCAACGGCGCCGGCCTGGCCATGGCGGTTATGGACCTCATCACGCAGGCTGGCGGCCGGCCAGCTAATTTTCTGGATATCGGCACCGTCAACGATGTCAGTCGTGTCGTCAACGCTTTCAATGTTTTTACCACCGACCACAACGTGAAGGCAATTCTAGTAAATATATTTGGCGGCATAGCCAGAGTAGATGTTATTGCTCAGGGTATAGTCGAGGCCCAACGACAAATGGACATCCGGCTTCCTCTGATCATCAGACTTGCCGGCACCAATGTCGATGAAGCCAAACGCATCCTGGCCCAATCTGGGATTAAATTTATAGAGGCAATCGATTTCTATGACGCCGCCCGTAAGGCAGTTCAAGCCGTCAAAGGGAACGACAAATGAGCATACTAATTGATAAAAAAACTCGATTGCTGGTTCAGGGAATTACCGGCGAAGAGGGCAGCTTTCACACCCAGCGATGTGTTGAGTACGGCACCAGGGTTGTCGCCGGCGTTACCCCGGGAAACGGAGGCAGCGAAATATTCGGCGTTCCCATTTTCAACACCGTAGAGGACGCGATAGAAAAAACAGGAGCCAATGCCAGCCTGATTTTTGTGCCGGCAGCCTCTGCCGCTGACGCCGTTCTGGAGGCTATCGATGCCGGTATTCCGCTGGTGGTATGTATCACCGAAGGTATTCCAATTTCGGATATGGTCGTTGTACACAGATATCTCCAGGGAAAGCAAACCAGGCTTATCGGTCCGAATTGTCCCGGGTTAATCTCTCCGGGCAAGTGCAAGGCAGGGATAATGACTGGCGAGATTCACCTTCCGGGCAATGTCGGTGTCGTCTCTCGCAGCGGCACACTGACCTATATAACAGTTGCCCAGCTATCCGGCCTGGGCATCGGCCAGTCCACCTGTGTCGGCATCGGCGGCGACCCTATAATCGGTAGCACCTTCGTTGATATACTTCAACTGTTCCAGAAAGACAAAGATACTAAGGCAGTAGTGCTTATCGGCGAAATCGGCGGCACTGCAGAGCAGGAGGCTGCCAAATTCATCAAGGAGAAAATGACCAAGCCGGTGGTCTCCTTTGTCGCCGGAGCCACAGCCCCTCCGGGCAGGCGAATGGGTCACGCCGGAGCCATTATCAGCGGCAGCTCAGGCAGGGCACAGGATAAGATAGCTGCACTGGCCGCTGCCGGAGTTACCATGGCCCCCAGCCCGGCTGAAATCGGACTCACTATGAAGAAGGTGCTGGAGAAATGGAACGTTACCCATTAATTGAGGAGATTCATACTCCGCTAGCAGCTACTGAAGCTTTTGAGCTGCTTCACGGCCTTCCTCATAGCTTTCTCCTCGATGGCGGCATGGACCCACAAAGGCTGGGAAGATATTCCTTCATTGGAACCGACCCGTTCCTGGTGATGAGCAGCCGCGGCAACCAGGTCACCATCGTATGGCAGGACCGGCAAGAGAACGAATCCGGCAATCCATTCGATGTTCTGGGTAAGCTGCTGGAGACATACCGACTGGACTCTTTCCCGTCACCGATTCCTTTCTGTGGTGGCGCCGTAGGCTATCTCAGCTACGACCTGTGCCATTTCATCGAGCGCCTCCCCGCCACAGCCATAGATGACCTGAAGCTGCCGGAAAGCTATTTCGGCTTTTATGATACTATACTCGCTTTTGATAACCTTGAGGGCAAAGCATACATAGTTTCTACAGGCTTCCCCGAACTCGGTGAAAGCCGAAGGCTCAAAAGAGCCGAAATGCGCCTCGAGGAGATGAAAAGCCGGCTATCTGCGCCCCTTCCAAACATCCCGGAAGCGAATTCAGCCAGAGTCAGGAAAACGACTGAAGCCGTGCTCAAGTCCAATTTCACTCCTGAAGGCTATATGAAGGCGGTCAACAGAGTCAGGGAATATATCGCTGCCGGCGACGTCTTTCAGGTCAACCTTTCCCAGCGCTTCGAGACGGAGCTGACCGTTACCCCTTATGAGCTCTACCGGCGGTTAAGACAAATCAACCCGGCTCCCTTTGCCGGCTACCTGAACTTCGACGGCGTAACCATCGTCAGCGCCTCACCGGAGAGATTTCTCCGCGTAGAAGGTGACCGGGTAGAGACACGGCCCATAAAAGGCACCAGGCCGCGAGGTAAAAACTCAGTTGAAGATGCTATGCTGGCACAAGAACTGATTGATAGCGCAAAAGACCGCGCCGAGAACGTGATGATTGTCGACCTGGAAAGAAACGACCTGGGCAGAGTTTGCCAGTACGGCACCGTAAAAGTTACCGAGCTGGCCATACTCGAAACTTTTCCTACTGTCTTCCATCTGACTTCCACCGTTATCGGTAAGCTGCGACCGGACCAAAACCGCATTGACCTGCTTAAAGCTGCCTTCCCCGGCGGCTCTATTACCGGCGCCCCCAAGGTGCGAGCCATGGAGATTATCGATGAGCTCGAGCCTACAAGGAGAAGCGTCTACACCGGCGCTATCGGCTATTTGAGCTTCGGCGGTAGCATGGACTTAAACATAGTTATCCGCACCTTTATTATCAACGGCAACAAAGCCTACTTCCAGGTGGGCGGCGGCATCATCTATGATTCCAACGCCGAGGCGGAATACCAGGAAACTCTGGACAAGGCGAAGGCACTGATGCAGACACTCCGCCTGGCACCCAGAGTGGCTGTGAAGACCAAATGATCATAATGATCTCCTATATCCTGTGGGCGGAAGAGTGGGAACTTGGTTCTTACCCCCTCTCCCTTGATGGGAGAGGGCTAGGGTGAGGGTGAAAACTATTAAATTATTCCCTCTCCCTTGACGGGAGAGGGCTAGGGTGAGGGTGAAAGCAAACAATAACATGATACTGGTCATCGATAACTACGACTCCTTTGTTTACAACCTGGCTCAATATCTGGGCGAGCTGGGCTGGCAGCCGCTGGTATATCGCAACGACCGGATAACCCTGGCTGAAATCGAAGAACTGGCTCCCAGCCACATAGTCATTTCTCCAGGGCCATGCACCCCGCTGGAAGCCGGCATTTCCAATGATGTTATACTTCACTTCGGCGGCAAAATACCCATCTTCGGCGTCTGCCTCGGACACCAGTGCATCGGCCACGTCTATGGTGGCACCGTGGGACGGGCATCGATGCCTGTCCACGGCAAGATATCCCTCGTTTATCACGACGGCGAAGCCATCTACGAGGGTATAGAGAACCCCTTCCCGGCAGCCCGTTATCATTCCTTGATTATCAAACCCGAAGCGCTGCCTTCCTGCCTCAAGGTCACTGCCAGAACTGAAGAGGGAGAGATAATGGGAGTAAGGCACAAAGACTACGTGGTCGAAGGCGCCCAGATACATCCCGAATCCATACTCACTGAAGTAGGACATGACCTGCTGGCCAACTTCCTCCGCTTCACCCAACCCGTATGGCCTACATAAATTCAAAAATAAAAAAACAAAAGGCAAAATGACAAATCAAAAGTTAAAAATGGCAATCCCTATCATTTTATGTCATTCTGAGCCTCTCCTTACCGCTCATTCTGAGCCTGTCGAAGAATCTCAATTCCTTGTAAAATGGGGCTAGGGTAAGGGTGAAAATGAAAGAAATAATTTACCTCAACGGCGACCTGATTCCTAGTTCTGAAGCTAAACTATCGCCCTTCAACCATGGCTTCCTCTACGGCTACGGCCTCTTCGAAACCATGCGCTCTTACGGCGGCTCCATCTTTCGCCTTGACCGCCATCTTAGCCGGCTACATGACGGTGCCAAAACATTGGGCATAGCCCGTGAGCTGACCAATTTCGACCTGGAGAAAGCCTGCTATGACGTCTTAAAAGCCAACAATCTCTCCGATGCCCGCCTCAGGCTTACGGTAACTGCCGGCGAGGGCGACATAATTCCCAATCCTGACACCTGCAGCGGCATAACCGTATTCATTGTTGCCCGAAAGCTGATACCACCGCCGGCCGAAAGCTACCAGCGAGGCTATAAGACAATAATGTCGTCCTATCGACGAAACAGCCAGTCGCCGCTCTCCAGACTAAAGTCCACCAGCTATGTGGAAAACGTCTTAGCCCGACAGGAAGCCAGGGCCGCCGGCGTTGACGAAGCAGTGCTGCTCAATGAAAAGGGTTTTGTGGCTGAAGGCAGCAGCACCAATATATTCTTATTAAGCAGCCAGATGCTGATTACGCCGTCCATTGAAAGCGGCGCCCTGCCCGGAATCACCAGAGAGGCTGTGCTGGAACTAGCCGAATCAATTGGAATAATGACGGTCGTGAAACAGGTTGAGCTGGGAGAGTTGCTCACCGCCGGAGAAGCCTTCCTGACCAACTCCATACTCGAAATCATGGCCCTGACCCGGCTCGACGATAAGCCCATCGGCTCAGGTAAACCGGGACCGGTAACCCAACAGCTTATGTCAAGTTACCAAGAACTGGTTGCAGAAGAGACTCAAACTCGTCGGTAATTTAAAGTAACACCAGTTTACGCCAGAGCACAATTCGGTAAGCTGTTCACTCAGAAGTAACAAAACAGGCTTTTGTTCAATCATTTATTTCGACCTGATTGTGCGATAGCTCCAAGCACAGACATATCTTCGCGCCAGGAACATGATGGGGATAGGGTTCGCACTCTTTAAAGCCGTATTTTTTGTACCAATCGACGAGATAAGGTTTGTTCAAGATATGCCTTTCCATAATTGAACAATATAATCGTTTTAGTCCTCTGTTTCGAGCGCAATCTATGTATAACTTTAGCAATTTTGTGCCAAGACCCATGTCACGAAAATCTATAGCCGTACCGCTCGATCTGGATAAAAATGTTCGGGACCTACTATTATCAGGGTCGTTGTCATTCCGTATGCAAATGTATTCCAACACCATGTCACCTTTTTGTCTCATGCTGGACACTGTCTCGCCTGCATCTTGAGATTCGTACTTAATCCTCAAGTCAAAGGAACCATCGGGATTATCGTAAGTTTGTACTCCGTAGTTTTGTCCTTTGTCATCTGTAATAAACATTTCTATAGGTGAGCCTGCTACTTCAAGGTTACTATGTTACATTTTGGACTTTTGTCGAATTCAGGGAGACAGTTCTTTAAACTGAAGCAGAAAGTATCGTATTATTAAAATTGAGGGTATATTCAAATCCATTCTCTAAATTCCTCTACGTTTTTGAACGCACCAAGCTCGATAGGTTCTACTACGATTCGAGGAATGGATTTCCTTGACTTCAATATAGGAACGTAACCTATTTCTAAACGCTCAGCTTGAACCTCTACTATTGCTTGGAAATATTCGCTTCCTTTGCTACGTTCTTTTATCTCTTTCAAGATTTCGTCGTTATCCAAAATCTCTCGAACTGCCAACTGCGCAAGTCCATGGGCACATGCTATTATCATATGCTTTTGCCCCCTATAGAAAGCCTCCTGCGTAAAAGTATTGGGGGCAACGATCAACATGAAGTAATCTTTATTAAGAACCCCTTCTTTATCTGCTGCCGGGACGAAGACAGGCTTCCCTTTCCTGTCAGCAATATACCAGTTCAACTCTCTCCACTGAAAACCTTTATATTCCCTTAAAATATCAATCTGTCTATCTTCGGCATCTTTTAAAGGAAAATAGTAAGGTAAAATCTGAGCCCAACTCTGAGCTTTCTTGTCGTAGCCCATCGTATATCTTGTATACAGATGGTCCACAGGTCCGCCAATGGAGCAAAGATGTTTGCTTATATCAGGTGGCGCAAGCTGCTTATGATATTCAATCCGCCTATCTTTGCTAAAATATTGACAGAACCAATCCCTAAAGAATCTCAGCGAATCCACATCATCAGGAGGTATGTTGCCTGTGGAAATATCCGCCTCTTCAATAAAGCCAAATAAATCCTTAATATTTTCTTTCTTGGCAATTTTTGCTATCTCTTGTCTTTGCCATATACTAATAAATTTAATAACCAACTGGGCTGCTGTAACTATTGATTTTAGAAGTGGCGCAAGCTCAGCCACGGATATCCTCCTTCACCTCTAAAGAGATGAGCGCACATATTATAGTCAGTATCGTATCACTACACAATTGCCTAGAGTCCGCCAGCGCTTGTCGTGAGCAGAGATGAGGCTTTTTGCCGAAACTAATGAACAAATGTAGCCAGTAACACATTTATGTTCCCCGGCTATGCAATGGGGTCCGCTGTTGATGTCTAGCTAGCTTGTCATTTCCCCTTTAAACTGAACAATCCGCCCT
>Ga0299912_10005779_pt1 | contig 10158 bp, 10 predicted proteins | sample RVTome_2_FD_207667 | JGI IMG/M metagenome (GOLD analysis project Ga0299912, IMG submission 207667) | Soil microbial communities from uranium-contaminated site in the Upper Colorado River Basin, Wyoming, United States - RVT95D214 (version 2) ...
AGCATCTATCTGCCTGGGGAACCTGTGAATGTCACCGCGACCTTTCCTTACGGTTACTCTGCGATGTTCCCGTCAACCATCACGATGTACTACATGATTCTCGACTGCGATGGAAAGGTTGTCTATAAGCAGATAGTCTACGGATTGATGGTGATAACTTTCTGGAGTGTTGGACCGGGATATTCTCGATCGTTCATCTGGAATCAGTCGGACAACACTGGGAAACTTGTTGGATCCCCGAAATGGCTGCAAGCGGCGGTCATTGTTCCTGCCTACAGTTATCCCTTGAACGCGACCTCGGAGTTCGAGATAAACCCAATGGCGACATCTTTTAATATTGCTCTTGCCCAAGGATGGAGCCTCTTGTCCATGCCGCTCGTGAACGATTCGTGGAGCGCAGGCGGGATCGGCCTCGGAATTGGAAGCATCGTTGTTGGATGGAACGCCAATACTCAGGCATACTCGGAGACGTTCGTCGTGGGCGTTTCACCCGAGTTCGTGGATTTCAGATTGATGGCTGGACGCTCCTATTTTGTCTGGAGCCCGCAGGCCCAATCCATGGTCCTGCACGGATGTTCTCCTGATTTCTTCAGCCAATTCTCAATGAACCTCAACGTCCCGAGCGGCGGAGGTTGGATTTGCGTAGGGTTCAGTTCGCTTGGACCAGGGTTCTATGCGAGCGACATCCCGGGTCTTGTGAAGGGATCGAAAGTCATCATCGTGTGCATCTGGGATTCGACGCTGGGCGTCTACGACATGTACATCCCAGGAATGACTCCACCGAATCACGATTTCTTGGTGGGCCCAGGGGCCGGGTGCTGGCTGTTGCTCGGCAGATCCGCGACACTCTCGTATTCCCCATGATCAGCATGGATGTGCTCGCGATCAGGACCTTCGCAAAAGCTATCATCCTTCCTTGCTTCTCTGTGTATCTCAGGCTAGTGTGAACAATGACTGAGATGCTCTACATGAAAGACGTCGACTCCAACTACATCAAGGAGTTCGACGCGAAGGTGACCGAGCGAGGGTTCGATTATGTCGTCCTTGACAGGACCGCATTCTACCCGCTCGGAGGCGGCCAACCATCCGACACTGGTTTTCTTGAGTGGCCGGGCGGGAAGGCCGAGGTCAAGGAAGTCACGAAGAAGGAAGGCGTGCGACACCATCTCGCTCAGAATCCGGACATCGTGCCAGACCAGGTTCGCGGAGTGCTGAACTGGGAGAGACGATACGCGCACATGAAGATGCACACGGCCCAGCACATAGTCTCCGGTGTGGTCTACGACCTCTACAAGGCCCGTACCGTCGGGAACCAGCTCTATCACGACCGCTCCAGGATAGACTTCGCGCCTGTGAAGTTCACGGACGAGATGATCGCAGAGGTCGAGAAGCGGTGCAACGAGATCCTCACGTCGTCCGCGAAGGTCGAGATTTGCACGGCCTTGAGAGCGGAGCTCGAGAAGAACATCGACGCCCAGAGGGCCAACCTTGACCTTCTCCCGAAATCTGTTCAGGAGCTGAGGGTCGTGAAGGTCGAGGAGTTCGACGTCTGCCCCTGTGCAGGGACGCACGTCCGCTCGTTGGCCGAGATCGGCAAGATCAAGATCACCAAGCGCGAGAACAAGGGCAAGGACCGAGAGCGGATATCATACGAGCTCGTCAAGTGAAGCCGATCATCTGCTATTGGCGTCGCGGGAGTCCAGCCAAACGGTTAAGTACGCTTCGGCCGGATACTCGGCCAGGGGAAGCGAAATGGTAGAGAAGGAGACGGCAGTTCAAGTTTCTAGAATGTCCATTCAGATGGCTGGAGTATTCGCGGTCATCGGCGTCGGCCTGATGTATCTCTACATTGCGATTGCGGAAGTCCCCGACACGACCAAGTTGCTCTGGGCGAGCGGGCTGTCCCTCGGCGTCGCCTTCACGTTCCTCGTGATATGGACACTCGCTCGTGACATGTCGAAGCAGCGCTGATCGCAGAAGCAGTGCATCGGCATTCTCGGTCAAGCGGCCTTTTACGAGTTATTGTTCTTTCCGTTGCCTTCGGCCGCGTCCAGGAGCAGCTCCATCAGGTCGGCGACCTTGATGCCCGGGACCGTCCTCAACTGGGTCTCGCAGAATGGGCACGATGTGACGATCGTCGTAGCTCCCGTGGCCTTTGCCTCCGCGACCCTCTTAGCAGCGAGGTCTCTTGACAGCTTCGGGAAGGCAGACTGAAGACCAGCACCCGCTCCGCAGCATCTCGATTCGTATCGGTTGTTCGGCATCTCAACGAAGGTTGCGACCGCCTTGACAATCTCTCTTGGCTCCTCGAACACGCCACCGAGCCTGCCCAAGTGGCACGGGTCATGATATGTCACTCTCTCCGCGGACTTGCTGAGCCTCAGCCTTCCATCGCGCACGAGGTGTGCGAGCTCCTTCGATATGTGGGTCACCTCGATCTTCGACCCTGCGTCCTCCATCATCTTCTTCAGCGTGGTGTAGCAGCCCGGACATGCAGTGACTATCTTCTTGATTCCAAGGGACTCGAACTTCTTGATGTTCTCAGCGGAGAGTTCCTTGAATGCGTCCGCCTGGCCGACTCTGAGCAATGTGGAACCACAACACGGTTCGTCCTGGCCCATGGTCGCAAAGTCGATGCCAGCCTTCTGGAGGAGCTTCGCGCTCGCGATCAGGCTCCTGTTCAGCTGCTTTGTCACGGCGGATGTGCAGCCTGCGAAGAATATGACATCTTGCTTACCAGGCGCCGCCTTGGGTATGTTCAGGCCCTTCGTCCATCTGTTCCTGGCGCTCCTCGGCTGGAACCACGGGTTGCCGTAGTTCTTGATGCTTGCGAGAAGAGAAGAGTGTTCCTTGATGGGTTCGATGCCATGCTTGAGGAGATACTCCCTGAATGCGCGCGTGTGCTCCGTGTTCTTCAGCGAGCACCATCTGTCGCAGTTCCCGCACAATGTGCATTCGAATGCCGCCTGCACCACCGCCGGTGTGATCTCGAACTTCCCCTGGATCAGGCCGAGCATGGTCCTGTTCCTGCCCTTCATACAGAGGGTCTTGATCTTCAAGGACTGGTAGACTGGACAGCCGCGCTCGCAGAACCCGCACGACGTTCCGAAGCATGTCTCGAGCTCGTCCCTGAACTCCTCGAGAGAGCTCATCAGCGCCCCTCCTTCGGGAATTTCTTGCCGGGATTGAGGATGCCTTTCGGGTCGAACAGCTTCTTGACATCCTTCATGTACTTCAGTGATGCCCCATGCTCCAGCTCGAGGTACGGCGCCTTCTGGTAGGTGTCGCTCATGAAGGTGCTCATCGTCCCTTCGAACGCAACTGCGAGTTTGCTGAGTTCGTCGTGAAACTCCCGGAATCTCCCAACCTCGTCCTGGCTGCGATAATCCACGAAGACCGCGCATGACAGAGAGAAGCCGATGCTGTTCGGGTGCTCGAGGTAGGCGTTCATGCCGATGATCTCGAGGTTGTGCTTCTCGGCTGTCTGGATGAACTTGTGGTAGAACTCCTCGAGCCTGCCAACAGGCACCCCAGGATCGGCAGCTCCGAACTTCTTCTGCTTCTGTGAGTCGGGCCACTTCTGCTTGAAAGGTTCGAAATCGAGAGTGTACTTTGATGCCCACCACGCATCGACGATCTCTCGCTCCTCGACTAGCTGGCCTTCGAAATCCTTTGCCATCTTGAGGGCGTAGTTGCGCTGTGTCTCGACAACCTCCGAGTCACCGGCGAATGCGATTGCAAGAAGGGCCTCGGCCCACGCGGGGATCTCCGGGTCCTTCCCGAACTTCTGCTTGTAGCTGTGCGTGTAGAACTTGAGACGCCTTCTGCAGTTGATGTGCGCGGCCTCGATGCAGAGACCAGCCTTCAGAAGCCTGCTGAGGTAATCCACGGCAGCACCCATGCGTGGGAAGACCAGCATGTCCACCCTGCGCGTGGCCGGGATAGGCTCCAGCTTGAGGGTCGCCTCGGTAATCACTCCCAGCGTGCCCTCGCTCCCGGCCAAGAGGTCTTTCAACTTGTATCCAGAGGAAGTGAAGTGTGCTTTTCTGTGGCCGAGTTCGAGTATCTCTCCAGTCCCGGTCACGATCTCAGCGCTCAGGAGACAGTTGAGTATCTTCCCGTACCTCACTCCGAAGGTCGAATCATTGTCGCAGGCGATTGCAGAACCTATCGTGCTCACCCACTTGGATTCGGGCTGGTGAGGAAGCCAGAGATCATAGGGATTCACCGCGTCATTGATCTCCTGGAGGGTCGCACCCGCTTGGACTCGTACCGTCTGGTTTCTCCGGTCTATCTCGACAATCGAGTTCATCGTTGTCGAGTCGATGTAGATCCCGCCGTAGATCGGGACAGCGCCTCCGAGCATTCCTGTCAGCCCTCCCCCTGTCGTGACGGGTATCTCGTGGGCGTACGCGATTCTGATGATCCTCTGCACGTCCTTCGTGGTCCTCGGAAGCACCACGACATCCGGCGGGACGAACTCGTCAGGCGTCCTCGGGCTCCAGTCGGCACCGTAGACGAACCTCTCTGAAGGGTCGAGAAGCACCTTCTCCTTGCCAAGGGCGGAGACGAGCTCATCGATGTATGACATGTCTGCTTTTGTGAGCGGAATGCGTGTACAAAAGCTTGATTGAGCCACAAAATCGGACATCAGACGAGCCTGGCCAACTTGCCTCCGCTCTCCTGTCCTCTCAAACCATTCCGCCTTTGTCCTCAATGGTCTTTTCCGATTCGAATCCAACTGGGTTCGGGGTTAGGATACTGGCCAGAACTCCATCAATCACGGTTGAGACTGGCGGAGAATGCCGCAGCCCCCTTTCATTTCTATGCTCGTTGACCCCGTGCTCTCTTCTTGGCCAAATCTTCAAATGTTGAATACAGCGACGGGTGCTCCTTTCTCACTTCAAGGATCCAAGGTTCCATCTTCTCCCAAAGGACGTCTAATGAATACGCCTCCAACACGAGCTCCTCCTTTACTAGCTTCCTTCTGGCCAGACTTGACAGCCCTTCATAGTAGTCAGCGACCATAGAGAGACCCGTTAAGGTGACTTCTTTTTCGAGTCCTTTGGCGTCCTGACTCTTCGCCTCCCATATCTTGCATATTGTATCCGTGAAATCCCTGCTACTCGTGAACTCATTCACTCGCATTATGAATTCGGTCTGCCTATCTCGTGCCATAATCTGCAACTGATAGATGGTGAACAATGCACCCGCCGCTATGCTCACAGCCACTATTGCATCCAATACCAACGATGCGTCTACCATCGCCATTCCTCCGGAAGAGGAATCGCCTTTCCATCCCTATGGTTTTTTCCTAGACCACAGATAGTCGCAGTGGCATGAATGCAAACACAACGGGCGTTCACAGGAAGTTTGATATCGGGACTTCTCCGTTCAAATACAGCAACTGGGGGCTTCGGGACCGGTGCGGATCAGGTCGCCTATCTATCATCTTGAGAAGGAGTATGCTCGCACCATTACCGAATTGAACCGAACAGGAATTCTAGCCCAACTTCCACGATCGGGAAGTTCAGGGGTGATCGGAATTGACGGAAAAGAGTATCCTGTGCCGACTCAAGAACAGCTGCAAGGAGTATTCGCGCGCAATAAGGAGTTGGTCGATAGGAAGATTCGGCAAGGATTCACTCAGCTTCAGTTGACGCCGATCGCAATGCCTATCTCACAACTCATTGATCGGGTAGTTACTACCGTTGTCAAACACGCCGCAGCGGGGAAGATTGTCCAGACAAAACAAGATTCCACTGACGCTGATATGCCGGTTCGTGTGAATGTGGGTGAACCGATCTGGATATGGGATAGGGTGCGCCAAGCGGCGGATACTCCTAATCTTGTCTATTTTCCTCAAGTCTACACCGATAGTAACCATCAAGGATTGACTAAAGAAGAGGTCATGCAGGAGACCCGTTTTTGTGCTGTGCCTGGCTGGAGCGTGGGACTAATTGAGCCTATACCAATTATGCCTCGACAAGGACATGGTGAAGTCATAGGAGGGAGAAGACAGCTAGAGGCATATTCTATCCCTCGTGATTACCTGCGAACTCTAAGTACATCGACCTATCAGGGAGAAACTGGATGGACACCAGAAGATTTTCTCACCCACTTCACGACTCAGCTTGAAATAACCAATCAGGTAAGTCATGACCGGTACGACGGCAATGCTCTTTGGTTGCTTGGTACGTATGTGCCAAAATCCATGAAAAGTTCGGGTCTTGTGCCGGTTGGTTACTGGGCTCGTGACGCTGGGCGAAAAATGCACGTGTCTGCGCATCGCCCAGGCAATAGGCTTAGGGCTTGGGTTGCGCGTTCCACGGTGAGACTCGGCACCTAAGCGGCGCTGAAGAGATTGGTCTATTCATAATATGAGATTCCGATTTCTCAGGGCGAGGTTCAATATCCTACTTGGTCATTAGAGTCGTGAAGAACAAGAATGGTGTGAGACAATGTCCGAGCAGACTATAGAGAACGGTCTCCTTTACGGCCTGAAGATGCCCTCATCGTATACTTTCTTGGAGGAGCAGTCAATCAAGACGATTCATGAGAACCTCAGGGACTATCCGAACGCTTCGAAGCTGTTTCGGCTGCTGCAGGAAGATGAGGAAACAAACACTTTGCTGAGTCTGGCGAACTACATAGCAGTCCGGAAGCTGGGATACAATGACCACGGTCCAATCCATGCGACGATCGTCACGGCGAATGGCATGAAGCTTCTCAGGATAATCCTAGACAGCAAGGAAGTCCAGGTGGATTCGCTGAGTGGCCTTGGCATGTCGGAGGACGATGCCCACCTAATCGTGCTCGCGGCATGTTTCCTGCACGATATCGGCAACGCTGTGCATAGGGAGGAGCACGAGGTGTTCAGCGTGATGTACGCCAAATCCATCCTGGAGAGGCTTCTCCCAGCACTCTATCCAGACGTGAAGAAGAGGACTGAGGTGATAGTGCAGATACTGCATGCCGTCTACGCCCACGATGTCGGCCAGGACGCCCTCACCATTGAGAGTGCGATCGTCGTGATAGCTGATGGTTGTGACATCACCAAGGGGCGGGGGAGATTGGCCTACGACCTCGGCAAGCACGACATCCACTCTGTCTCAGCTCTGTCCATCGAATCGGTGGATATCCGAAAGGGCAAGACCAAGCTGATCGAGATAATGGTCAATATGTCCAACTCGGCAGGGATCTATCAGGTCCAGGAGACTCTGGGCAACAAGGTCGCCAGGAGTCCTTTGAAGGATCATGTCGAGATAGTTGCCCTACTGCAGCCCTCGAAGACTCCTCCTGAGCTCAAAGTGCTGGACAGGATCGTCTTCTCGGACGGCAAGTACAAGAAATGCTAGAGCGAGAATAGCGGTATTGAGAGGAAGAGTATCGCGAGCGCGACCATCTGTCTCGGTGTCAACTTCTCTTTGAGACGGGCTTTCGCGACTGCGATGGTCAACAGCGGGTAGAGGTTCGTGATCGGTGAGACGATCGATACGTTACCGTTCGCTATGGCCAAGTATAGCGTGATTCCGCCTCCTGCAATGAAGAGCATCGAAAGCTCGAGAATCCACTTGTTCGACCTCGGCATTTCGAATCTGCCTTTCTCCGTCGCCAACCAGTAGACCAGCCAGATAGAAGGGCATACGATGGCATACAGCCCGATGAAGTTCTTGTCTCCTATCTCGTCAATCGCACCCTTCGCGAGAGCGGCAGAGGTCCCCCAGAAGAACAGTGATGCCACTGCGAATGCTATCCCTAGCAGCTCGGTCCGCTTGTCGCCATTGTCACCGACCGAGTAAGTGAAGATCAGCATAGCCGAGACAACCAGCGTCACTCCGAGTCCCTCGCCAAGGCTCATCGATTCCCCGAGGAATACTAACGCCAATACGACGGTCCAGGGGGCATATGCGCCAGCGATTGTGCCGACCACGCTGATCTTCCCATGCTTCATGGATTCGTAGTAGGTCACGAAAGCCGCACCGGACAGGGCAGCGGCCGCGACGGCCTGAAGCCACGCAGACGCATCATACGATCCAGGTTCTCTGAAGATGGCCCAATACGCGAGCCACATCACGAACATGTTGCCGCCAAGGATGAGCAGGATGTTCGCAGAAGATACGTTGGTGCGCGTCTCCTTGGCGAATACCTGGCCCAGGCCGTACATAAGGATCGTGGCCAACGAGAAGGGCAACCAGAGCAGACTCATTGCTTCGCGCTGATGGCCATTGCGTAGATATAGATTTGCCAACAAGCGTTGCCAGAGAAGATGCTCTTCTTCTCATTCGAGACCCTTGGCTCTGGCGTCTTTATGGAAGAGCGTCTTTCCTCGATGATCTATCCTGAGAATCCTGTGGTAGGGTATGGTGGCTTCATTCGTGTCGAAGAATCCTCGCCCGAGATTCGTGATCTTGTCTCCCGTGATCCTCACCATGTCCTTTGGTGCCCCTCTGTGGATGTACCAGATGACTGCATCATCCAGCGAGAAACCCTCCGTCCACTTGAGCCTGTTCAGCACCTCACGCGGGTAGACCATGCTGGACGTAGCTGAGGTTCGATGATATCATCGTTTCCGAGAAAACAAGAGGTTTGGGGTTTGAGAGGATTCTGCGAGGATCATCCGAGCTTCTGCGCGATCTTGTCTGCCAGCTCCGCGACCTTGTCGAATTCGGCCTGCTTTGGCGGACCCTTTACCTCGACGACTCCGAGCACCTCGATTTTCGTTCCCGCCAGGATCTCAGAGAGCTGCTTGACCGCTCCTCCGGACCATCCGAACGAAGTCAGGACAGCTGCGTACTTGGTCGGAGCCCTCAACGCCTTGACCAGCATGGTCGCGTACGCCGCTACAGGGTGCGCGCCTCCAAGCACTGTCGGGGCGCCGACAATCACGACTGGCGTGTCGACCAGTTCCTTCGCGATGTGCCCGATCTCTGTGTTCGGGATGTCATGCAGCTGGACTGGTATGCCTTTCTTGACCAGAGCATCTCTCATCGCGAGGACCATCTTCTCCGTGCTGCCCCACATCGAGACGTAGACCATCAGGACCTTCTTCTCCATCTTCTCACCGGTCCATTTGGTGTAGGCATCCAAGATGGGTTTTGGGTTCCTCCAGATCATTCCGTGGGACGGCGCGATGATGCTCGGATTGAGCTTCTTGACCTTCTCGACCGCGTTCTGCCCCGGCTTCCTAAAGGGCATCATGATCTCTGCGAAGTACAGCTTCGCCATGTCGAGCGTTAGTTCCTCACCGTATTCGTCTGCGTAGAACTCACCGATCGCCAGATGCGATCCGAAGAAGTCGCATGGGAAGAGGATCTTGTCCTCCTCGAGGTACGTGAATATCGTTTCTGGCCAGTGGAGCCAAGGAGCGTCCACGAAGCTGAGGGTCTTGCCCCCGAGGTCGATCTTCGAGCTCTCGTCAACGACAATGATTCGGTCAGGATCGACATCGAAGTACATCCCTGCAGCATCCTTGCCCTTTGCGCTCGTCACAAGCTTCGCGTTCTTCGCTACCTTGAGCACATCGATCAGTGCGTGAGCGTGATCCGGCTCCGCGTGGTTCATGATGACGTAGTCTATTCGCGCAGGGTCCACATGATTGGATATCTTATCCAGGAGTTCCTGCTCGAAGCCAGGGTTGACCGTGTCCACCAGGGCCGTCTTGTCCTTTCCCATGATCAGATACGCGTTGTAACTCGTCCCATGTGGAAGCGGAATCAAGCCATCGAATAACCTCCTGTTGTGGTGCTTGACGCCGACCCAGAACACATTGGGCGCGATCGCGATCGTTCCATCTGGTATTGCCATTTGCGCACGTTCCGTGACCCGCAAATCGCATTGGGATAGAAAGACTTGGCGACGTTCGAAACTTCTCTTATCATCGACAGAAGTCGCCTCACTCTAAGGTCTCGGAGCAGCGCATCTGCGAGATAACATTAAAGTCAAGAGAATTGTTCTCAGATTCATCGCAGTAGCAGAACGCAGGGAACCTGTGAACGTATCCGAACCTCTAGTCACCATTCTGTAATTGGTGGTCGTAGCATGAACCTGAAATCGAAGATCAAGAGAATCCCCGAGTTCAAAGGAGTAGTCTTCTGGGACATCACTCCGTTGCTGAAGGACAAGCACGCGTTTCGAGAGTGCATAAGCGGTCTCGCT